>Ga0179593_1487047_pt1 | contig 12904 bp, 16 predicted proteins | sample CZODoug2_1_08_16_FD_185931 | JGI IMG/M metagenome (GOLD analysis project Ga0179593, IMG submission 185931) | Vadose zone soil fungal communities from Angelo Coast Range Reserve, California, USA - CZODoug2_1_08_16fungal (PacBio error correction) | ecosystem: Environmental > Terrestrial > Soil >...
AGGAAATGCATAGCGACCGAGAAAAATCATCGAGACACGGATGGTATGGTCCTCAGTAAGGGGGCCGGAGCGCTTCAAAACTGGATCTGGTCAAAAGAGGGGGGATAAGAAGATTGTGGAAAGGGCGAAGAAGGGTTTTTGCGAGAGCATCTAAAATATTTGTTCTAGTGTGAGACCGATTATCAGCCTTGGGGAGGCCGCGAGATGATGGGGTAATCCTCTAGGAATTTAAAAGGGGGGGTTGGAAAGCTACTAGTAAGAAATTGAAGTCAGCAATTTTGTGAGACGGGGAAAAACATAGGGATGGGCCTCCTCAACCCGAGTGGGCCAGGGAAAAAGAAGAACCGAAAAGCTAAGGCTTTAGCTTGTTGGGGGGGGTCTCGATAAAGGGACGAAGGAAAAGTAGGCAAAAAGTAGAAGGGACCGATCGGGGCTATCCAGGGAATGTAAAACAAATGTTGAGTGGAGAGTCTATACTCCATTTGCTTTACGGAGGAAAAAAAAGAGAAAGACGGAGAAAAGGCGGAAAAAACATCGAAGCATGTTGCTCAGATTTAACTCTAAACAAATTGGGTCAGGAGCAGTCCTTAAAACGAAGGAAAAAAACTAAGGAGAGCCTGTAAAGTTGGAGCTTCTTAGAAAAGCTGCTAATGGGGAAACATACGTAAGAATGCTAAAAAGAATGAAAGGGGGAACAGTATAGTCGTTGGACAAAACAAATCACAGGAGAATAGCCCAACAAGACCAACAAAGGAAGGTGAGGGGGGCGCGAAAATAGAAAGAGGGGAGATTCCAGTGGGGTGGAGCAGGGAGATTATCTCTGAGGTTGGTCCCGGAGAGAACACTGGGAACAGGGGTTGACGGTGGAAAGGAAAGTGGGGGGGGATTGGGGAAAAAAGGTCACGGGAACGGTGCATCGCGGCGGCAAAGGAGAATGGAAGGTGGGGGAGAAGAGGCCAGAGAGACGAACAAGGCAAACGCAATCCCAACGCAAAAGGGGGAGAGCGCAAATCGAAAAGAGGCCACCGTAAAAGGGAGAGGCAAAAGAAAACCACGTTAACATCAACAGGGGGAATCAATTTGAAGATTGCTGTGCATAGCTGAAGGATACAGTCCAACGAAATAAATCTTCAGGAAACAGAAAAAAAAAGAAGAATCAGTGATGGCACCAAGTATAAACCGAAAAGGCAAGCAAAAATTATTGTACGCCCTTCACAACCTTCAGAAGGGGAGCGGAAGAAATGGATAAGAAGAAGGTTGTGGCAACATGCCCAACCCGAAGGGGGGGCGAAAGCAGGTGCGGCGAAGAGTTATCCTTACGGGACGCCGGGAAAAGGGAGGGAAGAGGAAAAACCCGCAGCTTAATCAATAGGAAGATATAATACATCACATGGGGTCTCAGGAGACGTATGGGAGGGCGTTAAAAACAGTCATTATCAGGTAGACGAAGGGCCGGAAAGTATACAGAAAAAAAACAAAATAACAAAAAGAAGGGGGAAAATCCCGCGCGAAACAATAGACAAGGGGTCGGAAAAAATTCAAAAAACGGGAGAGGGAACAACTACCGGGGGGATAAGCTTAAAGGGATGAAAATAATGCACATAAGAAAAAAGAAGGGGTAAAGCGAGGGTACGAAAACCTTGTAACCGGCATGACCTGGAGATGGTTTCAGTAGGGAAACCGACCATAAGGAAGAGGAAAAAAAACGTGTGAATACCTGCGTAGCAAGGAGGGTCGTGCCGGACAAGAGTCTGTAACGTAAGGCGATAATTGAAGAAGGCCCAAACGGCCCCCCTAGCCAAAAAAACTCCTAAGACATGGGTGCGTGGATAATATCACAACCACCAGGAGGAGGAAAAATAGATCCAAGGACACACAAGGCCGTGGACTGAACAGGGGGGGCAAGGGCCGCTGGAGGTAATTTCGATAAGGGAGGGGGCCGAAGATGTGTCTTGGGGGACGAAAAGCCCTTTGGATATAGCCAAGGGAAAAAAAAATACAAGGGGGGGGGGGGGGTTCAAGTAATGGCTTGCCCTAAGAAAAAACATTGCGTCCAGGGCAGGGGGGTGGGGGGGAAAAAAGTTGGGCGACCTGCTTAACAAAACTAGGGGGGCGCCACATAAGAAGAATGGGCGACTCTTAAGGTGTCCCAGGGGAGGGGGGATAATTTACTGGGCGATAAAGAGGAACGTCCGCGGGGGGAATGGGCCACAGGTTTTGTGGGGGGGGAGGCGGTCTAGCGCGAATTACGACGTCACTAACTGGGAGAAAGAACATGAAAAAGATCGAGACAATGGGAGCGGCGCTTAAGGGGCAGAAAAAGTACGGAAAGGCTGGAGTTAAGATAGGGAGGCATAAAGAGTCGTCGGAACAATATCCCGCCAGAAAAAGGGCTTCTAAAACGGAGGGGCTGGGGGGCTGTTGGGGAAAAAAAAAGCATGATAGTTAGAGGAGCGGATGGGATGCATTTTGGGGAAAAAGGGGAGGGAAGAGGGGGACTGGGGGAAATCCGGAATCGAGTATTGGGGGGACTGGATCGGCCTCTTCGAGGACGCCTGGAGATGTACTTCAAAACAAAGGAAAGCAGGAATTGTTCAAATGTGGCCAAACTTGGGAAGTACGACGGGGCGGGACGGACTACCTTTATATTGAAGAGGAAATTGAATAGTGAAGCCAAGGGGGAGATCGATGTGGGTCGTGGGGGATAGGGAAGATATCAAAAGGACAGGTCAATTGAAGTCGTCAGGAAGGGACAACGGGGGTGGGGTCCCCAAGGAGGTTTGTATTTGGCCCTTGGAAACCGGAACCGGGGACCCAGGGTGACTTAATCGGAAAAAGAACGGGATGTCGAATCGGAACCGGGAGCATACCGTCTATTTCAGGGCCTAAACAACGAAAAACAGTCATTCGTTGTCAGCTGGACCGAGAGGGGGAGGATCATCCTGCGTGGGGGTTTGCCAAAAGACGTCGAAAATGCATAGGGTGTCGCATACAAGGCGTTCCCTAGAGATAGGGGGGAAGGAACATTAGCAGCTGGAAATCTAAAGACCGAGAGAAAATACAGAAAGAGTAAGCTAAATATGAATGAAGCTAATTGGGTTGGTCATTGACCACGAACGAGAGGGAAAAAAAGAGGAGACATGGAATCCAATTGGTCGACCTTCCTTCTGGAGGTTGTAAAACCGTAAAGAAAAAGGAGAATGAGGAAGGCAAAAAGGAAAGTATTAATTAAAGGTCACTAAAGCCGAGGAAAGGAAAAATAACTTGGGGAAAAGGAAAAAGTTGCTTCTGTTCTAAAAAGAGGAAAGTAATCAGGAAGGCGAGTGGGGGAAAACAGGACCGGAAAAAGTTGGAGAAAAGAAACAACCAAGCTGGAGGAATAGGACTGGAAACCGAGCAGGGGGAATAACTGCGTTAAAAAGGAGAATTTAAGGGGAGGAACACAAGCAAAAAGGTAAAGTGGTTAAGAGGGTGGAATACCGCAGCGCAGATGCAAAGCCCACGAGAAGGGCACAAAGGAAAAATTGAGAATCAGGGAACACGGGCAACAACTTTAGCGCAGCCGGTAACTGGACGAAAAAAGAATAGTGGGACGAAGATAAAAGCACTTGGCAGCGCATCCTGGGACAAAGAGAAGGGAGCCATCGGTTAATCCGCAGGCGGAGGGGCGTCTATGAGGAATTCTAGAGCAAAAAAGAGTATGATTATAGAGAGATTACGAAAAATGAAAATCGACGATCTCGGACGCAGGAAGCGTGGAGTCGAAACATTAAATGCCAGGAGAGCTGCGAAAAAAGCTGGCTGTGGAGTCGGAAATTCGTGGACAGTCTGGTCGTCGGATGGGGAGAAACAAGGGGGGGGAGAGACACGGGATTCAGACAAAGATTTGGGTCGTTTAAAACGCACGTAAAAATGTGGGCGGAGCGACGATAAGGGGGAAACGAGTATTAAATTTGCTGGTTGGAGCCTGAAGAGAGATGAGACAAGAAAGGGGGGAAAAAGCAGAGAGGGGTGGGGTGCCGGATCATAGATCCTGCGATCTTCGAAACCCGGGGGGAAAAAAGGGCTGGGGGGAAAAGATGCATATGCTTTGACAGTGGGGGACAGGGACATAAGAACCGGAAGCAACGAATTGCAAGCTTCGAAGGAGTCTCGGCAAACGTGAGGGAATATAAGGGAAAGGAATGCGTGCTAGAAGACGTGGTCTAAGCGTAACGCACAACCTTCCAAAGTCGACCAAATGCCATCGAAGAAGGGGAGGAGAGTTGAAAGGATGGGAAGGTGGGATCCTTCAGCCGGGACGCAAGATAGTGAAGGTATGGGGTAGAAACTCGCAGATCAAAACCGGACGAATGTCCCACAATAGCTAGGAGGACAGAGGCGAGGAAAAAGGCCGTGGCAACGAGAAGGATTTGGGGGGTGCAAAAATCCACGGGCGGAGAATAGGGAAAAGCCCGGCAAAAACATAAGCCAACTGAAAGGTGCAGGGTTTGCAAAAAGAAAAGGGTCATGGGCACATTGTGAGCGGATATCCTATAAAGGGTAGGGGGGAGAAGATGGAAGGTTCAAAAAAGGGAACAGTTTCAGTAAGGGAAAATCCAAAATTGATTGGGGGGTGACCCCCGATCAAAAGAAAATGAAGATCATGGGAGGAGGGTAAGCTGCAGTTTGGAGGAGGGGGAACTAGAGAAAAGGAGGAAATGAGGCATCCCCACAGTTGAGGAGCAAGCTCAAGCGGCCAAAAACAAGAATAAGAGGTAAGCCGCGTCATACCACGTTGCAACTGCTGAGGGGAATCAAGGGAAGATTGGGCGTGCAGACTGAGGTTACAGCTGGCAAGAAAGACTGGATACACACCAAACTGGATGGGGACCAGAGAAACCTACTCCCAAATGATGGGGGGGGGGACCGTCGTGCAGAAATGACATCGCGCCTAATGGGACAGGCTGGAAAAACAAACAAAAAAAGTCAATGAAAGTTGACTGAGTTAAGATTGGGAGAAAAGTAAAACTTACCCCGGCCTGCGCATAATTAAGCCCGTTCCAGCATGACGATTGGAGTAATCCATAAACGGGGGGGTGAGAGGATCAGGAGGGAGGTGCAGGGAAAAAAAGTCGATAAGATATACGAGCGAAGAAGAAGAGACGCCTGCATTAAAAAAAAACTGGGTCCCGCCGCGGAAATTTTAACAGTTTTGATGTAGAAGAAAAGAAAGGGAGAGGGGTGACTACAATGGGGAAAAAGACGCGACTAGATGATGTAAAGGGGCGGAAACGCATTTTCAAAGCTAGGTTGGGGATCGAAACAGGGAAAACCACCTCTTGATGGGAGTAGGGGGGACACCGGCATAAAGGGAAAAAGCCCAACTGGTTTCTCACTACTCGAAGGGATTTAAAAGCAAGAAATAATAGGAGGAAAGCGGGGGTCCAAACTTATCGATAACCGTCCAATGCGGCCCGCGAAACAGCCATCTTAAGACTGAACGAGGGGTCGGAAGATCTCTCAACAACGGAGGGAAGATAGATCAAACACACGGAAAGACGGCGCGAAAGTGGTCGGGGGCGGGTGCAAGGGACGGAAGGCATTATAGAGAAGTTTCTTGTAATTTCCGAAGACTTCGTTTGGGAGGACGGCCAAACCCTTTGGGGGGAGTGAGATACAGGGGTGGGGGGCTTTCAATTCGGGGAAGGGGGGGGACACCGAAAGGACACCGGGGGGAAGGGAAGGGGGGTTCACGTTTCGGACACTCGGGATGCATGGGTCAAAAAAAGTGTAATATCAGGAGTCGCCGCTGTGGGAAAACAAAGGGTAGGGGAAATATGTTAAAAACATTTCTCACTCCAAAGATTAAAAGTTCCGCTGAGGAGTTAAAACAGGGTGGGTAGGGAAGGAAAAGCGAGTCGCCTCGGAGAAAATTGAATACCTTTGCTAAAAACAGAAGGATCCTAAAGGGGGTGGGGCCGGTAGAAAATGGGAGGCGGGGGGGCTTTCCGGAACAAGGCCCGTAGGGATTTGAGGTCCAAACTGAAGCCGGCAAATTGTATTCAGAACAAGCAAGGGGAGTGGTACCTTATGAGGATAAGTAGGGGGATGGGGGTCAGGAGCACAAAAAAAGAAGTGGGGGAAGTAGCGGCAGGGGGCGGTCCAGGGGGTGGCAAGAACGGGAAGGGATTTTGTGGTCAACTTGTACGGCAGCTACGCGGCTTGAGGGGAAGAAGGATCAAAACTAAGCGTTGATTCCACTTGGAAGAAGTGGGAGGACGCCGGGAGACGCTACCTTGGAGGGGAGTTATTGGAAGCTGTTGAGGACGCAGAAATGGGGAGAAAATGTGTTTCTGGTATCTAACTTAAAACGAAGAGGTAACAAAGGGGGAAGCAAGGGACATCTTGCACGGAGTTAAATGGGAAAAAATTAAGGGTTGGGGTTTGCCGCACCTGAACAAGGGGACATTTTTTGAACGGAAAGAGGAAAAGGGAAAAAAATACAATTATCGTATGTCAGAAGCAACGGAAGACTAATAGCATAGTTGAGCGAAAAACAAAAAAATCATGTAGAGAAGGGGGTATCTATGATTTGTTTTGGGGGGGAGAAGAATAGTAATCGGCAAACGGGGAAGTAGGTGGAGAAAAATGTGACAGCTCGCAAATTTAAAAGATTAGCAGCGGGAGAGAACCGCTCAGAACACCACGACAGAAAGATACTTAGAACACCCCGCTGAATGAAGGATCAATTTGGTCTTGGGGGCCCAGCGGAAAAAGGAAAGCTTCTATGTAAGCTTGGTCGAAACTCTGGGGAAGAGGATTGGGTTGTTTACGAAAGGAAAGAAAAGGCGGAATAGGAATCACAAGGACGGGATATCATACGTCACTGATGAGAGATCCACGCGCTAGCGAAGAGCTTTCATAATTGCAAACCTTCGGTGAGGTATGCAGAAAAAAGGAAAGCAAAAAAGGCAGTGAAACAGTCTTCCTGAGAGTGAAGATGCTCAATAAAACGTGATGATCACTCAAGAGGGAGCAGTTCAAGGGCGTACTCCGTAGACTGACGGGAAGGGAAAAAGGTAAAAAAAAAAGGTAAAGGCGGGGGGAAACTCAGCGCCAAACAGGCGAAAAACAAACAGATCTGGTGTTGCTGAAGCAGGGGCAAGAAAATGGTTCGCAGACCCCGACAAAATGCTTCATGAGCAAAAGGGGGACAGAAAGGACAAAGCCAAACTGGGGAGGGCGCTCCTAAAAGATCTGAGGACATAAAAAGGCACTCATGCGGTCCGGGGTATCGGGAAGAGCGGAAGCAGAAGGCAGAGTTCAACAAAAGGTCGGACAAAGAATTCTGCTTAAGAGAGGACTAGAATCACTGAAGAGGAGGGGAGTAACTAGATGGGAAAAGTATTTGGCCGAGCCTTGCACGTAAGGCGGGGGGAGACGTCCAAAATGAGGGGAGGAAAGGAAAGGGGGATGGAGTCGGGGGGCGAAGCAAGTGGGAAAAGGGGGAGGCAGCAAAAAAGAGGTGGGTCCAGGTTGCTCACTTAAAACCTGTGGGGGCGGCAGAGAAATCAATCCGAAACGGAAAGTTGCTGGTTGTAGAAAAAACCGGAGTAAACTTGAACGCAGGAGTTGGATTCCTGCATACATCAAGTGGCGGATCATCAGGACAAAAAGGGGTCCGAAACGTTACAAAAACTGATGCTTGACGCGTGGTGCGCTGGGGGGAAAAAGAAGGAAGGCATTGCAAAGCTTAAAGTGGGCTGCGGATGAGGCGAAATCAAGGGGAGGGAATAGCAAGGTGATGGAAATAACGATAAGCCGAGTTAAGGGGACCCACAAACGAGAACCGCAGAAGGGAGAAAACGCAGTTCCCTCAGGAAGACATTTGCGCTCGTTCCAGGAAAAGAAAGGGGAAGGTCAATCAAGGAAAAATGGAGAGCTAATATCTGTCCGGGAGGAGACGGAGTGTAAGAACCGAGTGCTAATATTGGGACATCTAGGAACAGCGGGAAGAAAAAAGGACTGGAAGTAAGATCTTTTGAAAAAGAAATAAAAGCGCCGGCCCAAAGAATAGAAAAAAAAAAAAGAAGGGGGTGTTTTTCAAAAAAAAAGCCCGTAGTCTGCAAGGGGTCGCTTTAGAAGGACGATCATGTAGTGTGGGGCGGTTCAGAGATGGCACCATGGGTAAAACAAAGTGTACCTTGGGAAAGGCCCTACCAATGACGTGTGAACCCACGAGGTCCCAAAAATGAAGGCCTTTCTGGGCACATTTGAAGAAAGGGGAAAGGGGGGGAGGCATTAACCGAAGAAATTACTGAGGACCGAACCAGGTGGGCAAAGAGCGACCATCAAAAAGACAAAAATTAGCGTCCGCGGAGGCAGAACCAATGGGGGGACTCTGGGATGGAATCAGCCGATGAATGCATACTGCGGACGAACAAAGGAGAAAAGCCGAGAAGACCCAGAAGTAATCTAAAGGATGAAAGGCAAACGCTGAACGATAAACTGAAATGGTTACCTGAGGTCAACTGACATCTTCAAAATTGATTAATCATGAATGTCAACAGCCCAAGAAAAAGGGTTCGAGGTGCCGGCTTGAAAAGGTTGCGACTGATGAAACTGAAAGAAGGCAATCGCGGCGAAAAAAAGTCCGAAATAGTCCGCGGAGAAAAGACGCCAGAAGGGGGGAGAGGGAGTAATGTAAGGTGCGTAGAAAAAAGTCATTAAATCTTAGAGGGCGGAAAGTAGAACGGGGCGGACGAAAAAAAACATCACATGGGAAAAAGCCGACGGACTGGTTAATAGGGGGAGTAGGGGGGGGAGAAATCAACAGACGTTGTCACCAGTGAAAAATAAAGGAGCCGGAAATTATTAAAAAGTGACAGCGCAGGTTCACATGGAGAGGGAAAAAAAACGGGTGACCACCTGCCACTGGAAGAAGTGTTGCAAAGTAGGGAAACGGACAGGACGTGCCGAACCCAAGAGGTATTAATGCAGAGAAAAGGGAGTGGTCCGCCAAGAACGAAGCTCAACAGGGTACAAGAACTAGAGGAGAATTGGGAAGAAGCCCAAAAGCAGCCAAAGCGACCAGGGGGAGAAAAAAATCGAGGGGGGGATCTAATCAACAAAAAAAAAGAGGGGGGGAAAGGGAACAAAAGAAGAGAAGAAAATAAAACTATTGACGTCCTCGTCTCTCAGCTTTGGGGAGGCGGGGGACGAGGGGACGTATGAAAGTATAGATAAGGGCATGGTACATTCGAACTTCTGAGGGAAGGAGAACAAGGAAAGGGGAAGATTAGGTCTAAGGAGGGGCTGGCAATACTGGCCGGGGCCACTACGAAACAAGGGGCTTGCACTGGGTGGGGGGGGATTTGAGACCTCCTTAACTACTGGTCGCCGTCAAGTAAAGAAAATCTTAGGGGAAATGGGGTTTTCAAAAAAGGGTGAGTACTTCGGCAGTGCGAAGAATCAAAAAAAGAGAACTTACGGCGGTCTTGGCAAACATGTTTTGGGGTTAGACATGTGAAACCGCGAACAGTTCGCCTGAGTCTACAGATTTGGAGTGACGGGGGGGAATAAACAGGCAAAGAAGGATCCAGGAAAAATTTGATGGGAGGAGTATCAGAAAAGCGCGGCTTCTTGAAGAGGAATCCAGGAAAGTGAATTGGGGGGAGGAAGAAAATTAATGACACTGGCTGTAGGAACGAGCGGGGGCTTGGTGGGACTGTGGTGACGCCTGATTCTTGAAGGAGGAGGGTCAAGTAAGGGAAAAAAGCTACAAAATTGGGGGAGTATCCGGGGGGGAGAGGGTGGTGACTTCCTTGTTCAAAAAAGGGGGGGGAAGAGAGAAGTGGGGGTAGAGGCAGAGGAGGGACGCGCTGGGGAGAAAATGAAGCCATCAGATAGGACGCAATCGTACTGATTGAAAATGGGAAAAAGCAAGTGGTTCGAGAAAGGCGAAGACCGGGGGGTCGTGTTATGGAAGCGGTGTGACGCCAAATGTCAGGGATGCCGATTTGAAGGGGGGTAGATAACGCAAAACTGCCAAGGACAACGTTACCGCAGGCAAGAGGCAAGGCGTACCGTGGTCAAGAAAGGAAAATGTTGGATGCCGAAACAAAGGAAAAACATGTTCCGAGGGGGAAGCGGGTAACGATAAAACAGGGTAGACATGAATCGTATATCGCAGAGACACCAAGGGAGAAGACGCAGGCTATGTGGGGTCAAAAGACAACTCAAATTCATCGGGGAGTATTCTGGGGACGCGAAAAGGGCACTGGGCTTTTGTGGGGGGGAAAAGAGGTGACGGAGCAAACGTAGAGGGGGGGAAGCCGAGTTACTACTACTATGTACAATGGCGGGGATCTCAAAGCCGCGACGACACAAACGAAAAGAGTACTTAGAAGACGGGGTCAGGGAATTATCGGGCAAATTTTGTGGGGGGGAGAGGGTTCGTAACTGCTCAACATTCTGGAAGATTTAAGGAGGGGGCGGACTCAGTGAAAAGGAATATGAGGGTGGTGACGAAAGGGAAAATCCAACCAATAGGGTGGAATATCACGCAAAAGGTCCGGGAGTTAGAATGAAGTACTGAGAGAGGGAAGAATCAAAACGAGCTCGCTAAGAAGAGGGGAAAAGCAGTTTTTCTACGTATTTATAAGAGAAAAAAACGAGTAAATAAAAAAGCGGTGGAAAAAAACCACATAGGCACTGGAACATCGTGTTGAAGAGAAATCAGCCAACGTGAGGGAGGCGCAGCAGCAAACTCGGCTAGGGGGAAAAAAGATGGGGTGACTGCAAGACAGAGGACGAAGACAAATGGGAAAATGGACTACGTCCTCGGGAGGGCACTGGATTCGAAAAACAGGCTTAATCGGTCGAAAAAACCGAAAAGAGGGGGGAGAAAAGACATTCTCTCTGGACAACTTGAAGGCTTCGGAAGAACCGTCTGCTACGAAATTTGGGCCGATAAAAAAGCTGTTAAAAACTGACTGCTCAAGTACTAAATGGAAGGGAAATAAAGAATGATAAAGAGCAAAAGGACTGAAGGAAAATCAGCTCGAAAAAACGGAGGAGGAGGGGGGAAGTCGCTTCATGAGGAGTACTCTGATCATCGGAGAAATTCTGTATTTCAGATAGCTTTGGGTGGGGGCCAGGTGATGCAGATGGCTTTGAACAACGGCCACTTGCTTTGCGCAAGAGGAGGGGGGAGGGAAAGAATGTGTCGAGAAATGTAGCCAAAGATTTTTACATGGAGAAAAAGTAAAGCCTGTGGTGCAGAGGAGCTGCTCAATCCCGCGTATTAAATTGAATGGTGTGGGGGGAACATAAGAGAAGAGAGACGGGAGGTAAAAAATGGAAAGGGGCAACGTTGGGGGGGACTAGAAGAAAGCAATTGGCAGCGATACTTCACCAACTGGCAGGAAAAAGGGGGGGGTACAAAGCGCCTGAGGCTTTATCGGGGGGGGGTGTCTCGTTGCATAAAGCCGAACAAGGGAAAGGGGAAGCTCAAAAATGTTCGAAATAGGGGGAATGAAAAGGTCATAATAAGCCCTGAAGTTTGTCGATAATCAGGAAGGGCGTTAAGGGGGCCACACCTCTTCGCTACGGGAGAACAAAAAGATGACCAGAGGGGGGGGGGGAAAGGGGAGAATCTTTCACTAGGGGAAAAGAAGGCATATCATTCAGTCACGCGGGGGGAGCGGGGGGTAGGTATCTGGGTGTGGGGTAGTGTTGTGAACGCAGGAAAGGGGGGAAATAAATGCGTAAAAATAGCTAGTAGGAAAAGAGCAGGACGTTTGGAGGGATAGTCTGTGTGGAAAAAAACAAGAAGGAGAAAAAAGAACACAACGACGGCCAACAGACTATCAAAATTAAGTTTCGGGTGGGTGCGGAGAAAAAAAAGAAGCAGCGTAGTAGTCAAAAACATGGGGGGGGAGAGTAGATAGCCGAATACTGTTTTAATTCGTTCAAAAAAGTAAGGTTTGAAGTGCCGAAAAGAAAAATTGTAATTTAAAAAAGGCAGGAACAGGCAACCTGAGGCGGGGGGAAGTGGGATAAAGTCAGAAGATAACCGAAAAAACAAAGCAACAAGAATTGGGTGGCTAAAATCCAAAGCAATTTCCATAAACAAGATAAAAGGGGAGCGGAAGCCTGAGGGAAAAAACGTTGCAGAGGAACGGAATCGGAGAGTGGTCAAGCGTGATAAAACATGAAACGTCCAAGCGAGAAGAGTAGGGACCGTAAACCCCCGACGCTATCAGGTAGTTCAAAAAGGAAATGATCCGCTACTGCCCATATTGGGAGACTTAGTTAATCCTTAGGGAAAAAAACGGTGAGAACTAAGGGCAGGTCAAAGCCCAATAACACCTCGGGGTTAAAAACAATTACGTCTTAAGATTTCATCCAGGGGAAAGGAAAATTATCCGGAGAGAAGAAAATAAAAGAAGATCACTGTTCAGTCTCCTCGGGAAGCGCGCACTCAAAAACATTCCGATTGAATGAAAAATTAGAACATGGCGGAGAAAAAATGGGAAAGATGTTAAGAACGAAGTCTAAGAGCGGCGAGAAGGAGAAATACCCCAAAATGGGGGGGAACAAGGCAAAAAAGAATCAGTTGGAGTCGGGATAAAAGGACGAACGGGATAGGGGAAAATAAAATGGATAAGCGAGAAGTTCACGGTTGGGGAGACAGAGAAGTGTTCAGTCCGAAGGAAAACGAAAACGTGAAAACCCCGGCCGGGAGTTTTGCATAGGGGCAAAGTCCAAGCTTGAAAAGCACCACCACTGGTATTATAACATGCATATCAGGAGGGGACCGCCCAAAGGAAGCCAGTTTCGGATGAAACTTAATCGATAGTAGTAAGGCAAAAACGGAACAGAACCACAAGCTAAGACGCGAAAGGCCAGGGGGAGGGGG
>Ga0179593_1496810_pt1 | contig 12904 bp, 13 predicted proteins | sample CZODoug2_1_08_16_FD_185931 | JGI IMG/M metagenome (GOLD analysis project Ga0179593, IMG submission 185931) | Vadose zone soil fungal communities from Angelo Coast Range Reserve, California, USA - CZODoug2_1_08_16fungal (PacBio error correction) | ecosystem: Environmental > Terrestrial > Soil >...
GGATTGGGGAAGTCTACCTCGGACTTAGTCCATTCCTGTTGAGAAAGAAGCCCAAAGGAATGAGGAGACCTTAAATAGGTCAAGGGAAATTCCAGTCACGATAAAAGGCGGAGCAAAAGCGATCTGCACGACATCGGAAAAAGGGGTAGGAAAGGGTTCAGGGTAATTTGGCAAAAAAGATAATCATCAAGGAGACGGGGGGGGGGGGAAGGGGAGAGGGGAAGCTGTTTAAGCTGAAGTATACATACACAACGGGGAGACTCAGGTGGTCATTGCCCGAAGGGAAGAAAAGACCCTAATCCCTGCACGAGAACGAAAAAAAGGCGAAGAAGAAAGAAGCGACGGGAGGGCAGATAATCCTCCTTCCTTTTCAAAGAAGACTGAGGCAATAAAAAAGGGTGGAGTTCGCAACCTTCAGATCTCGGCCGCAACGGGGGGAAGAGGAGGTAAGTGAGGGGGAAAGTGGCATAAACTCGGGGGACTATCCAAAAATCGAATACCGGCAAACCGCGCTTGGGGTCAAGGGGATTTTATTGCGAAAAATGGACTCACTTAAAAAAAAGGGGAATTAACGGAGCAGTAAATGAGATAGTCGTGTGAGAAAGGTCGGGGGGAAAATTAGGGATTCCAAAGGAAGCATGGGCGGGATTCGGTGTGTGGAAGGGGATTTAGAAAGGCAATTCATCCGTGTATCGGGAGGACATTGCCGTTGAAACAATGAACTGAAGCCGGAGGGGGGGGGATGACCCCGGATCAACGAAAAAAGGTTTTGGGGGGGGTAGTAATGCACGCCCGTAGATTGATGGGCATCGGAGGCGTCGTGTGCCGGGTCAAAGAAGGATGTATTCCTTCCGAGAAAGGAGGAAGACCATCGCGCAGAAAAAGGACAGGGAAAAGGGTATCACAATCACGCGAAATCACTGAGGCGGCCGGGGGTAAGGAAAATCGAAAACTATCCGGAGCTGAGGATCAAGGGGGGACGAGAAAAAATACGGTGGACGATAGAAAAGCCTAGGGGGAGTTTGTGAAAGGGTTAGGGGAAACCCCAAAAGGGGAGAAGAGCAAACGCTAGGTTAAATTCAAGACAAGGTCAAAGAAGAGTTTGAAAAAAAGGGGTATCTATTGCGGGGGGGGGGACCATTATGTTGCTGTAGAATTGGAAGAGAGAAGCGATACCGGGGGAGAGGCTCAGAGTGGTCTGGCTGAGGGAGGGAGGGGGGTGAAAAAGTAACTCAAGACCCGGGCGAGCGTGGGTGGCTCACCTGGCGAACTAACGGACGCCTTTAATCATCCCAAGTAAGAAAAATGGTTTTAGTCAGGAAGGAGATTCAAAAGTGGCAATGAACAGAATCAATATTCTACGTAAGCCGGTGGCATAGGGGAAGGGGGGGGGGTCATAAAAAGCGGGGGCGACTGCGCAGAGAACCCATTGATCGGAAGGCAAAGAAAACGGACGGGGAGTCACTGATGGAAGGTGGCCGGAAACGAGGTTAGAAGGAAAGGGAAGCCGATCCGCCAAAGGGGGGGAAGCTTTGAAGAGCCGTACGGGAGACTGTCTCGGCTAAAACGGCGGTAACTCCGCCTGGAAATTCCTCTTGACAACATGAACAAGGGTACACACGGGTTAAAATAGGTGAAAAGGACCATTCAAAGCGGAAGACTTGAATCCGGCGGGGACATCAGTTGAGAGTGGAAATGGTATACTCAAAAACAAAAAAGGGTTGGTCGACAATGTTTGAACAGAGGAATGGCCAGGAAGAAGGAAAGGCGCTGACCGGAAAGACAAAAAAAGCAAACTTAACGTGAGAGTCAATGGGAGGGGGGCAAGCACGCATTGAAAGAAAGGGGTCGAGACTGGATTTGTCGCCCCGGCGGGGGTATGCGCATGACCATGAAGGGGCGGAAATCCACTTAAAAAATGCAGATGTCAGCCATACAGCAAAATGTAATATGCTGCTCAAAAAAGGGCTGGCGTGAGTGAACGTCAGTGGAATGGCATAAAAAAAAAAGACTGGAACCTGGGAGGGGAATTAAAGGATGTCGTTCTTTTTGTCGATCAGGTATTAGGGGGGATGGCCGCAGGCCGGGGGGGAAAAGCGAAGGTGAACTGTAAAAATTTACGAGGGACATTTAGGAAAGCGAAAGATCGAGAGCTGTTGAGGGAAGGGAGAGTTTGACAAAGGCATAAGCCAACCTAGACGAAAAAGAAGGGTGGGGGGCGTTCATTGCCCCGAAATGCTGGAAAGGGTAATCATAACAGATATCACACCCACAAAAAAAAACGATGAGGAAAAAAGGGGAGGGAGAATGAAAAAATCCTTCAGGGGAGACATGAGAAGGAAAAAACTTCTCGAGGCTGGAATAGATTGGGGGCGTGGGTGCAAATCATCAAGCAAAAGCGAGTCTATTAGGGAGACTCTCAAAACATGCGAGAGAAAACGAGGGAAAGAAGCCTTGTGGAGAGGAAAAGGGCACGCAGAAAGGAAGGTTCTCAGAACCGGGCAAAAACAGCACCATCATGTCCCCATCTCAGCTTGGGCGCAGGAAAAAAAGAACTCAAAGCATCATTTAGGCCAGCGCGAAAACCCACAGTTTGAAATAATGTTCGGATGGGGGAAAAAGGGGGGGGGGGGGGGGGGAAGGATTTCACGTTGGAGAAGGGGGCGGCAAAGACTCCAAATAAAGGCGACCTCGCGCGACGCACGGAAGGCCTTTAAATTTGGAGGGGGATTCATGCAGAAGGAAGTGCGTGGCTTTGGGGGAAGGGGAGAGCCGTTGGAGGAGGAGGGGAAAAAATATGGGGCCCACCAGGGAAAAAAAAGCTAGGGTTGGATTAGAACGATTAACGAAATACCTCCAAAGATTCAGCGGTAGATTTCACCGATTACATTGAGGCTGTTGAGAAAAGATGCAGCCACTCGGGAAAGGGGGAAAGGCAACAGCGGAGAAAGCCTTGGCGTTAATGACGTGTACGGACAAGGCTCGCGACCTCCAAAAAGGAAAAAAGGACTCCAGGTCAGGATACTGAAACATTTCTCATCTATAATGAAACAGCGAAAGAAAGGGGAAAACCCAAATGGCAAGAGACGGAGGATATCCAGGGACAGGACTGCCTAACTGGATTAAAAAATTGCTTGCTCTGGAAAAAGCCGGGTCTCGCACGTAGAATCAGAAAACGAGTGTCGTCACGGACGTACTGGGGAGGGGGGGGAAAATTCCCTGATCGCCAAAAAAAAGGGAAGGGAGATCCGACAAAACCAATTAATTGGGGGGGGGGGGATGAAAATTAAGTATTCCAGAAGAGGTCGAAAGTGGAAAGACAGAGTCCACACGATCGTTTCCCGAGAAGAATCAAAACGCGAATGGAGGGAAAAAAAAAAAAGAAACCGAAATGCTCACGGGGACGCACTCCCGGAATACTTCGAGAGGGGGAAAGAGTATGGGGGGTGAACGACCGGAGATTACTTCGAAAAACTAGAACTTCTATCACTCAATCTTGGGGGGAACGAGACAGTCCACGGTATTCAGCGCCTACCTTGTAAAGGAACTCGGAATTGAGGAAAGGCCAGAAGGGAAAGTGCTTCGACACTCGTTGGGGGGGGAGGAAGCGTAAATTGAACCATGCTCCTGTCGGCACAATGCCGCGTAAGCTGAGCTTGTCGGGCCCCGCCAGCCGGTCGTTTACTGGGGAAACTCAGAGGAGTGATAAATAAAGTTCTTCATGGAGAGAGAGGGAAATCCATCCCGGCGGGAACATCCCGAGAAGGAGGGGGGCTCGAAAAAATATCGCCGATGATCCGACCGCAAGTCTAACGTATACGAAGTTCGGCGTTCCAGAAGAAGGGAACGGGGACCGGAAGGCCGCCCTTCCCGCTTGAAGGCAATGTCCTTGAGAAAGAAAGGTGCAGTGAAAGGACGTAGAAGAAAAAGAAAAACCCTATATAACGGAAAATGATTCCTGACTGACGCCGCATCCAAGACGGTGGGTACCGAAAACGAACACGAGAAGTTGGCCAAACGTCATTCAAAGGGGGGGTTCTCGCGAGAAATGGAGGTTCTATCCGAAGAAAAAATAAGCAAATTGCCCCGCCCAAGGGGTGAGAGGGAGTAGGTAGGATTCTAATTGGAGGGTTTCACGATATAGGGTTTTCGGCCATCAAAACTTTAAGAAGAGCTTCAACAGGAGGAGACTGCGGTGCATTTCGCCCTGTCATCAGAGCCTTGGGAGGGTACAAAAAGGGGAGGGGGGAGAGGCAAGGCAGCTAGGAAAAATCTCAGCTGGTTCTAGTCGCCTTGGGGTTGAGGGGAAAAATCAGCGCGGCGGATATTCACAAAGGTATGGGCCCACCTTCGCATTGACAAAAGCAGTCGCACCGCAGAAAGTATTGGTGGGAGAAGGAGCTCAAAAAAGGAAACAAAGCCGGAGTTGAGGAGGGGGGCCGGGGGGGGAAAAGGTTACTGCAGTCATCGCGAAATAGGGGACCGACCGATCGCGAAAATCGTGGAAAAGCCGGCAAGGGGTGTATCTTTCCGGTAATAAAGCCGATAAAAGGCGCTCGGATGGGGGAAAAGGGGAGGGGGCAGCTAAAGTTTCCGAGAAACAGAACTCTCACAAACAAAGGAGTGGGAGGAAGGAAGTATGGACGTTCGCTGGAAAAAAATTGGGTCAGACTAGCCGGGAGGATCTTGAAAATTTCCTATTTCCGCTTTAGTCCGCACTATCCACAGGAGGGGGCAAGATAAAAAAGGGGAGGGGGGATTACGCGGGAAAAATGGGGGTAAACTTCACAAATTGAAGGACGGTGATTGGACGTGGATACACATCACGGGGAACTCACGAGGAGTGGGCCAATTTCGCAGGTGCCCCTGAAAAAGGTCAGACGCGTGGACTAAAGATGCGAAAGAAAGGAGGGAGAGTGCTGAAACTAGACCTATTAAAATTAAGGGTTTCATTCCAGAGCAGGAGTTGTCATCAAAAAAGGTGATTTCGGGAATTCACCAGAGCAGCGCAAGAGGTGAAAACGTATAAGTTTTAAAACCGAACTGGGTGCCCGATCGGGCGATAGGGCGAGTACGTCACAAAAAAGGGCGAAACCTTGTTGGGGGAAAAGAAAAAGAAATCGCGCCAAACAGGGCAATTATACGGCCAAAATGGAGGGCGTAACCGGTCTGTGAACAGGTATTAGGAGCGTGCAAAGAATCATGGGGGTTGTTGGATGAAGGGGGGGAAGGAACAAGAAACAAAGGGGGGGATTCGAAGGACAGTGCCAGGGCCCAGTTTGGGCGCGGGCCTCAGAAGGTTCAAGGGGAAGAGGACCGTTCCGGAGGGGGGGACAGAGAAAACTGGAAATATCGCAGGCCGGAAATGGGGGAAGATCAGAGCGATCTAAGAAATAAAAAAATTGAGGAGGATGGATGACGATTACGGGATCATCCAAAAGCAGGACAGAGTGAGCTTTCAGAAAAGAAAAACGAGCCGGCGCAGAAAAGCCCGTGGAAAGGGGAAAAAAAAAATAAGAAACAATTAAAAGCCGATTCGCTGGAGCTGAAATGTGGTTCGGATACAAAAAGACTGTGGAGAGCAAAAGGTCGTTGCTGCCCTAGAAGAGGAGCACACGTATGAGGGATGTCAGCCGCTGAAAAGATGGCTTTGATTCGAAGGGGGTCTTGGGATTTCTCAATTAGACTAAGGATTTGTCCATACGCGCGATTGGCTCGGAGATCTATACAGATCTCACAGATGTGGGGATGCTGCGTTTAAAAAAGCCGATGAAGATCCCCGAAAAAGCGTGGGTACTCTGATGGACTGGGCAGTAACGCTACCTGGATGGGGAATCCCAACTTAGCGTGTGGGTCCCTTGTGTGGGGCTAGCGCAAGTCCCGGAGGCAGGAAAAATAAAATAATCAGATCACACTAAAGAGCCGTGAGGGAAGTGATCGTACGGAGAAAAAGAGTGGGGGCTACGTCTAAATTGGCCGTAATAAAACAAGAGTTCAGGGAAAATACCGGGATAGGCAGCTCGCTGGCGTTGGGGGAAAAAGGGGGAGTGGAATTATAATAAGAAAAAGCCGAGAAACGCCCAGGAGGCAGCTTTTAATAGACATGGGTAAAATAGGTCAGAAAGGATAAAAAGGTTGACTATACAACTTCAACCAAAAAGCTTGATTACTGCCCCGTAGAAAGTCCAGGTCAAGGGCAGGGGGCGGTAAGTTTCTATGAAGGAGTGCCCTAACCGGGCACGACGGGAATCAGCGGGAAGATAGGAGTCTCAATGATAATAAGGGGTGGGGGAAAAAAAACTTGTTTTTTGTGGGGTTTTTTTTGTTGGTGTGTTTGGGGGGGGGGGGGGGGATGGGTTTGGGTTGGGGGGGGGTGTTGCCTATGACATGCCGAAAGTCACGGACAAGACCCCAAGCCAAAAGGAGAAATGTAATAAGGCAACAGTCAGCAGGCACCTGCGTTCGCCGTGAGTCGAGGATCGGGGGAAGGAAGGACGGGGCAAGGACGAAAAAAATAAGGGCCGAGGAAAAAAAACCAAAAGTCGCAGGGAAGGGGAGCAAATGGCCTGCGTGTCTGTCAGACCGACCATGGCGGCGAAACAAAGCAAAAGGGCGTTGGCGTATGATGGGGGGAAGGAATGGCCTGGGATTAGGAACTTGGTCCCGCGTGTCCGTTAAACAAAGGGACGATGTTCAGTTTCCTCAAGAGCTAACCAGCGCTCTAGCAGGGGAATGGGATTTGAGAGAAAGAAAGACCAAAAATAGCGCAAGAGTTGGGGGGGAACGGTCATTTCCCCGAAATCGAAGGGTGTAGATCCAACAACAACAAAAAGGAAGAGATAAAAAATTCCAGAAGGTTTAGAACAAAACTTTCGAACGATGCTGGCGTTTGGCCGTCTGCCGGGGGGGGAAATCTCCATTGAAGAACCGGTGGAACTAAGGAGTTATAGAGCTCATCTATGCAAATCCCTCGCGTTGAAAAGAAGGACTTAAACGAGGGGCACTTTGTCGCATTGTCCTCGAAAATGGAACATCTCGTCAAGAAAAGAGATAAGAGTGGGTGGAAGAATTTACACTAAGAAAAGCACTCCAGCCCCGACTAGAAAAAAAGAAGCTCGTTCCTTTTGAAAAAGGTGAAGGAATAGTCTATGACCGGGTAAAAAGGAAAGTCTTCTCAAATACTCCAAATCCGGGTATAGAAAAGCATCTAAACAGCGTTCCTCAATGCGAAAAGGGGGGGATGGGAAAATTCCATTCTCTAAAAGGTTCTTGGGAGGAAACTGGGTCTTTTCCGGTTCAGCCTGAAGGCGGCCATTCCTATGGCAACAGGCGAAAAAAAAAAAAAGACTGATGGGGGATTATCAAAGTCTACTAACCCGAATGCCCCTAACAGCCGTCAACCCTTGTAGAAACCGTGAGGGGATGATGGTTGAAGGGGGGGGACTCAGGCTCCTCCCTCAAGGAAGGAAAGGACCGGAAAGGGCAGCAAGAATCAAGCCGGGGGGCGGGAATGTTGTGGGGGGAGCGCCCTACGCGTCAAAAAAAAGATAGCTGCCCTCAGTGTCGTGCTCTTCTTCAAAGAGTCTATAATTACATCGTTTAAGGCAAAAAGAGAGCCGTTCGTCTATCCCCGGGACGGAAAGGAAAAAAGGAAGGATCCTCAAACGTTCTTCAAATGAACAGTCTGCCACGATGTAGGGACGATGAATCAATTTTCCGGCTTTACGTAGTGTATTGAAGTGAGGTTCTTCCTCGACATGTACTGCACTCCGCTTAAAACCGGGGGACCCGCTTATGGGATGAAAATGGGGGACATCAACTGTTAACGTTGAGCACCGATGGAAAGTCACAAGCATATCTTCACGCGAGGTCAGTGGGGGAAAAAATTCGGGGAAGGACCTCACAACTAGGTCTGAGGAGAACGTATCTACTATATAAAAAGAGGGGGAGAAGTCCCTTCTTCTGAAAAAGAACCAGAAAAGAGTTAACCTTCGAATCAAGCTCCTCTTGGGGGGGGTAAAACAAAATCCCAAAAATCGCATACGTGTGTTTCAACAAAGAGGACAGAAACGAAACGAAGGGGTTTTGGGAACCGTCTTTTTGGGTAGGTAATAAAGCTCCTACGATGGCGGATAGTTCATACAAAAAATGAGAGGGAACGCCGGCTGAAGTAAAGTGAACGAGACCGGTAGCGGGGGGTCCTTCTGTCTTACAAGGAACTTCATCCTTAAGAAAAGAGAATCTTGCTCGATGAAAACCGTAAGAAGGGGGAAAAGGGGACGACGCCCATGAAGAGGAAGGGAAAGAGGTTCCGGATTATATAGGGGTCCACGACAGCGCTTCAGAGGGAAAGGAGCCGCAATTTAAGAAATCCACCGTATGCATTCCCTAGGAGAAAGCCACAGGGGCACATCCACACCCCTATTGAAGCAGAGTTCTTTCACGCCGCAAACGTTGGCAACGAGAAAAAAAAAAAATCAGACCGGTTCCAAGAGACGAACTCCGTGAATTCCATCGTTTGTCGCCTGGGTCTAGGAGGCATCAAAAAAGTCAAAGACAAAGTGCCCCTCCCCGCCGGGGGAAGTCGGGTGACGGTATTTCAGTTCGCCCCGAAAACGCTCCCCGAGGGGAAAGCACGTAGACCTTCGGCAAAGAAATCTTGCGGCAGTAGAAAGGGGACGGAAATCACCGTTGGTCAAGCGGAATGAAAAGAATGTAGAAAAATGCAAAAAACTCCTCTTCGCATCTTTCCAAGTCAAGGGTGGTTCGTCAGCTGAGCCGGGGGGTAATTCGGGGGCGTATGCACACAAGGCGGAAGGGGAAAAAACTGATAAATCAAGATATTCCCCGTTGTTGGGGGTAACGGGCAGCGGAAGAATATCGGCCGTCGTGACGTGCTCGACCGGTTCAGGCCGGGAAAAATAAATTGGCAAGACACGCTCCGGGTGCGCTTTTGGCATGAAACATGTGTAAGGGGGAAAATCAGATATTACGAGAAACTGCAAGATCTCTGGGGGAACATAGGACTGGCTCCGGGTTCCGAGTCTCCACGGCAAACATAGCTCTACACAACACGGAGGAGGAGAGGGGGAAGTAAGCACCCGGCCCTCTTTTTGGGAAAAACCGCGGAAGAGCAAAGCGAGGAGGGGGAACGGGATTTTTCGGCAAAAGAAAAAGGGGGGAAGGACGTTTACAAAAAAGAGCAAAGACAATTTTCGGCATGGTCGGGCACGCGAGAAAAGAGGATAGGGGAGCCGGAAATAGAGAGTCTGCGAAAGCGGAGGGGGGAAAATGTAAGAAGTGACCAAAGGGACCAAACCGCGCTGAGCACTACCCGGCCAATGCTAATAAGAAAAGATGACGGTGGGGAAAAACTGTCATGAATAGATCCTACACCTTTTAAGGGATCCTGAGTTGCATCAAAATGATTCAGGGGCTAAACGGAAAAAAGAGGTGAAGTACAGGTGAAAATCAAGTGGGATTTTGACGCTGGCGACGAACAAATTTGCCATAGGACGGAAGGAACCGGGGCGAGCTAAATAAAAAAAAAAGCAAAACCGGCGGGGCGGGGCAATTTGTCAAAGGAATTTGAAAAAGAACCGATCTAAAACAGGTGATTGAAACTGGGGAGAGGGAAGGGTAGATCGCGTGTTATGTTCAAAGGGAGATGCGAGGGGAAAAAAAGGGTATAGATTGATAAGGTTTGGGGAGTGAAAGGGGCGGAAACAGGGAATGCAAGAGTTGGATTCGTGAAGACATTAAAAAAAGGGGGGGACGGTGCGGAAGGAAGGACTTTGGTTGCTCGATAAAAGGGTGGGCCAATATACCACTAAGGAAATTCGCATGAAGATGGGGGCTCAGGAAAGAGGAGAGAATAGAGGACATCGAGGGGCCAAGCTGAAAAGTGGGTCCCGAAGGGGAAAAAAGGGGATGCTATCCCAAAAAAGGAAGAGAGGTATCTGGTATCACTACTATCAAGAAGGCGGCCAGGGATGATATTGAAAAGCATCAGCATCTAGAGAATAATAGCTGTTAGATCAGGTGGTTCGGAGAAAGACGGGGATAACATCACAGGTTTCTTTTCTGCCAACGGAGTAAAGGAAACAAAGTGAGCGTAAAAAAAAAAAAAAAAAAAAATACGGGAAGGGAAAGGGTTGGGGAAAGTTCAAGGAATCTGGGGAAAAGCGGATTGCTGGTCGATGGGATGCGGGAAAGACTGTTTACGCTGAGACATTGGCCTAACGAGTCTAGTCCAAGAGGGGGATGAAAGGAATGCGATGTTTTGAAATGAGAGAGGCATACTAAGAGTTTGGAGGGGGGACGAACGGCGAAGGCCGAGAAGACCGGGGGAATCAATCAAACTTAAAAGCAAACGGGTTTCCCAGGGTGGGGGGGGATGCTTAGCCATTCCCCGAGATAGGCATAATCCCCGAAACCAGTCAGTGGCGACTGAGGGGGAGGTACGGGACTGGGTGCGCGAAAGAGGGGGCTGAAAAGGCGCCGCCTTGAGCAAAAGAAAGACGGACGGGTAGCAAGGAACCGTCTCGTCTGGGGCGTTTGGCAGGGAAAAAAGGATGTTAAGGGGATATTGCAGGAAAAAGACTCCTAAAAGAGGGCAGCATTTTATAGCCAGGCAGGAGGTCCTGTGCGCGGTCAAAGAAATGCCAAGGATTAGGACTGCCGCGGTCCGGGGGGAAAACGCGTCGGCGAATAGGGGGGGAAAAAAAAAAATACTCAATAATAGGTGACCTAACGCATAGCCGCGGCGATAGGTTAGGGGTCAATTGGGAAAGAATCAAGAAGAGACCTGGGTGGAATCCGGAAGGGACTACTTCTCCTCGCGCTGAACCGCAAGACCCAAACCAACACTGCCCCCTGGGGGAGGCAAAAAATTAGAAGCAAAAAGAAGCTGCGTGGGAAGTGGGAGAGGGGCTGTAGCAAAAATTTGGGGAGTATTTGCGCACTGACTGGTCGTGTACATCACTGGGAGACCGAACGAATACAAAAGGAAGACGCGAATGGAGCGCCTGCGAAACGGAAAGGGCGTGAAATTCGTCGTTGGAAAAAAAAAGGGCATCCAAGATACATGTCGTGATTAGGGCGGTTAGGGACTGGCCGGGTCTGGAAAGAGAAAAATGTTCTTGCTATAGAGTGAAGTAGATAACAACGCGAGCTTTCTCTAGTGTAGAGGAGAGGGAAACAAATCGATAGGAGGTTTGGACAGTAATGAGATTTTGCACGGAGACGCCACCGACGCAAAAAAAAGAAAGGAGAAGGGGGGAAAAAAAATTACCAAGAAATCGAAGGATGGAAAGGGGGTTGAAGAACAAACTAGGAGGAGAATCGCACTTCCAGGGGATGAATGACCGCAAAGATGCTGCGTATAGTTGGGGGAGTAAAGAGGAAATGTGGACAAATAGGGAAAACGAAGAAATGCGTTATAGATCCCGCATACAGATAAAACTAAGGTCAAAAATGTGTTCTATACTTACGAGAATCGCAGTAATCCTGTGTCCAGTGCACCGGACAGGAAAAAGGGTGGGGGGGTGGTGGGGGGGGCGCCCATCATCAACACCATGTTTGTTGGAGGCGGAGAGGGAAACACACGACACAGCAATCAAATTTCGGGGGCAGAAGAGAGGCCGCCCGGGACTTGAAGGGGGAAGGTCGTAGGACGAAATGGGAGAAAAGTCATGCGCAAAGAATCCAATAAAGGGAGCGACAAAATCACGCGCAACAGCCGGTAAAGGAAGACTGGGATTTTTCCCTATCAGGAGCAGTGCGTGGGCTTGGGGTCTTGGGGGTTCAGCGCCGTGGAAGGGGAGGAGGAAAAAGGGACATAGCAAAAAAAAAATGCTCGGAGTTGATATAGTTTATAAACTAAAAGAAGCTATGCCCCGCAGGAAAAAGCGTAACTTGTTTCGTGGGAGTGAGGCATTTGTTGGACACCATTCCGGCCCTCAAGTGAAATGGAGGAGAAAACTATGGGAAAATCAAAGAGTGCGTTTAATTAATGTTGTAGCTATCACATGGCCCCCCACCGGCTATAAATGCTGCACGCCTGGGGCGCGAGAAGGGGAACAATGCGATCTATACTACAAAGGGAGCCAACCCCAACAGAAGGGGGGGGACTCCAGGAAAAAAGAGGAACTGTACATGAAAGATGGGGGGGGCTTTCTATTGAACACAAGATTAAAAGACGACATACCCACCCGTCTATAGAAAAGGGGCTTAGTGGGGAAAAGGATGGAAAGGTCAATTCAGAAAAGAAAAAATCAAGGGGGAATGCGCTCCTCTCAAACCCACAGTGAAAACGCAGAAGTGAACTTGGTATTCCAGAAAGGAGAAAGCTACTAGCGTTTTCATAAAGGTGAATGTAAAAAGTGAGAAAGAAGGAAAAAAGTGACAAAAAACTTAAAAATGGAAAAACAAGAAAAGAAAGACAAAAGAAAAAAAAAAAACACGCATCGTATCTAAAGAGGGACATGTCTCATTTCTGGAAAGGGGCGTCCACAGACCACTCAAGAGAGGAATTCTTAGGGACGGAGGTATTGAACTACAAAGACTTCCTGCTAAACATGAAACAGCAGGCCTTAAGTCTCATCTTGTTAACCTGCGAGGCCAAAAAGTACATCGTCAACGGGTTTGCCGAAAACTAACCGGGATGTAGGGAGCTACGACTGGGGGGATTCTACGTCTTTGGAGGAAGGCCACCAGCGCTCAGAATGGAGTCGTAGTGGCTGAGCTTGGAAATTATTGGGAACGCCGGTGTAACGAGCGGCTCTAAGGCTAAATGAGGCGAATCTGGGGAGATGTCTGCATCCGTCAAAAGGGAGAAGACCGAACTTGGTCAAATGAAAAAAGGAAGAGAGACCCATCCAGGGATGACTCGCGCCGGTCATGC
>Ga0179593_1615596_pt1 | contig 12904 bp, 9 predicted proteins | sample CZODoug2_1_08_16_FD_185931 | JGI IMG/M metagenome (GOLD analysis project Ga0179593, IMG submission 185931) | Vadose zone soil fungal communities from Angelo Coast Range Reserve, California, USA - CZODoug2_1_08_16fungal (PacBio error correction) | ecosystem: Environmental > Terrestrial > Soil >...
GGCCGGAAAGCGCATTGCCTGAAAAAGGAGGAACCTATCCAGGTCGAGGCGGCCCGCAGGGGCAGAAAAAACAAAAGTGCGAGAGGGGGAGTCAAGAAAGTTGCACAAAGGGTAGTGGAGAAGCGGAGGGAAGAGAAAGACGCATCTCTACTGTAAAAAAAGAGGGCCGATGATCTTTCATCATGAGGGAAAAAGAGGGACCATCGGCTTGAGCTCCGGGGAAGAAAATGAATACCTCTATTAAAAGAAGGTAAGAAAACATAACAAAACTAAGGCGAAAAAATAAAAAACCTATGCCTCATGGGAAAGGGGGGAGGACGAAGAGCCTGCCTATGGCCAGGGGGATCCCTATCTAGGATACTAAAAGGGTCTCCCTGAGGAAAGGGCTTTCTTTTGGAGGGCAGGCATTTGAAAAAAGGAGAAACAATTGGAAGGTACGGAGAGAGGGAAAAAAGTTAAGCGGAGGGCCGGCTACAAAAAAAGAAAAAAGAGGAACCAAAGTCGGAGTCCTAGGAGAAGAAACCCGGTCCATCTCAAGGGAAGAAAGAGGAAGCCGAAAAAACCATGACAGGGGAAAAGCCCCTTCTAAGAAAAGAGGAAAATTCCTCTTTCAAAAAAGAAAGGAATAAAAAGACCGGGCAGGGGAGAACGGTTGGGACCGGACATCCTTCACGGAAAAGGTGTCTTTCCTTTGGGCAGGGGGCGAAAGGGGGTCGAAGGTCTGAGGGGAAAGACCTTTCTTAGTATGGACTTCCTTCCCGGGGTGTTTCTGGCCGTTCGGGGTGTGCGTCTTCTTTTCCTTTGGGGGGGGAAGGGGAAGGTTGGGTAACCCGGGTACGCGGATCCCTAGAACGGCATCACTGAGGGGCTGGGGATTTAAAAACTTCTCATCATTTCAAGGGGAGAAAAAAACTCTCATCGAAGACAAAAAAGGGGAGGGCGTTCTTCTTAAGGGAAAAAGAGGGGGAGTTTCTCTAGAGGGTGAGCCAGAGGACACAGGGTTCTTCCTTTAGAGGGGAATGTGTAACAGATTGTTCCGCGGCCCTCGAGGGGCTAAAAAAAAAATTGAACTGGATTCTAAGTATTATTCTTGAGGGATAAAAACTAGAAAGGCATTACAAGAGTCTATTACCTCAAGATGTGCTTCTACTTTGAAAAAAAAACTAGCGTAGGGGGCGATTACTAATCAGAAGGGAAAAAATCCAGGGGAAGATGCCAGGAAAGGAGAGGTTCTTCTCCTGGAACCAGGGTTCTCTCCTATCCCTAGAGAGGGCAAGTGGGAGGCGCTTACTGAGGATGAACAGTCGCTCCTGATAAAACAGAAGAATTGCGTCGTAAGATGGAAATGGGAAAGAGGAACACATCCGCTAAGAAGGAAAAGTCCCATGAATTTTGTCCTACAGGGAACTGAAAAAAAGGGGAAGGAACCTGTCTCAGAATGGGGGGGGAAGCCCGGAGCCGGAAAAGAAAAAGTCGAAAAACGAGTACGAGAGGAGAAGGGATAATCTCTTACTTCTGCTCTATCGAGTCAGGACGGCCGTTCTTCTCCAGAAAAGGGGGTCAACCTATCGGTTTGAAAGGGGAGGGGCTGTAACTGTGTCTATACCTTCTGGTAGGGGCATCAAAGGAAATTGAGTAGACAATCTCATTCTGCTCGATCAACGGAGAAGACAAGGCGTGGTGAAAGAGAAGGAAGCCTGTAGAAAAGGGGGCCCAGAGGGCTTTCGCACGCAACTCCATCAACCTGGATCAAAAGTTGGCGAATACCCCAGAGGAAAAAAAGTAATACCTCCAGGAAAATGCCATCTCCTCGGAAGAAGGAGCCAGAGAAAACCATAGTAAAAGGAGGGATGAGCTTCTCGAGCGAGTTCGCTGCTCCTCAGTAAATCCCTCAGGAGGGGGCCTTCATTGCCTTAGAAAGGGCGGGTTAAAGGGGCGCCTGAAAGAGAAGGGGGGGAGACGGGGTCTCGAGAAAGAGAAGAGGTCGCCACTCTTCTCTAAAAAAAACGGGGCTTCAAGATCCTGAGGAAAAGGGGGATGTTTGCGTTCCATCATAAAAGGAGAAGAAGAAAGACATCCAACCAGTTTATTTCTGAGGGGGGAAAGTGTTCTAGGGAAGAAGGAAAAAAACCGGCCTTCCTGTTCTTAAGAAAAAGTCAGAAAGGAGCTAAATCGAATTGTGAAAGGTAGAGGCTGCTCCACTCCCAAGAAGTCGAGAGGAAGAAAATCGCAAGAGATTGGAAAACACAACAAGGGAGGATTGATGATTCACAAAGCTCTGCTGAGAAGGTTCTCTTCTCATGGAGAGGACGCACTGGTCCGGGGTCCGAGATCAAGTAAGAAATCAGACTTGATTATGGGAAAAGGGCTATTGCCGGAAAGTTCCGACTTAGTCATAAAGAAAGTCAGCAAAGACTCAATCCAGGGCTCGGCCGTTCTGCAAGGAGGGAAACGGGAAATCTATCTTGAACAGAAGTCGCCGCATTGCCTCATGGAAAAGAAGGGGGGGTGGGCATTCCTATGGTCCTGAAAAACCCCCTTGAAGAGAGATAGACCGTTGAGATCGATGGACTAGGGAGAAAACGATCTGATTACATGACAAAGGAGACCTATGGAGAAGGAGCGCTCTACCTTAGAAAAAGAAAGAATGAAAGGCTATTGAAGTAGGGGGGGGGTATGCGGGAAAAGAGTCTTTATAGAGGGGAGGGAAATCTCATACGTATGGGCCGCCGGAGAAAGCACATGTTTGTTATAAAGGTGCGTTTTGATCTGTTGCTGAGGGGAGGCGCAAGGAGAATTTCATGGAACACGGTCGAAGGAGTCTTAAGCCTGGTCAAAACGACTTGTCGTGTGTGAGGGGGATAAGAACCGGGAATTGGGGAGAAAAAAGACCTTCCGGGGTAGACCTTCGAGGGGTGTTTCTGACGTCATCATCAGGGTCCCAAAGGAAGGCGATGACGTCTAAAACGAAAAGAAAGGGAGGGGAAGTTAAAAAAAGAAAAAACTCCCACAGGGAGGGCTGTCTTATATCAAAGAAAAGGGAAAATGATATCCTTACTATCCTTCCGGCGACTCCTCAGGCTTGGGAAAAGCTTTCCTATCGGAGGGGGAAGGGTCGAATCCAATGAGAAAGTGAGAACTGGGACTTTCTACCTTCCGCCTTGTCGTATCTGGGGAAAAAAAAACCCTTGAACGGGATCGGAGGAAACGCGGTCATCGACGATCGAAGAGCGGCAAGATTGAAAAAGTGACTATAGGGAGAGAAGCAATCTCCTTGAGGGAAGACGACGTCGAATTCTGACATGTCATCGTCGGGGGGCGGGGCTTACCAGGGGGCTTAGGAAATTTTCCGAAAGAGATGATCTGGAGTATAGGGACCACGCCTTTATTCAAAGAAGGAAGTAGCTTTCATAAGGGAGACGTTTCGAGTCACTTCTAAGAAAAGTCATCTCCTGGGAGAAGGGGGGGGGAGGATCCGCTTCTGGTATCTATCGAAAAGCATCCCGGTGTTTTTAATCCTCAAGGGGTCACGGCTGCTTTAAAAGCTCGTACAATCCTACTCCAAAAAAAAGAGGAAAGGAAATTACTGATTAAAGGGGACACCAGCAACAAAGCCTCTCGGATAAAAAATCCCCCGGAAAACAGAGATCCTAAGAAAAAGGAAAAGACCGACTGGGGGCTGAAGAACTCTCTTGTGTCTCGCTATTGTACCTTCTTCCGAGAAAGCCGTGAATTAGGGGGCCATCCTCCTCCGGGAAAAAAAAGAAATAAGAGCTCAAAAAGGCTAAGAAACACCACCGGCCCCTCAGAAAGGGGCGACCGCTCCACCGGAAAAGCCTAAAAATCAGCAAGGAAGCCTCCCTACCACAAGGAAATCCTGACGAAGAGACAAAGAAGCCATTCCCCAATTGGCCCTCCTTGAGGGGGAAAAAAAAACCTGGCAAGGGCCATGAGGGAAATTTTACACCGAGGTCTGGCTCTGTTCTGCTCCGGAAAGAAATGAAAGAAGTTTTTTCTTAAGGGTTGGAGGCGTTATTTCTACTAAGGGGCGGGGGGACTCGGGAAGAGACATCGTCTCCTGACATGGGCACGCCGTGGATGGGGCGGATTTTTTTTCAAAAAGGCATTGGGACTAAGAAAATCCTCCTTCCTCCCAGAGTTTCTTAACATGGACAAAGAAATGCACACAAACAACGCAATTCCTAAGAAGGGGAGGCCGCTAGTAAGGTCTTGTGAGTCTGGCACCCTAGAAGTTGTTAGATTATTGCGGCCTTCCACTCCCTTCGGAAGGTTGTCTTCTTCAAGAGCGAAAGGGGGTTCAGGCCTAGGGTCGTGACGACCGGGAAGTTAACAGTTTTGTAAGAAAAACGGGTCTTCCTTGTGAGGGGCCGCTGGAAGGAAAAAGGTCAGAGCATCGAGGAAAAGAGGGGTAAAGGCGGAGAGTGATCTCTTTCAGAAAGGAAAAAGACAACATCTGAGGAAAACGCTTGGTCTGCAACGGAAAAAAAATCAGGAAGTTGGCAAAGAAAGGAACGCCTCTGCCTATCTGAGCCGAGGCAAAAAGAAATCATCTGAAGGAAGAGAGTCGCAAACCGTCGAGAACGGTCGTTGGGGGAAAGGAGGGGCCAGCGCCCTGATTTCCGAAAGAAAAATTGGACGGCAGAGGAAAGTCCCTGCTACTGAAAACACTTTGGGAAAAAAAAAACACTCGTCCGGGGAAAACTTATACAGAAAATGGGGCCCCCCCGGGAGGGAGAGCTTTTCGGAAGGGCTGAGCAAAGTGTGATCGAGGTACCAAGAAAGCCACCAACCAGAATAAGGCAGCAGTACAGAAAAGATCAGCATCAACTGAAGTAAAAGGGGCCAAAAAGTCCTAAAGAAAAAGGACACAGAAAGGGCCACAAAAAGAAGTAATTGAGCAAAGAATCAACACAACAACTGATTATTATGGGATATAAAGGTCCTACGGCGGCAACCGTTCTTATTGAAACTTTCTTGCCTAGAAGGGCCCGGCCGTTGTTAAAAGGGGTTCAGGGAAGGGCTGGTTCATTTGTCGGAGATTGCCTTCGGGGGGGGAAAAGGATTTGCGGGAATCTCTTTTACAGGGAACAGCAGGCTAAAAGGGACCCATATAGATGACCTGTTGTCTACCCGATTATTAGAAAAAGGGAAAACTCCAAGGGGGGTCAGGGGAAAGTTGGAATGTTCTAACGTAGGGGTTTCCGACAGGCCCCATCTGGGATTCTGGGCAACCTGTCTCGCCGTGAGGAGGAGAAGATTGAATGTGCTCCAAATGACGATTAAGAGTCGCCGGGAAATGTCAAAGGAACCTATAATCTAATGGGACTTAAAAAGCAGGCCACAAAAAATAAAGGCTTGCAAGCTGACGCCGTTGCCGACAAGGAAAGCGGGAGTCGCGGGGACTTAACTCAACTACAAAGGCTACATGGAACACTGGGGTTTTACCTCGATAGGAAGCGACTGAGACGATAAAACACGGCTTGCGAAAAAAGCGGGAGCTGGAAAGGGAGCCCAAGTCACTACCAGAAAAAGGGACCACTATTATAGACGACGGAGGCCAAGATGTAGTGGTAAAAAGATACCCTCCGTGAGGAAAAGTTTGGGACAATCAAAAAGCTATCCCCTGAAAGCACGGAAAGAATGCGCCTTGGAGGGGGGAAAAACCCTTTGGGATGTAACGGGGGGGGCAGAGAGGGCAGCTAAGGGAAAGAAAAAAGGGAGAAAAACAGCGGACAGTCAAAGGGGTCGTCTCGCTATGGGGGAGAAGGTCCATAGGGGAAGACACTCTATCAAAAACAGACAAAAAAAAATTCGGGACAATATGGAGGAGAAGAAACACAAACACTTAGAAGGCATCTTCGCGACCTAAAAAAGAAAGTGGAGGCCACTTCCAAGGAGGGGAAGGTACGTTTTTTCCAACTTGAGGGGGTTCCCGTCCCTTTTGAGAGGGAACGTTTGGCAATAAAAGGGACGGGGAACGTCCCTTCCCTAAGGTGTAGCAGGGGGTCTTAGGAGGGGAGGGGTGGTCTTATCAAGTTTAAATCTTCCCTGCTGAAGCGAAATCGCATGAGCCCAAGAAGACGGCCATCATTTCAAAGAGAGTAAGGAGGCAAAAACAGCATCGGTTCTTTAGGAGGAGGAGAAGGGGAATGGGTGGTAAGAGACGGTTTCTGTCTTGATTAATGTCTTGATGGAAATAATTTAGGGCCTGATCTGGGAAAAAAGGTGGTCGGCCGGACCGCGTCTGGAGAGAAAAGAGTTCTCTTAGAAAAATACTCTCACCTGAGAATAAGAGGAAAAGAACCATTCGATTACACCATCCTTTGAAGGTGGCACGAATTTCTCGCCCTTCTTCTATAGAAGGGAGAAGGTTAATAAATAGGTGAACTATCAAACGGATTTAAAAAGAAATTTGAACCACAAGGAGTCGAGCAGGATCCGATCTGAGGCCAGGGGGAATTGGCGTGGGGACGTCCTCAATTAGGGAAAAAAGGAAAAAAAACCTAACGAGCCAGGGGGAACCGATTCAGGAGAATAGTAGATGCCCATCACCGACTATTCCTTACGATCCCCATTAATTTGGGAGGGAAAGTCAATCTCAGTAAAAAAGAAAGGATTTTCTCTAGGAAAAAAGAACCGGAGTCTTCGCCGCGGGAAGCCAGAGTCTAGTACGAAGCATTACGGAGAAGTGATTCGCTTTCTTTCTGCTCTAAAAAAAGAGACGGGCGGAGCATACGATACCATGAAGGGATCCTGGCTTTTTTCGAAAGGGAGAAGGGGGCGAGCTTCCGTAAAAAGCAAAAACAAAAAAGATTAATTAAATCGGTAAGAACGAAGTCCTGTCTTAGAGGGTATTGACACAATCTACATCAGAGGGAAACTGACGCCTTAGCCCTAGGGGGCAAAGCCACTTGATTACTTGAGGCAACCCATCGGGCCAAGACAAACCTATCCACTAAAGGAAAAAATAAACCCAGCGGAAGAACCCATCTCCTTAGGAAAGCATCCTCGACGAATGCTCAGGGACAGCTCACGCAGCTTGACAGGCAGGCAAATTGCCCATATGTCTCTGCATCAAAGCGCGCTAGCAATCCGAAGGGGACTGCATTTCGTCTGGAAGGAACAGCCGATACCATCTAGATGTCTCTATCATCGAAGTAGAACATAGGACTGCCCAACAAAAAAAAAGACGAAAATCCTGCCAGGAAGTGGGGGCGTCCATCATAGAAAAGCGAAGAGCAACCATTGCCCACAATGTTGAGGTGGAAGGCTCAGCTGCCAGTTCCTGACAGGGGCAATCCTCGCCGCACTTCGAAAAAAAAAAGAGGGGGGGGAGGGACTCCTTCAAAAAAGGCTGCGCCAGCTCCTCCAAGAGGCAACACAAAAGAGATCACCCAGAAGAGGAAGTGTCTGCTCTTGTCGCAGGGAAAGCTGGTCCGTTTTCTCTCTCGAAAAAGGAAAATACTCTTGGGGTTTGGGGGAAGTAGAGTCGAACCTTAAAAGGGAAATCTCCATGCCGGAGTTTTACTGAGGGGGGGGGGAAAAAAGGGAGCTTCTTCTGGAAGAGCAAGAAAATATGCTGTCCTCCACCATAGAAGAATTGAAGGGATCACGGGCCTTTTTTTTCTTGAGTGCAATTACCAAGATAACCATGGGCTAGCGGTGAAGACTATTTGAATAGGTGGAGGGGGGCTCACTATCTAAAGAAAGCCCATGCAGCAAAAGAAGCCGCCGTGCTGGCCAGAGCTCAAAATTAACTTCATGATGGGCAAGGCAGAAGAAGGAGGCGCCTTTCGAGTGCGTTGCGGCGAGTGCTGCTGTTGAAAAAAGGAAAGATTTGAAGAGGAGGGGGGGTACCCATTTTCGGGGGGGTGAATGGGCCTATGAGATCCAGCAAAAAGGTGACCAAGCCTTGCACTACGGAGGAATGTGCCGCCTTGTCCCAAGAGGGGAGGAAAAAGTTGTCAGAAAAGCCTTCGCTTTGGGAATCCTTGATAGTGTTTCCATGAAGAAACGGCATCCCCGACCGGTATACGAAAAAAAGAAGCCCGGCTATACGTAGAGAAGTTACTGGCTAGAGAAGGAAGTCCTACCCCTTTTGGGAGACTTAATAAAGAAGGATGCGCTTGGGGGAACAGAGGGGCCCTTTCCCAGGTACATCCCATGCCGCTCCCAATATAGCCAGGGGGGCAAAGAAAGCTTAACGGGGGACGTAGGTGGTTAGCCAAGATATAGGGAGGGGGGGGGGGGGGGGAGACTATCTCCAGCTCTCTTCACGAAGCTGTTCATTCCTGCTCAGGAGTCCTTCCTAGGGGAGGGAAAATAGCCCGGGAAGGGAGAAAGATCCGTTATCTTCGCGACCAGACACGTTTTTCAAGAACAGCTATTTTGAACCGAAGTTTGCTTCTCTTAAAGGGGGTTAACGGGGAAATCTTCAGAGAGAAGAAGGAACTTCTATAAGGATGGCCACATCGTCCTTTTCTTGGAGGCATGAGGAATCTTGGGAAGAAAAGAAAAGCAGGTGTTGGGAAAGCCGCGCAACTGGGGCGAAAACCAGAGCAACCATTAACAGAGAAAGGGAAGAGGAATCAGATTCTTCATAGCCGGACGCACCTACGACGAACACCGGCGACTTCCCAAAAAAGCAGAAAGCAACGACTCTAAGCGCACTTCTTGGGCGAGGAAGCGATGGGACCTACGCTATGTGAAAATGAGTCCGCTGTTCACTCCTGGAGAAAGGGGAAATCCAGGACTGCTGCTCCAAAACGGCCTCGCCTCAGGGAGAGTCTGAAATCCTCCAAAAAACAAAAGAAAAAGGGGCCACCAGCCCTCTCTGCCCCTGGCCCAAAAACCTTGAAGGTCCTGAAATCCTCCCTTACCACAGAGGAGAAGACGATAACTCCATTGACAACAAACGAACAGGGGGACACGGACTGCCGTAAAAAAGGTCCTCCTAAAAGACGCAGAAAAAGTGCCTTCTCCATAATGATGGCTCTGTTAGCGTGTGAACGTCTCTTCCCGAATTGGGGGGGACCAACACCCACCCGGGGGGGAAGATACGGATTTCTATGGCAAGAGTAAGGACCAGTAGAAACTCGGCGACTACTTTTAAGGGGGTACCCGTATTGGACTCAATGAGGAAAAGTTCCGTATAGAAAAAAATAGCCCAAGTGAGGTCACAAAGGCCAGGCCTTCCCGACAAAAAGAGGCCGCTCTCATTTCACAGGTGGGATTAGGGAATAGTATAGCACTCGGACACTGGAAGGTTTTTAGGGAGGGGTCGTAACGTAGACCCTGCTTATCCGGAGGGTTGGAGGATGAGGGGGTGCTTCAGGGGGTCTGTTCCGGTCAACAATTTCCTGGGGTATTCCAAGTTTCCTGCCTCGGCCTGTCTCAGATTTTAAAGGGGATTGCCAAGCACTCCCATTCTGAAGGTATAGCGTACAAACCCGGGGGGAAAAGTCGAGAGGGGGGGGCTTCATAAAAGAGAAGGGAAAATCGACTTAAGCTGACATCCCAGGAGGTAGGACACGGATGGGGACCATAGTCCCATGGGGGGTCCGGGGCGCGAGGGAAATCAAGTCGAAAAGTGGAGATGCTTTCATAAAGCTCATTCCTTCAAAAAGCGTCAAAAATCAGGGCAGCCAAAACTTCTCCGTCACTTTGGTCCATCTAATGGAGCGAGGCCAAATCAGGAGAAAAAAAATAAATGGAATAACGTAAAAGGGAAACTTTTGGGAACTCTTCCATGGGGAATATATATCGGGAAAAAACAACAGGTCTAGGGGGTTCCCTTGGCCAGGAAAAACAATTCTCATCAAGGGGGTAATACACTGAAACCATTAACAACAAATTCCGAAGCCAATGACAACCGAAAAACTTAGTCCTATGGGAAAAGGAACGAACTAAGTGGTACAGCAACTTGGGCACTACGGGTATGATTAAAGCTTCTCAACAAAGGGGGGAGTTGAAAGGATCTGTGATATCGTCTCCTTCGACATTTCTTCTGAAACGGGCTTCGTGGTATCAGGCTGGGGGAGAAGGAAAAGTGAGGTCCGGAATGTGTCCTTGGTCTTAACGTGGTGCGGTAATTGGGCTACTCGGGGACAGAAAAAGGCAGCATCAATTTGTGGCCGGCTAAACTGACAAAAACGAGGGCGACACCAAGTGCTAACATTTGCGTGGAATGGACGGGTCCAACGTCTCAGGTACGGTGCAACTTCTTAATGAGGTCTTTGAGAACCAAGCCTGGGGAGACGGGTCAAGACTCGCCGATAGAGCGATCTGCTCTGAGAGAACGAATTCGCTGGCACAGTCGGGCCGCTGGAATATCTGCAAATTTGTCTCAGAAACCCCAACCCAATTGCAGATTCAAAAATACAGGCAACGTAGCGTAGGGGTGTGGAATTTCCTGAAAGAGAGCTAAAAAACTTGAAAAAGCTTTTTGACGACTATTATCGTTGAAAAGCGAAGGGGCACTTCCAAAGACTGCCTCCAAGGGGGCCTGACTTAAGAAAGGAGAAAAGGTAGCATGACCGTCAACCCCCATACCCATTTCAAGAATAGCGGAGACCGGCTAGTTTAATGCCGAACTACTATCAGAAAACCTCCTATTTCAAAAAGAACTATCGGACGCCAACCACCGTCTGCGCAAAAAAAGGGAGGTTGTCGGTTTGGCTGGGGAAAGGGTCAGGAACTTTGGACTGTCTTCGCCTTCGCACAATAACATCACCTACAAAGGAGGGTCGTCGCCCGAGCATTAAGCGGGCCAATCGGAAAGTCGTCCTACCAAAATCCCCAATGGAGGAGAAAAAAAATTGAGGCACAGCCGACCATCGTCCAAGGGAGTCTCGCGAAGTCTTCGGGGGACCCGGGTGTAAAGAGTTGCTCTTACGTCCGGCGGTGCGTGTTTTCCTTTTTTTCAAGGGCGTTGAGCCGTTGACCGGGCCCGGGTCTTCCGTCGGGCGGGGGAAGGGGGTCCGGGGTTTAGTGTAGCATGTTGGCGTAGGCGTTTTTTTTTCTTAGAAGGCAGAAATCAGGCCCTTCAGAAGAGGGTCTGAGGCCCGCAACTAGGAGGGGAAGTCCGACAGGGAGGGGGAAAGACCTCTCCCAGAGCAAGGGAAGAGTAAAAATTTGCTGCGGCTGAGGCGCGCCGGTGGAAAAAGGTGGAGGTGCCGAGGGAGTCCGTAAAAAAGATTATCCGTTAATTAAAGCTCTTGGAGGTCTGCGGAAGATGTGCGCACCGGGACCACCTCATGGAGGGCCAGTCCACAACAGTAAGGTTAGATAAGCTCACCGGAGAGAACTACAAAAGACCATCCTTGAGAGGAAAGAATAAGTTCTCTCCCGGATCCGGGTACATTCTAATCAAAACCTAATGCGGGGGAGAAACACCCGATCATAGAGTTGCCCGGAAAAGGGATTTTTGAAACACCGCTTTTTCTCGACGGAGGGGGAAAGGAAGGCAATAAAGGCGCGGGGGGACAGGCCCAAGGAGATTGTCAAGGAGGAAGAAAGGAAGCTTGACGGGGCTATCGTAGGGGATGAAAAGACTATTCCTTCCCCTCCGATCCAGTGTGGACTAACCTCTACGTCCATTCGAAAGAAAAAAGAGTTTCCTATTTGCAAAGAAACGTAAAGGCCCGCGAGGAAGGGGGAGAAAAACGCATCCCGGGGCTACTTCTAGTACGGCTCGATTTCAAAGCGCTAAAGCATTGTCCTTCCGCCCCCGGGACAGCCATAAGACTACCTGGTCAACCGGCTCATGGGGTTGACTCCGAAACGGACGTGAAGCGCGATGACGTTTAAATAAAGGAAATTGAGACGGGGTCACTACACAGGCGCAGGAGGGAGGGGAGACGATCAACGTATTCAACCAGACAAGTCGTTTTACAAGATGACGCAAGGCCCGGCTTTGAGGTGGAACTTGATAAAATAGTCAAGAAAACACTTTTCGAAGACAAAGAAAGGGGCACTCCTCTTCCAGAAAGAAATTCTCGAGCGGCCCTGACACAGAGTCAGCAGCGCCTCCTCAAAAGTCCTTCTGCTGCGAGCCTTCTAGCCAGAGAAGGGAGGTATGGCAATCACTGCGCCTCTTCGCTCATGTGTGGGGAACTTGAGAGTAGGCACTATGTGGGAATACATCGCCTGCACAAACAGGGGAGAGATCAAGAACTCTGACTGAAAAATCATGTCTCCCCTCGGGAGGCGACCGAATTTTTTCTAAAGAAGAATAAACAAACACAAGGGATTGCGATTTGCGGCAGGGAGAACCGCGTCAGAAGGGCCGTCCTCGAACAGTCGAACCTGCGCAGAAAGGATTCCTCGCGCCGCCTAGGGAGCCCACTACCATCTCCGCACGCCAGAGACTCTGGGTAAGATATCTCAGAGGGAAAAATAGAAAAGAGATTTCACAAAGGACTAGGGATCTCACGCCAAGAGGGGAGGAAAGAGTACATCTCGCTTATTATTCAGAAGTGGGCGATTCTTCCTAACCGGAGGACCAGGTACCATTCCACCCACTCATGGAAATGGGTTATTTCGGCAGAGACCTAGGAGGGGTCCTGGGGAGCCTTGAGCAAGATCATGATCCGCTCCTTGGGGTGGGAAGGCATATTTTCCTCAAAGGGGGTTATAGAACCATTGGGATCGAAAGAGAATGGACGATTGGGGGCGAGAATCATGGGGCCATTCCAACATGGACTCGACATATTTCGCCCTTTTCTTCGAGAGAACACTTACGTCAAGAAAAAAAAGAAGCCAAGGGAGAGGTATTGTAAAGGCGCGGCCATCTTCGATAGGAGGTGCTTACTAATCGGGGAGGGGGATCGGGAGATCTGAAAAGACAGTAAAATGTCTTTCCAAATCCGTACGGAAGGCGAAT
>Ga0179593_1373305_pt1 | contig 12903 bp, 14 predicted proteins | sample CZODoug2_1_08_16_FD_185931 | JGI IMG/M metagenome (GOLD analysis project Ga0179593, IMG submission 185931) | Vadose zone soil fungal communities from Angelo Coast Range Reserve, California, USA - CZODoug2_1_08_16fungal (PacBio error correction) | ecosystem: Environmental > Terrestrial > Soil >...
AGTGACGGTAGATAATATATTTGCGGGCATCCTGCGTGCAGCGGCTGTGCAGAATAGTTTTACCTTGTAACGTGGGCACGGGAGACATGCGCAGAAAAGATTAATCGAATGGGATTATTGTAACACAGGACTGCTATGCCAATGTTGCGTTGTAGTCACCAGCGAACACCCCTGGGCCGGTGAACCCACTTTTAGGATCAACCACAAACGGGGTGTTAGGAAGACTGCGAAGAGAAGTTAGTCAAGCGGGAAAGACTACTGGGGCCACCCCTATCACGATCGACAGGTTGGACGCGTCGGCAAGTTGTGGATGGATGGGGTTCAACAATAAAAAACATCTGCGAGAAATCTAAAGAGCGACTGGGCAGGAAACGAATCGGCAGGTTATGCCAGGATGGGTTGGGGAGGGAAAAAAGTACGTGCAAACATGGTCCAGCAAATTGAAGACGGGCCTGGGGAGCAAAAGAACAATGAGCAACGAAGAACCGGCTCAAACCAAAAACATAACAGGAAAACAACAAAGGGAACGACAAAGGAGGGGACGAAGCTTAAAAAGACCCAAAGGAGTTGGCGTGAGGCACACCGCAGGAAGAAGAGAAGAGGATGGGGAAGAAAGATGGCGAAGGAATTCACCAAAGGCCTGCCCCGCGCAGGCTCTACCTGCATGACACGGGGATTATGTAAGAAGAAACAGTAGATACCGATTGGCGGTCGTGACGGAATCGCGGTCCGGGGTAGGATGGGAAGAGGGGAACATCTCTTATAGCAAGGAATAGCTGACGTACAAGGCTAAACTAGGTTGGGGAGTCGGAGGGAAGAGCGAATTCAGACGATCTGTTCGGGAGGATTTTTTAACACATAACTAACCGGCGAAAGGTCGCTCACATCAATCGGAAGGCCAAAACATTATGCCTTAGCAGTGTCATGTAACATATCATGGCGATGGGAAGAGGAGGTCTTGCAGAAATTGAAACATGAAAGAAGGGGAAAAGCTACGCTTGATATGTCCCAGGCCGGGGCGAGCTACGGAAGGAAGACTACCAACAGGAAAAGATCGTTATCGAAAATGAGTAAGCATAGTAAGAGAGAAGAGAAGTTTATAACTCAGGAGAGCATCAAAGTGGTCACAGGGGGATTTCTGAAAAGAACAGGCCTTTGAGAGATCCGGTGAGGCAAAGTGGAAAGGGGGGAAAGCGCACAAATTTGCGAGGCCAAGCCCGCGCGTTGCAGAGGCTTGAGGGGTGGGTCGCAGTGGGAAAGAGGTTCAAAGAGGGAGGCATAACAGGCCACGAATTGGTAACAAAACGCAGAGGTAAGCCATAAGGGAAAGGGGGAAAAAGGGTGTTCGAAAACAAAGGGAGTTGCGACAAGACCCGGATTGGGTATTCAGATTGATAGGGAACGGATCGAGAAGAGGCACGAAAACAGAACTCAGAGTTCCTAACAAGAAAGAAGGGATCGGATGGCACATAGTGTGTCACGGTTTAAGATCACCGCAGGTATGGCCAGGAAAAGGAACCACGAAAAGGGGCAAAGACAATTGGGCGAAGAGACACGGTGGGACGGACCAGTAAAGGAAGATTGACGCGTAAGACGCGAGATCATAACTCAAAACAACGGATGAGAAGAGATCTAAGCCGGTGGTCTAATTCCTAGCTTCATGGAAGCCCCACACATCGTAAAGGGAGGAAAACGCCTTCAGGTCTTTGACCGCACTCCGGATCGAAATGAAATGCAGGACGATGAGTTACCAGACAACCACCAGCCACCAGGGAAGGGCGGCATGGTACCTCCTTTACAGGTAGCGAAAACAAACTTGATTAGAGTGGAACATGAGAAATGGTACGGGCAGAAAAACAGCACGCGGAGGTTACAAGTTGGCCCAAAAACATTCATCAACTGGCCTCACGACAGGTGGCCGGGATGCTGGCCTCCACGCGGGGGTGCAGAAAATTCAGCCGCCTTCGGCGGGAAAACCGGGAAACTGACAGGCATAGAAGGCACTAAACCGGACAACTCCACTGGAGGGGGCTTGAGCGACCGCGGAAGTGTGAAAGGCAAAGTCACGCAGCCACACACAACTGTTTTGCACTTAGGAAAGGGGCACATGGGGCTGTTAAAAAACTAACACGATGGGGTTCCCGAGGAGGATTTCCGTCGGGGAGTCAGAAGGGAGTCAATTACCCGATCAATCTGCGCCGATAGAGCGAAACGAAAGTCTGAAAGCGGGGCGTGCTGTTCGTGAGCGATAAGGAAGAGTCCCAGAAAAAAAACAAAAGGACATGCGGTGGGGCATCGGCATAATGAAGACGGGGGAGAAAAGGTCAGGACTCGCTCAAGCAAAAAACAGACCCGATCCCAAAGGATCTGAACCCAAATTGACCGGCGGAAAAAGTACCAGGTGGATCGCTCGAAGGAACAGGAGAGCTAGGAAAACACCTCCTCAAAAAACAAAAAGAGTAGGTCCGAAAATAGGGCAAATCATCGGCAGACGGAGGGGGTCCGCACCCAGAGCCTCGCGGATGCAAGAATACAAAACGGCATTCAGAACTGCTAAGCAAGGGATAAGGGTACATAACACAGTTGCGAACGGCGAAGCATATTTAGCGGTTAATGATTTTCTTCGTGAGGTGTAACGTGGGGTTTCTTGTGGGTGGTGTGCGTGTGGTGTAGTTGTATACAAGCTTAAAGATACTGAGAGGGCGCAAATCCCCAACGACGTCTCAGGGTGAGGAGACAGGGATAACCAAAAGGCATAGAACGACAGGAGTGTGTTTGGTGTGGCCGTGACAAGACGGTCACTAGGAAAGAGGAGAAGAGTATCGCCGGAGGAAAGAAGAGCGGAGACAAACAGCACCAGGACAGCCGCGCGATACCCAAGGCCGACTAGGCAGCGATTGTATCTGATGACAGGCTTGAGGGGAAGGAGAAACTCAAGGAAAAGATTAAACATTGGCAACCAACGAAAAAATGTTGGGCCACAATACCATCAGGAAGAGTCAGAGAAGGGCCAATGGGCATTGGGGCAAAATCTTGGCTAATTTCCAACACGCAACTTCCCAGGGAAACGAGGCGCAACGGAGCTCATCCAGGGGTACCGTGGGACCCAAAAAAACAGAACGTGAACGACTAAGGAGTCATAAAGCGTTAAAGGTGTCCGCCACACGAAGGCATGAAAAAGACAGAAAGCGACCCCCATAGACATGTTCAGTCGCAACCTTACAATGACTCGTTTGCAGAGACCGCGAAAGTCGGTATCGCCAAGCGGACTGCCCAAACACACGCACGCCACAGAAGGATGAAACCCGTCCAAGCAACCCCTGGGGGTGGCAGCGCGATGCAATGGAAGCGAACAAAATGCTGCCTTACCGGAGGGGCGGAAAAACAAGCCAAGGAAAACACAATCGCACGACCCCGGCCAGAAAAATCCTAGCGCAACACGAAAGACGTCGGCAGGCACAAAAGTCACGTGAGAAGACCACTGAGAGGAGGTCCTGTCGGCCAATGCATAGGTAGCAGTAAGCGACAGGAGAACACGATGCAGGAGGCTCAAGGGATAAGGGGAAACCGGGAAATACAAGTTGTGCCAGAGAAAGCCCTTAGGGAAAACAGTGGAGGGGGCGAAAAAAAAATGCCTCGGCGTTAACGGTGGAGCCGTGACGGGCGCACAGAAACGTCTTTCAGGAAGGACCAAAATGCAAACAGTAAGAAAAGGCACAACATCCAACAATGAACAAACAAGGTCAGTCAGAGGCCCGGTAATGTGCCTACGGTCCCGGCCCTCAACGAGGGTGCCGTGTACGAGAAGCCCATAGCGTGCTACAGCTGTTGGGGAAGTCAGTAAACCTTTCCTAGCAGATCGAATGCATAGAGCTAATCCAACAGACCAAAAGGTTATCGGTAAACCGGGGGATCCCCATGGATGATTAGCCCCTGGACCGAACAACGAGCCGAGCCAGGAGTAATACGAGGCCTTTTTCACATAATCTCCTCGAGGGGGATGAGGCTAAATCGCAATTGACTAAGCGCAGATGTTGCAAGATAGGGGTAAAGATAAAACAAAAGGGGGGGGGGGGGCGGGGTGGGGAAACGGGACGCAAACAAAAAAGCCCAACAAGGAGAAAAAAGGACTTACTAGCTTTCACCTCCAAAAAGTTAGAGCAGATAAAGAACATCGAAACGACCTACAAACTGGGACCGAGGCGGAGCCCTGTTTAATGATAAAAAGAGCTGAACCTAGTTAGACTAAGTTTGCCTGAACGAAAAAAAAGTCCCCCTCAAAAACGGACCGACCGCCGGCTACACCAGGTCGATGGGAGGGAAAGGCAAGTCTCGTTCCCGGGGGACGTTTGCGGGTTGGCCCCGGGGAACGCAATGAGCATTCGGGGATAAGAGGAAATAAACAAACGAAAACCATCTCTCTCAACAACGAAACGGAAAGAGTTTGCGGGTCGGCGTTATAACAAACAACAAGAACGTTTCGGCGCAAAATGAACACAAAAAAGGGAAAACAGGGACGCTAAACGTAACAAACATAAGACGGGCCTCCTTGTGTCGCACAACGATGCTCGACGGGAAAAAAGGGCGTTCAGGGAGGCGAGAAGGGGTAGAATCCGGGATCGCGCCAATAGCGGTCCAGGACAACAGAGTAGACAAGCGTCATAAAGAAGATATTAGGTATGGAAATGAGGAGATCGGGGGAGGGAATCTAGTAAGAACTACGGGTGTGGGAAAACGGCGTGGTGTGCTGGTCAGAGACAAACCAAAAACAACAAGGGATCCGGTAGAGGGCTAAAATAGCACCTGAAACAAAGGGAAAGTCCCTCAAAAGGCTGAACGAAGGGGAGGTCCAGGACTCAATGAGGAAGAAGTTACGGCCGATCACGGAGAATTGGTCGAACGGAAGGGTCAGTTGCAACAGTGGGGAGAACTGTACCGATAACGCTGTGGAATGTTGAACGACTGTCGAACTCCTGGAAGTATGAAGTAGGGACGGGAAAAAAGCCCACAGAGGAAACGTGGAAACAATCGAATGAGGGATACCTCATGAGCCGGCCTGTTGGAAATTTCTTACAGAGCTGACAAAGAACCGGCTGATACATGGGGGTTTGGGGGGGTAGCTGAAGAAGTAAGTTGACGCATGTGAAGGGAAGACGTCGATTGTGCTCAAAGGGGTCAACTCTCGCCCTGAAACACAGTATAGATCACCGCAGCCGGTCAGGGGGATGGCCTGAGAGGATTCAAGGGGGGAAAAAGGCGTCTCAAAATTGAAATGTATCCTAGATCAGCTATCACCTGGGGAAATAGGAAAACGGAAATCACTGTTAAGACAAACAGAATTTTGCCTGACATCAACCGGAAAAGGGGACGTTACGGCGTCGGAGGGCGCAAACGTATTTCCGGGGAAACTGAGCTGCGCCTTCGTCTTCCGGGCTGGTTGAAGGGCCGGGGCGCCTAGGAGAGGAAGGTGACTCAGACGGTACGGAGGGACGCAGAGGTTAGCAGCCTGGAAGGAGGATGCAAACACACGGGGAAGGGGCTGTGTGGGAGGCCGGGATTCGTTGGGAGGGACGTTAGACTGTCGGGGGGTGCAGAAAGAAAGCGGATGGCAAACGAAGACGGCGCGAAACATGGTGCGGAGAAAAGGGAAGCGGGTTCAGGGCCGGGGCAAAAGAAAGGACGATCCGGGGGGGGGAACGATGATGGGTGGTAACGACGTAACTATTTCTGGCATGTAGCCGATGGGCACCAAGGAGGAAATTGGCTGGCGAGACATGCTTAAGGAAGAATGGGAAGCCGATCCGGGGGGGGGGGAGGTACCATCTCCAGTAGAAACCAAGCAAGGGGGAGTTTCAGAGGGAATCCTCGCTGCTGGTGGTTACGTGCCAACCATAGGCAGAGGGGGAGGAGGTTGTATGTTAGAAAGGAAAGGGAACAGCTGCGAGAGGTGACGCAGAAGGAAAAGAGCTGGAAGGCCTTTTGGGATCGGGGAGGGGCGGTTTTTTATAACGGGCGGACTGTAGTGATCTTCAGAGGGTGACAGCGAGGTTCGAGCGAGTAAATCGCAAGAAATTCGGGCAAAAAAAAACGACAAAGCAGCTTCAAGAGGCGGCCTCTTCTAACAGGGTAGGACAGAATCTACTAACAACAAGATAAAAAGGGAATGGTGTCGGCCTTCAACCCGGGGATCGGGGGAAAAGAAAGCGCGAAAGATAACGAGAAGAACGACAAGTCACTTGCATTCCTCCAAAGTGCATGGTACAGTATACACACGCCAACCCTGTCTGTATTAGTTGGCGAAGAATCCTGGCGGTGCAGGTGGTTATCTCTGTAGGATTCTTCGTCTACAGTAGAGAGAGTCAACCTACAGCAATGCAGAGTTGGTGTGCCGATTGCCCTTATCTCGGAAAGATTGCGGGTAGGTGGGATCAGGCGAGCCTTAAGGGAGAGCACCCGAAAAAAAAAGAGCCGAGTCCAAGGGCAAAATCAATGCGATTTGCACCGGCGAAAGAGGCTTGACTGAACTTTGCATTGAGTACATCAGAAAAAAGCGTACAAAATAATCGCCGCGCCGACGTTCCGCCGGTATCGCAACGAATCTAAGGTAGAAGGCAACGATGGCGGGTTACGCGCAATAGCGGCAGAACTGGAAGTGAAGCTTAGACTACGCGAAGAAAATCCTGCGAAATGAAATCAAAACTGGTCCTAATGCAGGAACTGAAAAAAAGAGTCGTAGGCCGTGAGATCAGAAGACAGTGCAGGGAGGAATGGTCGGTATCGGGTGCAGAGAACAAAAGGGACCGCCAATCCAAGCAAGGGCGTTTGGAAGGGATCGGAACGGAGAGAGGGGGGGAGGGTGGGAGACCAATAGGGACCTTGTTCGCAGCGAAGGACGAGACTACGCAGGTATGGGGCAGAAAGAAGGCTAGGTTCGTAGGACGCGTATCAGGGGGCGTGAAAAAAAGAGAGAGAGGTGATCAAGACGTACAAGCGAGCAAGTGTTTTCGTCCCACTACACTAAGGGGCACCGCCGTGTGGTCAAAAAAGCATACGTACAGAATGGTTGCCAGGAAGCCAAAAGGAAATGAAGGGCGCATCCTGCGAGCCGGTGTAGGTTGGAGTCCAGGAAGGGGGGTAAATTGAAAGAAGACAAGTATAGAAGATCGATCAACAAAAAGAAAAGATATAAGAGTAGACAGTCTTGTACTGTCTACATCAGAAAAGTAGCGTCTTAATGCGGCGGCAGCCTTCGGTAGTACCAGAGACTACCCTCTGGGAGAGGAGGGGGGCGAAAACAGCCAAACCCAGGCCGGCGTAACTTAAAGGGACGAACAACTTGCTTAGCTCATTCTCAAAGAAAGGAAGTCATGATAGGAAAGAGAAGTAAACGGCTTCCCGCGAGGAAAAACATTCGCCCGGTGCGCAAAAAAATGGCTCAGGAACTGGCCGGGGTTCACCAAAAAAACTCGCAGGCCTCATCGGTGGTTCTGAAACCAGGATCAAGAGGGCGCAATGTAAGTCAGAGCCGTTCACACTGCCAAAACTCCGCCCCACAACGAAAGGAAAAAAGAATATGGTTTGGGTTGTTTGTGGGGTTTTTTTTAACATGCGGGGAGGGGCCTCGGGGGGAAAAAATGATCACAGAGAAAAAAAAGGGATCGGAAACTGCTCGTTGCTGAGCAAACCAGAAATTCAAAATGACCGTTTGGAAAGGCTCGAGTGGTTAGTATCGGGTCGGGCGGAGAGCAAAACCATCTGACGGCGCGAAGAAAGATGCCAGCGGGAACGAAGTGTGGGGGGTTTCCATCGTTGCCATCGCGTTCTTGAATAGGGGTGTCACATATCCGGAAAAAGCTAATAAGGACGAGAGAGGGGCCCTGCAAGGGGAGTCGAAGCAAAGGGGGACAAAGTCGACCTCAGGAAACACAAACCGCTCCATGGAAGGGGCCTTGCCAGTGAATACAAAAATCACGAGAGTCGCATATCAACAACCTACAGCAAGAAAATCGTAACCGTCGGGGCTAAGAACTCTGGCACCATACGTCACTGGGGTGAGCGGTTCGGCACAGATGTAACAACTGTAACGAAGACCGAAGTAAGCCAACGAAACAGGCTCACCCAAGAAGGGGAGGAAGCCAAGGGGGAGAACAGCGGGGGGCAAACGTTCCGGACCAGGCGGCAAAAGATGAAAAAAAAGGCTAGCGCTAGGGTATGAGCGCCAGCGACTGGGGGGAGATCGTGAGACCCAATTATAATAAATGGTCGCGGAGCTTGATAACCAAAGGAAGAAGCAATGACGAGGTTTTGTGAGTGGAGGCTGAAGGAGCTAAGCGGGCTCCAAAGATAGCGCCTCGAAGCACGAACGACAACAGAACCCAGAAAACTACTCGCATATCAAAAGGGAAGACAGAATTCGAGCGCCGGCATCATCGAGAAAGATCATGAGGGGGAAAGGGCACCAGAAAAATTGGGCAGGGGAACGGCAGAATCATGGTTTGTCCAAAGAGAAACCACAGAAGGCATAGATTCCGGAGCAAATCCGCAAAGGGGGGGTGTATTTATGGAGGGAAAAAAAAATTGACACAGCAAGACAAGCCCAGTCAACCCTACTAAGGCGAGGTACAAAAAGCTCCTTCAACATCAGGGGGAACACAGATAAAGGTAATGCCGACAAGGACGTGTCACCAGAAAAGTGTACCCACCGGGCATGATCCCCACAGAAACTCGACACATAGCCTCAGTTTCGAGCTCCCAGAACAGATACCTTAGACCAGGAACGGGTTAGCAACCGCAGCTAAGCCCCGAAAAATAGCCAGGAAACGCACCGCAAGTACCGAACCAAAAGGACGGGTTCATTCGTCCAGTGACCCGCAAAATATCGCATCCTTACAGTCTTGGGAGGCCACGCCTGCCGAATGAATCTCACTCTGGGAACAAAGGCCAGTTAAAAGAAGAGAGGCTAACACAAATAGGACAGCGATCAAAACAAGCAAATGGGTGAAGCGGGCAGGTGTTGTCACCATTCCATCGACAAAAAAAAAAAAAGGGACGGGGGGCGGGGGGGGGGGGGGAGGTAGATGTGGTGTGAGCAGGAACACGACAAGTTGGAGCTATAACAGGAGAAATGGACTCGGGCAGTTCCTCTTAGAAAAAGCCCAGCCAAGGCAAGTTGCGAAGAAGGGAGGGGGGGTCAGCAGAACAGTGAACTCAAAAAAGGAGTCAATCGTCAAGATGCACACTTAGAGCGCCCAACAAAAAGAGTCAAAAAGCAAAGAAAAAAATACCAAGGGCACTCAGACCGGGAGATTTTTCAACATGGGTACGGCCAATCAAAGGTGCGGGACCCTTTCCCTCTCCTAAAACGTAGAGCTAGGGATGGTCGGGTGTCCGGGAAAAACGGTATACAAAGGCGAGGTCAAAGATAACCAAAGAAGACAGTTATCGCCTAGAACCAGTCGAAAGAGGATAAGGTCAAAACGGTTGACCGACAAGCCGAGGTGTGGCACCCAGGTGAAAGGAGGAGATGGACCCGAGTAGCACAAGCGAGCACAAGCGAAATGGAAAACTTAAATGGAATCCTAGTTTTTAAGTCTATTGTATGCAGGAGGAGAAGTTGTTTGCGGGGTTGGATGCGGAACTGTACGAAAACGAAGGGACAACAAGGAGAAACACTGGAATTTCCCACCCCGAATTAAGAAAGGCAATAAATACTGGACGAATAATCGCTCAGTGGCATGGACGTAGGATCCATTCTAGGCTCGATACCGCCTCTAGTTGGCATGTAGAGGACCCAAGTCCGTGGTAAACTGGCAAGGGGTTTGTCAAAGCGAGGACGCGTCCGGAAAGGGAAGAGTAGGTAGGGGCCGTCCCTGGAATGGGCTTTGGGTATTTTTGGGGAAACGAGAATTGGGCAAAAAAGACCAACACAAGGTATGAGTAAGGATAAACGTGCACACCAAAAGCAGACAAAAAAAACCAACAAAGGAAAACAAACGGAAATAGGGGTTAGGGGCTGAACAAACTCCAAAGAGGAGAAAATGGAAAGGTAAAATGCCCAAGACTGTCACACCTCAAAGCAAGTACAGGGAACGCAAAAGAAACTGGAAACAAAGCGTGAATCCGAGTTGGGAAATGGAAGAACTGGGACACCCTTTCAGGCAAAAGGGGTCCGCAAAAGGGCCACGAGGTACGAGCCCTAAAAAGGGAGTAGGTACCATCGCCGAACGTAAAAAATCTCAGAGAGAGAGAGTAGGGGGGAGCCTAATTCGGGGGGGTAAAGTGACAGAAACGGTTGGAGGTTTGTCTTCAGGTTTAAGAGCAAAAACCAAAAAAAACAACGGTGGGGGTCTCAATATTGCCATACAAAACTGCAAACCCAGACTGAAGCAAGGGAAGAAAGTTCAAAATGGCCGCTATGACGACTCGGATAAAGGCCCCGGTTACATAACGCTCGCGATTGTGGTTCTCTAACCGGAAGAGACAGGGCGATGGGGATTAAAAGATAACTGACTTGTGGATGGAAAGCCGGCTCCAAGACCTGACGTATGACTGTCGGAAAAGGAAAGACCCATCAGGAAGCTACGTTTTAGGGCAGTTGCACTGACAGGGCGACATAGGTGAACGGCGTGGGGGGTCTTACGCCCGAGCGCCCATTGGGATGAGGCTATGTTTGTGTTGAAGGTGTTATGTGCTGGTTTTGGGGGACGGACTGGGAGTGGGCTCACAGGCGATAGCAAACGGGTGGCTGGGGGAGCCCGAACCATGTCACGAACACTAAAATCAAGAAGGTGGGGGGAACCAACATGTGCCACGGTAACGAGGCGGTGGGAGAAGAAGGCAATTCCGAACTCTGCCTCCCGACACCCAAACCCAAACCTACTCCCAATTGCTAAGCTCGGCCAAGTCGCGGTAATCGGGGGGGACGACACCAGTTTGAAAGGGGGGCACCGAAAGGTTGGGCTGCTGGGAGGTCAACAGAAAAGCAAGGTAGAGACAGAATATGGGAATAGCAAAAAAGTGCAACGGGAGAGGATTGTGGTCATGTGCCACGATCTGTGATGCTCGGCCAGGCGCCGACCAATGACTGTGCGGCCAAGGGCTATTTGTGCGCGGCAAGGTCAAAAGGGCAAAAAAAACAATACGGCATTCGTCCTGGGAGGCTTGAGTTGTTGCTGGGCGTTCTGAAGAGGGAGGGTTAAAATGGGTTTTGTGGGCATCGCGGCTACGGAGGGACAACAAGGAGAGGGGCGGGCATGGGACTTGCTACTGGACAATTAGAGAGGGAGGGTCTGCATGGCGTAGCTTGGCACCTTCACGGGAAATCCGGGGTGGAGGGAACGGTAACATGGGGCTATGAGAAGGATCGCAATTCACTATTAGAGTGACCTTGGCCGGAAACGAATGGCTGAGCGGGCCGGAGCTAGTAACAGGGCATGAGGGGAATAACGTGGGTTGGGACCGCCCAGAACCAAGTATCTCCCACTTGGGACCGTTCTCGGAATCCTGACAGGGCGGGTGTTTGCCCAAAAAAAGAAGGGGCGGCCAAGTGTAAAGTGTGATGTATATGTCCAGGTCAAGGCTAGTCAGGGATGAACTTGCAGGCAAGCAAAAGCCTATCTGGAGGGCGGGGATCGGTCTTTTCTTAGGGGGGTTTTGTCTGGGAGGGGGTCTGCCGTGCTCTTCCTAATAGAATCTAAGGGGAGCGGTGGCAAAAAGACCTTCGAAGAGCCCCTCACAAAAAATGCCCACGGTACATGAAGAAGATATCATTGTTAGAAGAAGCTAAACGCGACAAGAAGAAGGGGGGGGGAGGTTGAGCGCTGATCCGAAAAGGACGGAGGCACATGACCGGATCGCCAAAAGAAGATCCTCAATTTCCCAGGCCGCAGGGGTAGGGGCGAAACCGACGGAGGATTATTTCCAGGTGCGAACGCTCTGAGTCAATGGTTTGGTATAGTCAGAGCTGGTAGCGTCGCTTCGAGAGAAAGGGAGGATATGGCGAAACTCCACTCAGGGATAGAGGGGGGTGATAAACGAGTGCCGGAACGGACAGTCACGATTTATGGGAGTCGGGGGGTCAGGATGACCGACTTCCTTACGCGAGCGCGCAAGGGGGGCCATCTCGCCTTCCAGTAGAAAAAGAAAGGGAGGCAAGTTTAAGTCGGGTGAATTGGGACGAACAGGCCGTGCCAGCAAACGTGCAACTCGGGATCTGACCGCTAGGGGGGGAGGGTAACAGACGGTTACAGGCGAAAATGGTTTTCAACGCCGCTGGGGGCGATGACAGGGGACGCTCGATGACGCGATCAGAAGACGGTAATTCAGCATTCTAGGAACGAATCCTCCAGACAGAAGAAAAGTAGGGCATAAACGAAGTGTGGAAAAAAGGAAATAAATAGGCCGGGGGATTCCGAGCCGAAAGAGATTCAGATGGAAAGGGAGCGGAATGCTGGTGAAGCTCAAGAGGGAGTGTCGGCAGACCGAGAAACAACCTCCTTGTCCAGAGGGGTGAGAAAGTCATGGGGCACCATCTTAAGTATGTGTTAGGCGCAACAAGCTGCTGAACCCTTGTGGGAAACGCCGGGGCGGAAAGGAAGTGCAGAGTCAGCCAGCTGGAGGAAAGGTGATTCAAGGCAGGGGGGGGGTGGTTCCACGAAGAAGAACTTATGCAGCGGATTAAGCACTATAAAGGGGAAAGGTTCGAACCCCACGCGAGAAATAACAAGGTGTGGGTTATCATTCAATGCTAGCTACCCAAACGAAGGAGCGACGAAAACGCAAGCCATTGTTTGGATGTTTGAATCATCCGCCAGCATGGGGTCATGTAGAAGAAGTAAACAGACCGCGGCGAGCCTTGAGGAACAGGGTGGTGCGGACCAGTAAGCTGGTAGAAGAAATACAACG
>Ga0179593_1511877_pt1 | contig 12903 bp, 16 predicted proteins | sample CZODoug2_1_08_16_FD_185931 | JGI IMG/M metagenome (GOLD analysis project Ga0179593, IMG submission 185931) | Vadose zone soil fungal communities from Angelo Coast Range Reserve, California, USA - CZODoug2_1_08_16fungal (PacBio error correction) | ecosystem: Environmental > Terrestrial > Soil >...
TGTCAAAAAAAGATCAGAAAAAAGGAGCCGACAGGGGGGGAGGGAGAAATAATCAAAATCCACAATAGAAATCCACATTCTAGAGAACCAAAAGGGTCTTGTCTCAGAGAGGAACTGTGAGGGATAATCAAGGATTAACGAGAGGGCTAGGATGATGTCACTAAAGATGTGAACAGAGACAATGCAAATATAAGGGGCGTCTCTGGCAATGGTAAACTAAAAGGGCTGCTGGATCATCATTTGGGGTTTACCTCGGCTGGGCCTGAGGAGGAAAGTGGATTGGAATCGATAAAGCCACAAGTGGATCTTGGGGCGCCACTACGAGTCTTACATACGCCCGATAAACCTGAATGAATAGGCACGAGGGTCTGTTGGAATCAGCAAACTTGCATGAGCCAATATTGAAAAGACTGGTTAAAAAAGGGACCAAAAGGGAATCGAGGTTATCATTTTGGGGGTACAAAGACTTTATTGACGGCCCAGCAAAGGTGTAAACAGAAAACGTCCTGCGGCCGAAAAGGGTATCAGACGAAAAAAAGGGGCGCTCACAGGGTAGTAGAGTCTATAACATAGAACCATCAACCGGAAGAATCAGAATCTCGTGGAAGTTATAATACATGGCGTAATTCATTCAATCAGTCGGTGTGGGGTGTTAGTGACTGGGGGTTCAGGTTTGAGTATGAGGTTTGAAGGGAGTGTTTTGAACTTTGTGTGTGATTATAGGGGCGGCGATTCGTGTATTTTGGTATAGAGGGGGACTCGCGCCTGGAAAAATGTTTGGGGTGTGTCTTTAGAGAGGGGGAAAATGGTTCATGAACCTTGAGGGGTAGCTTGTGGTGAAGGTGGTGGAGAGGGGTATGCACTGCCGATCTTTAAAAGACTGCAGGGAACAATGGCAGCGAAGGGGATGCGGATAGGGGGGGGAAAGGGCGGCGGCGGAGGTGGGGGGGCAGGCAGACTTCTGGAGCGTTAGAAAATCAAACGACGTGGACAAGGGTCTGCAACCCAGGAATGCCCAATAGTCCAGTGATTTGTACTACTGAGCAAGGCATTAGGATCGGGATACATCTTGGGGGAGGAATTGCGAAGGCCGCGGGCGGCGGAAGTGCTAAATGAAGGATGGGGGGAGGTAAAGAAGACGTTGGGGACGCAGGGGGTGGCCTGTCGAAATAACACGTGGGCGGACTTGCGATGGGTCATGGAATGTCATAGCACCTTAAAAGGAGCCGACATTAGGGGAAAGGGCTTTCTTCTCGCGCATGGCAGCGAGATGAGATCGTGGCTAAGACCACGGGGTGGAAGGTATCTAAAACATTTGAGGTACCCAATGTGGAAAGGGAGAGGACAATCCGCCGAGTCATGCAAAGGAGAGTGGGCTATTGGAGTCGTGAAGAAAACACTTATCGTCCGCGTTGGGGTGGGACAGCCTTAATCCTAGAATGATATGTGGGACTTCTTGTTTAGGTCCGCTCACGGAGGACTCGCGGAACATCGGGCTGAAAGCCTTCCGCCAGTTTACAGGGGGAGCGTGGGGTTCTGAGGCGTGTCGAGGGTGTAGGGAGGGAAAACGATTTCACAGGAAAAATTGCAGCGCTGGATGCCATCGCCAAAAAAGGCGGCGGAATTGGTTGTTGCTTTGCGGTTAGCCCATTCGGGTATGCTCTATGGCGGGGGCGGGCTGATTTGGGCAGGAGCGTCTGGGGGGAGGGAAAAAAAAACAATCCTTCGCTCTTAAAAGGGAGTCGCCGTTTTAGCGAAAGAACACTACAATGTTCTATAAAACGCTTAAAGAGAAAAATATATGAGGTGGGGAAAAGAGTCTACTCAAACCGGAGCGCGAAGGTCTTTGGTGATTCCATCAACAAGTGTTCTTACTGATAATACAAGCTCATCTGTCTGTGCTCTAAGGCTGGGGCGCAACGTAAATAACAAAGACGTACCACAGGCACCGATTCGATGTCAGAAAAAAGGGGTCCGGTTAGGAGGTTCTACCGGCCGCCGACGCACCCATCGCCTTAAACCCGAAAATTGTCAAACACACCGGAGCGTCAGCCCACATAATGCCACCCATGAGCGGCTCGAGAACACAGTCTCGGGTAGAATCAAAGCGGCGCTCTCACTCAAAGCGGAAAAGAAGGTGTGGCCTAGAACTGGCTCCAACGACCGGCACCTCTGAGGTGTGCATATCGCGTTCAGGAAGAACGATTTCAGGAAGCATTCGGCATCACGGGTGTTAGGGCACAGAAGGAAAGTAATGGTCACAAGAAGTCGAGAAAGGAAGAAACTAGAAGAAATGACTCAGAACACGGGGCCGCGTCCACAAGAAGACGACTCCAACGGTCGATCATTGACCAGCAGCCACCAGCCACAAAAGTGGGAAGGGGGGACCCGGAGAGAAAAAACTACACGGGAGGAGACAGCAAGAAGGGGGATGCTGCGCAAGCTAAATCCCATCAAAGGGCAAGATCAACCGTATCATGCCCTAGGCGGATAAGCAAGGGTACCAAAAGACGCAGTAAGCTCGTTTCCGGTATATTTAAGGTCCGTGAAACGAAAGTCGCCGACAAGCGGGAAAGTAAAGGACGAATAATTCGCAGAATCACCCAGGAAGGGGGGGGAACGCGTAAAAGAAAATCTCAACGAACAAGATCGGAGTCGTCTTAATGGGGTGCCTCCGCCATCACAAGGTAACACCGATTTGGGGAGCACACCGCAGATCTATGAGAAAAAAAGACCCCTTTCAATTAGCTCCATGATGCATAAGAAAAATAAAGCCTAGCTACGCCGATGCCTCCCGACCAGGGACAACCGCCACATCCATTTTTCCGGCCACACGTATAGTACCCTAAGCCCCGGGTAAGAGCTTCACAAAAAGAGAGAAAAGCGAGAAAAGAACCGAGACAACCACACCGAAACCACGGATGGAGGTACCAGCTAGACCGCCTAACATTCGAAAGGGGGCAGAATGGACGCGCTGCTCTGTCCGTGTGTTGTAAGCCCGCGTGAGCCGGTTGTTCGGGGGGAAGGGTCAGCTTGGCCCTCATTCTTTTCATGAAAATTACAAGCGCCGGGAGGACGCATCCGGAAAAACCAACCTCTACAAACGAAGGATAGTGAATCTTCCCCGACCGAGAGTGGGAACTTAGATGCTGAAGGGGACCACGGGGGAAAAAAACTTCTGAGAAAGCTCGAGCCGGAACTGTGCTTAGGAGAGAAAACGCGGTAGAAGAGTATGGTGAGAAGAAAAACGAATCAAGGGGCAGGCTCTAAAGCTTCTGAATCCACATGACATTGGGGGAAAAAAAATGTGTCGGTGTTCGAGGTATGTAAATCACCGGAAGGGGTAGGGGCGCAGGAGGTGACACGTCAGAGATGAACCCAGGAACTCGGGAGGTTTTTGGCTGAAAGAAAGTGGGGGAGAAATAATGAAAAATGGTGAGCATCTGAGGAAAGGTTACCTAGGGAAAATTCTGATTCCACTCCTGGGAAACGTTTCTAGAGCCCAGGCTGAAGGGGGATGCGGGGATAGTACTGCTGCTAGGGTTAGGGGGTAGGACGCGGGAGGTCCTTTCATTTGCGGCTTAAGGGCGCTTATGACTGGGGGTGTATCTCTCACAACCTAGGACGGTAGAGATGGGGCAGGCAAAGACTAGGAAAGAGAAAAAGACAGAACGAGCTGACCAAAGAACAATAAGGCAGATCACACTGAGAAAATTAAATCCCCTCAGGGCGCGGAATAAAGGACCTCTTCTTGAGAGTGGACGAAGTAAACCTGACAGAAGGGCTCAACAGAAAAAAAAGGGGTAACCTGAATGGGAGGCAGCACTACGGTCTCGCGCGCTGCAGATTCTAGGCCCTCGAAATATTTCAAAAAAGTGGGAACGGGACTAAAACGAAAGCATTGGTGGTTGGGGCTAAGACCGAGGACTGGACAAGGGCTAAGGTTTAATCAGACGGAAGATGCCAAGTTGAAAAGCGTTTGAAGACGAAAACATATTTACGCTAAAAGCGAGGCAGCTACGAAAAACAGTAAATGATCAGCGAAAAGGGGAGCCATGTGGACAACGTTTTCCAAAGGAAGCATGCGCCCTAAGACAGGTGGGATAGGTTCACTAACGAGGGGGAGGATATTAATCAGGGTTGGGCAAAGTGAGGCTCGGCACGAGAACATTTGAAGGTTGATCAGGAAACGAAGGGCCGCCGTCCAGGGAGACACAGCACACTGAGAAAAAAGGGGATTCGTACAACGGACAGGATGGTCATGAACAGGTCCGAAGGCTAATCCAATCGACTACTGCTGGGGCATAGGAAGGTCTAGACCGGATTAGATTCCATAAATGTTTTGTGGGGGGGGGAAAAGGGGTGTGGAGAAGCGGGGGTTTGTGTTACATCGATAATCTCGTAGCGTGTATTAGGGGGTGAGGGGCCCGGGGGGAAAAGTGGACTCATGATACTCTCGCATGTAAACAGGGAAACAGGGAAGGTGTGGGGGTGTTGTGCGGCCGAAGGGAGGGATTTGATGGTGCCAAGAGGCTGACTCTCGGTTATCTGGGGCTGGGGGGAGGGGGGGTGGCTTTAGCGAGTGTAAACTGAGAGAGGGGAGGGGAGTTGCTCTTACTGGAAGGAAGAATGGTCTGCGGGCGGCGTTCTTTTGGGTCGGGGGGGGGGGGGGAATAGAAAAAGTCTTGAAAAAGAGGCCAAGACGACTTAGGGAGGGGAATTCGTCGGCCTGGTACGGGGCTGAAGGTTTGGACGTAAAAAATAATGGGGATACAGGATGAAAAAAGGAAACCAGAGCCCTGAATTTGGGGGGGGAATTATCCAGAACGGGCATGGAACTCTGTGGGAAAACGAAGCGGGGATTGCTCTAGGTGAACTCAGGCGTAGATATTTTTAGGGCTCTAGTCGGAGAAAGCAAGGTTGATACTTCGGATGGTCGGCTGTTGCAATGAAATAAAGTTTGCGGGGAAAGGGGTCAGACATAAGAGGAAAAGGAGGTGTAGGTCGCAAAAAACCTTCCTGAGGCCATTTCTGAAACGCTTCCGTAGAAATCGCGCATCTAATCGAATACCGGAAATAAGCCACCGTCCTCTGGAGGAAAGAAGAACAGATTTTTATACGGCAAGTAACCACCGCCGTAACTTTTGGACTATTCCTAAGGGAGTAGTGTCGAAGGAGCTTGTCTATGGGAGGGATCAAGAGGCGTGTGAGCCATCTGGGGGATGTCACCGAGAATTTATCGGGTCTGATCTTTAATCGCGGAGTGTTATTCCAGTTGGAGGGGTCAAATCTTTGGTCGATCTCAAACTTGTAACAAGGTGCAGCAATGGTAGGCTCCGTTCAAGGAGGTATCGTACAATAGAGGAAGCTCAGGCCAAAAAAGGAGATATGTCTTGCATAGGCTCAGGTGAGGGGAGCCGGAATTTTTTTGGGTTTTTCGGCGGGATTTTTACAGGAAGGGTCGAGGAACCATTCTAAAAGAAGAAAGGAAGTGGAATGGCTTCCTTAAAAAGTATTTTCGAGGGGTCAAGAAAAAACGCTGCCTGGCATCAACTCAAGCGGCATGGCGGGTACGAAAGCTTTTGGGGGGGGGGGAAAAAAGAGAATACGACTGGCTTTGGAGAGCACACACCCTGTTCTCAACAACGAGAATTGATAAAACGTGAAGGGAATAGGCGAGCCCTGAAAGAGAGGGATTCTGGGGGGGAAGGGAAACCCCAAGCCATTCTCTCTCCAAAGACCTCCGAATAAAAAGAGCTAAGCGCAATCGTGTGGGAAAAACACTGCGCAATTGGAGCCTGAAAAAAAGAACCCAATTCGGGAGCCGTGATCGGTTATTGGGGACGCCCAGCGCGCAACTATGTAACGGGGAAGCCCTCTGGACGATGACTCTCCGCCAACGCCTTCCACTGCACAAGGGACCAAGGAGGTGAGGAAGCCATAAAGAAAGCCAAACACAGGGGGGAAAAAGCTCAAGCCTCTCATAACTAAAGTCCTTATAATAAAAAGATCGTCATCGCATATAGGCGCAGAAACAGAGAGCGTCCGGTTGGATACGTTAAAAGAGAGGGAGAAAATCAGCAAAATAATTCTAAGAACCCACCACTTCTTTAGATAAGCCTGAAAGTTCTTTGGATAAAAGGGGGTCTATGGTAGGTACCCTCGAAGAAACGCTTTCAGCTTAGGGACCCGAGAAGTCCATTCAAAGGAGAGAAACAGGAGAACTAGGGAGAAAGAAATCGGGGGCATTACATACCGAAATCACGTGGTGCAAAGAGAAGGTACCTTGCTCCACACGAGAGTACAAAATGAGGGCGCCGAAGACTCAGAATGAATTTCTGAGAGAAAAGCGCTTCCCATGAGAAAAAAAAATCGCCCTAGAGGTGAACACTATAAAGTCGGAGAGGGGGGGGGGGCCCAAATAAGACCGTAATTGGAAGTGAGGGGAACAGAAACAGAGGGGACGACCGGAGAGAAAAGACGATCTGGGAAGAAGTATTATCTCAAGCCGGTCCGGAAAAAAGGAAATGGACTGGACGCGTAAATAGCCTCAGAGGTAAACTCAGGGGGGGGGGGGCACGCCGAACGCAATCGTGGAACAGGGAGCTCAGAAGTGTCCTCCAAAAAGAGAAGCACCTGCTCTTCATTCGAGAAGAAGCCTCGCCACCGAGCCCCGAAAAGCAAGGGGGAAAAATAGAAATGACACGGCTAAAGGAACTTCACTCCGGGATAAAAAAAACCACCGCCCCAACGCGGCCAACGGAGGTATTAAAAAAATCGAATCAAAGAAAAGATCAAAAAAAGACTCGCACACCAAAGACAGCGAAAAAAAAAAGAACAACTCTGTTGGAATGAATCAAACAATCAGTCCCGCAGGGTTTATTTCTAGGAAAGGGGGAAGCGTGATCTCTAGACTGGGGGAGGACGACTTACTAAATTGAGGGTTCGTGAGTCCGAGTGGGACCGAGGGTGCGGAAAGAAAGGAAAAAAGAAAACTGCAAACGTAAAAAGTCCGGTTGACAACTTTCAACTTCCTCGAGAGGTCCCTCTCTAACAAAGCTCGTGGGAACCCTAAAACGGCGAAGGCCACGTTAAAAAGGGAAAAGTCACACCGGGGCGCCCAGAAGTCTTCTCGAACATTTTTCGTTGAACTCAACGATCGGAGGAAGCAAAGGGGGGTTGGTTCTGCAACCTCACTTGGGCCTGGGACACTTCACGCTCTCCCATTGGGTCTGGGAAGGAATTTGTGGCAGATCGAATTATTTTTCTGAGTACCAGAAAAAGGCTAGGAAAATATGAAGGTTGAGGGGAAGGAACCGCAGAATCGTCTAGGGTGGTTGATTGTATCATGTTGGGTCGGCGCCATGAGGATCAATGTAGAAAGGTAAATTTTAGGGAAAAGGCGAAACTCCAGTGGGGGTAATGAACGCAAAAAGGATAGGCCAGCAAAGGACCAAGAGTTAATGAAAGGTTAGAAAGGGTTTCTTGATTGCTGTAGGTTCTGGTTGTCGAATGTAAAAAGGGGCGCGGCTGGGAGAATGTGAGGACTTTGCTCGGTCTCAGGCGGAATCAACAAAATGAGTAGAAGAGAAGAATTTAGTGGGGAATCATCAGAATCCAGTAAAACTCCCTCGAAAGTTTGAAAAGATACAATCCAATCATGATCATGCAAGAAGATGGAGCACGCCACCCGGCGCCTAGGAATTAGGACGCATTAAAGGAAAAACTCAAACAATGTACAGTAGACATCAAATGATTCGAGAGACAAGGATGTGCGAACACTTACTTTCCGGGTGATATACCGGGGAGAGATTCGCACTCGGGCTAAGGGAAGGGTAAGCATTGACCTTCCCCTGGACAGGGACTCATTTAAGTACAGCTCCGAAGATGTGGGGGTCAAAGCCTCGGATAGCAGACTAAAAAAGGGGGAAGAGTGATCGTTTGGTCGGACGCCAACCCTGGGTAAAGTCCGAAGCGGGCGCGAAGACAAATTCGGCTCTAAGCTTCGGGAATCAAATGAAAAACCCCACGGAAGACGTTCAAAAGTTTGTGGCAATCATTAAATAGTGAAGAGGTTGAAACCGGTGCGAGGATTGTCAGTGGGGCCACCTGGAAAAAAGGATCGGCCCTCGAGCACGGGTGAATGTCTCGGAAAACGATCGCGACCAACTGGCCCGATCAATACTAAATGCAGGCGTCAAAGAAGGTGAGTACGGCTTTACATTCATCGTAGGGAGCCAGGGCCCTATGGAAGATCACTGAGGCCATGGCGGATAGAAAGTTAGGGATTCAATGCGGAGTGTTTTTGTTTCAGGTGGTACTGTTCGTGGGGGTTTAGCGGATGGGGGAAGATAAGGGAGGCGTTTGATTGGGAATGCGGGGTCTGGAGATGGGTTCATGGTTAACTCTCCCAAGACTGTCAACTAAAGGGGGGGGAGGGTTCGGGAGAAAAAATCGGCGTGCGGAGGAGCTAGCTATTGAAGATATTTTAGGTGCTGCTTTTAAGGTTATCGTTTGAGGTGGGAAGAGTACATAAGGAAAATGGTACGAAGAGTTAGAGGGTGCTGGTCGGGAACAATTCTTTCGGCCTCGCAACGAGGCGTTCAGTTGAACGGTCTCTTGGGACGAGAGTTCAGGGGGGAGATGACCATGAAAATGAAATGGCTTTGGTTGTGAAGGGGGACGGACGGGTTGGGGGTACTTTCAAGAAGAAAAAAGCTGAAGAGGAGTGACATTATTGGGGGGGACAACTTGGAGGGGGGGTCGTATCTTATTCTATTACGTCTGGAACCACAAGGGAGGGAAGGGGCTCTAATGTCAATAATCTTAGAGGGTCGATGAAAAAAGATCTAGGGTCGTAAAGCTGGGGATACTGAGGCTCATGGGGTCTTCAAGGAAAAATATCGGGGGGTTCGTGAAAATGGGGAAAAAAGATCGATCTTCCAATTTGGAGGGTGCATGGCTATATCTCCCTATAGCAGGTCGACTGGGGTGGGAGGGAGTGAAGGAGCCAAGTTCGAGGGTCTCGGGATTCTTTGCATTTCAGGGTGAGAACTTATGGAAATAGAATTTTTAAAAAAGGCAACCACAGTCCTTGGTAATGCATCACGGACGCCGCAGGACCGCGTTGCTTACTACAAGGGAAAAGGGAAAAGATCTGGGTTTTGGGGATGACTGCAAGGTCTGATCCTGTTATCATCGGGGATCTAATAATCGTTGTCCTCAATGCGGTGTGAAGCGACATCTGCTGAAACCGGACGCCTTCTTGGGGTTCCCATTTCAGAACCTGGGATGCTGGGGTTCGGGGAGGGTGAGGGGGCTAAATCCTAAAAACCACAGGGACAGAGATGAAGCCACCTAAAGGCATCAAGGGGGGGTTGGGAGGACCGGTGGTTGGTAAGGATATGTTCGCTTCGAGTGAGTAAAGACATTGAATTGGGGGGGGGGTAAAAAAAAGGGGAGCGGTCGCTAGAGTGGTCAAAGCGAAGATTGGGGGAATCACTTCAGCCTTCTGATTCGGCGGAAGAGAGTGTTTTAAGGGTCGGAAAACGGTAGGGGCGGGATCAGACTGAAAAAAAAAAACGGGAAGGGGGGCAAGAGAGTGGTTCGGCGGACGCAAGAAGAGAGGCTGGTTTAAAAAGCACACGGCCGGAGAAACTCTAGGAAGACTACAGGCTCCATAGGTCCACTAAGCGGAACGCTAAAATACTCGAATCTAGGAAAGGGGGGACAGCCCACGAAATTCCGCAAAAGTTGATTTATTGTTACGAGGAGCCTGAGGCTTTCAAGCCAAGGTAAGGACGATGCAGGTCCGCCTCCACCGGCTTCCAGGAAAAATCACCCAAGGGGGGGAGTTTCGAAAACCATAAAAACGCCAACGACACCGAGAGTTGGGGGGGGGGTTGGGTTTCGGTAAGAGATAAACCGTCTTCACGGCTTCCGCAGACAACGAACCCATCATACCTGGCGGCTTGGTCACGGAGGAAAGGGAGGGGAAGTTCGGGGGAACTAGGGTCGAAGAAGCCACTCAGTATGCTCATCCTATAGTCTGACTACTGCATAGAGAGGATGACGGGTTCGTCCGGGGAAATTTTGGAGATTCAGTTTCCCTCTCAGGAACCTTTCTCGGGTCAAGGTCATTACAGGGAACAAATATGGAAAAAAAAGGAAGGTATATGGCGGGATAAGGAAGCAGTGATCTAAGCAATTACACTAAAGCCTTGGGGGGGAAAAGGAAACCAGCAATCAACTTCATGAGAACACAGGAAAAAAAAACGAAGTCAGAAAATTTCCTCCGGGAAGACATCAACCATCACGGACTGGCACCTAGCCGGGAAAGACGGCAAAACGAGGAACACCGAAGAATAGCAACTATCATTACTGGCTGGGAAAACAAGTGTGTCCAACATCACTCTTTTTCCGGGGTCGGAAAAAGTCTGAAGGCAGTGGACACCTTAGGGAGGGGAAGAGTCCGGTAAGAGTACCGAATTCATTTGAAGAGCAATGAGTGTACAAAGTAAGAAGGCCCTCGGAAAAAAAACTCCCCTCGGGAAACAAGGAAACAGAACCCGACAGGTCGCCATTTTGCAGACGTCCGCAACAAGGAAAAAAAGCTGCGGATCAAAAACAGGACACAAGATCAGCCCTCAAAAACAACCATTTCCAACCACCCACCAAAAAAAAAAAAAACTCAGCCAACGGAAGAAAGATAAGGGAATAAAGGGACCGGGAAAAGAAATTCAATCCTATGTCCGGAAAAAACACACCGCAGCGCACAGGGTCAACGTCTGATCAAAGGAGAAACTTAAAAGAAAAAATCCCTATAAGAAAAAAAAACGAGTCTACAAATCAGGAAGTATAAAAAAGACCTCGACACAGCACAACCTAACTCAACACCAGGGATTTCAGCCAGAGACTCCTAGTGCTGCAATTTTACCAGCGGAGTGGAGACTTGGACCGCTGTCCTTGTATGGTACACCCGGGGATTACCCGAGGGGACTAATGTGGGGACTCGGGTAGATTATAGTACGGAGAAAAGCATGTAAACAAGGTTGGCCAGGCAAACGCCATGTGAACACAGAACTAGAAGAACAATCGTGGATATGAACGCCGGACAAGACATCTAGGATTGGTATTCTGAGGAGGGACCAAGTGGCCCCTGGGAGAAAATGTTCTCTGCTCGAGCGATTGGCGGACCCGGTCTAGCAGGGGAATAGTTTTTTGCTATGGAAAGGAACTTGTTGCGACATTCTGATAAAAGAAAACGGGGGAAGGAAAGGCCCTTTGGCAGAACAGATAAACTGAGGGAGTTGACTGGAGGGCCAGAGCCAGAGTGACGGGAGAAATTGATTTACCTAGAAAAGTCAAGATGCAAAGCGCCGCAAACGGAGCGTGCATTCAAATGGAAAAGTTTGGGGGGGGGAGCATAATGAGAGTCTACATGAGGCATGAGAGGAAAACGAGCAATGTTGAGGGGGGATTAAAAAAAAGGGTTTCACCCACGGATGAAGGGAAAGTTGCGGAATTCTAAAAAATGGAAAATTTTTGCAGGCATGGAAAGTCATGTCGGGGGACTCTGATTACATTGAAGGGGGGGGGAGATTTGAGTTTATGGAGGTGATCAAAAACAACGAGAAAGAGGAGATTGGAAATCGATAACGAAGATCAGAACAAAGGAAGACCCGACATGTCCAGGGGGAAAAAATCGCATCACAAACCCACAATAGAAAGCAAAGACCCTCAACGAAGGACAAAGGTCCTAATCAAGAAGAAGAGTGAAAATATAAGGGTAAATCAGATTTATCACATGATCATCATTATTGCGAACAAAAATCCATTGGGAGGGCAACTACGAAACGCGCTGAATACTAGTTGCCTCTCTAAGGCGCTCATCATGTACCTCTCTGGGACCAGCTGAGAAGAAAAAGAGGTATCAAGAAGAGGGACTAGGGGGAAGGAATATAATGTGTGTGGGGGGTAGAAAGCATTGAGATTCCCACAAGCATGTAACGGTTAAAAATAACTGTAGAGGCGGGAATAAAGTATCAGGCGCGGCAACGCTGGTGAACTAGAGGAAACCAGGTGGGGAATACCGTGAAACTTGCACATCGCGGACAAAGAATGTCGGAGGGTAAATCCGAAGTGATAGGGGGGGGTAAGATTGCTTTTTAGAGACGGGGAGGGGAAGACAGTTTACTTGATCCGAGGGGCAAACGCAAACGGAATCAAGGACCCTGATACCGAAACCGGCAGCAAACATTGATGCGTACTAAAAATATGGGGGTCGACGGAGGAGTTTCCAGGGCGCACGAATACAAAGAGACAGCATAAAAGGAGGCCAGACGAGGTATATACCGGGCTGCCAAGTGGTATAAAAAGAGGCTGTTGGGGTGGGACTAGGGGGGATGGTTTCTTGGGGAAAAGCTCATTTGGCCGTTTTTTGCTTGGGGGAGTCGAGGCGGATGAAAAGTTTAAAAAAGGGGAATATCGACAGAGTTCGCTGAAGCAGTGGCGGGGGGGGCGGGGCGGGGGTGGTATCCTCGGGCGGCTGACTATAAGGGAGGAATCGGTGAGGGAGAAACCGTTGAGTGCAATAGGGGGGGCGGGCCTAGCGCTGTAACGTGGAGCATCAAGGGGGTGGGAGGTAGGGCTGCGGAAAAAAAAGGGAAGCTAATGTACAAGGCGGTTACGGATTGGGGGGACGTGGGGAAAAAGGGGAAACAAAAGAGTTCGGCGGACCTTCAAATTCTTGGTTGAGGTAGAAGGGAAAATTTCTTAGGGGCTTACGACGGGCAATCCGGACAATCAAAAGGCCGAACATATTCAAAAGGTCTTGAGTGATTGGGAAGAACGTCCGGGGGGATATAAGGATAAAGGGGGCGGATGTAAGGAAAGGGAGCGTAT
>Ga0179593_1287166_pt1 | contig 12902 bp, 12 predicted proteins | sample CZODoug2_1_08_16_FD_185931 | JGI IMG/M metagenome (GOLD analysis project Ga0179593, IMG submission 185931) | Vadose zone soil fungal communities from Angelo Coast Range Reserve, California, USA - CZODoug2_1_08_16fungal (PacBio error correction) | ecosystem: Environmental > Terrestrial > Soil >...
AGATACGAAGAACGCGGCCGAAAAAGGCAAAAAAACCGGAAAAGGAACTCAAACTACTAGGCGCGCGCTATGCGATATCAGCGACGACGCTTCAGACACCCCGAACGTCTCGCCGGCGGAAGTAGAAAAGGTAAGGCGTCCGTCGTGAAAGGATCGGGGAATGTCACCTGACTAACCCTAAAAAGACAAAGGCTCGATCGTTCTAGAATTTCCGTCGAATGAAACTACGAGACCGACGCTCACAGATCAGCGCCTGGTACGTCTGCCGCGGACTTGATTAATTCTAGGCTTTGCCAGAGCTAAGACTACATCGAGGATCGCTAAAGGAAAACGGGATCTCGGCGTCGCTAGCTGGTCGCGCAGACAAAAACTCTGAAGAGGCCAAAAAAGCAATCATCAGGATCACTGTAATGACCAGCGACGCCTGCGATGACAGCTTTTTCGCCTAAGAGAAAGCGCGTGGCGGAATCATTAGGCGGGGAGAAACCGGAGAAAATGGGAACCTGCAAGGAGGTCCGGTGCCCGCAAGAAAAAAAAATATAACGAGCTAAATTATATCCGGTAGGGAGGAAGGATCTGGAAGAGGTGTTTCGGACCACGTCAAGGCGCCTACGACTCCCGCACGAGGTAGAGGCTGGGAGGAGACTTGCCGACGAAGGTAAAGGAAGGAGTCGGGCGAAAAACCTTGAACAATCTTCTGCAGTTCGCAGTCCTGAAGAGAAAAAAAAGCAGGAGTAAAAGACCAGGGACTTCCCGCGAGGGCGAGACAATGCTGAACTCAAACTCTACTAAAAAGGAAGAGGAACGAGGGAAGATTCGGCTCAACATCGGCAAACGAAATGCGCAACGCTGTCGCGACGGGAAAACAAAGTCTCAGCAAAGAAATCGCGCCAAATAAGGGTCGCCGTTACAAACAAGAGACTACAGGGGGCAAGAAGATTCCTTGCAAGAAGAAAAAAAAGTCTTTCCAATGGCAAACTGGAACTGTCAAAGCTTCTAGAAGGAGAGGTAAGAGATCCGGCAAACTCAGGCGATCCAGGCGAGTCGATCTGGCCGATCGGGAGGAATAAGGAGGAAAGAGAAAGATGTGGAGCAAGGGAGATAGGCCTAGCTCTGTCAGTCGAAAACTCGAAAATCTCCCATGGCGGGAGTGATTCAAGGGAAGCCACTACTCGGCTTTAAAAAAGCAGAACATCTATCTGTCCCTACGGAATCAGGGCCTTAACCGTATCGACGGTGCCCTTGCGGGACGATGGATCCAGGCTTAACGTTGACCAACTGGATATAAAGAGTGAAACTCTCCCTTCAAAATTCTGCAAAATTACCGGGGGGGGAAGAATTCAACCGTCGAGGTGATCTTTACAAAAGCCCGAACAGAGGGAGGATGTATGGTTGAAAGGCGCCGCCGCGCCGACTCTATCTCAAATCCAAGCGGGGGCATGCAGGGGAGGCGACTCGAAAAGGAATCAGGCAGCAGCCACACGTGAGAGCCTTGAGACTTTTTCTATATCACGAAGAAAGAGGAAAGGAAATCATGAGGCCGAGAGTGGATGAAACTCTTCTGGACCAGCGTATTCTGCTGATCGACGGGCTTGTGGAGCGCTAGACATTTAAAGGAGCGGCTCAGGAAAAGCAACGCCGCGATCAGGCGGACAGAAGGGACCACGATGTCGGCTGTAAAGGACCAAACAAAAAAAAACGTGCTCCCTAAAACGGGAAAAATCTAGAATCCCGGGGCCGAATCTGGGAACGAAATGCAAAGCTATAGACGTTGAGAAAAAGAAGACGGAAGAAGAATCGGCTGGGTGAACGACTTACCGGAAGAGAGGAAAAGGGAACACAAGCTCTTTGCAAGCAGACGTTGCTCAGGGTTCGGAAAAAGGGAAAAAAGAATAACAACAAAAGGGTCACCGGAGAATCTTACAGATGAATGAGAGCCCCGCGAAACCAAAAAGACTCGCCTTCTCTTCTAAATAGTACCGATACTAGGGGAGGTCTCTCTCCAAACAAGGAAGAGATTCAACGAGAGCTGACTGGAGAGGAAAGAAAAGGGAAGCATTTTTTTTCCGCAAGGGGGCACTCAGAAGAAAATCATTGGGAAAATCTGATTTGAATCGGTTCAACGCTGTGTTTGAAGAGGACGAGAGCACGCGCACTAAAAGAGGAAAACCTGGGAAAAAGTCAACGCACCCTTCTTACAAAAGGAGGACACCAAAAAAGGCTAGCCGCGTCGAGAAAACGACGAATCGACGGGGCGTTAGAGTAGACCAGCAAGGGGGGCCGAAGCTGCATCGATAAGGAAAGGACGCGTCTCCTTGACGTATCCAAAAAAGGAAAATCTTAATGCAGCAAGGGAAAACCGAGGAGCTGGAAACGCCAGCCTATGAGACTTCTGTTTTTTAAGCAACGGGGCAGCTCTGAAAACCATTCCGCGCGAAAAACCAGTAAGCGCCGGGCAAAAAAAATCAGCAGCAAATCCGACAAACCACTGCCGCCCAAGAACGGATGAGCAGGGGCTCCAAGAAGAGTTTGATCTCGAACAGGATCAGATCGAGAGACTTGTTCTTCTTGCTAGTGCCGCGGATTAGATTAATCTCTTGAGGGAAGCCTCAAACCGATGGGGCGAGAAAAGCAAGGCTCAGGCACCAAAAAGCACGGAACGGCAGCGGCGTCCGGTCAGTGCAACACCCAGATCCCGACGATAGGGGAGGAGGGTAAAAACAAAAAAACTCGTACGGGAATGAGACCAGTACAGGCGAGCCGGTGATGCAATTACAGGGGAAGCAGCCCGCAAACAGCACGTGAAAGGAAATCCTAATTGAAAAACGAGCATGTCTAAGGGAGAAGAGAGTAAGACAGATGGTGGTCGCCGATAGAGTGCTCTGGGGCTCAAGCGGACGTATTGCGGGAAGGCGCAGCACATCGCCGCCATTTGGCGCTATGGGAGGAAGGGTTCAAACAACATAAAAAAAATAACACTTCTGCGAAAACAACTCATTGCCGGATCCTCTCGATCCGGGGACAAAGGAGACAGAGGGGAGCGGGCAGGGGGTAAAAAAGGCTAGAAAGGGATCAGAGAAAAACGCCAAAAGAAAAAAACATAAACATCAGAAAAACGCGGCCAGCGGGTGATCAGGCATTTCGCGGCAAGGCACAAATTCGCAAAATGAAAAGAGGCGCTTTTGACCGAGGAACAATTAAGTGCGCGAATGGGGGAGCTGGTTCCAGATCCTGTAGCTCGCGCAAAGCGGCATGCAGTAGATGGTGTGGGGGCCGAGAAAAAGGGCTCATCAAAGGTCCGAAGGGGGATCCAGAAGGTCACGCGGGGCGAAAACGCGTACGCCAATAGCTACGAAAAGACGAGACAAGAAGAAGAAAGCACGGATGTGCAGCACTCGCAGCAGCTGGGAATATCCTCGCGGGGGAAAAGAGCGAGTGCGAGGAAAAGAAGGAAAGCGTCCCGCTCGATAAGCCTATCAAAACCGATCCGTCGGAGAGGTTCAAAAAAGTGACAGTTGGCCTAACAGGACTAAGCGAGAGGGAATCCATTGCAAAAGGCGTCACGTCACCAGGAGAGCGGGGAGAGAATCAAAGTGAATCCAAGTCAACGACATAAGGTGACGGTGCCAAAAGCAACAGGGGGGGCAAAAGGCCCAATCCGACGAAGCCAAACGCTCGAGGATTTCAAAACTCCACAGCGCTGCAGATCCTTCTTTAGGGAGGGAAGGAAAAAAGGGAGGGAGAGACCAAAAGCGGGTTTACAAAAGCTCAAAGAGAGCCGCCGTCTGCTGCGGAACGCAAAGAAGACTCGAAAGGAAGTTTTAAGGTCGCGAACGAAATCCTCTCTTACTTTAACACGCTTATGAGGTATCAACTTGCAATACCGCAGCGTCTCCACCCCAGCCCAGGGCTGACTGAGCGGCGGGAGTGACGATGAGATCGTAATCGTGGGGATCGAGAGTAGAACAAAGGACAAATTACTCAAGCAGTGCAAAAACGGATGGTCGCTGGGATGTCAGGGTAGACATAGCAATCTAACGCAAAGGCCGTGTAAAGGGACAGCACTTGGCCCAAACGAAATCACGTTAACGCAGGCAGTGAGGATCGGAGCAAACTCGCTCCCGCAGCTGAAACGAAGGGGGGGAAAGGTATCTGAGTAATCACCCAAATGGGTATTCATCGTATGTTCGTGAGTAGGAGAATCAAAACAAGAGAAGGAAAGGAAAAAAAGGAGTATGAAACTTACAGATGAAATCGTGTAGCCACTTGTCAATCCTACTAAGACCACCGACAATACGTAAAGGAAATCTCAAACGAGCGGGGCAACTTAAGAATGACTTCTTCGAGTCAAAAAACCGGCCTTCTCGAAGGCTGCTGGACAGGAAAATTGTCCGAAGGTGATTCTTGCCTTGGGTAGCAGAACTAAAAAAATACGAAACCCTCCTTCTGACGAACTGAAGAAGAGGTGAAGGCTGATCTAGAGAGATCCGAAGAGGCAAGATCATAGAATAACACGAATTGTTAACAGCTAAAACGCGAGGTGAAGCGGAGATGCCCGCTGCCTGACGAAAGGGAAGAAGAATTTTAACTACTCGGAGGATCTCTGAAATGCACAGGACATGTCGAAGAGAAAACTTCGATCAGACGGAGGCTGGCGATCGCGTGAGAGTAACCAGAAAGGAAAAAAATTGAAAAAGAAATGCGAAGCGGTGGCAAAAAAGAATCATAGAGCGCGGTTGGAGAGCGTATTTGATGCGAAGTTGAAACTGATTAAAATGTTCTATCAGGAAACTGAAGAGTCGACTTGCCGGGAAAAAGAAAGTGGCTCGACCATAACGATGGGTGCGACATTCCGGGTTCCCCTGTCGGGAAGGCAGGTCCGCGGAGAGCGAAGTTTAATTCCAGAGAGGAATACAAAGAAAGAAACGATAGCTCAGGATCGCCAACGGAACTTTTCTACAATACTAGATCTCAGCGATGGGGGAGCGCTTTCAGTCCACGGACCTGAGAGGGCGCAAAGGCGAGGTCAAGAGACGTACACTTCTTCGCGTTCGAAGTATTCAAGAGACCTGTCTTCAAGAGGAAAAAGACCGGGCGAGTCTAAGCTGTACAAAGGATCTCTTATCAAGGGGGGTCGTCTAAACCCATTCGGAAGAAGAAACAAGCCTCTGGTGCAAAAACTTTACGAGGATTTCTTGAACGCTGGCATGCACTATGAAAAGCACAGAAGGGATAATTTACAAATCAAAGGGGATTTACGCTAGATGTGCGCACAAAGGCGAAGAGAATCGCTGGCAGGGCAACGTGCGTGAACTGCGCCACGCGAAAGCGCGCGCGTACATCCCTATCAAGAACGGAACGCGCGAGATCTGGGAAGCGGGGCGGATCTGAGCCAAAAAGAACAGCCAGGAGGTTGAGAGCATAATGAAACGAAAAAAAAGTGGGGCGAGAAAGACTAAAACTCGCGAGGGCGCACGGTGACGCTCGTGCCGACATCCAAAGCTATGATTTATCCGCAGAAAAGAGACGTCGATTAAAACATTATGACCGACGCGAAAGCCGCCCTAGAACCGGCTCGAAAATAGAGCCCTAAGAAGCACTGGCAGGGCTGCTTTAGTCTGTCCTAACACAAAGCGGGGAGAAAAGGTACTGGAAACAGCAATCCGAAAAGTAATGGGAGAAAAGGGAAAACTCAGCGCAAGAGACGAGGGATCTTGGTGAAGGGCCGGACGAGGAAGCCGGGCTGGTGCAAAGAAGATTGCTGCAGGCCGAAAGCATTCTTTTTTCCTGATCAAACGGAAGGAAAAATCAGATCGCCGAACCAGCGAATCAATGGATACTGAGCATGTGAGTGGAGATAAAAAGGGAGCTGGGGAGAAACAGAAGAGGAAGAGCGAGGGTGAGGAGTAACGGGATGCTGAAAAAGAGGGTGCGGCGGAAGACCGGTGGGGAGGTCTGCCATGGGAAGAGACTCTGGAAAGGAAAAATCCGTCGAGAGATGCTTCGCAGCAAGAAATCGGCGCGGGGGAGGGACAGGCACCGAAAGGAGATTCAGCTTACCGAAAGGAGAAGCTCAGTCCGGATCCAGCCGTTCGTCCAGGCCTCAAAAACTGCGCTATATATCTCGAGAAGGCGAGAAGAGGCTGGTGGGGAAAGGACGGGGAGCCTCGGCGCGGAGGGAGAAGAAGGAAGAAGGAACGTGGAAGACAGGGGCGGTAGTCTATAGAAAAGATCAATACCCTCATCTCGACGAAAAAAGGAGCGCGTCGTGCTGAAATCAAACATGCCAGCGCAGGGGAGGGAGTATAGACAGTACTCAAAAGGGGTAGAAACTCGAAAAACAACACTTGATGAAGTGATAACCTATATCTTTCCACGTGATACCGAACGAAAGTTTTTTGTCAGTGGCATGAAAAACAAGACGCTTGTGTATTCATAATCAGTTGAATAAGTCCGGGGGAAGGGGTTGGAGAGACGGGTGCTAGATAAAATACGCACGAAAAAGCAAAAAAACTGCTTGTGCAGGAGTTCGAGAACCGAAAAAATTCCAATTCGGCCAACCAACAAAAGCATAGTCGCACGGAACCCCCGCAAACCCCCCCCCAAAACCCAGCTGCGACGAAAAGCTATAGCCTTTCAAAAAAAACCACTATCGGGGGACCTAACGGCTTCTCAGTCAGAAGCGTTTCGCCATGCGGTGGCAAAAAAAGCTCGGGAGAAGTTCGACGACCCAGCGACTGAGGTACTGGCGCGCAAGGAAGGAGTCGCCGGCGGTGGTGACGGAAGAAAAGGAAAGGAACGGGCAGTAAAAAAAATGGAGTATCTCTACAAACTCAAGGAAAAAACGCATAAAAAATCGGGAAAATCAGAGCGGAGAATCCACTTCCGAAAAAGCAGGGGGCACCGTCTGGATTGACCTCGCGGGTAAAACGACGCATAAACTCGGAAGGGGTTTCGAACTCTGACTCCAAGTTAGAGGAATAGCCGCACTCCCAAGAGGGCGGCGAGGCATCAGCGAGAGATGCAAAACAGGAAAGCCGCTGGCGAGAATGAACCTATCCAATGAGTCGGGTCCAGAAAAACCGAGAACGTTGGGATGAAGGGATAAAGGGACAGGCGGAAGAGGGATGCCGGGACAGGCAATCCTCCGATAAAAATCACGGAAAGGAAAAGGAACTGGGGAAAAAAAACAGAAGGGGAGATACAGCGTGAATGTTACTCAGATGGGGACTCTGAGGCGGGTTGACAGGAAAAAGTAGACAAGCACTTGCGCAGAGGGAAAAAAAAAGCGGGACCTGGGGAGGAACATAAAGTCAAATCGGGGACGAGAAACCTAAGGGACGGAAAGCCGATCCTGAAAGAGGACATAATCGGAGCGCCGGGATCGACGGGCATCTCCCGGGCGGCTGAAAATCACCCACGGGCTGAAAAGAAGAGGTGCTCCGTTACCGAAAGGGCCAAATTCCCAGAGGTGCCTGCGAGCATTGACGCAAAAAAGAAAAGAGAACGAAGAGACCGCAAACTATTGTGGACGGCAATTAGTGCAAGATATGGGAAAAGAAAAATCGGGACAGAGCCGACAGTAACAAGAGTGCGCAGCCGGTAAAGAAATTAAGGAAAGACGAGGTGGGGGACGCAACGATACTACTCCTAAAATCTAAGAAAAAATCCTTAGTACCTAGAAGATTTCAGAGGGTAACGCGACAGGACGAGTGAAGGAACTTTGGCATCAAATCGAAGGAGCCTACGCTATGACTCAAAAGGCAACTGGAGTCAAGAGGGCAGAGGAGAAGACTTCAAAAAAAAGGAAGAACGGCCGCAAAAGCAATCAGCAAAAAGCAAGATCCTTGCTGTCTCAGGTGGAGGCGACCTGGTTATTGGGCCGAAGCATCGGAAAAAGGACGGCGGCCTAACTTCCACCTGCAATTTCATCACAGCGTATGGCGCGATCGGGCAAACAGAGGGAGAGGACCTCAGGGGGAGGGCCAGGAGAGAAGTGTTCATCAACCGCCGCATCAGAAATAACGGAGCGGACGAGTGGAAAAGACATCGCCTGGCGAAGTCTCTAAGGGGCAGGACAGGTCCCGGAGAAAGGGTTTAAGCGCAGTGGCAGATTGAAAGAGCCGCGGATGTCGGAGAAGAGAGCAAAAAAGAGGCTTCATGGGGGAGATTCTCGAGACGAGAGGCGTTGAAAGGGAGGAGAGGGCTGTAGTAACCGGGCGCCGCGACAAGGGGGGAGCGCTTCCACCCTCTAATAGAAAAGGAGACAAGGCTGTCAAAATGATGAGAAGAACTTACTTTATTTCATCAACGAGACAGAAACGGAAAGAATGCAAAAGAAGTCGACCAAGAAGCGGCGGGGACGCTTCGCTCTGGGGTAGTAAGGGGAGGGAGACCAGCGCTCGGGAACGGCACAAGGGAGGATCTTCTAGTCTACCTGAAAAACGCTCGATGGTAAGGAAGGGGTGACCAATAGTAAGGCGGCTCTTAAAGAAAAGCGATGGTCGGTAGGGTCCGATTCGGTTAATCGCGAGAGAGAAACTATGGTCTGAGCGAATTGCGAGGGGGGGGAGTGAGTATGAAAAAGAATAAACAACAAGGAGTAGGGATGAACTACACTTACGGGAATGCCTCTGGCAGCAAATCCTTGTCTCGGCACGATCAGACCCTACTCTCGCGCTCGAGGGGAAATGCTGCTAATCTAAGCCAGGTTGAGGCAGCCAAGAAGAGAAAGGTAGGAAGTGATAGGGTAAAGGGGGAGTAGGGTTCGGGAGAGATGGAGAAGGGGGCACTACTTAATACAAAAATCCACGAAACCTCCACTGCGGCTACATGAAAGAGTTAGCCTAGAGAGATAAGCCTGACCCGGTGCGTATAATGCGGGCTTCGGAATTCCCTCCTGGATCATGTGCGCTGCGGGGGAGGGGGTCAAAACGGAGACATCAAACGGGGAAAAAGAAAAAAAAAGAGAGGAGGGAGAGGAGAAAAAAACGGGCTGAAAGGCATGTCGAGAATGCGACTCAAGCTTTCCGAAATCCGAAGCGAAAGTAAACAGCTTATCAGATCAGGGAAGGACAAGAGAGGAGGAGGATGAAGGTCGGTGGTGCAGATCAAGGAAAGCGCGTGGCAGGAGGCGGGAAAGGTGCGGTCAAGTAACTTCGGCGGACCCAGGGGGATCGCGTCCAGGCCGTGCCCGCGCGGGAGAATCTGACGCCAACAGGGAAGAGGGTGACGAGAAAAGGGACGGTGTGGCCTCCGGAGGCGTCGCTGGGAAGGGAGGGAACCGTGGAAAACACGGAAAATTCTCACTCACCCGCAAAATCACGGACGCTCGCTTCTCTGGCGAGAACCGAGGGTAGGGGGGTCCTAGCCGAATCGGGACTAGCGGAAAGAGGAGGGGAGCTTGAGGAGAAGCGGCGATCTGTCAGCAGAGGGTCGCTCGTCGCGCGGGGAGGGAAATGACATTCAACGTTCCTGTCAGTCAAAATGAGGGAAGAACCTTCTAATTTACCGCAGGACAAAGTCTTGGGGGAAAGGAAAACAAACTATCTAAATGACAGCCGTGCGCGAGGAGAGAATACCAAGGCCCAGCGAAATAATAACAAAAAATATGTAAAAACATTTTCTCCGACTAACCAGTGGTCACAGGAATCTGGGGGAACCGCTGGGCACGGCAAAAGCAGAAACCCGAGGGAGACTTTTTCCAAAAAAACGCGTGGTCGATTTGAACTAGGAAGAGCAGAGCGCGACTGAAGTGAAAGGGAGTGAAGGGGGGGGCGCACAGAGGAGAAAACGCGGGATTGCACATCGACCTAAACCGTGCCAATTAAGGCGCGCTACAAAACCAAAAATCTTGGGGCGAGACCTGGAGCTGTAGATTCGGAAATATGTAAAGGAGTCAACCTATAGATTGCCTGGGCTGGGAAAAGAGAAGGTCTACCGAGGAACATTGGCGAAGGGAGAAAGAAGCCACTCATAATAGGGCTGTTAGAATCAAAAGCGGTCGTCGACTCCAATAAACTCCGAGGAGGATCCCATAAAGCTCGAAATAGAGCTACTCGAACGTACATAGGTTGTAGCTGCGGAAAGTAGGAAGAAAGAGGCTCGACCTTACTGGCTCGAGGCCTACCCTTGGATATTGCAGGAACCCGTCATCGAAAAAAAAAGTCTGGAACGGGATCTTCCGCGCCGCGCTGGACGCCGAAGGGGGGGGGGGCATGAGGCCGTCTGAGCTCCCGAAACCTTCTGGAGGGGAGGGCGAGAAGGCTAATTAAAGCTAGAGCGGAAATCAGACGTCAAGACTAAACGTCGGTTTCTTGATAAGGTCAGCTAGAAAAACTACTTACGCATAGGAAGAGGTTCTGGCATGAATGGAAAGCGGGGAGGAGAGGAAGTTGCTGTGGGGGAAAGACGAGTAAGCTCATGTAAACTCAAGCGAGGGTCAACCCTCCAGACTCGAGCGAAAGAAGGAGGCTTGACACGAAACGGGAATGAAGAGAGGACTCCTAAAAGGAACGAGGGAGAAACGACAGGAAATAGAGACCTGTCGCCCGAGAGCGGGCGAAGAGAAAGGCTCTATAGTGAGGGAGGGAGAGAATCCGTTAAGCAGGAGGGCGCGAAGGGGAAGCAGGGGAAAGACGAGAACATCAGCTAAACGTCTTGCAAGACTTGAGAGAATCAAGGTACAACTAGGACACAATGGAAAATAGTAGAAAAAGAGGACTTCTTATGCCTCAGACCTTCACAAACCCCCTTCCTCGCGGCACTAGGATACAGTAAAAGAACGTGATCAGTCTCTCAAAACAACTTGATTATGAAGAAAAAGGAAAGGGATAAAGGGACCTGGTAAACAGCCTGAGGGGAAGGGGGGGGTTTCGTAGGCAGGACACAGTCATCCGCCAGGAAGAGGGGGGCTATCTATGGGTAGTCTTTCAGGGTGGCGTCGGGATCTATCACAGCACTAGAAGCTGCCACGCGAGGGTTCAAGGAGAGCAGCGGCCCAGGCTAAAGTCGGGCGACATCACAAGAGGAGAGCGGCAAGGGAAGAGGAAAAAAATAACTTAACGAGGGGGGAGCCCTCTCTCGCGCCAAAGCTAGATCAGGGGAGAGGGGGGAGGGGAAAGGAAGGGCCCGCAGAGTAGGGGGAATTCAGCAGGGAAATAGCGGGGAAAGGTCAAAAGAGCGCCTCTTTTGAAGGGCACCCCGTCCCAGGGTCTAACACGGAAAGGTCGATAAGCCATCAAAGGGGGAAAAGCAGCGAAGTGAGACTCCACTACAACTCGGCACACGCTGCCGGCGTGAACAGACTCGGGGTTATATAATCGGAAAGAGGGAGAAGTCGGCTTGCAAGGGCTGATAGAAGAGGGGGAGGAAGAGAAGTAGCGAGAGAAACCAGTCATTCATTGAGGGAAGAGAACAGAATCTGCCATCCGCAGCGGGACTTCTAGGCACCGAACGGTCTGGGGAAAGGCGCACCTAGAAGTGAGTTACTGCTGAAAATGGGGGGGGGGGTGGGGTTTCGAATATCGTGAATTCAGGACAAGAATCCTATCCACGCACTAACGAAATGATAGGAGGGGGAGTCCAGTGGGCTAACTGAGATACGCTAATTAAATGAAAGGTTGGATTCGAAGAAAGAGGCTTTCTCTCAAAGACTTAAGTGCACAGGATGAAACGGAGCAGAAAAAAAGAGGAGAGGACGCCTTTTTCTATTCACATGCTCGGCATCTAATACTCTTGCCAGGGGGAGAAAGGGGAGAGTTACGAACGGCAAAGAGAGAAAAATGAGGCGCGAACGGGATCTCAGCCGCAGGACCCGGAAGTCGGATATGAGCAGGAGCAAAAAAAGAAAAGACACACGTTTCTCAAATCCCGAAGTTTCCAGGGGAAAACAGAGAGAGAATGGCCAGAGACCCAGGCAAGAGGGGACAAATCTCAACTTGGTGTGTAAGGGCGAAATACATGCCGGCAAAGCGGGGACCAAAGGATAATCGTACAAGCTCGCAGCTGTCATCGAGGGAGGGGGGGGGGTTGATCCTGGGACATCGATTGACCGCAAAAAACTAGGAAGGTGAACAAAATTGGTCAAACTGTACGTGAAGGGGGAATCAAGAAGAGGAGCGAAAAGGAGCTCAGAAGGGGTATGAATCAAGCAGCAGCGTGGGCCTGCAGAGTGAAAGACGTCAAAGAAAATCTTCCTTCGCCATCAGAAGAAGAAGGAAAAAAAGCAGGGCGGGCGAACGGGTGAGAAGGGGAAAGTGAAGGAAAAGGCTCGCTCTCAAAGGGGGGAAGGGACCTTCCGGAAGAAAGATTCAACTCAGTCTGCCGGAGGGAAAAACCGGTGCAGCATCGGCCGCACCTCCTTTGAACGGGCAAGAAGAAGGGGATAAAACCGAAGGAAAGAAGACGACGCAAAACTCGCTCGGTCATCCACCACGCTGCGGACCTAGAGGACAGGGTTTGAGACCTTAAATCTGGAAGAGGATTCATTGGAGATCACGAGAGGAGGAGGACATCGAGAGAAGAAAGAGAAAAATGCTGGGAAGCGCCGCGATCAAGATCAGTCTTGTCCAGGAGGAATGGGGGTCGGAAAAAAACCTAAGGCATCTGAGGAATAACAATCTCCTCACAGGACTCTCAGACGGTCATGACGATGAAATTAAAGTCAGGATCGAGAGCGATCAGCCCGGGAAATGATCGAAAACGCCAGGCGAAACTCAGGGAGGTCGCAGGGTTTATTAGGTCGACCTGGTAGAGAATCGGGGCAGGACTGGAAAGAAGCCAGCACGGAATGCCGCGAGAGAAGGGAATCATCCGTCGTATCTAAGCGAGGAAATAATCTTACGGGCTTTCGGAGAGGGAAAAGGGAATCAACGGATATCGTCGGGAATAAGGGAAGGAGG
>Ga0179593_1360574_pt1 | contig 12902 bp, 13 predicted proteins | sample CZODoug2_1_08_16_FD_185931 | JGI IMG/M metagenome (GOLD analysis project Ga0179593, IMG submission 185931) | Vadose zone soil fungal communities from Angelo Coast Range Reserve, California, USA - CZODoug2_1_08_16fungal (PacBio error correction) | ecosystem: Environmental > Terrestrial > Soil >...
GTCACTCATCGGTGTCCCTATAGGATAACCACATTGATTAATGAAGGAACATAGAAAAAAAAGCGGTAAAGGGACAGAACAAACCTCCTCATCCTCCTGGAGTAACAAGCCCGCTAAAATCGATGCGGACTGAAAAGAGGGGGTCCTTTGGATAAGAACCGAAACGGGGAGGCAGTGTTAACGGAAGGCCGCGTGGGATGTGTCAGAGAAACCACTAGACCCCAACATAATTTTTGACAGGGGGGGACATTTATAAGAAAATTGATGATGGGGGTCGCCTAACTTTCTGGGTAGGGGTTGGCATCCTGGCCGGGTGGGGGGGAAAAAAGGGTTTACGGAAAATTTGAAAGTCCGCGGAAGACCCTGGACCTGGGGTAGGATTGGTGCAGGTTAATTTTTCATTCGTAGACGTCGTCCTCTAAATTGGGATCTAAGCACCCATACAAATGTGGGTTGATAGTACGGGAACTAAAACATAATCGAGTATACGTAGTGGGAATGGGGAAGGGAAAGACAAACTTCTATAGATTGCGATGCCTGCAAACTCAACTGAAAGCCAAGGGGCGGATGGGGCGAGTGGGCCGGAGAAAAAGTGGAGGCAAAAGGGACTATCCAAGCGGTTATGAGTGCGGATCTCTAATATGTCTAAAACATTGGAAAGACAGAGACCAATGGGAAATGCTGAGTTTCAATAGGCGGGGGGTGAAAGATGGAAGGGGTAAAACAGTTCACTAGTTTCACAAAGTAAGAAATCTAAGGAGAGACGAAAAAAGCGACAGAAGTCAAGAGGGAAAAACTGGGGGAAACTAGCAAAACGGACGACTTACAGGATGTGGAATACTGGTCACATGCCCTTCGGGGTAAGTAAGAAAAGTTGGAGGGATGGGAAAACACAGGGGGTTCGCAAGGAGTGTCATCCTAAAATAGCAAGGAAGGCGCACGGGAGGGGGGTAAAAAGTATGTGGGATAACCTGGGAGGAGGAAGGGGAAGGAGGAAAGATGGAGGATTAGTGCATCAAGAGTGCCTGGGCTTTGAAATTAACCGGCACTAAAGAAATCTTACTGCGTGGTCACTGTTCGTATAACGCCAGACTCACTAAGGGAGGATAAACAGAAAGAAAAATGCCCTCGGGGGGGTCAGGGAGAAAAAAAGTGTGGAGGAGATTCGGGGGGCCGGCAATCTCCTGGGGAAAAACTAAAAAAGGAGGAGAGACGAGGGAGGGGGGACTCCTAATCAGTAGGGGCCAGGGGAACGCGAACTCAACTTCAAGGGAGAGGGGTTGAGGGACGAAGGGACAGATAGCAACTAGGGCATAGGAAAAGGAAGAACTGAACATAAAAGGATGCTGGGGGAACTAGGGGGGGGTTCGATAACGAAAGGACAAGTAAGGACCAAGGGGGGGACCAGCTGGAACAAGTACGTATTTATCCTGTTAGAAAGGTCGGAGTGATGAGGTGGGGCGAAGATGGGTTGGCCTGGGTTCAAAAAAGCTATAAAAAAGAGCGACGGAGAAGGGGTGAAACAGAAATAAGAGGCACTCGAACGCCTAGTTGCGTAGGTATTGGGAAAGAGTTGGAAAGAGGAACAGGGACAAGGGCACATTGAACGACGGTGGGGGTGGTTAAAGCGTGAAACACTAAAATGGGGGGTCAGGGAAAAAATAATCAAAAAAACGGTCCAGCGGGGGAGTGCGAGAGGAAGAAAAAACGGAAAATGGAAAACTGACGGGGCGAAGGGCATATGTCAGGATAGAGTGGGAAAAAGAAGGAGCAATCACATCATGTGGCCATAAAGAGTTAAAATAAGACAAACAAGCGCTAAGGGGGGAGACAAAGTTACTAACATAGGCATAAGACAACGAAAGGAAAAAGAGGGGGGGTCGCGGAGAACTAAGTACAGGATGGCTCGAAGGGGGATTTAGGACAGGGATAGAAACAAAGAGGGAACAACTGTGGAAGCAATTGCTATCAAGGCTGACTGGGAAAGCGGGAGAAAGAAAAAAAATCCTAACTGGTCGTGAATGGGAAAGACGTGCATAACCGCATATAAGAAGCTGGTGGTATAAAATGCGCAGAGTGAGGAGAAGATTGTTGACCACAGACGGGGTAAAAGGGTGATAGGGGGGGTGTGCAACTGAGGTGCAGAAAGCGAAAACCACAAAGGAGACAAGGGTTACAAGATGTTCACGCCGAAAAGAAAAAAACTAAAAAGCGTTGGGGGTACGGGGAGGCAGCGGGCCAAGCATTACGGGGATATCAGTCGAAAAAGGGAGGCCAGTGGCAAAAGCCCGAGGAAGGGAGACACGATGGGAAATACAAAAGGACACTGATTTATGCTTGGAAAATAGGAGAGGAATCAGGGGGAACAGAGGCCGGGCATTGCATATGGGGGGGGAAATCCAAGGGTCGGGCGACCGATCAAGTGAGGGGCATTCCCCCTAGACGTGGGTCATGTTCGGGGGTCTCCGTACTAAGGGAAAAAGAAGAGAAAACCTGTCCTGCATGGGAAAACTAACCCATGACGCACAAGTTCTAATGTACAATCCGGATTTCAGAACTCCAAGGTGGACTCGCGAATTTTCTTTGAGGGAAAAAAGCAAACGTAGATCGGTAAGGTGGGGGGGGCGGTTTCACACGGGTGCTGAACTCAGTCTTCCTCAGAGGCCTGACATAAATTCAGGGTGGTATGAACCAAAAGAAAATAAAATCAAGTGCTTTTCGTTTATTTTTGAGTAGCGGCCCGGGATCTACCAGTCAGCTCCTCCACGCAGCCTCCTGACCATACGGCCAGTCCTCCCATGTTTGACCTGGAAAGAGAGACGCAACAACCTTATGGTCATTAAAGGAGAGAATTCAGCAAACCATGGAGGGGGGGGGGGGGGGGGGGGGTGGGGGTGGGGGGGTGGGGGGGGGGTTGGGGTGTGTGGCAGGACTGAACGAGTTCTTAACGAGTTAGCGGAACTTGTTTACAACGAAAAAACCCCCCCTAGCGAGCTGGTCGGCTTTGGTGGGTAGGACGTGGGTGAACATAACGAACAATGAATCAGAGGGAGGGAGATGGGACCCCTCCGTCGTTAGGTGGGGGGGGGGGGGGGGGGGGGGCTTTCTCCGTGAAAGACAACCCCAGACTACCGCGAGGCAAGCCCGATTTTCTAACCAAGGAGAAAAAACTCTGGAAGTGAGTACGATGCCCAGTATCGGTTCAGACCGTTCGGGAAGGGGGTTCGGGCCTCCTGCGTTTCATTTTTGGACAGTCGTACAGAGCACAAAACTGAACCGTAACTAACTCCACGTAAAAGAGAGACGACAGCGGGTGGTGTTAGCATCTCCAGACCTTCCTATTCTTGCTTACGAAAGTTTGGGTCCCAAATGAGATTCGGGAGACTCAAATTATTTACGGGGACGTAATGTTATTCCACGGAATGGGGCGTTAACCGAAGAGGGAAAGAGTAGCGACTCCTAAGTTTCGGGGAAGGTGGGGGACCAAGTCGTACTGCCTTTGTTAGAGAACAAGGTAGCTTAAGAAGTCTGGCTAATACTGGGGGATTAGCTGTCTACAGCAATGATCCAAACCTGTAAGAAGAAAGGGAATCCTTCGGACGCGGGGAGGGGGGTCGTTTCGGGTGAGGACCAGCGGTTCGCAGCAGAGGGTTAAAAGAAAGAAAGGTCTCAAATCGCTGATCCTTCGACTAGAGAAGAAGTGATTCACTTAGGATCCAGAAATGAGGACGCGGTGGGGAAAGACGGCTCAAAAAGGAAAATGGTCCACTCCAAACGTAGGCAGGTCCTTGCGAGCGCAACTTTAGTGAAACAAGCCGGGGGGACAGCTTAGGAAGAGAGGGGAGATAGAGAACTAAAAGGGGGGTCTATTAAGGAGGGTCTGGTGGAGAAAAGCACGACGACGAATCCGCCGAAGTATAAAAGACGAGAAGCAGGATGGGGGAAACATCAAAGAAAAGGGAGAAAAGGCTGCCAAAAAAGTGTCCATGCTGGAAGGCAGTCAGGGTACAATCTCATTAATGGACGGGGGAGGTGTTAGGGTCCGCTACGACGAGGAAAACTGGGGGAAGAGCAGGGAGGTCTCACCGCGTACAAGGGGTTAAATGGGAGGGCGAAGGGGAAGAATTTCCGCATTAGTTAGGAGTGAAGTTAAACCAAATTAGCCGAGAAAGACATTCCAATCATGGCTGAGTCAACGAGGGGATGCGAGTGAGGGGGGAGAGGACAATTGCGAAAAAAAAAAGGGCACCTAAAGGGGCCAACAGTAGCCGCCAAAAGGGGGAGCCCAGAGGGACTTTTACTCGGACGTAGGAATGAAGATCGGAAAAGCGATGCGTTCGTTAGGCGGGAAGTACTTTTTCAGAGGGGGGGCCGGATGGAATCTGAACCTGAAATTCTGTCGCCTCCTCACTATATCAAAGCAGATACCCTATTATACGAACCGGTGGCTCCCCTTGAATCGATGGAAATACTATCCGGGAAATGCGAGGGGGCTTACGTTTATCCGGCATCGCACTACTCTTAGGGGGGCTCTTCACAGAACAACAAGACGAGAATCAGCTAAGAAAAGAACAGGTATAGCAAACACCACTCGTTGTGCGTTGGTCTAGATAAACATGACGAAGGGCGCTTACAAAGGGGGGGGCTAAATAATCACAGGAAAAACAGAGCAAAAAGGCCGCCGCATAGTGGGAACCGGAATCACAGAAGGGGGGGAACGGGCCGTCAGGAAGAGAGGGGAAAGCGAGACAGATGCCAACTCTGCAAGGTACAACCTTTGGTGGACGAAAAGTAGCGGAGGGGGGGGGACTAGGAGTACAGTGATTCGTTAAAACCTCGCTCACGGTCGCAAGGTGGGGAAGGGGGCCCGCCGTACCGAACATGGGGAACCGTGAGGAACGATCCTGAGGTCGGCTAAACCGTACTTACTGGGCAAGGGTTCCCTTATCGCGTTTTTTAAAATAAGAAGGACCCAGGGGGTAGGTGGGATTTACGGAGGGATAAATTGTAGAGGGGGAAGCATAGTACTGTTTCTTCAGATCAAAAAAAGAAAAGAGCAGGGACTCCTATTGGAGCTTAGAGCCTACGAAGCGGGTTTGATATTTTCCGAAGGGGTGGAATCATGACTCCTCATGAAAAATAACGACAAAGAGGAATCTTACCCACACCTTCTCAACGGGTAAAAAAGACTGAGTCATAAAGAGGAAAAGCTAAAGAGGACCTGGTAAAAAACTTCTCTGTAAAAACGTGAGGGAAAAGGACTCGATGTGGAAAACTTCATCCCAATTCACCGTCGTTTGGGAGAAGGGAAGACAAGCAAAGGGCAGCTTAGCTGTGTTTTTCAAAAAACAAGGAAGCGAAGTGTGGGAGATTAAGGAGGGTCTATAATAAGGTGCGTCTCAGAGAAAAAAAAGGGGAGGGAGGGGGAAAAGATTCTGCCTGTCCGTTTATCCTCCTTAGGACACAGGAGAAATAGGGGGAACAATTCGATGAGGGGTGGGAGAAGATAGAACGGCGACGGCCGTGTGCTAAAGGAAAGGCCCCAAAGTGCCATTGGTGGGGGGGCAGGAATTGCCTAAACGAACTTCACCCTCAGAAGGCCCTAAGTGGGGGCTAGGATCAAAGTTAGCTCCTCTGGAGGGGTCTGGGCCAGCGTGTGGCTCAAGTGAGCCCGGTGGGGGAACAAGCTGGCCTTTTGGGCTGGGTGGTCCGAGTGAGGAAAATGCAGAGAAGAAACTCCCTTCCCCTGGAAAACCCACCGGGGGAGGGAGGGCAGTAATATAAAAAATCTTCTGACTGAGGGTCTGGGGTGTTCATCATCGGTTCCGAGGGACTATGAGCACACTTTTCCTACTGAGAACGGATCTTTAAATAAAAAAAACCAAATTATAGAAACTTATTTCCGCCAGGTTACACCCCGGCGTGAACAGGGACCAAAACCCGCCAGTTAAGGTCCTAAAAAAAAAAAAAAGCCTATCCGGACTGAGGGGAAAAAGCGAAGGGAAAAAAAGAAAATAAACCCACCTCTCCCTTTCGGAGATGTGATAAGGGAAGTTGGGGGGAGGGGAAAAAAACCGGGGAAAGCACTACTTTCAAAAAATTCGGGGGGGGGGGGTCCGGGACACGAGAGTTTGTCATAGAATTTCTTGGAGTGGGAGAGAGTGTTCATCCCTAAAAGAGGGCCGGGGGGGGGGGGGTGGTCGGCAGTCACAGTATTAACTATCAAGAGGGAGAAACTGTCATGTTGGCTGATGGAACGGGGACCTGGGGTAACCCAACAGGTCTGACAAAGGAATGAGAAACTAAAAACGCAAAGGAAATAAAAAGGTTTTTGAAAGGTAATGTTGAAAAAACCTGAGAAGACAATAAGCCTCGGAGCGCGTGAGCGGCGATAGGGGGAAATGCGGGGAAAGAAAAAGACACAAAGTATTCCCCTATAGACATGGGGAGAGGGGGAAAGGGTGCACCATTGGAAACAAAAGGGGGGGGGACTGAGCAAAAAGAAGGTTGGATGCTTGATACTGAGCGAAGCTCTCAAACTGGGGCGTTGAAGACTTTCCATGCTTTCATATGTTCAAACAGGGAAAAAAAAGAGAAAAAAAGAAAAAACTAGCAAAGACGGAAAAGAAAATCGTTGCCGACGGGGGACGAATGTGGGGGAAGAGTTTGGCCCCTTGAGGTCTCCGAAGGGCACGGAATCGCAAAATATTGCCGTTGGGGGACAGCGGGCAGGGTGGTAGGGGGAAACGGTCACCGCCCACATTACGGGACCGTTGGATGTTGGTCTGTCAAACCAAGCAAAGAACTAAGGCACGAGCTGCGTGGGGGGAAAACGCTTCACCTGACTTGAAACCAAAGAGAAGTTAGACTATGGGGGGAAAGCCGGACCGGCCAAGCCGTCTGGATATTGAGATTCCTATTTAAACTCTAAAGAAGACACTTTTGGGAAGGGGCAGAGGGGTCGCCTGTGTGCGGGGGGGACCTTAGGACCCCAAAAATTACCGAAGTCCTCCCTTCAATTGGTTTGGGGGGGGAGGAAAAAAGATTGTTGGTCCTGTTCAAAAAAAACTGAAAAAAAACTGAACGTAGTCGAGGAAATGAAGAGGAGAACTAATGCGTGTGGGGGTGCCTAGTTGAATTCTTCAATTACAAGCCCGAATTGGGCGGGGGAAAGGTAAGGGGAAGGGGGGGACGAGGTCATCAACTAAGAAACAAGCGTTGAGAATATGTGATAACCGAGAAAGAATGTCGTGAGTGACTCAGCTACTAATTTGCTCTGATTTTACAAGATTCAAAAGGGAACTTTTAAACGAAAGACAATCCGAAGCTTAAATATCTATTTTGGATGGGGGAGAAGCACAAGTGGGTCTGGACGCAAGTCAAGCTGAAAGTTCTGGAATCCCTCTACTTAGGGAGAGTTAAGGAAGGTTGAGAACCATCATGCCGGCCAGGGGCCACGGGGGGCTTGCCCTTGAGAGAGGTTGGGTGGGCGTATTCAAATGTCCCTAAGATAAAAAATTACGGGCAATATTAATCCCTCAGGGGGACGGCTGGGAATCTAGCCGTCAAGTCGGGGGGGGGGGCACACGTTTTACTTCTGAGTTCCTGATGCAGGTCGGCCTGTCGGAGGGGTAACCAGCAAGCGTTCACCAAGGTTTGAGGGGTTCAGTAGCTTCTGTGGGTTCAGTTTGGATAATGGAAAGATCAAACAGGGGTGGAAAGGACCTGGCCAAAGGACATACCATCAACAAGATGGGCTAACCTGGGACGATCGAAGCCGTACGGGCGATCATAACGGGGTTCAGAAAAAGACAAGGGAAAGGAAAGCGGCGTAAAAAGGGGGTGCTTTAAAGGTCACGGATGCAGAGATGACGGAAAGGGACCATAAGAGTTCATTGTGGATAACCCCGAATGAAGAAGACGAAAGCGAGGAGAGGGGAAGTGGTTTGTTAGTGGACCGCGTAATCGACATGACTGTGGGAGAAGGGGGGGAATCCAAGGAGGCTAGGGTTTTTCCCCCAACACCAACACTTAGGTATTAAAGAAAAAAAAAAAAAGAGAAAGATTACCAGTAAAAAAAGGGAAGATCCGACGGCAGTGGGGGGGACGAAGGTAGAGAAAGGGGGGAAACCAAAAGAACCCCGTGGGCAGGGCTGGTTGTATTCGGGGGGGGGTATCTCTGCAGTACCTATATGTGAGGGAGATGGGGCTACCCGTTCCATTTTTCAAAGCTCTGGGAAAGAACAACCAGCGGCAGGACCTGCTGTGTCTCCTCAAAGGACCTGATCTCAGTCCCCCTTCGAGAAAGTCCATGAGGAAGGGAACATCAGCGTTAGCATGTTTACGAACCTGCTTGAGAATCCATGGTTGAAGGAATCCATGCAACAAAGGGACGCCAACAGAACCCTTCTTACCGAACGAGGTGCTTGGTTAAAAAATACTCGCCGCTGCCTGGCCGTGCCGAAAAATACCACGGTGGGGACCAAAAACGGAACTGAAAAGACTAAAATTATGGCCGCCTGAAAATTTTGGAAGAATCAGGGGGTCGGGCGATCTGAAAAGGATAGAAATGTTAACACACGTGGCCGTTTAAAAAAAAGGGCTCCTCCTGGGGGACAGTCCACGGGCGGAAGATAGACGTCGGAAGGGGAGGGGTGAATAACCTTATAACTTGCAGCAGAAAGAGGAGGACTGTGAGACAGACAAAGCACGCACGAGTCGTGGTGGGAGGTGCTTAATCGGGTTTCTCCTGCAGCTTGGCCTCGAAATAAGGAATATAGGAGGGGGGAAGCTGAAACGAGAAAGTCTGCAGGGGGAAATAGGTCCAATCCCCGTCCAATAGTAGGGAAGAGATCAAGGACAACGGGGGACCAAAAACCGCTTTCAATTGAAGATGACACTGAGGAAAACCAACGCCGCCAAGAACTATTTCCGATGTCATTCGCGAATCTCGGTGGGGGAGGAGGGGGTGGGGGAAATGAAAAAAGAGGCCCAATACCCCAGCGGAGAAAGGGTCCCAGAGGAGACGCCACGGCCCCGGAGCCTGCTTCACCTAACTTAAATGTGAATCATGTATCAGGCCTCAGTTAATGCTAACATGAATGGGGGAGGGGGCCAGGGGGATATAGGCAACTCATACATCTCGGGAGGTACCAGGCGAAGGGAACTTTTGCGGGCAAAAAGCGGGGGGGGAAAAGGGGGGAAAGGGTGGTGTAGGCTGGTTTCATACATCAGAAAAAGAAATTTGAGGGTGTCCACCAGAACCTTCGGACTCAACGCTCCTGGAAAAAAGGTTGGAGAGGGAAAACTAAGGTGCTATCCTTTAGCAAAACCACTTGGAAAAGGTCTGAATAAAACTCAATACAAGCTAAGGGGCCTTGAGCGCCTGAAGTCTGTGCTACTTCGCGTCGGCTTGCAGATTGCTGGGAGGTGAGTCAGGTAACCTAGTTAAAGAAGGAGGGGCAGAATCAGATTACAACTAGGGCCGGTGCTCCCCTGGAGACTCCTCCACTAGCTGGTATCATATGAAGGAATTTGAGGGAGTGACTTCAGCTCTAGTAATGTTAGAGATACAGTACAAGCATAAGACAGGTATGGGTTAACTGGTCAACCGTAAAAAAAAACTCTATGATGGGGGGAATAACCATGAAGAAGGAGTAGGAAAAAGAAACCCTGTGGATACCATTTCACAGTCAAAAAACAGGAAAGTGAAGCAGCCTGAAGGTTACGAACGGAAACTATTCCAACGTGTCGTGTCATGCACTTAGCAGGAAGAGAGCGAAACGATGAACTCGGGTTTAATGTGAACAACCGGGGAAGAGGTGGGGTGGGGAGGCGTTTCTATCATTCCCATTGCGGCCGTCGTGACATCTCAGCCCGGGGCCTCGGTGTTGAGGAAAAAAAAAAGGCACGAGATGAAAAGGAATGGAAGAGGGCGGACCAGGATCGGCACGTAGTTCGGAGTCGGAAAGGGAAGTGAATCACTGAGGAAATCAAGTTAGGAGGGATAAAGGGGATTCCCAGTGGGCAGAATATCACCTAGGTCCTCTCGCAAGACAAAATCCATCAAGACGCCAGAGGAGAGGAGGCGCATTAGAGGGGAAAACTTGGGGGAAAAGTGGGACTCGGATGATCAAACTCATCAAATCTGACAAGCTCACCCCACTGCATCGGTGGACCCCACCGGAAACTCACTAAAGCGAAGAAAGGAGGAAAGGAAAAAAATCGCTACGGATCTGTATACCCCCACCGACGCTTTCGGAGGGAAGTAAGAGATGTAGGAAAACAATTAACCTCTGGCCTTCAAAGCACCCTAAGGCAGGCAGCGTGGGGTTATTCGTCTGTACCCCACCTCACACAGACGAAATAAGGACTATAATGGGAGAGAAGGGAGAAAGAAAAAAGACCTAGATCTCTACATAAAACACTTATTCGAAAGATAATTCTGAAGGGAAGGGGGGGTGGAAAGCATTCTATACAATGATTAACGAAATCCCCGTAAGTATAGTGTGAATGGGGGGGAAATCAGACGATGGAAGGCTCCTGAACTGACCTTAATGGTGCTTGGCGACCGGCGAAAAAGAAAGGGGGAACCTGTGGAAATGTCCTAATCGAATGCAAGAAGGAAAGGCGAGAAGTGGGTGGGCTCCGGCTATCCGAATAGAGGTCTTCGGGCTAAGCCTGGGAGGCAAAATGCAAAAACGTCCGGTCTACACAACCTGCATGGAACGGGAGGGGGGAAACTTGGAAGAGCAATGGACCAAACATCCCAAACTACCTAACCGGCCAAGACGCACCAAAAACTCGCGTGGGAGTATGAGTAGGAGGGGACCACTATTAAGATCCGGCGTGGGGGGAAGGAGTAGAGATAATACGAAAGTCTTTAAAAACATAACTGGGACTCCTTGGACCTACGTAAATTCCATTTGATTCTACGGATTGCATAAGGAAGTAACACCGAAAACCGGACAAAAGCCGAAAGTAATACCGAAAGGGAAAGAAAAAGAATTTCTGGAAAGAATCATTGCCATAGTTCCGGGGGGCAAAAAGACACACTCCTCCCCGTGCTGTCGTAGGGTGGAAATGGGGAAGAATGGGGACTGCTCCTCAAAGATCCTAAAAAAGATGAAGTGTAGGGACCGTTAATGAGTTCGAAGTTGAATATGGTGAGACTCTTCAACGCTGAGGAATCCACGACCACGCCCGTTGGAGAAACGAGTCTTCAGATAACCCAGTAGGAATGGAAGGTAGTATGGTTACAACTTAGGACAGTAGTCAGAAGGACGCAATGGGGGATAGCAGAGGAAACGCAATAAAGGGGGGGTTAGTACGTCCATCTTGACAAAGGAGGTAAAGGTTAATTTACTGGAAGAAGACTCTAGAGTAAGGGGATATGCAAAGAAAGACGCAAAAAGGAAGTACCATATGATCCATTTCTAGAGGTAGGGGCAACATGGGGAGCATGGGGGACTCCGACTTGTTAGCTTTGACGGCAGAAAGGAAAGCGAAAAATAATACAGCTGGTATGGCTTTCACGAGGCATAGCAAGGACCATAATATGTACCAAAACTACTCTCATAAACGCAAAAACACGACTGAGGGACTGGATTGGAAAAAGGTTTCTAAGAACTACTGGGAGGGGAAAGTCGGTGAGAAGAATGGAGGGAATCTCCAAATTAGTTGGAAAATGGTCGCCGGATGACTCTGTTCGTGGCGAACAGACCATCCACCTCTGGTACGGATGGAGTTCGTCCGAACCAACAGAGAAGGCAAATGGTCCGAGGTGAGCACAATTCACCCCCTTTTCAAAAAGGAGGGGAAGAGGTGTAACCGAAAGCATTAAAAGCTGAAGGGGGAAAGAAGTCCGGTAATGTCCAATGTCTTCATCTGTCGCCGGGGCGTTGGGTCCGTTACCAGCCGCGGGGATCGATGGGACTTCGTCAGGGGGAAGTTGCGAGCGTGTGTTGCTGGGTTCAAACACGGACTACTCGGAAAACGATCGCTATATGCCACGGAGACCCAAATTGGGAGGAGGGGTGATGAACTAGGGGAATGCAATTACGACGTTTTTAACTTACCAGTGGGAAATAACGAGTCAACGACTCCCAGGTTTCTAATTTAGAAATAAGGTGCTCCAAGTAATAGAGGGAGGAGCAAACTACTTTTCCGGCTGTTAGGGAAAAAAACTGCGGAGAACCGTTGCCTGAACTAACCCTGAAGGCCGCAGAAAAAAGGCACTATTTAGCGCTAGCAAAAAGTCATTGGGGAGGCAGATGAAGCATGGAAGACACCAGGGAAAGTCAGTCATTATTAATTAATTAGTTCGGAACCAGAGGGGAAGAAGACACTTTGTGGAAAAAGGACAACCAACTGTGGATCAAGAGGACTTTGGGGGAAAAAGAGCGGTCACCACTCACGACCGCCCAAGGGAGGGTCCCTATCCCCCTTTGGATGCGGGAGGAAAGGGTCGTATGGCAGAAGAGGGGGAAAATGGAAGGTGCGTTTTCTTAGTTAAGAAAGGAGGGAAGGGAATGGTAAACCAAAACAACGTCGTGTCGCCTAAGAGGGGAGGGGGGGAGTCCTCGGATGTCAGGGTGCTAGGGAAGAAGGTCAAAAAAACATGTCAAACACCTGCTAAAGCCCAAATATGGAGTCCGAGCCGGAAGGGAGGCACCATTTCCCATAGAGCAGGGGAGCCGGTGAGGAGACACCCCTAGGAACCCAATAGCAATCGTGGTAGGTTCCTGGTTGATGGGGGGATTTCACCGCAATTCGAGCCTCACCACTAGTCATGTTCTTGAACCACACAACTAACCAATCAAGCCGCGTCGGACGGAGGGGGTTGGAGTTTCCGAGGGAGCTACCTTGAGCATACATTACTCTGACGCAATCCCATTTGAAGT
>Ga0179593_1454896_pt1 | contig 12902 bp, 11 predicted proteins | sample CZODoug2_1_08_16_FD_185931 | JGI IMG/M metagenome (GOLD analysis project Ga0179593, IMG submission 185931) | Vadose zone soil fungal communities from Angelo Coast Range Reserve, California, USA - CZODoug2_1_08_16fungal (PacBio error correction) | ecosystem: Environmental > Terrestrial > Soil >...
CGCAAGCGAGAATGCCATCACGATCGTAAGATGCCATAGACCTTCGGGGAGCACATCGATAGAAAGTCGTCCGCGGAAGGGGATCGAAAAAAATTTCGGGGAACAAAACCTAAAAGGAGGAGAATAAATTAGGGGGGGTGTGTGAAGCGCAGAGACCTGGGACGCTCTGATGGTGAGATTCACAGCGCAAATCTATGTAGGGGGGGAACTCCACCGGGTCCGCCCCACACGGACACCGTCCATCACTGAAAGAGGCAAAAAAAAGAAGGGGGGGGTCGAGGGACAGAAGGTCTTCGGACAAAGAAACAGGGTCGCGTTCTACATAAAAAAAAAAACAACAGTTGCTAACGAGCAGCATTAGAAAAAACGGAGTCGACACTCCGAGGAAGCAAAGTAGGAGAGACAAGGGAAAGAGAAAGGGGGCTCGACAAAGGGCTCACCCACCTTGGACGATATGGAGGGATGAAAACTGACAAGGGAAATCGACCACACGACGCGGGGTATCTGATTGGGGAGCTAAATCTTCATACCCTGGGGAAAGAAAACGTGAAGGGCGTTCTCCCCGGGTCAAATCCATGGTCGAGCCGATGGTACGAAAACTAAGATCACAAAGGATCCGAGGGCAGAATCGAAAACATTCCCGCAAAAGGGGCAGAGGGTCGAGCACCGCGGTAAAAAAAAATCAGAACTGTCTAATGCCGCGCGTCTCGGACTCAGACGTACTGGTGGGGAAGAAAATCCGGAGTGGGACGGAAAAACCCAGTGACCATCCTTTCGAAGGGGGGTTAAGGCCGAACTAAGTTGAAACTGTTGTCAATTGAAAAAGGCCGCGCACGGCGAAGGGGAACCCCGGCAAAGAAGGGGGAAACGGACGGTAAGGTTTTGGGGCGACGCCCTCTTCTCTAAACGTACCAACAAGATCTGTCATGCCGCCGGGGAAGGGCTCAGGGGTGGGTATGCCGTGTAGACCGCACCAGTACAGCCCGCCTAAGGCAGAGGTCAAGCCGAAATAATCAACATATGCGCACAATAAGAGGCGGATAACAAATCGTCGAGGGGGAAAGAATAGTCTCCGGGGCCACAACTCAAACCAAAGCAGGGCAACACGAATCCAGCGAACAGGGGGCAGGGCCAACTTCATCCTGCAAGCCAGTGAGTCACGAAACAATTCAAAAGGATAATGTCACAGGGAAAGGTTTGCTTTCTGGGATGGGAGGAAAAAAAACATGGTTCAATTATGTCGGATTGAAAGGCTCAAAACCTTTTGATGGACTAAGTCGGTTCCGGTAGAGGTGTTTTGGAAAGACCTAGTAAGGAAGGGCGGACAAAATTTCATGCCGTCAAGGGGGATGAAAATCCCAAGACTAAGTTCGAACAAAAAGAGGAAACCTGGCCAAATGACCCCAGGCGACTCAACCAAACTAGGACGAGATCAGTGGCAACTGGGAGGAAGGAAGACCCATTAAATCTATCGACCGTTTGAAGTCGTTAGCAGGCATATTGGATGGTCGATCATTTGACAGCAGCGGGGAATCCCTATTGGGAGAGATTTCAACCTGCTCGGCTTTCAGTGCAAACGAACTGAAAGGGGCCAGAGAAGACATAAATTACTCTGCCGAATGGAAGAGAGCAAAAACGGAGAGCTTCTGGAGCAAGCTCCATCTGGTGGGACCATTATCATCGATCCTTGCAAGAAAAAGAGTAAAACACGCCACGAATTTGAGGGGGCGAACTCAGGGGCCAATTTGTTAGCAGCCCATAAGGGCGGCGTGGAGAAAATTGCTCACGGAACGGCTTCGCGGGGGGCGGACGCCTTCCGCATTACCACGCATGTCACTGTTGAGACGACTAGGAAGGGGGCGAGAAAGTGCCAAAACAGCATGGCGGTGTGGTTCTATGGGAAGGGCACCATCTCAACTGGTCATCTGGAACGCTATCGACAAGGGTCTACCGAGATGGAGGGAGGTAACGGAATTGCTCTTGGTAAGGCCATGGAGGGCAAGGGAGTGCACTACAAGTAGGGGGGAACGATGAACTGTTGCTGTAAAAGGGTTGGGTTGGGCGGAAAGGCACGGCGCTTCAGCGGGAAGGCACCGGAACGACGGTGAATAAGGGGAAAGAAGCCACGGAGGGCCCTACGGTGACTCCCTCTCGGTGCACGAAGGGGACTCTGCTCGGGGACGGAACTCTGAGAAAGGCTGCAGATGAAAATTCAGAGGAAAAATACTATCGGGAGCAAGGCGTTGGGGGTCGTGACAGGGATCAAAGGGTGACAGCGGGCCCGGGCTGGCACCACACAACCAGAAAAAGGAAATTCGGATCACGGCTCTCTTGGAAAACGCGCACGGACCTTCGCAGAATGGACAAAGGAGGATAAGGCGTTAAATGGGAGTCGTTCTTAACGAGGCGCCAAGCGGAAAAAGAAAAGAGGGAGGAGGGGGGTTGGAACATCTCACCATCGAAGGACAGGTAATCATCAAAACGTTCCGCTGAAATGGTTCTTGCCCTTTGAACCTCATATCCATGAAGTGGAATAACTGTACGAATTCGGAGGATCATGTAGGGGGGACTTGGGTGCATGAAGTCACAAAAGACTGATTCAACTGCAAATAAAACTGTGGAGTCCCTGATACCTCCTCAAGCAGGTGATCAAACGAGATCTTTAGGTAGCAGGAGAATTTGGCGTGATTTAGAGCAATCATTTGCAGTCCGAGGCGTGCGGTGCGATCTTTAGCGAGTTCAATGAGAAGAAACTCCGGGGAATGAGAATACAGATATCAAAAACAACAAAAGAGGAGTGGAACGCTAGAGGGATTATCATTCCGGGAGGGGGAGTCGTCAGGAACTAATCTCATGAAGAAAAGAATATTCAGTGCCCAGATCCGCTAAGGGGGACCCCTAAGAAGCCACACAGAGATCAGGGGGCAATAAGCGTGTGTCCCAAAAAAGGTGCTCAAGGGGGAGGGGAACTTTTTGTTCCTCTGATCCCCAAAAAAAGCAAAAAGGATCGCCATTGAGTGAAGGGGGTGCAACCGGGTCATGGGCATGAGGGAAACTTAGTGGGCCAGAGCAAATGGACTCCCATGAACCGCGAGGGCGTTATAAATCCCCGTGCTAACGGGAGGAGTAGGCAAACCGGGGGGGGGACGAGCTGAAAGAACGAAGAAAAGAAAACTGGAGAACTCTACCAAAAATCATGAGCCGTCTTCGAGTACAGAGAGCCAGAGAGCAGAGTGTTATTGAAACAGCCAAAAAAACCAGGACCCTGAATCACATTGATGGACCCTCCACAACGAGGAGATAAAATGGGGAGTCAGGCAGTCAGATGTCATCCAGGGAGCCAGTTATGCGGAGGTTGAACAAACGAACCTTACTTCCATAAACCGACAGATGAACACTCCAGCGGGTCTCGAGTGGGGGGCACTTGGAACAAACTGCTGGTCAAAAATGAAAAAAACTAATTGCCAGGCCGGCCACCCCAAAAGGTGCTAGAATCAGTAAAAGGTGCAGCCTGAAGCGGCCTGAAAAAGACCAACGCAAGAGGAAATAATGCCATACAGACCTAAGGGAGATCCTGGTAGAGACTAGGTTACCAGGAGGTGTAGAGGTGCCTAGACCATACGAAACCACACCCATCAAGGGTGGGTGTGTAGTCTAGAAAAGAAATCGGCTCTGGTAACTCTCGGGATTGGTACAGCCTAAAGCAGGGGGCGGGCGCAAAGACGGAAAAGCGAATAGGGCTAGAAAAAGTACGTGAGTCCGGACAAAAGGGGGAGAGTGAAAAATAAGAACGTTAAAGGGAGAGGTAGGAACCTCAGTGAACCCTAATAAGTGACTGAGAACACGACGCGAATGAGCGCCCATCGCGAAAAGGTGAGGCATTATGCCACGGTCAGGGAGTTAGCAGAGCTCCGACGATTCATAAGACTCAGAGGATACGAGAAGAGAGTAACATGAGAAGAGAAGAACTGAACCGGTCAGATCTGGAGGGAAAAGAGTAATACTTCAAGAGTAAGAGAGCTGCTCCTTGGGGCCGTGTGATGGTCAAGGTACAGAGGGAAGGTAATGATAGATCTAGGGCCTAGAACAAAAAAGGAGACGAGTACAAACATCTGGACGTGGAACCGTCTAAAACGAGACAGCTGGAAAGAAAATGGTGGGCAGCTCATCCCACCTAAAGAAAGTAGATCGAAAAGTCTGACGAACCACACTAACCGCAATCTCTTGGTCAAAAAAAAAAGATAAGGGAGCAAAGAAAAGGATATCAACAGGAAACGCGAAGAGAGGGCGGAAATGGACAGTGGTTAGTTCGAATCAGGAGTTGGACAAACAACGAGCCCGATGACATGACCGTATGTTTTTGGAGAAGGCACCAGTATACAATGCATGCTGCGGCATGAGCGTTCAGGAAAAAGGAAGAAAAAAAAAAAATTTAAGACAGGGGAAGGGAGAGACAGTACAAACAACTTGCGAAAGGCAAGCCACCAACAAAATAAAACCTTACGGCAGGAGGGACTAGGTCACTGAAAAAGCCTCGGAAAGAAGGCAAAAACAGCAACATAAGTGAGGAAGCCTTCAATGAAGGTCACAGGGTTCCGGCAACGGTTACTCGAGCAAAAGTGCACTGGACGAGCACTTGCAAGAAGCGACTGACGAAAATCCGGGCGCGGAAAAAAGAAACTTGGCAGAAATCGTTTCATAGGCACAAGCAGAGCCGGGAAGCGGGTTGTGTATTCCGGGAATCGAGGCACCCGACCGCTTTTCAAAGAGAGGGGAGAAAAAGAAGTAGGAAGGAGGCAGACGAAAAAACCTGTAGTAAAGCTTGAGAAAAAAAGGAAAAAACATAATAAGACGCATGTGTAGAAAATACGCAGAACAACAGGAAAGCATTAGAGCTATGTAGGGGAGTCCGCTGGTGGGTGAGCGAAAGCGATTAGGCCTAGGAGATGTAGCACCAGTTAAACGCGAAAAAACGCTGTGAACCGACGAGAAAGCGCGGAAGGGGAGGTTAACATACGGGGGTCGGGAGTGTGGCTGATAAGTAACGGAGCGAACGAAGAGACAGCGAGAGCAGCTGCTAGGACCAAAAAAGACGCGGATGATGCACCGGTGTGAAGAAAGAGGGAAGACGTCGAAACGGAGGGAAAAGGGGGTTAAGTTAAAGAAAGGTCGATGGAATTGCGCGATCGGTGAAGCAGTCAAAGGATCGGAGAGCAACACGGCGGAGGAAAAGAGAGATAGACACAGACTGCCCTTCAAATCGAGGAATACCAGCGCACTCGTAACTTCTGCAACGGCAACCGATGCCGTGAGGAAATGGGGGTCTGCTTGATGCACACTCAGGAACGCCCGCGAAGAGTTGGGGGGTGGGGTGGTCAATCAAGCAGAAAAGAGACTGGTTAGGGGTGATCTTCGGCGCATCAAAGTTTCAAGCCACCTCCACACGGAAAAGAAAGGTATGAGTTTAACATAGTACGGCGGTCAAATCGTCAAACTTTCATCAGTTCTGGGGTACTCGAAAAAAGGGGATCTTTATTCCGATTGGAAACAGCAGAAGAAAGAATCCCATATTAAAGGAGGCTATTGTTACGAGTACCTCTCGACAATCGCAGAAGCTGAGGGGGGGGAGGCAGGTGCTAAAAGCTCTTCAAAACTAAGAAACGCTGGGGTAAAGAGAGTGTGCCGACCAATAAAGACGAAGAAATCTGACGAAGTAGTTGGACCTCTGGGCAAAAAAAAAAGGGTGCCTCCAACTCGGAGAACCGGCACAGGGAGGGAAATCATAAACAGTCTCCCCAAGTGGCGAGGGAGGAGAAAAAAAAAGGGATCTCACGAAGACTCCGGGCCTGATCGACATAGACCTTTGCGGAACGGGAAAAAAACAGGGGGGGAAACCTCCATTTACTGGCTGTAAAGGGGAAAAGCAGGTGGGACGGGTGGCTGGGCCAATGCGGAGCGCCAAGCGGCTCTGAGGTCAACAGGTACCGTTGACGTTTTGGTGTTGGTTGAAAAAGACTTGGGGAGAGTCATGCACAAGGGCAAAAAAAGAGATGTAAGAAAACTCGCCTTACCAAGGCGGAGAAAGGGTGTGTGTCTAAGGGGGCCGTCAAACGCGAAGCCTCCCCTGCTTCGCCTGGGGAACCGACCCTCGTCACATCGGGCACCATGCGCAAAGAATCGTCGTCGTGTTTACAACTTCGTAACTGGGAAAAAGCGAGTGCCGCGCTCGCAAGAACCGAAGACAGCAAGCCATCAGGAATCGAGAGACGTGCGGCGAGAATGACGTCTAGAATCAAAACGATAAGAACGAGGCAAAAGGCGGGTAGTACCAGGTCGGGCTTTCTGAAGAGGGGGAAACGGGAGGTTCCTTAACTTGGAGAAAGAAGGGAAACAGATAGGACGAGAAGAGGGAGGGGGTGTGGAACTAGATGTTACAAAGTGCTGGAAGCGCAGGTTGACTTAGGAAGACAAAAACATGGAAAGGGAAGGCCTGGAAACCGGCATCAAGAGGAACCAAGAGAAAGACTCAAGCATTACGAAAACTCGTACCCTCATCCGAACGGTCGTGAAGGCGCTCACAATAATTGGTAAGTTAAGAAGGGATAGGTACTACGGGAAAACTCGGGGGGAGACGAAAGGAAAAGCTAGGAGGGAGCCGAGCTTAAGAAATGAAAGTGGTAATCCCTAAAACAATCGCCGATGGCAGGGAGAATACACTCTCTCGTCGGCGGGAAGAGGAGGAAAATATCATGGCTTCATGTCCATTAAACCCTGAAGGGTAACTAACGCCAAAGACTCACTAACTTTTGGGACTTCCCTACAATGAGAGGGGGGAAAAAGGGGGAAAAACGGGAAGAAGGTGATCCCGCGCCAAGGAGGGAAAGTGACAAGCATGTACCCCGGTCAGAACGACGAACATCTGCCCTATCCCAGAGTAAAAGAAAAAAACCCCAAGTGGGGAAGGGGGTGTTTGCGAGGGAGAGGCACCCGATCCACTGTCCTTGGAAAAGGGAATGCTATCGGGGTGAGTAAGGGAAGTACTGGAATTGTGTGGCGTGTTCTCAATAAAAAGAAAGCTGAATTCGGCACGATTCTCCGTTTGAGGTGTGGGGGAGAGGGAAAAGGTTGTTGGGCAGGAGGGTCACCTAGACTTAAGTGGAAGCACCTTCGGTTTAAAGGGGAAAATCTAAACCCCGGTGCTGGGGGGAAGTGCAATTGCAAAACAAACTCGAGGGTTATGTCAAAGGGAGGCGAGACCTCTACTTGGAAAGAATGAACCCAGAAGATAGACGAAGGGGTTGTCGGCGAAAGATCAATTTTTCCAGAGTAGGGAGGAGTGCTAAAATCAAAGCTCGTCAGGACTCTTCAAAATCGCCAGGCCATTCGCATTCACATTTGGGAGGGGTCTCAGTCTGGGATGGGCGTCGTTCTTAACAAAAAAGCGCCAAAAAATGCGCGTGTTGCCACTCCACCATACAGAGCAACTTTGTGGCAAGAACGGCGCCTTAGAGGTTCAGGGTGCCGGGACAAATTTCCCTCCGGACATGACGGGTGCCACTCACGTAAAAATCTGCAGATCTTCTTGGGTGGGGAGACAAAAGCCAGGAGACAACTCATGGATAAAACCGAAGCAGAAAGGAGACCACTATAGGGGGGGGTCGCGACATGGCATACCTAATTCGGCGTGGTCTGGCCGAGAGAGCTTGGCATGGGAAAGAAACCGCGGGGGAGAGAAGAAGAGAGAAACAAACCACGGAGGGAGGAAAACTAGAGCAGCAGTGTCGGGGAGAGAGGACTAAAACTCAAAGAAAAGACCAATGGCTTCATGAAAACAGGAGAGAGAGGAGGGGGAAACCAATCATGATACCCCGCCTAGAGTGGGACACAGAGGAGAGTTACCCGGAGGTCGAAAGGTGGAGTAACTTGTTGTCACAAAACATAGAATCGCCAGAGGGAGATAATGATTTCAAGTAAGGTGAAAAGGGGAGATGAGCAAATTGGCCCCACCGGCCAGAAACATAAGAAGGCGTGTTAGCAAAATGTGGATCAAGGAGGGAGTAAGGACACAAAAAGAGGGAGGCGCAGGACCAGAGGAATACGACCGGAGCGAAGGGGGAAAACAACAAAAAAAACTCATACACGTCGTATCGCGGGAGTCAGTCGCGGTAATTACCAAAACACACAATAGATGGCCAAATTGGGCAGAGCCCCGACACAAAGAGAAGGGAGAGGGCCTTAAGCATGATCGTCAGCAGTGTGGAGGGGCAGCAAGGGCTCCAAAGAAAGTTACTAAGAAAGGGCCAGTGGGACGAGGGGGGGAAGCTTTAAGCGGGAAGTGGCCGTCCACATGATGCCGTGACCAAGGCAGCACAAAAATTCTAAAGCAATACAGATATCGGTCCAGAAACGCATGATCGGTACACAAAGAAGACAGAATGAGTAATTCCAAAACAAGCCGACGGGATAAGGTGTACCTAAATGACCAGAACAGTGAAGTTGTGACTAATGGGGACATCGCTAACCCACACATTGAAAAGGGTTTGAATATTTGTGGGAGAGCATACAGCGCTAAGAAAGAACGTATGTTGCAGGCTAAGTGACGGGCGGCGCCTAGACACCGCACCATCCCTCAGGAAAACGCGGCAATGTAGGGTGAAGAAAAGTGACTCCTGGTACGACCAAAAGTGGGCGGGTGACGAGTAAAGAAGTACTGTTATCTATTAAAAAAAATGCGATTTCGAACAAAGAAGAGGGGATGGCGCAAAAAGACGTTAGCCAGAGGAGATATATCAGTGCGGTAGGCCACGTGCGTCGGGTACAAGAAGGGACACGAATGACCACGGGGGGAGGGCCTCGCCAAAAAGGGCATATAAAAGGAAAAGAAAAAATCTCTCAACAGCTTACAGGGCGGATCTGGGAGGGAGAGGTTCTCCATTTCCGAAAAGGAGACCTCGATAAGCTGGGGGGAGGATCCTGGAGGGTTAGAGGGGTTAAAAGGGGGACAGTCTCTTGCTAGTATTTGAAGAGGGGACGAGCACACACGGCCGACGATCAGAAATAGGGAGCGACAAGCATCAACGATCATAGGAGAAAAATAGGTCCTCAAAAACGAAAAGGAAAAAAAGTCAGTTCTTAAGGGGTGTGGGGCTGGTGCCTTTCCAAACCGTCGTTGCGCTACGGCATCGTGACGAAGGAATAAGTAGGAAAAAAGAAGAAGTGGCATTGCGTTTAGGTCGGGCGAGCGCGGTAAATTTGGGCCCATACCGAAGGAAACGCGCAAGGGACGCCCTCTTGATGGTTTTATAAAAAAAGGAGATGGTGGAAGACCGGCATTGGAGTAGAGGAGAAGGGTGAAATCCACAGACACAACCTTGAGCGCACAGAATGGAGGCGAAAAGAAAAGAGTTGTTTCGAACACCGCGGACGGCCGAGCAAGAGCGTCTCCAAAACCAGGTACGGGCAAAATGGGTTAGGGGTCACTAAAGTATCAACTAAGGAGCGAAGCAATGGACAAAGGACCAGAAACAATAGGGAATAAACAGAAATTCAGTAAATTGAGGGGGTGACAAGGCCAAATATCTAGCAACATGCAAACGAGTGAAGAAGGGCAACGTCCATTACAAAGGGAAAAAGGCGAGAGGTTCCGGGGCGCAAACAACAGCAACGGGGGGGGGAAACGGTAAAAGGAAATGGGTACAGGGGGGACATTGGCGGCGCGGAGCTATTATGGGCGAAAAAGCGGAAGGAAAAAAAGACTTCCTTCCCGCGGGAAAGCTCGAGCACGAGCCCAGGTATGAAAAAAGAAATCATGAAAACGGCGGAAGGGGAAGGAAGCTTTATCTTCTCCAAAAGCTGGTGGCGCGCAGGAGTGAAAGAGAGACCATCGCCTCATGATGTGAACTAGGGAGTCCGGGGTTGTCAACCGAAGGAAAGCTTTCTCAGGAGGAAAGAGCCCCAATGAAAGGAAATGGGGTTTGAAAAGAATCGGAGGAGGGTCTGTGGAATAAAAAAAAAAAAAAAAAAAAAAAAAAAAAAAAAAAAAAAAAAAAAAAAAAAAAGAAAAAAAAAAAAAAAAAAAAAGACAAGAAATGAAGAGACACCAACCCCAAAAACCACACCAAACGTAAGAAAATTGGATAATGGAATGTCCGGAGGTTCCTGTGTGTTCAACCTCTAGTCAAGAAGACTCCCGGGCTCTGTCAAAGACTCACCAGAGCCCGCGGAGGACGGTATTTTGCCTCCCTGGAAAACGTAAGGACATCTGCGTGCGGAGAATGCGGACTCTTGCGTTGTCCAAAGGCCGACAGGGGGGAGAGGATCTGAAACGCGATCGTGAAGGGACAGTCTTAAGAGCAGACGCAACAAAAACAGAAACGATAAAAGCTGTAATATAGATAAAAAGAGAATGAATGCACCGAAGAGCGTCAGTATTCCATCGCAGCTTGACGAAGAGGGGAAAAGGCACGAGGCTTCCTGTCGCTACGACGCGAGGGGAATCTAAAGAGGTAACACTCTGTCCGAGAATATGTGGTTTCCGAAGACCACGATCGGGGGGGGGAATCTTTAGCATGAAACGATGAAAAGTTCAAGCCACAAAAATCTCACTCAGCAGGCAGAGCACTGAGGAGAATGTCAAAAAAACCCTCGCCGGCGTCGGAAGTCCTCGAAAGGAGGGGCACATCCTGTTGCTCTCGCAAGCAACGGGGAGGCAGATTGGAACAACAGCGACTCACCTCTACTACAGAGAGAGGGAGGGGGTTCTAGGTACTCCAGAGGACACCAAAGAAAGGATGGGGGGGAGGGCTGCTCTCAAGCGTCACAAGGGAGAATAATAGGAGCAGACAACGGTAGAAGCGGTTTCTCTTAAGGGGGTTTGGGAAGAGGGAGGAATATGGTGGCATCCAAAGAAGCAGTGGAACAGAGCCGGGCTGTAAAGAGAAAAAACAGTACGTGACTGTGTTTAACGATGGAAACCGGCATTTACCGCAGGCGCCTTTAGCGGGCCTTGCTCGGACGAAGATGACAAAGTTGCTCAGGATCATAAGACAGAACAGCTTGGACTCCTGTAAAGAAGTTCCATGTTGCCCAATCAGATGGGGGGGACAGGTGCAAAGCGCGCAGCGGCGTCAAGTGACCAGAGGAAAATAACTTGAAGTAAGGGTGGGGCAGGGGTTTTTTGGTTGGGACGGCTTGCACCGGGCTCACTGTGTAGCACAAAACAGGGGAGGGGTAGACCGGTTCAGGGTGACCGGCAAATGACCCTGGAAGAAATGGACCTGGTGTTTTCAGTACTTGATCCCTGCACCGGCTCGAATCAGAAGGCAGGTCTACAGGGAAAATAAAACGGAAAGCACTAAAACATAGGGGAAAAAAGGCTCCGGGCGACTCGCGTCGGTGGAACTCGTCTGGACCAAAGAGAAGCGCTCCTCGAAAACAGAGGAAAATCGCATGCAGGAGACTCAGCCTGATCTCCTTAGAAAGGAAGGGAAACACTCGCAAAAACTATTAACGTCGTGGCTTGAGGTCAGGGACAAAAGAGCGGGGGGAGTCCGACAGAGAAAGGAAAGTCGTTGTTACGCTCTGAGGAGAGGCGCGTGATGGGATAGCAGGGTCTTCTTCCAGAGAACCGAGAAAAGGGAAGGACAGCAGTACCTCTGCATCAAAAGGGAAAACTAAGGAAAGACAAAACTCGAAATAGAAGCGGCAATAATACACTGAGGAAGAACAATCCGACCGTGTTAAGTCGGAAAGAGGGAATCAGGGAGTTCCTAACTGGAAAAGATCAAAAAAGTAACGCCCTAGGGTTGTCAGGGGAAGAGAGGAGGGAAACAGAAGCATAACGGGGGGAAAGGGTGCTCTAAGAAGAAAAGGACCCGCACGCGCCAAACGCGATAGGGAGCAGAAGGGGGACGAGTCTGTTGGCAGAGGCGGAGACCAAAGGGAATCATTCAACGTCTGGGCAGCACGCCAACATGGCGGACCCTATCACTTTGGGCCGCAAGCATGACTGGAGATATAAGACGGGAGGAGGGAGCGCCAGCGGCTTCCAGGGGAGCACGGAAGAAAAATTAGGAAGAAATTCAGAAGGGCCCACAAAAAAACACCTTTGACTTGGGTTGGAGGGGATAACTGCAACCCACTCAAAATTCTCACGGACAATCTGGAAGCAAGACCGACTGGAGGCGGATGGAAGACTCTACTTCATGACTTGTTTCAGGGGGGTGAAAGAAGCTGACTGCCAAGAAGTATCACGTATTTTGCTTCGGAGAAGGGGGGGGGGGCGAAAAGGGAAAAGCGATCCTGACGAACCAACGCGGGTAAGGGAAAATACTCTCACACAGTGAGGGGACTGGGGGGAAGTTAGGGGGCTAAGAGTCTTTTCTTTCACTAAGGTAGGGGACCAAAGCGTAATGGATAGGGATAAAAAGATGAGGCCCTGCCAGATGATAAGGAGGGGGTAGTATGACAATTGGACCAAAAATATTCTTCTTCGGGGAAAAAGAGGGGCTTCAGAAGGGATCGCTGGCACTCGCCAGTGGGGGGCAGATGGAGCATGTGGTGTTGTGCTGCATGAGTTAGGCGAGTTCTTCAAGGGAGAAAAGCGAATCAAAAAGAGGTTGGTTTGCCCTACTACCAAGAGAGAGAATAATCGCCCCTGGGCGTAACCGTGGCCACTTGGGTCAGAAGCCTCGAAATAAAACGGGGGGGAAAAGAAAGGACATCTGCTTCTTTTGCGGGGCAGAAGAAAAATAAGGCCGGCTCGAAGCAGGTGGATCCGGGACGAATAAGAGGATTCCCACGATCGAGGGGTAGAATTATGGGGTCGGATACGGCGGAATGAATACGAAAAGTACTCGGACGAGGGAAGGGTAAGGAATCACTAGGAAAATGGAAAATCGAAA
>Ga0179593_1475082_pt1 | contig 12902 bp, 12 predicted proteins | sample CZODoug2_1_08_16_FD_185931 | JGI IMG/M metagenome (GOLD analysis project Ga0179593, IMG submission 185931) | Vadose zone soil fungal communities from Angelo Coast Range Reserve, California, USA - CZODoug2_1_08_16fungal (PacBio error correction) | ecosystem: Environmental > Terrestrial > Soil >...
CGCGGAATTTCTAGGGCGCGCCAGAAAGTACATCACCCGGGGAAAGCCCGAAAGTTAGTAAAGAAAAGACACCAAAAGGCCCGAGGGGAAAAGCCATCGTACGACGTTCTCGTACAATAAGAGGGAAAATGGGCCGACGGGGTGGGGGGACGGCTGGAGCTGAGGGGCAAGCGGAGAGAGACCAAGGAAAAAAAACAGGGGAAAAGGGCGACCGAAACCTCTCGCTCGCGCTGCCTGAGCTAATCAGTACTGGGCGGCGAGTCCCGTACCAGGAGGAAAAAGAAACTTGTACAACTCAAGGGCAGTAAAACCCGCACAGCGCTTAAACCGAAAGGCCGAAGAAGAAGGATAGGGGAGTTTATTTGCCTCAAGTACGTGGGAGACGAAGGTAGAGGGGAGTTCGTGGGCGCAGAAAAGGAACCCCTCGGCGAGAAGGAAAATTAGCCAACTAATGGGCAAAAAGGGGCAGGGTACCCCCTCCACCGTGGTCGCCAGGATGCAACTAACAGAAGAAGGGGAACGGGGGGACCTACTTGAGAGCTTAAGAAGTAAACGACTCACCCCAAAGTGCAACTCATCAACACGTGTCCATCGTGTGGGAGGACGGGTGCAGGTCGACAATCCCAAAAAAACGGATGAACAGTGTGGGATTGAGAATACACACGCAAAACACTTAAGGGAGAGAGAGGGAGGCAGATCTATCAGAAAAGGGTCTTCGACAGGAAAAATTAGTCTGAAAACAAACGGCTGAAGAAGGGGACGAGGAATGAGGGGCGCCCAGGTAAGAAAAGTAAAAACTATTTTCATGAAGGAAACGGCAAGAGAAGCATCGAGGTGGACGAATGGTTAGGACGAGGCTTAAAACGAAGACCCAACTCCATGAGGAAGGAGGAAAGTCGGACAGAAAAAGAAGGAAGGGAAATGAATCAACCATGGAAGGCGCCGAATCAGGAGCAAAGGGCAACAAAAAAATGCTTACTACTCAGCAACCTGCAAGGAATCGGGGCGGGTGAAGGGGAAAAGGGGGGGAGAAAAAAAAGGCCTAACTCCCCCCATTCTTTTGGGTGCTTAGTCTAATCCGGAGATCGAATTAATGCAACCCGGGATTAATCTAAAAAGAGAAGGTCGGTTCAAGGGACCACAAATGATGCTGCTAACTGGGGGGGGAATAAATCAGAATAAAAAGAAGAGATGAAAAAACAACAAAGAGGAGTCAAAAACTTCTCGTATGATTCAGTGAGGCAGAGGCCCATCAGGGCTTACCAGCATCCAAAACGGGCCAAAAGGGAGGCACTACGAGTTGGATATAACATTTGCAAGGAGGGACGGGAGGCAGGCAGTCTCAACTAGCAACCAGATAGGGGGGTATTTTCGGAAGGTGGGCGGATCCACCCTCATCACAAGATGTCCTTTGAATAAAACGTATGAAACAAGAGGCAACGGAAAGTGGGGAAAGGGTTCTACATGTAGGGAATCAAATGGTGAGGGACAATCAGGAATCTTCTTGCGGAAAGGAAAAGGGAGGCTCAGGAATGGTGGGTCCAGAACGAACCAAGGGACAACAAGAGGCAACCTAATCGCGAAGGAAGGGGCACGCTCAGGGCCCAGCTGACTTGTCAGTAAAGGGAGGAAAACAATATGAGGGGAGCAAGGTCCGCCTCTTTACGATACGGGGGAGGGCCAAGGGAAAACGTGGCCTGAAGCTACTTTACTACGCGAAACACAGGAGGTGAGGGGGGAGGGAGGAACCCACATGTTCTCGGGGAGGGAATCTCGGGATTGAAGTGAAAAAAGACCCCAACAAAACCACGGTAGTGGAAGAGGGGGGCAAAACCAGGGGTGATGGCGAAGTTGAAAAAATCTCCCGGTCCCACCGTGAGGAGGGGTCTCTACCCGTTTTAAAGTTCTAAAAAAAATGGGGAGGGGACCAGAAGGGTGCGGACGTAGTGGAATCTCTCGGAGCCAGGGGTGCCGGGAGTCACGACCCAAGCTCGGAGCCTCTTGATTAGGTCCAAATTCCCATAAGGAATGTACTGGTCTGCCACAAGGACCAAGCCGAGGTAAGTAGGGGCAGGGTGCTAACCATGAGGGGCCAGCGCTTCCCGGGTATGGGGGAAGGAAGTAATTGGAAAAAAAAAACGTTCATGTCCTCGGGGGGACAGACTCCAAAAAGGGTAAGGAAAACGCGCTAGAACGAGATGTCCTCATACGAAACCGGATTAAAAAAAAATAAGTGGAAGGAGTCTGAAAAAAAAAAACGAGCGTGCCACGAATGTAAGCCAGTGGCCACGCCCGTTAATACACAGGGCCTGATGACTGCAAAAAAAAAGGGACTGCGCGAATGGCTCTCAAGCCGTGGGGCGGGTGCCGGATTCAGATACGTGGTAGCTATACGCCCTGGGAAAGGTACTGAATGGCCATCCAAAAGGGACCTGGAAATGCGAAAAAGGATTAGCAGAATCAAACAAGAAACAACGAGGAGGCTTGAAGAGGAGATCGAGAAAAAGAAGGTCCCGGCCGCAAAAATCAAGTACCTAACCACGGACGAAGAAGACAAGAGTTGCCGCTTCTCACCAAAAGTTGAAGTAGAAAAGACAGCGATGCGGAAGGGATCAATTACACAAGAGGGAAAAGTTACTCCAATTGGTTTGAAACGGGCGGATCAGGGGGGAAAGCGGAAAAAAGAAAGACCTTCCACTATTCCTGATGGCAACAGAAGGAAGCTCCGGGCGCTCGCTGCAGGCTAAAGAAGGTACCGGTTGGAGTAATCCCATCCTAGGGCCAAAACAGGGGTGACAACGAAGAGGAAGTCCACTACCCGGCCAGGGTAACTTTAAAACTCCAGGTACCCTACTCCACTGCGGCTGGCGGTGGAGAAAAATTACAAAAAAAAATCAATGAGGGGGAAACGTCACTTGATCGTTTACGGCACCAGACCTCAAAAAGGCGAGCTCGAGTGAGAACCTCGTCACGAATTGCTTCGAAAACTAAAGGGCGCCATTATAAAATTCGTGCCGTACGGCAGGAACCGGTGGCCCGTTAGAGCTAAACGACGAAAAAAACTGAAACACCAAAAACGAAAAAAAAAGTAAGAATCACTGGTTAATCTGTGGTCTATCTTTGGCAGCAAATCCGAGATCCGCATAAAACAGGGTGGGGTATCTAAATCTACTAAATCTAAAGGGGCTAAGGTGGGGGCAAGCAGATGAGTCCAAGATCTATCATTCACAGAAGTTCGGCGGCCACCATCGAGGATCCCACAACTAATTGGATAGAATGCTGAACGCAAGGGGAAAGTTCCAAGTACAAAAGTGAGACTTACGAAATAGCTCACGAAGGAAATCGATGGGTGGCGATCTGGTCCTAAGGTCGGTCGAAAGACAAAACCAGACAAAAAAATGCGCAACAGTAAAGGAGCATGATAATGAACAAGAAGTAAGCGAGGAAGAAACCCTAGGGAAGTCAGGCGAAATCTCGCGCACGAAACACAGGAAAGTTTCATGAGGAGCGCAGCCTGCAAGGACATAGTAGGCGGGGGAGACTAGAGGGTCAAATCCTCAAAACTTAAACCTAAAAAAGATGAGGGTTGCGTGGGGGCTGGGGACGAGCTGAGATCGACTGCAACCGGGAAGGAGAATCAGAAATCGTCAGTCATGGGGCGGAAAGGCTGGCCACTTGTGGGCGGGCTGAAAAGTATTTGATCGGCCAAGAAACATCATAAAAGACTATCAAACACAAAAAAGGAGGAGGAAGGAATAATACTTGATGAAACTTACCGATGCCCTAACAAAAGGTCAAAGTGGAAAACAAATTCAGCAAAAAACTTACTTACGAGTAAAAAGACAAAAGAAGAACAGTTGCAGTAATTCGAAAGTAAATTTTCGCCGAAGAAAAGACATGGGAGGTTCGAATTTTAAACCCCCCTCGAGCGACAGAAAAAAGAATCCTTGAAGGCGGGAGGATAGCAGCAACTGTGTGGTCAAAAGGAAGAAGGGAGTCGAAATTAAGCGGGTAGGGAAAGCGCTTCCTCATCTGGCAGCTTGAAGAAAAAACAAACGTAGGGGGTGGGGAAGAAAGGGCGTAAAAAAAAAAAAAAAAAAACACACGTCGAAAAACGAATGCGTACGTACCCTAGCGTACACCTCGAGGAATTGACAGCAAAAACTTTCACGTACAGGCACAGAGTGAAATTGGCCAGGGCGTGCACAATTCTTCGTTGCAAGCACAGGAAGGAAACGCCGCGGGAGCATAGCCTAACAGGGGCCAGCCGAACGGGCCTATATAACTCGGGAACAAAAAAGAGGGAGGGGAGGGGTGAAGGAGAGCCCACAAAAAATGTTTCTCTCTATCGACAGGGGAGGGTGAGAAGGGGCACAAAAACAAAAAAACAACACTAGACACGGGAGGAGGAAGGGGGGCCAACCTGGTGGGGGTTATCCGAGGGGAAAGTATCGAACGGGCCCCCTGACGGGGAGGAGAGACTCGAAGTTGGGACAGGGCTAAAAAAGAGGGGGAGGGGACCACGAAATGGAGAGAAGTAGGGTTTTATAAATACGCGGCTCGTCCGAAGGGGGGAAGGTCGAGAAACGAACTCGAGAGCCCAGCACGGAAAGACTAAAAGGTGGTCCTTAGATAAAAGGAACCAGCCTACTAGGAGGGGAGAAACAGGAGGTTAGCTCTTTTCGCCGTGTTTGAATGAAGGAAGTTTGTCCCAAACTTAAAGGAAAGATAGGGGGGACGAGGGCCGCAAAACACGTTAACTATTAGCTATGGAGAGCGTCGACCCAAGATGGAACTGATGGGAAAAACCGCTGGAATGGCATATTTAGGGGAAGTAGAGGGGGGACAAATCACACATCCATGTGCAACAGGAGGGAAAAAGGGCCGATGATGGACTTTCTCAACCTTACCTGAAGCTGAAGACAAGACACGGGGAAGGAAGACTTTGATCAAGTCTTCAGGTGGGGGAGGTAATGTATGATTCACCCGGAATGTAAGAACCAAATCGACAAAAAAAACAACGGAAGTATGGGAAAAATATATATCAGGGGTAAGGTATGGGCGCGCCATCAACCGGACGACACAACGAAAATAACCCCCAGGAGAGAAAACGACAAAACCGTTCCATGGGGGGAAAGTAGATGGAAATGCGCTGAAAGGAAACATCGGCAAACTGTGAAGAGGTGTGGCAAGTCATAGTATTGAAAAAGAACGGAGAAAGGACCACTATTGAAAGGGGGGGGGGCAACCGGTAAATACGGCGCGGGAAAGGCGAGAAATGAAGTGGGACGGCGAAGTCCCTATACCAGGTACCAAAGAAAGGGGGGACAAAATAAAAATAAAAGTTAACAAAAAAAATAAAAAATCAAGAAACTAACAATTCGGAGGGTCGGTGGAGAAGTACATCAGAATTTTGCCTAAGGGCAGTGAGTAGTTCGTGGCGCCGGGACCGGCCACCAAACAGGAGAAAGCGATGTCACAACCGCAGCGGTCGTGGGCAAGAGGGGGACTACATTAGAAATTACGGGGTGTCTCAGACTACGTAAAGTGCCGGTGATAAGTGCAAAAAGAGGCCCTCAACTCAAGTGCAAGCCGACCTCAACGGGTCATAAGGTGTTGTATCGAAAAATTTCAAAGAATAAAAGATATCAGAGAGACATGTGGGTGGGAGCAAACTGTACTACGACAAAGAACCCTGGTGAATCGCGGTTAGAGAGCTATAGACAAAGGGCCGAAGTCAAGACCTTCGATCGCACAAGGGTCAGGCCTACGGGATTACACGCATAGGATTCCCCATGGACATTAAATGGAAAAACAGGAAAACAGGAGAAAAAAGTGGCGATAGAAAGACACGTTAAAGAGAGACGGACGAGGAGGACCGACCCGAAGACCCACCAACTCAGGGGGCTCCCGGAAGATTGACATGCGGCACAACGAAAATAACGATGAAACCGCGGGCAAGAGAAGACAAGGGAGAAAGGGGAAAAAAAAGCAGGACTTCTTAATAAAACTGCAAGGAGAAGGCTTTGAGCTCGGAGGGGGGCTCCAGGCCCCCAGTCCAGGAAAAAGACAAAAACCCAAGAGGCGTGTTCTTAGCTGACCGCGCTCTAGTACTGAAAAAAAGGAGGTGAGGAAAGAGACTAAGCTTCAGTCATTTCTTAACTGGCTGGCCAAACGGGGGGGAAAGAGTACGCCCTGATTGGCGCTGCATCAAATCTAAGCGACTCTAAAACAAAAAAGGGATTAGTAAAAAATTAAGATGCAGGGCAAGTGAAGAAAGGGGAGTACAGCAGCCCCGTTAAAAGAAAGCTCAGGGGGACCGGGAAGATGAGGAGATCCGCAGAGGGTGCAGTATACTAAGCCCAATTAGCCGAAAAAACAAAAAAAATACTTGGGGGGGAGGGGGGGGGACGGAGAACAAAAGACGAAGCGGCACAAACCGATGTCCAATGGAAGGAGGAGAGTCCGCAGCAACCGGGGGACCGTGGCCGACTGTCGGAAAAGTCCGGTTCTCTATCGGCCCTGCAGAAGGGAGGGAAAGAGATGAAAAGACGATCATCGGCTTTGGGGAGGACTGGGTATACCCGCATGCCGTACGACCCATGAGTACAATCGAGGAATGAAAAGCGACCGTGAAGAAGTCCAGGCCACCTAGGTGGACTTGTGAAAACTTTTGAAGCGGGGAAGAGACAGCGGGTCACATCAACGGTAGGCCGCAGCGGTAGAATGGACTTGAGGTGAAGGACGAAATTGGACTATATCTAGGAAGAAAAAAAAAAAAAAAAAATCTAAAAGAACCGTTGAGTCTTTTAGTATTAAAAATTCGAGTCCCACACAATGGTGATCGCCTCTTATGTGAGACCAGCGAAGACACAAAACAGAAGGGGGGGGGGACCCGTGAGAAGGGGTTCACCTTGTGGTTAGCCGAATTTGACCAGCCCACCAGGAAATCTTCCTATCCCTTGAAGAATGTGGAAAAAAAAGGCAGGGACGTTGCCAAACTTCCAAGCCGCCGGCGGACGGAGTGGAATCGAGGGGGAAGAGGGGTCAGGGGAGGGGAAGAAAAATCCAGAGGATCCATTTCATAAGAAGGAGCCAAGTCGGTGGGTTAGAAAAAGCCAGCTTCAGGTCGGCCGACCAGTGGTTCCAAGTTGGCACCTGGTATTACTGCAAATGAAAGGTGGTCAAAAAACGGGGTTCAAGGGGCGCGGAATACGCCGAAAAACTTGGTAATAGGGGTAAAAAACGGGGTGTCATACGCGCAGACAAAGTGTCCTCGGTTAACGCCGATGAATAGGGGCTTGTAAGGACGGAAAAAAAAGGGCCAAAATCCGAGACGCCGTTAAAACCGAAGGGGAACAAGGTCCGAGGATGTAACGTCTCGCTGCCGAATAGATGGAGAATCTTCCCCGGAGGTTGGCGCTTACCGAAAGAAAACGAGGCGGCCCGTTGGAAATGTACGGATTAGGCAACCCCCCGCAAAAAAAACACCAGAAAGGGACCTTATCAAGCGTAACAACACACACGTAGGAGGTGAGGCTAAAATAAAAAGCGGAAACAAGCCATAAGTACAAACACTTTATATAGAACAGTAGGTGCAAAGACACAACCTACTGGAAGAGGAAAAGACCATCTTGCGAAGGCCGGGGGACCAACTGACCCAACCGTCCAAGGGGGGGCACTTTATCTAGGGTATTTTTCCAACGGAGAAAAAAGAAACTTCCACTAGGTCAGAGGGTGAACAGTAGGACATATGAGGCTCTCGGCTGAAAATAGGAGAAAAAATTCAGTGGTAGGGAAGTAAAAAACTCGGAAAGAAGGGGGGGTCAAAAAAAAATAATTCATACCAATACCCCTTACACCTGGGGAACTCAGGGACCCTAAGCCTCGCTGTTCGGTTGAATTAACGAAGGGGTTTTCAGAAAAAGATCGAGTTCTGCTAATGAAAAAAACTAGAGGCAGAAAAAACTACGGAAAGAAAAAAAGGAGGAAAAAAAACTTGTGTTTAAAACAAATACCTGGTCCCCCAGTCAAACTTAGTACGATAAAAGCCAGGGAGGAATCGGAAGGATTCCTACCCAAACCAAAGTGGCCCCTCTCCGCACTGGAAGAGGGTGTGGGAGTGCTAGAATCCTAGAAGAAAGCAAGACATGTGTTGGGAGAGAACGAATACGAAAAAAGAAAAAGCCGGTGGAGAAGCTGTTAGGCACTAATAGGCCAAAAGTTCGCGAAGAACGAAACCACCCCAAAACCAGTGAGAACAAATGAAGAAGGGGTGACACCATGAGGCTGGAACACTCAGGGTGACAGGCCAATGAAAAGACAACATGTGCAAGGGATGGAGAAAGTACTCCGCAATTGAAATCAGGTTGGACGGTCTGTGAGGAGCATCGGTCGACCGAGAAAAAAACAACGAAAAGAACCCGACGGAGGAATGCCTGCAATATAATTAATGTCTAAGAAAAAAGGGGGAAAAATTCGCCTCCATCCTGTACAAACCCAATTAAAAACCAAAAGCATTTTCCTGGGGGAATACCAAGACCATTCACTTACAGAAGCGTTCTGATCGGTCGGGAGAGCAGGGACAAAAGGACCAAAAAAATAAACAGCGGTGTTAGTGGCGGTTCGAAGAAAGCGTTCCGATTAAGGGTCAACATCGGGGAAGAGCGCAAAAACCGGAAAAAGGCATGTTCTTACGCAAAGAAAAAGGAAATGGCAAAAAAAAGGCGAGGAAAAGACATCACTAATGATCAAAGACAAAACACCAAATAGGAGGAAACAAAAGATAGCATTATGAGCATCGTCCGAATGTTAAACCCACAACAAAAAAAAACAAAGAGGTCGTACAGATCACGTGACATAAGGACAACCTGAAGACTCGTGGACGAGAGACTCCGATGTTTGAAAAAATGTCAGAGGTCGCCGCTAAAACAAAAAACACTCCTGGGTGCGGAAGGTTTGCGAACCCCCTCCGAGCGAAAAAAAAAGAAGGAGGTCATTAATGCGGCGTATTCCGACTCATGACGTGGGGGAGAAGGGAAGCCGGAGGGAAAGTCAAATCAGGGGGGGTCTGGCATCTCTGAATCCGGTGCTTCGTGCCACGCATGAAGAAGGGGGAGCAGCGGCCTGGGGGGGGGGGGATGAGGTCGAAACCTGCTTCCGAAAGATCGTCCCAAATCGAGCCTTCAAACGCGCCGTGATCACAGTCGGTCACGGTACTGGGGAATTGGCGATGAAAAAAAGAATGAAAAAATGGTCAGCAAGGTAGAAAAATCCAGAAAGGCGAATAGACCGGTAGTGTCACGCAAAGATGGAAGGAGGAGCTTTACAACTCGGAGGAAGAAAACCGAGGTCGGCGGTGGAGGAAGTTGAGAGAAAAAAAAAATGGTGTCTCGGATCTCAATTGGGATCTGACCAGCTCCCTCACACCCGATGAAAAAGGGGAAAGGGGAGGGGGCTTGTGTGTGCAGGAAGTTGGATAGCGAAGCGGGCCAAAAAGGGAGGGGACAGGGTCTAGCCCCCGTTGGGGATCAAAACAGAGGGAGGGACCCGAAGCTTCGTGCCGTGGGACGCGACTCCACGAGGGGGGGTGGGTCCTAGGCGACCCACTACAGAGAACGGGTAGGGCTTACCCAATTGATTTATGCACCGACCAGAGAAGAGGGAGGAGGTAGGGAGACCAGATGTGCCAGACGAGGGGACAGGGCACAGGAGGAGGGGGTCGAACAAGGATGGGGTGCCGCGGGATGGACGCAGGACCTCCAAATGGAACGATAATGATTAGGACGAAGAGAAGGAGGGAAGCGGTGCACAAAACCCGCTGTAAATATGTTGTTGAGATCCGCTGGGCCACCGCCCACCCTATACAATTTCAAAAACAACCACGAAGGGGGGACGGGGAGATGGACTTCCGCTACGCATAAGGCTTCCACTCGGGCCCGAGGGGGGCTCTGAACCTTTTGAGGTCGGAAAGGGTGATGGTGTAGTGAGGGGAAAAAGACCCTGACACCGTGTCAAGAAAAGACTCGCAACAAAAAAAAGGGGGGGAAAGAGAAAAAGGAGGGGATGAATTTCAAGGGGGGGGGCGCGAAAGGAAGTACATCAAACTTTAGACAGACCAACCAATGACGGTCAGCACAAAGAAAACCAAGTAGGCAAAAAACAGTAGGGAGGTCTCTAAGTAATAAATACCCCAGGGAAGAAGTTGCCATGGAGACCGGCTATGAAAAGAAGGGAAAAGAAACCTTCCACTATTTCAGCGGCAAATAGGCATCTCGGGAGAGCGCGACCAGCGAGAATTTAAACCCAGTTGACGCAACCTATAAACGCGGCCCCAGGAAGGTGGGACAACTTCAAAGTGGCATGCCAAGCACAGGGGAAAAAAGCTGGAAACGAATTGCGCGCCTGACGCAAGGACGAGTTTCTGGAGAGTACTGACAATGGTGGGCAATACGAAGGAATCAGGGGGGGGAGTGGGGGAGAAAACCGGCCACAAAACTCTGAATCATAGTGCCTGAAAAGACGTCAAAAAAAAGGAGGCAGTGAAAGCACGAAGTTTTCGCAAAATGTAAACTGGCCGTTACGAAGAGGCGCAAGGGGGAAAAGGCCCGGGTGAAAGTGCAACGTCTTCTCCCCCCAAGGTCACCCAAGAAGAATCAGTGGTCACAGCGGTTTTGAAAAAGAGACAGATAAAAAGGGGAAAGAAGAGAGACTGTGTGGGGTGGCGGGGAAGAAGAAACCCAGACCGAAGGGGGCTCGCGGTTACGCCAAGGAAGCTGCAGGCCAAGGGGCTGTGAACCCACCGCCCGAGGAGGACACGGGAAATCGGGGGGCTGGGGGAACAAGCCAGGGGTACAAGTAAAGTAACCGGGAAGTGCCTCGTTATAAAAGGCGCTCCGAAAAAGAAGAGGTGGAGGTGATAAAGACCGAAAGGAAAAAAAGAAAAGCGAACAGGATCTGACCAGGCTCTTCAAGGTAAATGAGGAGGAGACCAATGGACGTCGCAACAAGGGGCTGCCACACAAGGAAGGGGGCCAAAAAAGACGAAGAAATGAGAAATCTGAATTTCTGTAAGAGGTAGCCAAAATCCGAAAGAAAAAAGGAAGGACTGTTGCATCGGAGAATCAAATCGAATGGACTGCAAAAGAGGAGATCGGATAGACTCAGAAAAAGAGGGTACTAAACGGAGAGGGATCTGGGAAGAATTATGGGCAAGGAAGAAGAAAAAGAGAATCAGAGGAACAAAAAAAACAAAACGAGTAGATTAAAAGAAGAGAGAGGGGATTATGCTGGCCCGATGAAATCGGGCAGCAAGAAGGTGGAAGCCAGTTCAGGCACCGACGGACCGAATTAAAACTATACTCACGGGGGGGGCAAAAAAAAGTAATTCTAGCGCCGATCCCGGAAACGCAACCAGAAATATGGGGGGAGGTTAGTGGTTGGGAAAACTCACGAAGAAAGAAAAAAGAAGGGGTCCTTGAGTCCTTCCGCAGAAAAGGCTGGGCCCGTGGCGACTAATGTAGACCATCAAATCGGTTAGTCAATAGAGTGTCCTTACTTGCAGAATGAGCGGCCAGCCGGCTGGGGGGGTGAGTAAACGTGTCTACCCGCGGAAGAAAAAAAAGGGAAAATCGAGTCAATTCGAGCAGCAGTTATCACAATAAAGGAGCATCAACCCCCATCCGGACTTGGCCGGGGTAACCATGGCGTGCAAAAAGCATCATTCTGGGGAATAAAAAAATGACAGGAAGCGGGGCTGCCATAAAGCAGAGGGCCGCCCGCACTTTGGCAAGGCGCTCCAAGGGATACCGGCGAGCCCGCGTGGTCGGAGGGGAGTAGAGTTCGATCCAAAAAACATGGTCAGACGCGGGAGATAGTTAGTGAAGATGGCCAAAGCCTCCTAAAAAACCACGATAGTTATTGATGTTGGGGGGTGAAGGCCGAAGTTAGAAAGCACCCCGGTCCAAAAAAGGGAAAAGAGCGACCCGAAGGGGTGTCCGACCAAAATTCGGAGGGTGAAAAGAAAACGGTGGAGGGGTGTAAAGACTCTCGCCGGGGGGGGGAAGAAACAAACGGTAACTCTAGTCCCGTGAGGCCAACATGTCAGGGAAGGGGGTACTGTCTCCACCCTACCACCGAATGCTAGTAGGCCCCAAGGGGGGCAAAGCCGATTAAACTGAAAGTCAAAATGTGTCCACTCAGGGAGCGTATAGTGAAAAAGCTCCAAGACACGTGAAAAAGAGCTAGGGACTCGAGCCTCCGGTCCCAATTGGACCCGAAACAATAGGTAAATCCATTAACTACTTGGCCACATCAAAAGGGACATCAAGGGACAACAAAAGAGGAGTGACATGGATTTTAGACAGACTGTCCTAATCTATTGCTTCAATCAGTAAACGGAGGGGGTACGCTGCCCGCGACAGCAGGGGGACGGGGGAAAAATGGCGCACACCCGGGTAAGGAAGAAAATCTCTACGAAAAACACCCAAGGAGAAAAGAATAAATCGGGATGGCGGTACAGGGGCTCTCCCATTAAATAAAAGGGAAAAGAGAACATGGAGTGCAGCGGGCCAAACCACCGAGGGGTCAAAAAAGAGCGGGGGGGTAAAGCATAGACAATTCCTCCTGGGTGTCCAAACCCTGGATGTCTAGGCGGGGCCCAAGCGGTCATAAGACGGTCCCTATGATAAGGCGGGGGCACCGGGGAGGCAGAACTCAGGGTACTCTCATTGCATCTCACAACGTTTCAAGGGGGGCGCAAAGAGAAAAAATTATACGGACCGTGGGGAAAGGAAAATAAAAGGGTTAAAAGCGATGGCACCTCAAGTCAACTACGAAAGGATCGGGCGTGGATAAAGAAATCCACAAAAAAGTGGGCTAAGCATTAGGAGCGGGGCGGCGCC
>Ga0179593_1297633_pt1 | contig 12901 bp, 18 predicted proteins | sample CZODoug2_1_08_16_FD_185931 | JGI IMG/M metagenome (GOLD analysis project Ga0179593, IMG submission 185931) | Vadose zone soil fungal communities from Angelo Coast Range Reserve, California, USA - CZODoug2_1_08_16fungal (PacBio error correction) | ecosystem: Environmental > Terrestrial > Soil >...
GGGGAGGAATAAATCAGTCAAAATTCGGCAAAAAAACCGCCCAGAATACCCACCGGCAACGCAAAACAAAGGCGCCGCCCACAACCTCTGGGAGCAGGGCGAAAAAACTTGAACTTAGGAACCGAACCGGGTAGAAAAAGAAAAAAAAACCCGAAAAAAACATTCAGCACAGAAAAGGGAAGGGGAGACAGTCACCAATCAAAAAATCCCGCTACAAAGGGGGAAGTAACCAGGAAGGGAAACCGCCTTGGAAAGGTTGAGGGAAAAGATCCACACCCCGAAAGCGCAAAAAACACAGTAGGAAAAAACCGGCGGGAGGAACTCTAAAAAGCTCCAGAGCAGAATGGGGGCGGCAAATTGATGTGGCTAAAAAAAAAAAGGGACAAGACCAAAAAATGATCCAGGTAGAAAGGAAAAACATGGACAAATTCTCAAAATTAGCGAGGAAAGTAAAAGTCAAATAGGAAGCGCGGTGCGACCTTTCCAATCCACAGAAGCAGCGTAAAGGTGTGTGAGAAAAGAGCCGAACCTCCCCCTGTTTCAACACGAAACACTTAGAGGGGAAAGAAAAGGTACTGTTGGGAGGGGGGAGGATCAAAGGTACCTCCATTGATGTTCTTGTCCGGCCGCAAAAAGAACAGCGGGAAAAATGGGAGGACCGAAACGGATTCTAATTTTAGACGGACCTGGCTAAACGGGGGGAATAGACTGCGTAAAAGAGGGGGATGTCAAAAAGAAAGAAAGCAAGACCAAAAAAAATTACTCAGGAGAAAAGAAAAAAAACAAGCAAGGGAAGAACCAGTAACGCCTTGCGTCGAGAAAGGAGGGAAAGAAATCCAGAGAACCAAAAGTGGAGGGAGGAAGGGGTCGGGGGTCCGCTCGTTCCGACAAAGTTCGCCAGGGAGGTCTGTCCCCGGAGGGGAAAGCACGGTAAAGAGGAAGGAAAACGCGCCAGGAAGTAGATTGGCAGAAGGATAAGAAAAGCTTGGCGGGAAAATTTTGAAGGGGGAAGAGCGAATGGAGAAATGCTTGAAAGGGTACGGTGAATGGAGGGAGAAGCGGCGCTGAAAGCCAGGAATGGAGGGAAACGCCGCAGGGGACCCTGGCGCCAAGGGCCTGCAAGCGGGAAAAAAGAAATTGAAAAAGGCTTAGAGGTCAATCCACGAATAGTCCAGCACTAATCGACAAGCAACAAGAATGAAAGAGGTGAGAAAACATCAAGAAGAGACCTCTCCAAGAAAACTTCAAAGGGGATCAAAGGAAGAAAGGATCGGTCGGAATGGGACTTCAGGGACAGGTCTCATACAACTGACCATGGAAACTGGTGAGGGTTGAATAAAACAACCAGAGGTTAACTGGAAATGAGGCTTATAGATAAGGGGATTCCCGAAGAGGGCCTCCGAGGACGAAAACCTGAAATGACTTGATGGTGTGAGGACATATTCTGGAAGGAAGACAGCGGAAAAATAAAATGGTGAAACAACTCCTGAACTTGTGGACCAAGAAGGAAGGGGAAAAGGAGCAGGCAAGAAAGAAAAAAGAGCAGTCTTGGGGTGGGGGTGGTTAGTGGCTCAAGAATGAGGTACGAAATGCCAGGGACGGGGAACCTAAAAAGGGACATAACTCTTTAAATACTTCAAGGGGGGGGGAGGCTCGGCAAACGGGCTGAACTTGTAAGGAACCCTCGCCAGAAAGTGAAAAAAGCATGTCCTGCCCCGACGATGGTGATAAGAAGGGAAAGATGGGTTCTTGCCATCAAGGACAAGGGTACGAATGGGGAGATATAGAGACTTAAAAGCCAGAGAGGAAAAGGAGGGGGGGGTTTGGGGGATCAGTGGAAACAACAAGGAGAAGAACGATCAGTGACGAAAAGAGGGAGAGGAAGAAAGGTCGCCCGTTCCCGCCGCTGGGTCAGGGCGCTGGCCATGTCCCAAAGGGGAATCGAAAAAGCGCCCGGCCAAGAGGGGAAAAGGGGAAGAGCGCTGAAAAAGGGCTCCTATCCCGAAAATACAATGAAAAATCCGCGGAGGGGAATGCAGGCGGAGGAGATGGGGGGGGGGATCTGGAGCGATTCACTATGGGACCATAAAAACTCTAGCTCCCAAATCAGGCGGTAGGGAAAGAAGGGGGGAAGACGGAAAGGAGAGGGGGGGGGGATGTGTCATGAGAACACCTCAAAGAGGATAGGAAAAATGAGAACCAGCAGGTTAAACGCCTCGAAGAGCTCGGGAAGGAGAATCTGTCCGCGACTTTCTCGCGCGGGGCTGAACAAGGGGGGGCGGCGGAGGCAGCAGAAAACACGGGAAAAAGAAGACGCAGGATATGATAAAAAGGCCAGAATCGAAAAAAAAAGTGGAGCGAGCGCTGAGGAAAAGAAATCAAAACAAAAAGTGAAAGGGGGAGGGACGCGGCGAGTGTCTCTGAGCGTCTCCATCAGTTGATGAAGCTGAGTGACGACGGGGAAGGAGAGACTGTACGTGGCGTACTCGCAAAGAGAAAAGGGAAAAACCGGGTGCACAGACGCCGAAAGAAAAGAAGCGAATCTGAAAAAAACTTGAAACGGGGAAATGTCGAACAAGAAGAACTCGGGCAGTGCAAACATAACCAAGGGAAAGGGGGCTTCAAGTCCGGGCATACAACTGCAACATAGGTGAAGGAGACCCAAGAGGCGCCGTATAGAGCAAGGAGCAAGCAAATCAACAAAAAACAGTCGAATCAAAAGCCTCGGGAGAGGGGGGAAGGTGAAGAGGTTGGCATTGAACGGATGGAGGAAATCCTTCATAAAGCAACGGACTCAAAAGTCTGGGACAGGAAGAGAGTCAAGGTGGGAAGAAAGAAAGCCGACACCATTGCGGGAAAAAAAGAAAACCATTTTCTTTGCTACGGAACCAATAAAGAGGAGGGACCTCTGAGTGCCTGTGTCCTTAACATAAAAACAGGATAGAGGGGGGGCGGAAAAAAGAGCGAAACCTGTCACGACAAGGATTAGTAGAAGGGGCTACTTATGGAAAAGAAAAGAACACAGAGGATAGAAGAGAAAGAAAGTGGAGCATTAACTCAAAGGAGAAAAGAGGCGACGAAAAAAAAAAAAACAGAAGAACAAGGCACCAAAAAAAAAAATGGGAAGGAACGTCTCCCGCGGCACATGGGGAGAGGAAGCGGCCACGTCACGGAAAAGAATGGATCTGGCATAACCACCCAACGAAAGAACTCCTGGAAATGAGGAAAGAACGAATGACCACAATTAATTAGATAAGGACATACTGGAGAGAGAATGGAGGAATGCAAGGGAGAAGGATGACAAACCCATTAAGAAAAGGGAGCGGCGCGGGGAAAGAGGGAAAACGAATCCCGAACGAAGAATGAAACCAAAATCTCCATGACCCGAGGCAGAGGGGTGGGTAGGGATATGGGCAATACAAACCAAAGAAGAAGACGGGAGGAAGGGGGGCTATTCATGATAAAACGGAAATGTGGTGGAAGGGAGGAGGGAAATGCAAGAGGGGCGGTTTCCATAAGACAACTACAGCAGAGAAACAATAAGGGTCATAGAGGGAGGCAGGGCAAAAAATCGACTAGGGGCCAGGAGGAGGGCGCCGGGGGCTCGAAGAGGCCAGTCCTTAATAACAAAGGAGGAGGGGAAGTCTCTCCCCGATCAGCGTCAGCTGAAAGAGAACAACTAAACAGAGAAAAGCATATGGAAGAACGCGCCCAATGAGACGGAACATGCTAACTGACTCATTTAAACCGTCAGAAAAGCAGAAAGAACTCGCGAAAGAGAGGAAAAGAACACCAGAGGACACATGTCGAACAATGGGGGGTAATGGAGAAGAGGAAGTTTATAGGGGGATTCCACGAAGAAGGTGGTATTCGACTTGCTTATGGACTCAGAAGTGACGTTGAGAAGCAGGTGAGAGAGAAAAAACTCTCCGGCAATGGAGGGGGCTCTAGAGGTCCGGGAGCACTTGATGAGCCAAAAAAAAAAAACCCAAACCAAGAAAAAAAAAATAACGTGCCAGGGAAGGAAAAAAAAGAATCCCAGGCGTGACGCTAAAGGAAAAAGAAGGGAGGGCCCAGGGAAAAAGGAGACCAGACAATCAATGTGTCCTTGGACTACCAACAAGTAACGGGAGGGAGACGAAGAAGCACAGTGGGACATCCGGTTCTGAGAGGGGAGGGAGGGGAGAAATAAAAAGGAACCGCATTGCGGTTTAGTTCGAAGAAGCAAAAGAAGGAAGACAAGGACTTACTACACGGGGAGGCCGCATGGAAAGGGGTGAAGCCGGAGGAAGAGGGGGGAGGGACGGGGATTGAGTAACGGTGTGCTTAAAAAAGGCAGGAGAGGTAGCAGGGAAGAGACCAGGTGCCGGTGTGGACAGAGACGGGGGAGTCCCGTAATATAGCAGTTTTCTTATCTTCACCTGAGAAAGAAAAAAGGGGAGAAATGGGAGGAATGTTAGAAGGGGGACGCCGTCAGTGAAGAGAATAGTAAGTGGGGGGCTGAAGGGGCAGGGGGAAAAGGAAAATGGTTCTTGGAGGGAAAGGAGCTTACTAAAAGGTCGAGAAGAAAGGGAGTTGGCGGAAACTGGAATCTTGGGAAGAGGGGGCAAGGGAAGGGAAGGAAACTGACTACCTGCAATCGTGAAAAAATCCTACAGTATTACTTCGGGGAATGGTACGGCCAGGGAGGAGTTCCATAAAAAAAGATGATCAAATACAGGGGGGGGGAAACAAGATGGAAGGGAGAGCAAATTCCGACAGAGAAGCTGATCTCTCACTAGATTTGGCACCAGCCGATGACCCAGAAGGGTAAGTGGACGGAGGAAAGAAGACTAACGGACAGCAACGGAAAGAAAAAAAGAATCGAGAGGGAAAGCGCCAAAGGTCGAAAAAACAAGACTACATCAAGAACTCACTCTCTAATGTATCAAAAAAGAGAGAATAGAAAAAAAAACAAGGAGAGGAAAAGGAGAGAGTACAGGGAATCCTGTCGGGGGGGGGGGTCGGTCGGGCAAGAGGGCAATTTCTTAAAGGGGACGCCGCAAAACGGTCACTTTATGAAGAAGGTTGCGATGTCGAAAGGTCGGAGATAAGAAACAGGGAGAGAAAGAAATCGCGGGGAGAGGGACCAATGCTGGGGGGAACATATTTCGAATTAGGGGAGAACAAATGGGGCCCAAAACATCCCTAGTAAGAGAATTGGATTTAGTACCTAAAAGGGGGACAGAAAGTTTACAGCATCGGCCCATGTAGGGAATGAGTTGGAATAGGAATTGGTGGAATCTCCCAATTCCTAGATAAAAAAGGAAACTTCAAAAAGGAGAATCACAAAAAATGGACCCGACCAGAAGAAAGAGGGAAGGAGGCTCAAAGGAGCAACTGATTCCTCATACTTGGAGCGCACAAGAGAAGAAACAATTACCGTTCATCCCCAGCACTGAGAGAAAAAAAAAAAGGCGCTTGACGATGACAGTACTTCAAAAAGAAAGTTATAACCCCGAGTTGATCTGAAAGAATGTCAGCCTAAATCGGAAGGAGGAAAGGAGCATGGGGTCAAAAAAAAAGCGCGCGTTCAAGCTGGGGCACCGGTCGAAGAGACTACTGGCTGCATTCGGGTAAAAAAACGAGTCAGTTAAGAATCACAAGAACGCTAAACGCGTGAAAAGGGAGCCGCCAAAGGGGAAGGGACTAGGTAACAAAGAAGAGGGAGGGTCGTCTGAAAGGGACTAAAACAAGACACAAAAACAGCGGGAAAGGGGGTGCTGAAAACTGGAACTAAACGACAAATTGAAAAGAGAAAGAAGCACCAGAACCGGGGGAATGTTATGGGTGAGTAGAGAAGTCACTTTAGGGGATGGTTTAAGTACGAATAAAAAACCGAACTGCTTTTAGAAACAAAAAGAAGAGACGTTGCTGCGAAGGGCCGTACAGAAAGGGGGGAAAAATGCGTTGACTCATAAAGTCACGGGGTTTACATAAAGGGAACGGATAAAGGGGCGGCAGAACACCAAGAAAAACGGAAAACGCCAAACCACAGTGTCCCTGGAAGAAGATAAAAGGGACATAATAGGAGAAGAGAAGAAATGCGTAAAGAAAGGATCAAACTCATTATCTTCACGGAAGGTTGAAAGCTCGTGAAGAAAGGGAAAGGTGATGAAAGAGGGGAAAGCTGAACATCTTAGTCCGCAGGAGCCAGATTGAACTTGAGGGGGGACTGATAACCGGGTAAAGGAGGGTATGGTAACTTTGGGGAAAAATTCCACTCCGACGAAAGCTGATAGAAGAAAGGGAAAAATGGGAAAAAAGGAGGTAGTCTCTGGACGGGACTCAGAAAGGAGGAGGGAAAATCCAAAAGAGGAAGCACACCGAGGGAACTGGAAAAGCTTGAATGAAAAGTCTTAAAAAGAGGATGGGGTAGGACTTGATAGTGTAACGACAAAAAAAGGCAAAAAGATGAAAGGCAAACAGGGAAGTTGAAAGAAAAGACTCACACATCTCAAGAAAACTGAACCATGAGAAGGTCACTGCTTATGCTGCTGCGGGGGGGGAAAGAAGGAAAGTATCCTACCAAGGCCAGTGGGAATGGGGCGATGTCATCCGATCTGGGGCAAGAGGGAAGAGGAGAAAGGTACCCGCAAAGGCAAGACCGAAGCCGGCAACCCAAAAAGTGATAAGGCTTGTAGGGGGGGGTCATATTCGCAGAATAGCAGAAAGGAAAAAAAGACAGGGGACAAGAAGACGAGAAAAAGGAAATTTCAGTTCTTCAGCGAGAAGAAAAAACAGTCTCAAGCGGGGGGGGGGGGGGTCTAATCACTAGACAAAGGGGGCAAGTCTCAGGGGAGTCCTTACTCCTAAGCAGGAACATCCCTCGGGAGATCTGAATCAGGGGGGGGGAGAAAACCTTTAGTAGGGGGTAGGAATCAAGGAAAGGGTCATACAGAAAGATCAGGGGCCTTGTGAAGAAAAGAAAAAAGGGTGAGGGCACGCTAGCCGAACTCACAGTACAGAAGTGGGGAGGAAAAAAGGCCTGGAAAGAAGAGCTGAAAGAGGGGGTTTGGGGGGGGAAATCATTTCCCTAACAAAAAGAAAGAGAGGTAAACGGCAGGAAAAAAAGAGAAGCAAGGACCCGCCGGCGGGAAACTGGCAGAACCAAAAGGGGAGCACAATGATCGGAAAAAGGGAGACAAAAAGGCCATAAAAGCACATAACTCCAAGCCCTTCCAACGGGGGGGAAAAGAAAAGACTGCGAGGCCGGGGCTGGAAGGGGGGTTGTAAAATCTTCTATAAAACGGGGGTTACTTCGATGGGAAAGAAGACTGGCAGAACCTCACACAAGCAGGATGAAAAAAAAGAAGGGGAAAAGAAAGGAAAATGAGATTGGTGAAGGGGGATGAGTTACCAACGACCCCAAGCAAGGGATCGAACCCGAACATCATACGTAGTTTAGGCGAGGAAGGGATAGCCGACGGAAGAGGAAAGAAAAAAGGGGGGTCTAAACCGTGTGTGTGAGCGGGGGAAAAAAGGAAAACGCATAAAGAAGCGAAGGAGGCCGACATCAAAGAAAAGAACAAATGATCCTCTCTGAGGTAAGAGAGATAACAACAACAATTAGAGAGGGAAGAAGAGCATACATATGGGAAACGAGGAGCCATAGGATCATCTCCGGAGAGATTGACGGTTCGGGAAATAGAAAAAAATCACAGAAGAACACAACTTTAGGAAAAGCCTAAAATAATGAAAGGCAATAGAAGCCCGAGCCTTGAGAAGAGGAGATCTTTCGAACCCATCCTTCTGAAGGGGCAGTGACTCAAAATAACACAGCGAAAAGTTCGGGACACTCGTTTTTACCAGAAAGAAGGGGGGTTAGAGGGAAGTAACGGAAACATCGAAGTAAGGAGAATACATAAGAAGAAAAATTAGGAAATGACTTCCTGGGGGAGACGGGACCGTGATGGGGGACAAGTGCCAGGGCAGAGAAATGGAACACGGTACGCCACGTTCTGGACGATGAGAGATGGCGACAATGTGGAAAAAGCAACCCCACACCATCTCATGGAAAGAGAAAAAACTTGGAGAATACAACCGACATCAGGGTGGTCAGGGCGAACTGATAAAATGAATCCAAAACCCACAGAATGAAGAGATGGTGTAACATCTTCACGAAGGAGGAAATGGAGTTAGAGAAGGGGAATGGCAGGAAACCATCTTCGGCTTCTTGTCAAAAAAAGAGGCAGGGGGGGAAGCATGAATTCAAGCGGCAGGGACCGAGAGAGGGAAAAATGCAGGTAAAAGACATCATCAAAAAAACAAAAATGGAAAAGGCTTAGTCCAGCTGGTATTTCCGGGAGTATAGGGGGAAAAGAAAGGAGACACTTAAAGCTAGAGTAATGAAGTCGGGAGGAGACGAAAAAAAAAAAACAATATGTAGACGGCGCCTGGTGAATTACGCGCCAAAAAAAGGACCAAAACGGGGAGAGAGCAGGGGCATGAAGGACGCGCAGCGTCTTGATTCCGGGAGAGTCAAACAAAAGGCAAGTAACAGGGTACCGCATCGCGGATGACGCTGGAGGAAACTCTTCTTAACAAGAAAGGGAAAGGGTACAATTGTAAAATAAACCATAACGTCTGAAATCGCCAGTTTTGTCAAAGTGCACATTACGACCTGGAAGGGACAAGGGCATCTGGGAGTGGGGAGAAACTGGGTGGACTGAACAAAGGGGATCACCGTCACGCTGGGTTGCAAAATGTTAGGCAGGCAGGATCCGATTTCTCGCCTCGACAAGAAAAAAAGTCCCGATGTGGGCGAGCTTGACAGGCCCAGGAAACAGAAAAAAGAAAAATGGCGAATGGAGGGCCTGAGGAGAGCGAGCAACTAACCTACGAGAACTTACCTCGAAAAAGAACAGGGAAAGTCTGAAAGAACGATAGTAGCTGGACCTAAAAAGGACCTCAGTTACCAAAAAAAAGGGAGGTGAAGTGGAAAGCCCGCCAAAAGGCTACTGGACAGGAGGAGAAGAGTAGCAAGGAAGGGAAGAGGGAAAAGAGTCAAACCGTCTTCTTGCAAAGAAAATGAACAAAAAGGCAGCGGGAAAAAAAAGGAGTGATAACGTGATGGAAATCCTTTATCAGTCTCATAAGGTAATAAACGAAAGGCTGCTTTGCGGCTGAGGGAAGAGGGATAGGGAGGCAGACAGACAAAAAGATGCAAGGGAAAGGTGGCATCTTCACCACTCCTTGTATGAACACATATTGAAAAAAGGTGCCCGTTTGGGAGCAAAAGAAGAACACCGGGAGCGAAGAAAAAGCCTGCACTATGTTCGTGTCTGAACAAGAACAATAACAGAAAGGAGGAATGGACGAACGACCGGGAAAAAGGAAGGTATGGAAGACCAGCAGTGTCAATACGGGGAGGGGCGAAACCGGGGATTGTGATACCACGAACGAGGAAAATGTGTCGGGGGAGGGGGCGTACAAGGAGACCGTTCCAAGGAGAAAAAAAGTTTGTTATATGGTTGGGGGGTTGGTGTTTTTGTTGGGTGGGTTGGGGGACAGAGGAACGCGAGACAACGTTCAGGGAGACCCCTTGGGAGAACAAAAGGTTCTTGTGAAAAAGAACGCCCGGTAAGACAACACACAATGCCGCAGTGGAAAGAGTAAGGAGAGTGGTCAGAGGACGTACTCAGGAAGGGGGACCTCCCCATCGCCGGGGAAGAAAAGGAAGAGGAGGGTTGCGGAGAGGAGCGGGAAAAAAACAAGGAGTGGGGTACGCAATGGTGACGAAATTTTCAGAGGGAACAGGGCATTTTGAAACAAATCCTTAATTTTGTCTCGGGCCGGGTCAAAGGAGGACTCCTGCAGGTTCGAAGGAGGAGGGCAACGGGGCAAACATGGGCTGCGGGGGGGATAAAAGAGGGCTGTAGGTAACCTTTGTGGGAAATCAGGGTTGTACGTTAACAAGAAATGACGGAAAGGGAACGACCTGAGTACGGAACTCCCGAAAAAAAACGGCGGGGCATGTAGGGACGTCTGAATGGATGGTAAAACATAAAGAACAATTTGATTATTCCCGACAACTGAGGAAAGGGGGAGAGCAGGAATCGCCAGAGGGCAGGATAACTCTGTGGCCAAGAGCCGCGAGGGCAAAAAAACATGAAATTGGTTGACGGACTTGAAAAAAGAATAACGTAAATCGACTTAAGAAAGGGAAAAATCCTTCCAGTCTCGAACGGAAAATAAATGAAAGATCGGAATCCACGGAAAGGGGCGCCGTAGCAAAGAATACAAAAAACAAAAGTATAGGAGAAAGAAGAGATATAGGGATAATCGCATGGAAGTGAGTGATTGTAGCTGGTATCGGATGAGAAACCAGCGGCGGGGAACTTGAGGCAGGGGAACCTATAAGTGATAGGGGGTCGGGCCGCACAAAAGGAGGTCATAAGCCAGAGAGGCAGAGGGGCAAAAGGTAAGAAAGGGACGAAAATTCTCTAAAGAGCAAGACATTTTGCATAAAGCTATCTAAGAAGGTATGATGACAGCAGAGTGCTCAGAAACCAAGACCTTCAATCAGTTGAATGGAAAGCCTACTGAAGCTCGAAGGGGAGCTCACCTGTAGTCACATAGACCCCAGGGAAAGCGAATCTGTCAACAAACAAGATGGAGAAGAGAACGGGAGGGGACAATCTGCTGCCGCCCTGGGGAGACCGCAACGGGAAGACCTTACCTTCAGCCCCAGCAGCGAGGAGAGGGGCACCCATTCTGCGTCCCTAGCCAAGACACCAAAGGAGTAAAAAGCCTGGTGCCGTTTTAAAGCTAATATGTTTCACAGCACCCCAACGAACCGCTTACTCAACCGGAGAGTCCAAACAAAAGGAGACCGGCTATGACACAAGCTACCAGAAATGAGAATGGAGTTCATAAAAAGAAGGCGTAACACCCGTAACCGCACCTCGTCATCTAAAAAAAGATGCACCCGAAAGGAAGGCCAGTAATCATCGGCATCGAGGCACTTTTCGAAAAATACAAACGCCACAGAAAAAGGTTGGGCAAAAACACGACAGCTGCAAAAAAGGAGGGCCCAAAGGAGGGAGACGTAACCTCCCTTGGGGGTGGGGGGGGGGGGAATGTGTTCTGGGGTAGATCCAAGGACCCTCCCTTGATTGGGTCTTGTGCCGTCACTCCACACTAAAATCATGTAAGAGAAGTTCAACCGGGGAAAGGGAGGATCCTGGAAGCAATAAACGACACAGAAAGTGGGGGATGGCACGAAAAGGAGGTGCCGGGGCGGATTTCCAGAAAAGCACGGGAGAAAAGTTCTCGGTACCAGCCGAAAGCGAAACGAAAGAAACGCAAGGGATAAAACCTTAAGAATGGAGACATAGAAAGAAGCTACGAGATAGCGAGACCCAGGAAACCTCACTGGTGAACGACTCTATAGGGTCAGGAGAGAGTGGAAAAGGGAAGGAGTCCCTACTGGAAAGGCCCGTACAGAGATTCCAAAAAAAAAAAGAGTGAAGGTGGGAAGGGGGATCAGGACACTGACTTGGGGAGGGTAGTTTGTGAAACTCTCTGAAGAAGAGAGAAAGATTTGGGTGTAAGTTATGATCGGGAAGTGGAGTAAAGGGAGCGAAGCCGAGAGCTGCACCACGAGGAAGGACACTGTGGGGTAGAATGGCAGGGAATGAATATAAATCGTGTTCGAGTAACTGTCAGAGTACCGAAAACCAGGCCATAGTCAAGCAAGAGGAGAGGTGATCAACATACAAAGATCAACCAGCACCACTCCAGGACAAAGGTCTCCAATGTCAGCTGGGTCGCGTCGGGGGCGCAAGGGGACCCGGAAACTAATTGACAATACTGGGAGAGGTGCAAGCAAATTAGGGAAGTTAACTGGGGGGAAATCGGGATCGAAGGGGGACCGCAAGCGAAGCCGCAGCGCCCTGGTGCAGGGCACCTGAGAGCCTTGATTTTGGATGATCATTCGAAAAAGAAGAAGAGCAAAGCATTGCAACCGATCTCTGAAATGGGGGGCCAAGCTCAAGGTGATCCGGCGCAGAAGGCCAGGAGCAAGCCCGAGACCAGAAGTGTTGGTCTTGGCAAGAAACCAGAACTAAAGGTACGCGAATTCCAGTGTCTTCCTTACGGCGAGAGAAGAAAGCAAAGAGGAGAAGCGAAAGTCCCGGACAAGTGGGGGGGGGGGGGGGGGAGAGCTGGCACAGGGGGCTGCTGTCGCCAAAGGAAGCTGAGAGAGGGAAGGAACCGCTAGGTGAAGAATTGGGGGACTTGAGTTCAAGAGGTAGCCTGAACCGCCAGGTGCGGGGAGGAGGGGACACCGTCCGCGCTGTGGCAAAGAGATGAACTTCTGGGGTGTGGGGATCACAAAGGGGACACCTCCAGGCTAAAACCGAAGTAAGGCAGTTGAACGAGACCGCCGCAGGGCGAGAATAACCGCATCACTCTGTTTAATTCCAGTCCTAACTTTCGAAAGAGACCTCAGGCCCAGAGGAGGAAAGGGTGGGACAGAATAGCCTTGAAGAAAAGAAGCATCACATCCCAAAGGTAAGAAATAAATCGAAAGAAGGGCGACTGAGGAAAGTGGGGGGGGGATAGGGCAATTCAAAAATTACATCGAGAGGCTCAACGGGGGAAACAAACCGATGAAGAAGGGTATGCACCTGACGGTAGAACGTCAACGGAGGGGCGTTGGAAAGCGTAAAAAATGACCCCATCTCCAAAGCGTTTGCCAAAAGAAGGAACGCAGACGTATGGGAAACGAATGAGACCCTCTTCGGGAAAGAGTAGTATGGGAAGCAAAAAGGGGGGGCGGAGGAGGACTCTGCCGAGACCGCCACAGGTATATCCGGTATGACTGGGATCACATCACCTATTTGGAAAAGATGCTGGA
>Ga0179593_1361328_pt1 | contig 12901 bp, 17 predicted proteins | sample CZODoug2_1_08_16_FD_185931 | JGI IMG/M metagenome (GOLD analysis project Ga0179593, IMG submission 185931) | Vadose zone soil fungal communities from Angelo Coast Range Reserve, California, USA - CZODoug2_1_08_16fungal (PacBio error correction) | ecosystem: Environmental > Terrestrial > Soil >...
TGGGGAAACGGGAAAGGGAAACCAGGCAGCGTCATGGGCTGGAAAAAGAATTCAGACATGGCTCAGATGCGGGAAAGAGCGAAAATAGTGCTGAAACGAAACATCAGCGAACGGCAACGAAAAGCGTCGAGGAGAGAGGCGCAAGGTTTTAACGTGATGAATGTCCAGGGCCTCAGAAGCTAGAGACCCACGTCGATCATAAACAAAAAAGCAACAATTCAGGGGTCTGGGTTGTGCCCTCAACCGGCTGAGGAACGGGTAGACAGAATAGCTAAAAATTCAAATTGGGAAAAAAAATGAGGAGCGAAAAGCATCCCGGAGTAAACTGGGTAAAAACGAGCCAATAAGCGCTGTAGGCAACAAGACACCAGCAACAATCAGAACTCACAAGAGGAGGATCAGGAGAATCCGTCCGTTGCCCTCCCAAGCCCAATGCCCGCAGACAAGCGGCGAAAGTGGGGAAAAGAAACGAACGGAACCGCAAGGGAAAATACCAGGCACCGAGAGCGCCATCGCAGGCCGCAGAGTAGGGAAGGGGGGAAAAAAATACGCCAGAACCGCCAGAAAGGGGGGCCCCGCGACCCTCACTGATTTGAGAATGGCAAAGGACCAACTCAACCGTACAGGGAACCGATGCTCTCCTCACACCAAAGATAAAAAAGAAAAGAGGTTCACACAGACACCGGCGGAGAAAAGACACCAGGACCAGAAGGCACCGGACCGAGGGAAACAGGGTCCGCAAAGAGAGGTGAGTATCCGAGAACTGAAACCGCCGTGCAACAGAGGAAGGGTGCCCTGCAAGTGCAGGGCCATTTAAAAATGATACTAGTAAGAAGGTAGGGGATCATCTCGGCCGAATCTGGAAGTGAAAATAAAGTCCAAGCAGAAGAGGCCCTCCAAAGGGTACAGACAAGAGTACGATGCCTCCTGCATAAATGAAGGAAAAAGAAAGAAAAAGAATCTCCAACGAAACATACCACGCTGTTGTGAAAAAGAAATAACGACCGACCGCCTGTTAATAGCTTCTCCAAATGCGGTTATGAGAAATTGGAATGCAAGACATAGACGATAATCAAAAACTACAGATGAACGATACAAGGTTGAGATTGGGGAAAGGGACTGACCACTACCTCAGTCCGGGGGAAAGGAAACTGATAATCGAAATACCCCTAGAGGCATAGGTGTAGGAATTCAGGGACTAGCTCCAGAAACAAACACCGCCCCTCGGAGTGAAGGCTGGGCCCCTAAATCCAGCAAAAAGTCGCCACGAAATGGAAACGGTAAATTTACAGTCCGGGAAAAGCTAATAAAAATGAGCAACCGCACTCGATTGCCAAGACCAGGTACCAGGAACAGTTTAGGCGCCTTGGCAGGAATGAAAAGCGAAAAAGAAGCTAAATCGGCCAAGAGGGAGAAGGGGAAAATGGCGAGGCCCACGGGCCCATCCCTGGTAGCTACCGCCGAAGCAGGGGGGAACACCAATGAAACGGAAAGGCGGAAATGCAAAGGAGGAGAACACCCCGAAACCAGCCGCCAATGAAAATTTCGATGGAGCCTTGCAAAGAAAGATCGGAGAGGCTTTTACCAGCATACAACGGGGTGGGACTGTAGAGAAGGGTTCACCAACGCATTTGGTATCCGCATGAGGGCGGTTATCATTGTCAAACAGGGCCCTCAGTGGGCCAAAATGGAATACGATCATGTGGAGGGCAAGAAGGGATCCAGGTGATGAAGTCGACCGCGTAAACGCAAAGGCTTGATCCTACACGGATGGAGAAAACATCGGTAAAGATCGAAGAAAAAAAAAATCGAAGGGGGATCGGATAAAATCGGGGGGGCAACAATAAAATTGTGGGGTTAACCACGACAACGCGGCAAGACCGTAAGGGGAAGACCAAGGTGAAACGCGCTGAAACAGGTTAGAGAAATAAAACGGATCGGAGCGCGTGGGGGTGTGGAACGGGAAAAAAACCGGGGGGGGGCCAGGTTTGGCCCAATAGAAAGCCGAGGGTCCGGGAAAGTCAAACAGGGTGGGCGCAAAAACGTCTCTCAAGGGGGCTAAAGATCGTGAGGGGGGAAGTCCGAAGACGATCTCGTGGAGTTTCCAACCAATGGCGGTAGACGGAAGGACGCGGAGGGAAGGAGGGGAAGCATCAGCTCTCGGTCAAAAACAATAAGGGAGATTATCTACCAGAAAAAAGAGGACGCAAGCGGGCGCACGGAAAGAGACAAAATTGTTCAAAAAAGACGAAGGGGAAAACGCCTGCGACTAAAGAAGAAACGACGGGCGGAAAAATATCAGATTTGCCTGCAACCAAAGCAAAATTCTCGCTCAAACCAACAATGGTCGAGGCCTCGAGCGGAATAATCCAAAAGGACCGGCTCCAAAAGGCGTGCAGGCCAGGGGACCATTGTGTGACAGGAGCATCAAAAAAAAAAAAAAAACAACAAACAAAAAAAAAAAGAAAAAAAACAAAAAAACCACAACACAGGGGGACCACACGAGAGGGAGGGGGGGGAGGTGGGTGGGAGGGGTGGGCGGCGGGGGGGGGGGGTGGTGGGGGGGGGGAGTATGTGCAGTAGGGGAGGGGGGGTAGTGGGGGGGGGGGAGGGGGGGTGGGGGTGGGGGGGGAGGGGGGGGGGGTGGTAGGGGGGGAGAAAGAGGGGGGGGGGGGAGAGGGTGGGGGTCCGATGAAAAAAGGAAGATACGAGAAGTGCTTACTGGCGCGTGACATCGCCTAAGGTCCATCTATACCGCAGGTCTCAAGGGTCCATTCGCCATGTGAAGAAGACATTAAATCACCGGCCCTCGCGAGACGAGTCTTGGAATCACACAAACTGGAAGTAAGAAGGAGAGAGACAGCGTCGAAAAAAGAGAAAGTGAGAAAGAAGGGAGTCTGAAAACAGAAAGAATGGGGGGGAAAAATGAGAAGGGCACGAGCCACAGGAGGAAGATCTATCGCGTCCACCATCGGGGACCGCGGAAAAAACGCACACTGGAAGACACCACGGGGAAAGCCAAGGGTGCAAGGGCGGGAAAAAAAAAATGCGGTGCAACCACGGGGGATAGAGGACAAGCGGGGTGGTGCTTGCGCAGGGGGGGCAGCCAAGAGACGCACCAGAGGGTCGAACGACCAGGGGGAAAAATCGAAATTGGGGGGGGCGAGACAGGGGCCGTGTGCCCAGGGGGGACAGAATCATCCAAGGGACGTAGTAAAGGAAGCCGATGCTCAAGAAGAGTCCAAGCGAGGGGACGGGCGGGCAGAATAAAAACGAAGAGGGAATAGCACGGTCGAACATAATAGAAGGCCTCGAGGAAAGACCAATTGGGGGGAAAGAGTGGGGGGGCGCCCATTGGGAAAATCAACTGGGGGTTAAGGGAGAAAGCTTAAGCGAAAACTGCCAAGTTGGGCACGAAGAAAGGCGCTCGAGCGGGTTTGAATAACGTGGGCAGACGCCTGGGAAAAAAAAAGGGAGGCCCGCCTGGGGGGAGGGGAACAACCAAGAGGGGCGCCCATTGGCATCATACGAGCAAAACTCCTGAGGCGGCGGCCGGATGGGGAAGATCAAGAATGCATAGCTACGTCGAGGCACTGATTCACGGCAAAGGGGGGGATGGACGAAAAAAGACAAGCAAATTCGGTGGGGGCAAAAAAAGAACAAAGTCAATGTTGCAGGGACAAGGAAGTTCACCCGGACGATAAAAATCGAGGGGGGGCGTTGGCGAAACGCTCAGGCACAAGTGAAAATCGGGGGAAAGCCAGAGCAAAAGGTGGCACAGAAAAAGAAATCGCCAATGTCAATGTCTGACCGAGAAAAGGGGCAGAGACGACGAGGGCTGACATTGGTACGGAAGGACGAGGGGCCGGCGGGTGATTGCGCACTCGCAATCGGCCGAGGGAAGGAGGAACGACGCGATACAAACCCGGGGGACCGCGAGGGGCCCATTCCTCCGACAACAGAGACGGAAAAAACGGCGCCGGGCAAGAAAGCGGTGCAAGCGCGGCGGGGGCATTCGCTCGTCGTAAACAAGGGACTAGGGGAGTGCAAGGGAGAAAAGGGGGATCACGGGGGGGACACATTTGGACAAAAAAAACTGAAAAGAGGGGGGTAGCGGCAGCGCAAGAAAAAAAAAAAACTGGACCAAAAGCTATTGGATTTAGAGCAAAGGAACGGCCCCAAGTGCGGGGGACCCTGGCAAAAGAAGGGGGAGGCCCGACGCAAGACAACGATTACGGGTGGTGAGAAGCCGACGTCGAAATAGACGTGGGGAAAGGGCCAGGGAGGGACTCCTCAAAGAAGCGAGGATGAAAGACGGGTCGTGAGAGACACAAAAAAACTAAACTGGGAAGATCAGACGTGATCGGCTGACCGTAATGAAGAAATAGCCAAATAGGACCCTAAACGACGCGGACTCAAGTGCAACGCGAAAGCCAGCGGGGGAAAAAATGGAGACGATCAGGGGGACCCGGAACAGCCGCCCGCGCGCGCAAAAAGACAAATATAACGTGTCTCGGGGCAAGGCCACGACAAAGCCCGCAAAGCCGATGGCGACAAAAAGGTCACATAAGAAAAAACCCCCCCAGGGACAGCGAAAAAAGGTCACGGGGAGTGTTGGGCACGGGTAGCACGCACCAGGAGGGTCTGCGGCCGATAAACAACATGGACGGAAGGGGGACCGGACCGATATCTTATAAAAGGGCGGAGAAGACCCCATCATGGCCCCGGGAAAAGGCGGCGTGATGCGTCAAATCAGGAATCCCGGGCTGAGGGAAAAAGGGACGGTCAAAAAAAAGCAGGGGGACATCTCATCTTGAGCCTCGTAAGCGGGAGACATCGTGTATCGGTTGGCAGGGTGACAGGGGACCGGCGGTTCAACATGGACGCTCAGGGGAAAAAAAAGTGCGGAGGGAACGGGCATACAGGGAACCGACCTAAGAAGGTACGTCGCGGCTAAAGAAAAAGAAACGACGGGGGAGGAAAATATGCTATGGAAAAAAAAAAAAAACTTCTCACTCGAGAAATGTGTACGGGAAAAACACGGAGAGCAAAAGGCAACACGAATCGATTGTTTGTAACCGTTGTATATCTGCCGCGAAAAGGTTGCAGGGTCAAAAAGCAACTTCTTGAAAAGATTGATCGTCCGGGCAAAGAAACGCAAAAATCTCTGAGGGGGCAAGACAAGGAAAAAAGCAATCGTAAAAAATGTAAAGACATGCCGGAAGGATACGGAGAAGACAGAGGATTGTGTTCAAAGAGGCGATCTCAGTTTGGTTTGGTCCGAGAGAAAAGAGGGGGTCGGAAAATTCAGACCACGGGCAGCCGCAAGAGGCAGTGCCGTAGGAGCACCAGGAAAAAAAGAAAAAAAGATCCAAAAAAAAACAAGGAAGGGGGGAAGAGCAGAGTTGTTGGCAAAACCAACCCCCGAGGGGGAAGAAAAAGAATAAAGGAGGAAAGTGTGTCGGTTGTGAAAAACACGGGGGGAGAAGAGTGAAAGAGAAAAATAGTTTCTAAAGATAATCACTCCCAGAGAGGAAGGCACGGAAGGAAAAAGGTTTTGCAGCGGATGATGAGTAAGCACTCAAAAGGAAAGGAAAAGCGGTCCAGTGAAAAAGAAAATGGCTATTCAAACCCGCCAAAGCCTGGAACCTGCAAAAAAGTCGGGTGGGCGGAGAGACAGCAAATAATCCAAGACCCTCTCGGGATGGGGAGTTGAAGACTACAAAAAAGAAACGTCGACCAACGTTCTGATCACCATGCTCGCGTGACAGGGGTCATTAAACACAGCTCGCAAGTCCCGGAGGCGCAACGAGTAAGAGGTCGGGCCCTGTCAAGCCCAATCACCGGCCTCGAGCAAATTCACTTTCAGAAAGGGGAAAACACCAAAAAAATAAACAAGAGACCGAAGCGCAAACAATCCCACAGATGCTGGAGGAAATGCTGAAAGAAACTGCAAACTGGAAAGGGTCTACCCGGGTTGGAACCAGAAGGGCCTAACGGTGGAGGGAAAATCCCTATAGCAACCTAGCAAAATCACCAGCCGTGTAAGGGCACCTTAGGAAAGCAGCGCTCCCGATAAAAAAGAAATAGGGACTCGTAAAAAAAAACTTAATCACCCGTCTAGAGCAAAAAGAATACGGGAAAAGGGACCTGCGGACCGCGTGAGGGGGGGTCCTTAATGTTCCGCAATGTGTTAGGAGAATACATAAATAAAACAGGAAGGCATAGAGGGAGGTTGAAAAAACCCGGGTCAGCTTGCCCTGCTGCCACCTTGGCGAGAAAAAGGAGAGGAACATGACGGGGTGGGAGAGAAACAGGCGCGACAAAACTGGGGGCTGGCGCATAAATAAATTCGGGAAGAGCAGGCTTTCCAGAACCCGGGGGGAAAGGGCGAGCAAAAGAGATGGGCGTCCGCAATAAGGAAAGGGAAAAAGGAAAGAAAATATAGACCAAAGAAAAAAAGAAAGCCGGGGCAGAAAGCACACCACCTACCAGGAGGGAGTTCAAGAAAGCTCTACAGAAGATGATCTCCTGGGAACCCCCGACCCATAGATCGAAAGGCCACAACAAAGTAAAAAATCAGCGGAAAGCACCTTCGTAGGAGGGGTCTGAATCCTAGAAGCACTACAAATAAAAAAAGTTTAGGAGGCCGTCCGAAAAAAGAAAAAACATGCACAGATATGTCTGGGGTAAGGACAGACTGGCCTCATAGCATCTTTGGGGGGAAAAAAAGAAACAGAGAGTAAAATCTGCCACCTTAATAAGAAAAAAAATTGACTGAAAAAGAAGAAAGACGTCAAAAACTAGATTGGAATACAACTCCGCTAGGAAAAATTGACAAAGAAGAAGGGAAGGCCCTCCCAAATCCAAAAACGAGGGGGGAGGAGAATGCTTACAAACTACTCCCAGGGGATTTTCTCTCCAAAGCGCCTCCCGCCGATGTGCAGGGCAGAGTGACAGCCAGGTCCGGCAAAGAAAGACAGCGAGCAAACCTAAAATGAGGGGAAGGAAAAAGGAAAAATCTTGAAAAAAACAATGACCATTTGAGCCTGCTCCCACCACCTAGGCGAAGGGATTCACAAAAAAAAACAGGGGCAGAGCAGCCAGATCAAAAACTCAGAAGGAGAAAAAAAATAGGGCGGAAATACATTGACGCCCAAAGTTAAAGACTGGTCAAAAAAAAAAAAAGGGGGTGAAAAGATGGAGAAAAGTTCTAAGGGAAAAAACGAAAGGGACGCAAAAAGTGGAAATCGGGGACCAGGGACGAACGGGGGGGTCACCGCATACTCATTCAAAGATACCCGGGAATGCAGACCATCAAACTAGTGACAACGCAGGCCGAATAACTCAAACAAACAGACTCGTCCTACAAAGGGCGGCCAAAAAAAACAAGTGGTCCCAAAAAAACCCGGAAAGGATAGCAGGGAGAGGGGGGGGGGAAAATGTGGGAAAAACTTTGGGGGGGAAAAGGGGAACTCCTCCCGCAGAAACTGTTATGTTTGGGGGGGCGGGGGGGGGAAGGGGTTTTGGGGTCAAAAGAAAAACCGGGAAAAAAGCGGCCCGACTTTGATAGGACAGTCCGGTTCAAACTTCACGAAGTAGAAATAACGAACAGCCAAGCAAAAGTAAAGTGGGGAAGCAAAACGGCTTTCAATGTCAAGGAAGGAAAGACGACCCGGGCATGTGTATGGTCAGACGGAAAAGGGATAGAAAAACGATACTCCTGCCCGGCAATCGGCGGAATCGCAGGGAAAGCAATAGAACACCGGAGGGTCTCGCAATTCTGAGAGGTCTGCTCACGGGGAAGAGAGGTACAATGCACTATGGTGCCGGGAAACGGGGAGGTGACGTCATGCTCAACAAGGGGTAAAAAAGATGTGCTCAAATGCCCCGCCGGGGGGAGGAAGGCACCACACTGAAAAACAGATCAGGGCGGGCGAAATCTAGCACGGGGGGGGGCGGCCACAACATCCGCCCGCAGGAAACGACAAAAACAGAGTGCGAGGAAGATCCAAAGGCCTATCCCGGGGAGAAAAAAAGAGGCAAGCAATGGAAATTGTGGAGATATTGAAAGTGGGACGGGGTGCCCAAAGTGCGTCGAGAGATAAGGGGCGTTGGGTGGGAGGAGAAGAGCCGAAAAAAAGATCACCGGCGAAGCGAGGGAAAAGGGGTTATCTAGGGACGAAGGGGGAACCCACCGGGTAACATCGAAGTCAATGGGGGACGGTGGGGGGTGCACGACATCCGGAAACCGGACCACGAGGCGTCAGAAACGAGCTCTTGTCAAAAAAAAAATAAAAAAACAAAGTAAGGAGGAGGAAAAAACACACGCGCCGAGCCAGGGGGGATCCGTATGCGTAAGGGGAAACAATGGCCAACTATGGATTGTAATGCGGGAGATGGAAACGAGAACGAAAGAGGAACGGCGAAAAAAAAAAGACTCGAATCGGAATCACCGGTCTTCGAAAGTGTCAGCCACAAGCCCCAGACGGGAGGCAAAAACCCTTCCTGTGACAGGGGGATCTTAACGACGGCGGGGAAAGGAGGGGGCAACTGCGGTGGGGTGATGCCCGCCAGGGATTCACGCGAAAAAGGGCTGCGGGTGTTAATTGGGCTCTGGTTGTATGAGGAGCGACGGGGCATTAAACTCATGGGGCAGAGCGCGGAGTGAAAGAGAAATCATCAAGTGGACCGACGAAGACGGATGCTCAGCGATTCCAACCCGGGACGGCGGAAATCAACGAGGAAGAAAAGGGAACGATCGAAGCCGAGGGAAAAAGGGGGCACGGGGAAACAATAGAAGTCATTTGGGACAGAACGGGGAGTCCTTGGGATTTACGAAAGCGGCTATATACTTATAAACTGGCTACTCTCTGTGTGCATACAAGAGGATGCCGCTACAGGGGAAGATGTACAACGAAACAAACAACAAACGGAAGGAATTAGGGGAAGGGACAAATCATTCCTGAAAGGAGGGGGGGGGCAGGGGTTCAAACTGTGGACAGCAAAAAAGAAACAGAACAAAAACAGTTATTTGTTCGGTAAAAAATGGCCTGATGCTGGTTGGTAATTGGAATTTATTGGGGCGGATGCGCGAATTCCTTACAAACGGAACCGCATGCCGTGAAGAAAGCAAAAATTCCTCCATCAACTCAACTAATATTAAGACAGGAACCCATTTGAAAGTCTCCGAAAGGGTACTGGGGGGCCCCACCGCGAGGGGGGTGAAAATTGTGTTTCTGGGCGGGAAGGACCAAGGGAAACAGGCGCAAAAGCAAAAAACTCGGGAAAAAAAGAGGGAATAGGGGGGGGAGAAAACAGGGGGGGAGAGGGAGAAGAAAAAGGGGGCAAAGGTAGGAAGGAGGGGACGCGCGAGAATGATGAGTGGGGAGGTAAGGTTTAAAAGAGCGATAGTGGGAAGAAAGGAATGTGCGGGTGGGGGGGTGGAGGAACGAGGGGGGAGGGTATGAGTGAGTGGGGTAGGGGGCGCAGTTGGGGAAAGGAGTGGAGATAGGGGAAGAGGTGTTGATAGGAGTAGAGCGCTGTCGCCACAAGTAAGGGGGGGGAGAAGGGGGGGGGGTGAAGGGAAAAAAGGGAAGGTAGGTGTTGGACAAATCGGCCAACAAAACTGTAAAGAAACAAACGAAAAGAAAAATGGGGGGGGGGGAAAGAGTGATTTTGGTTGGCATTCTTGTCCTTCCGAATAGATAAAAAAAACAGACGATCAAAAAAAAAAAACAGAACCGCTCGACGAGGTCACTGACAAGCGGGACTGATCCTGGCAAGAGCGAAAAAGGTTTGGGTCCAGGGAGTTGCAAAAGGGCCGTGTGGGGGGGCCCTCTCGTGCAAAAGTTTTTAAACAGAATCCAGAAAAGGAAGGCTGGTGCCGAAAAGGAAAAATCAACAGGGAGGAACAAGGGTGTTGAAACTCTCCTTCAAGAAAAAAGGCACCAGGACACAAGAAACGGTCAGGGCTGGCCAGGGGGAGCTAGATAGAATGAAAAAAAAAGGTTGGAGGGGACTGAACGCAATTTGGGAAAGTAAAAAAGTGGTGTCCAATCACCGTTGGATCGGGGAACATTGGTTCCAAACAGGCGATGGCGGTGTAAGGAACGGGTGGTTCGACAGAAAAGGGGGGTCAACAAACGGAGCACTGGGGGAAACAAATTGGGGGGTGGGCAGGTTCACTGCGCACCAAAACGCTCCCTAAGTGGGGGAGGGCAGAAGTGGGGGGAAAAATTACACAACGTGGGGTAAATGAACTGTGCGTTGTGGTAAGATGGTAAAAGGTCAATTCCTGGGAAAGGGGGACTAATCAAAGACGGACTCGCAACGCTCGACCTAAGAAACCTAGCAGTTAGAAAGATGTTAGAATGCAGGGGGGGGGGGGGACCCCGAGAAGCAAGCTCTGGAACTGTGGGGTCCTGAAGCCGGGTGGATGATTGGACTGTGGTGGCAACGAGGGAAGAGGGAAGAAAGGAACAGGCACTTCGGACCATTTAAATCGGGGAAAACCGTGTGCGCGAAAAAAACCTCAGAAGGAGTCAAACAGAAGCCGGCCGAAAAAAATGGAACTCAAAAATAAAAACAACAGTCTTGGTTAGTGAAGATAAAAAGGGGCAGACGGCTTAAAAGAAGAAAACCCAGAAATAAAACCCTAAAAAAATCGGGGGGGGGAAAAAGGGGAAAGGGTGACAAACTGACCCAAAAAAACAAAAACACTAGCTGGAAACATAAAGGAACTCAACCCTGGTCCATGAAAAAAAAAAGGTGGGGGTGAAGGGGGGCGATTCCCAGAATCTAAAATTGAAGAAAACGAGGTGAATCAAGCCCGTGTTTCCGTGTCACTTCGGGAAGGGGACTCACCACAAACGGAGGGGAGGAAAATAGAAAGTACCAGAGAAAAAGGCCAAAGGATGAAAGTCGGGAAGTGAAAGTAGGATTCTGTGGGATACAATGACTTTATAGCCAAAAAAAAAGGGTTGTACTTAGGAGGGGGAGTGCCACAGCATGGGGGACAAAAGGGGAAAAAAACCGCTGGGGGTCAGAAAAATGGCGAAAAAGGAGGCAATTCACAACGTTGGGAGGGTTAAAGGATCTGGCCGCACAAGGGGGGTATATCGGCAAACTGAACAGATTGGGAGGAAAAGGGCGAGTGGGGAGCGGGGCGTGAGGGGGGGGGGGCCTAAGTCGGAATGGGTCAAAAAACGGGTTATGTGAAAGACGGTTCAATTAAAAACCAAGTTAAAGAAGTTAAAAATACAACGCAAAAAGTTTTAAGATCAAAGGAAAGCTTGTCGAACACCATCAATTCCAAGGAATGAGGGGGCTAAAAAAAAATGTACAAACACAAAAAAGTAGAAGTCGAGGAAGAAAATACTCCTAACTTGATAGGGAAAGAAGATGACGAGTACTCGTCGTGCTTTGACTCGTACCAACTTCAATAAGGGGGGGAAAGAAAAGCCGGGTTCCATATGGGGGGTAGGCCGGCAAAAAAAGTTTGGGGGTGTTACATTCACTTGGAAAAAAACGTAGGGCAAACCAGAGTGAGAATGGGTCTCCTGCAAAGGGAAAAAAAGGTCTGCCATAGGGAAACAAGGGTCAGACAACAATTTCATGGGGGTTGTACAACGGAGCAAAAGTGCCAACCCGGGCAATGCAAGGGGCCACCATCAACACTGTAAAGTGGGGCATGCAACATGGGGCCCCTCAACAGGAAAGACCGGTAAGACGCGGGACAGAATGGGATGTTCGGGGGAATAGGAGGAAGGCCCGTTGAAAAACACGTTAATCAGAACGGGAAAGGCACATCAATTGGGCCACGACCGGGCCGCCAGAAGCAAAACCAAGACCCACGGGAAGCGTGGGAAAAGTAGGGGGAAAATTCGTGAAAGAAGGTGAATCGCCAAACCTTGGAAAGAGGGGGGCATATAGGAGATCGTCAGGTGGCAAGAGAGACTGAAAGACATGAAAAAAAAACCCATGTCTGGGGGCAATCGGGGGAAAACAAAAATGTTACTGGATGGGAAAAAAAACCAAAACGAAGGTATGGAAAAAAGGCGGGAAACACGCACAAGGGTTTCAAACGAGAGGTGGTTGCAAAAACGGGGGGGGGGGGGAAAACAACAACGCTTTCCTTTAAGTTTATGTTGGGGGGGGCCGGGATTTACAAGAGCTGCAGGACGGGCCTTCGTCAGCCCAAAAAGAACAACTGCCACCACAGCGGGGGGAAAAAAGGAACCGTGTCGACCTAGTGGATTGGGGGGGGAACATATGACGAAAGGGGGAGGGCAACAAAAAAACAGAGAAAAAGGGGGAAAGAAAAGAACAAAGAAAAAAAACTTGGCGCCGGGGTACTTAGTGCAAGGTGGGGGGGACCTGGAAGGGAAAGAAGATTTTGGATCGCTTTAAGGGGAAGACGCTGTGCTGGAAACCTCATCCCCAAGGCAGGAGGGCCAAAACCCGCAAGTTGAAAAGGAGAAAAAAATTTCAGAAACTAATCCAATGGGTACAAAGGGAGACAAGGCCGCAGGGCGAACAGGGGGAAGTTTCTTTAGGGTCCGAAGAAAGGACTTTTCGCAAGGGACGGAAACGAAACTGAAGGAATCGAGACACTTTGGGGATATTCTCCTTGAAGGGGATGAAAACAAGGGTTGCCCTCCTGGGTAACCAATCAAACAAAAAAGAGAGTGACAAATGGAGAAAAGAGAGGGAAAATGTGAGGAGAGTGGGGGGAAAAAGGAGGACGAGGGTACCAGTCCATTGAACTTAAACGGGTTAAAAAAAAAGGGAACGAGCACGGGACAAAAAATGGGGGTCGCAGCCAAGTTATGGGGGGGGGGGCGAAACAGTTACCGGGGTAATCAAAGCAGAAAAAGGGGGTAAATCCTGCAATCGCAAG
>Ga0179593_1534495_pt1 | contig 12901 bp, 16 predicted proteins | sample CZODoug2_1_08_16_FD_185931 | JGI IMG/M metagenome (GOLD analysis project Ga0179593, IMG submission 185931) | Vadose zone soil fungal communities from Angelo Coast Range Reserve, California, USA - CZODoug2_1_08_16fungal (PacBio error correction) | ecosystem: Environmental > Terrestrial > Soil >...
AGATTTTAGGTAAACTACTGGTCCTTGGGCAGTGGGGGGGGTCGTAGCGAAGGGGTGCTGTGGGATAAAATATACGGGGGGGAGGTAGTGGACCGGCGGTCTAAGCTCCGACTTCAACAGAAAGTATGGGGGGCACTCCGGGAATGCACCCCTGGCTCTTTTGGATGCGGGGGGCTTTGGGAAGACGGAGGCAGCGAACTGGGAGGCAGCTCCGTGTCCTCTAAACTGGGAGACCTTCCGGTCAGGAGTCCCTTGTCGAAGCGTCCATCCCCTGGGCGACCTTTTATCAGCTGTTCTTCTTTGTTGCTGGCCAGGAACGCAGGAGAACCGTAGCGAGGAAAGGCGTGATGACGGTGTGAGGACGTGAGGGGAAAGCACATAGGCACTTGGACCTGATTGATGGGCCTACTACGGGGCTTAGGGAAGAGAAAACTGCCAGAACAAGGGAAACTGGAATTGAGTAATAGCGGGAAGCACGAGCGAATACCTAAAGGAAGGTGAGGTCGAGCAACGCAAAAAGGAAAGAGGCGGGTTCGACCTATGGGTTCGGCCATCCCGCAAAGCGAAAAAGAAGAAGAAGGAGGGAAAGATGTTCATTGGAAACAATTTAAAAAAAAAGAAGAGAGAGAGGCAATGGAAGCCCTTGATGTGGCTTCTGGGGAGTCAGTGTGCAGACGATGACTCGTTCGGAGCCAGGCGAATCTTGTGTGGAGCTCGAGGCGCGGAAAAAGGATTCAGAAGGATAAAACGAAGAGTCGTCGAGCAGCCAGCGTGGAGCGAGCGAAAAAAAAAAGGGGGAGACCCGCTTGACGAGGGGTGTGCAAGTAGGGGAAAACTGAGAAGCGGGACTCCTGGGAAGGAAAGAAAAGTTATGAGTCCGGGCCTGTTAAAAGGTCATCAAGAGAACATGAAAAGATGACTTGGAGCCGGGGTGTAACGGCCAAGCACATCAAACGACCTTACTGAGGAATGGTGCTATGAAAGAGTCTCCAAGGGTTTGGCTCAAAAAAAAGAGGAGTAAACCGCTAAGCGGAACGCGACGCAGGACGATGCAAGGCGCCCACGCCCTCAGAGGGGGGGGGAGTACTGATTACGGTCTGCAAGGACCAGGAAAATCCATGATCTGGAAGGAAGTTCAAATATCGTGGGGTCGCGAAATAGAAATAAGCCTGCGCGAAAAAGACAAAGGGAAGTAGATGTGGGGTGCGGCATGGGAGGGTAACTCCGAAGGCGACTTGTCCTTCCAACCCTCGGAAGGAAAAGGTCCTGTCCAAATTGTACCTCGAGGGAAAAGTGAAGTGGGCAATGGCACTCAAAAAAGGGGGGTAGACGTGCCGTCTCTATTGGGAGGGAGATTTTAAACACTAATTTAGGAGATCCACGGAAAGGGGTTCATGTTCTCCGGCGCGACACGGTAGCGCAGAGGGATTAAATCGACATGCGACTGACAAGGAGAAATAATTGGAAGGGGGACATCCGGCTGAGGAATCGGAGCAACCGTGGCCGCCCTCCGGAGGGAGAAGGTTTAAAAAAAGCTCACATATCGGATTGATCGTTGCCGGAGAGCCCACAAAAACCCCCCCGTCGGAGAGTAAACAGAGAAAACGATGAAAACCCTTGATCTACCCCATCTCGCGGGGCAAATTGGGACTCCGAGTGCCAGGAAAAGCGGGCGGACCGGGGTCTGCGCCGAGCCAAATGCTAAGCCTCCGCCGGACCGAAATGGGGATCGCGGCGCAAAAGTTACCTGGAAGGACAGTAATCGCCGCAATAGAAATTCAGGGGAAAGATGCACGTGCCTTCTAGTAAATAATCACAGAGAGCTAGCTTATAACCTTGTGTGGGTAATGAACTGCGAAGGAAGCTATTCCTTGTATTTGTCAGTCACCTTCGATAAGATTTAGGAATGCAGTAAGACGGACAGAAGCTTATCAGGGGGGGATGTCTGGGTAGTCCTCCGCAGGACGGCCTTCTTGGTCATAAATCTCGTAAAAGGTACGCTGAGGGGAACTCTCTTAACCAAAACTTAAAATAGAAAGATCATGGATTGTAAGGAACTAAAGAGCCCTTCGAGGGAAGGGAGGGGAGGGGCGATCAATTATAATGTCGTCTAAAGGAACATCGCGCGTATTTTGGGAAACCGCGTCCAACACCGGGACAAGAGGGATCAGGTCCGCACAGCACGTATGGGGGGTGTAATGGACGGAAGGGGCTCTAATCAACCATAAAGTGATATGTACTCTACATGTTCTGGAATGAAAGAAGTCTCAAACTGCTCAAGGTAGCAAAACGGACATTCGGCCACAAGGGACTCACCACGGAAAAAGGACGCGACACTTTGGGCGACGCAAAAGGGTTAAACGCTAATTGATGAGTTTTATTAAACGCGAATAGAATGTCCGCAGACATCAGATAAAAGGTGAGCAAATGACTCGCGAAGGGTCCAGCTCCTCCAAAGGAACCGTAGAAAATCAGGGGGTAAAAAAATCAATTCAGAGGTCGTTTTGCGGCGAATGCACTAAAAACGACGCGAGGGGCGGTCGTGACGAAGCTAGGTTGAAAAAAAAACCCTCGGCTCTACCGGCAACCATCAGCGGGAAGGCCTGGGAGGTGAGAATAGAACGCTGGCCGTGAGGCGCTTCGTGTCGCAAAGTGGCAAGAATTACCGTTTGAAGGAGTTACCCGGTTTACAAACCCCACCGGGCTTCCGGGCAACAAGCAAAGGAGGGGCTTCATCAAACGGCAGCAAAAAAAATCTCTTAAGCACCGTCCAAAAATACTCATCACGGGCAAAAAAGAGAAGACCTGTCATGGCATCAAAAAAAGGAAGCAAGGATGACCAGTTCCTGGCCGACGCGAAAAGACAGCCCGAGAGGCCTTTGATCGAGGTAAAAGAGATTGGCGAAAATCTGGGAAAATCAACAAGCAAAAGAATCCAAAGGAAAAATAGTCCTAGGAAGCTATCGCTTCGTTGGGATATAGCTGCGGGCTCCACTACGCAGGTAATACCTCCACAACCCTACCACGACCTCGCCTTCTCGACCACCCCCCAAACGCGGACCCAAAAACCAAGACAAAACACGACCGCTAGAGTCCTTAAAATAGAGGGCCAAGGGTTTTGGGGAGAGGCTCCCGTTGAGACACGACGGCCGCACCCCAATGGTCGGGTTTTGGCACCTTCGGGCCCCGAAGAAAATTAAATACGAGTGGGGGGAATTTTGGAAACCGTGAACGGTCCTTGCCAGACCCGTAACCAAAAGGGGCCTGTTGGGGTAAGCGGGAACATCGGCCGATCGTCACCGTAAAGGAAAATCATTCTGGCCCAAAACGACCATCCGACCGGTGGGTTAGAATTCTCCCCATGTTAAGGGTAGAGCCAGGAATAAGCCGGGCGGTCCTGCTCGCCCCCACAAGGAAATGGCGGTACGCAGGAAGGGGAGAGGGAAGGTCACAAAAGAGTCTCCCTACGGACTCGAAGCAATGCGGCATGTAAAGTGAGGACCACAAGAGGCTGTGCACCGGTAAACTCCGTAAACGGCGTCCAGTATCCTGAAAGCTTGTCCGATCATGATCGAGGGGGAGACTTGTAGGTGCCTTCGCGAAAGGAAGGGGTCAATCTTTGGGAAAGGGGGGAGCCCTTCTCGCCTCGGGAACGTGGGGCAGTCACAGCACCAGATCGAGGTCAGATAGTTTTTGGCGGCCCAGAAAATCAGGGGTGATTTACTGAAGGCCGCCTCAATCAAAAGGGGAAAAGGTCAAAAGGTTTGGCGATGCAGGTAAAAAACCGATCATGAGTCCCAGCGAAACTCTTAAAAAAAGAAGGCCGGAAACAAAAGATGCCGGGGTTGCCGTAAAATCTCGTTCCAGCGAGTTCCAGGAGGAATCAGCGAAGAAAGCTCCGCTCGCCATGATAATTGAAAACAGACCAGTCAATCCTGTGCCAAATAGCCTATTGACATGGTGTTGGGAACTCGGCATGACCTTCAAATCGAGGGAAGGGGGAGGGGGGGACGCGGCCTTCTGCATTGGAAAAAAAAGTCTCTCACATCACAAGGAGGAAAATAGGATTTTGTTCCAATGAAAAGTTCAACGAGCACTCATCCCGGGACGGAAAAGGAACTGCCTTCAAAACTTCCCTTGGGGAGGGGAAAAACAAGGGATGGTTCACGCGGGAGTTTCCTGGGGCACCAGATCATACGGCGAGCCAAGACGATTCTTAGGGAGAGAACGACTAAACTAAACTCCCTATTTACTACGGTCCTTCACGGGAAAAGGGTTGAGGGGGGGAAGGGCCGCGGGAAGATGGTCTAAAAAATTGTTGGGTGGGGGGTACAAGCCAAAAATTCAGGGGCAAAGTTGCTGGGGGGGGGAGGGAGGGGCCGCCGTCCCAATACAAAAGAAATTTTCTGGGCCCAAGAAAAAATATCTACAGAGCAGGTGCATTGGAGGGGAAAAAGGGACCTATGGTCTACTGAAAGATTTAAAACAATCGTTGGTTCACGGAGCTAGTACAACTGAGAGACTGAATCCTTTGACTTAACTAGGACTATTAAGGCGAAAAGAATTTATGGGATTTAAGCTACGGCGGTAGCTTGCGGGCGATTCACTTACAGTACGCAGACGCCGGGGCAGCGAGTTAGGTCGATCTGGTTACTTCCGCCAAGACAGGAAGGAAGAAAGCCGGGCGAGGGTTGCGGCGGGTGTGGATAGGAGAGGCAAAACCCAGTAACGGAGGGCCGGAAGAACAGCCCCAAGAAATAAATTGGGGGGGAAAGAAATATCAAAAAAACAGGGTATCGGTAAACTATCAGCGTCCGGACTTAAGTAACAGATTTGGGTGAAAACAGCCTCCACAGCAAACCTGGTACGGTATTTCACAAGTAACAGGAAATGTTTACAAAAAAACTCAAGGGATTGGTCATTTATGCAGACGGTGTTTTTTTACAAAGCTTTATGGAGCGCGCGGACACAACGTTAGCCTCCACAAATGGTTCCAAGGATTGAAGGGTTGTCACGGGAAGGCCGTGGGTTTGGGCTTGGTGTTGTGTCGCTTGGGGTGGGCTCTCTCTGGCGGGTGCGGGGAAGGGGTCGTCGGGAAGGACGCGATGCCGAAGTAAGGAAACAAATGAGGTGGGCGGTCTGCCCGCGGGCTCTGGGTGCGGGAGCTTTTCGTATCTCTCGCAGTCTTAACGTCAGGGGGCCCCTTACTCTGTTTCGTCGATTTATCAAAGATGGAAGTCTCCTTCCATTTTCCCCTGTGTGAACTTCTCTCTTAATCCTGAATTCAGTCTCCCTTGTACCTCCTTCGTGACTTTGGGTTTGCCCTAAACCTTCCTACATCAACCGGCAAAGTAGGTTTAATAATGTGCGTCCTGTTTAAAGCGGTTCCGTATTCTATTCAAAGGGGATTTCGGGGAGCGTCAATCTTAAAGCTGTTTGCCCCTGTGGAAAAAACGTTCTTCTTCCGGTCCTCCTCACAAGAAGTCTACATAAATCTAGAGACCAGGCGGACCCAAGCCTTTCTAACTCCTCCCGAGAGATAATCACGCAGGTGACTCGTAGAGTGTGCCCTATGCGCTGGGGCCCCAACCCGCCCTCCTCGGGCGTCCACCAGGAAGTGTCCCGGAATGGAACTCGGAGTGTTTGCTCTCGACTCATTTGAAAGGGAGGGGGACAGATGGAGTCCTGAGTCGCCCAATTCCAAGGGGATCGGGGGCTTTATGTGGGCCAAGAACTGGCTGTTTGGGCGGGGGGGCCCTAACCAGCCCCGAAAAAACCCCGAAAAAAGAGGCCCAGGAAAAAATAGGGTTGCAATGGGAGAGAAATGGTGACAGAGGGAGGGGGGAAATGGCAATCCTGTCATAAGGCGTCTGGGCGGGGAAGTGGGCGATTCTCGCGGCGACCGGCGACGAAGTGGCACCGAATAGACAGCAAGCGGCAAGGTAGGAAACTCATCAATTCAGAGCATCAGACCGTCTCGAGTCGCGGGAAAAAGCGGGCAAAAAAGGCATTTCTCGTTGGCTAATGGAAGCCCGCGAGATAGGATTAGATTTCCGAACTGGCCCCTTCTTGGGTTCCTGCAACTTGCATTTCGCAGACCATGTGTCGGACGTCATCGCAAAAAGGAAATGTCAGGGATCGCCGGGAAAAACGGCACAGCCCGCCCGGACCATGGCCGGTCATTATGTTCGGAAGGGATCCCCTCTTAGATCCAGCTTCTCCGAAAACAACATATCGGCGGTGTCCCACCTCACAGATCGTCGCCTAACTCTTCCATTCACTGCGACTTTGCGACCGCGGTGGTGCCCTCCGTGCTTGGCGTGTGAATGGGAGTTACTACTGAACAACTATCCAAGCATGGGAAACCAAATCCCAGCGTGTCAAGGAAAACAAAAAAAAGGGGTAAGAGAGAAAAGTATAAAGAAACGGATCGGTCCGGGGTCCTGCGCGAAGAAATCCGAAACCACACCTTCGGCTATTCGGCTACAACGGGTTACTAACCCCGGCACCTGAATGCCGCTTGGACCCTTCAAGAAAACAAACCACCCCAGACCCCACCCACCTCTCACGTTTGAAGCACCCTTTGGTACCAGCTAATCGCACCATGTGGGAATTTAACTGAGGGTCGCTCAACAAAAGTTGAAGTACGCAAAGAAGCTCCGGGGTAAATCTGTGCTTGGGGTTCCCATCCTGGGTTGTGTTTTCAACTCTCTCTTCTCCTCGATCCTACGAGGGCCGGTCTGGATGAGAAGTACGCTTTCAATTCTGCATCATCTCCCCTACAGATGTCAGTCGGGCGCACAGCTTATGGGATCGGGTGGGAGTCCTTGATCAAGGCCTTATGGGGCGTCGGCTAACGCGGGTCCTAAAAAAGGGATGGTAAAATCAGGAAAAAAATCGCAAACGAGCTTCATAACAGTGATTAAAGGGGGGTTTGGAGACTCTACACAACAGGAGGGAAGGAAAAAAATATATTATAGAACCACCGGGAGCCATAGGGAAGGGGTCGCAACTTTGTATAAAGTGATTCAACAGTCACTAGTGGAACTCTTGGACAGGGAAGAACCCCGCCGGGAAATTCCCCCGAACAAGTAGAAAGGGGGGGACCGAAGTTAGTTTATCTTCTACCTTTCATATTAATCCGGATGGGAGCCAAAGTAGCAGCAAAGGGGCCGAGGCTGAAAAACAAATGAGGGGGGATCACATCTATGGGGACACCGGAGGGGCTTAACGTTCTAAGAGCTGGACAAACAAGTCCCGCGGAGTTAGGTCCCGGCAGAAGAAAAGCGGGGAAAGGAAAAAAGGTGTCTTGAAATGGGCCCCCAGGGTTTTCACAAGTTGCGGCCTCTTGACGCCGAATCAAAGTACCTGCTTTTTTCTCGTCGGGAGGCCATTCTTCCCTTGAGGCGGGTCTGGTGGGCGCTGTCGATCCAAACTCTCTCGTGCACGGAGCAGCTCAGGGCTTGGACCTTAGAAAAGCTGGGTCCTCAGTCCCTTCCTCAGGACGAGAGATCGTCCGGGGCCTCTGAGGCGAGACCGAAAGCGGCCTGGGGGAGTGTAGGCGTCGCTAGCGTTACAAAAAAAAAAAATCTTTTTCGTCGTCAAAAAATCGTGGAAAGAGTATTCAATTCCTACCCCTCACTCCTCAGGTTGCATTGGAACTGGTGTTTTTAAATCCGAAACCACTGCTGTCCCAATTCAATCTTCACGACGCAAATCGTAAAGGTTCGTAGGCCCGGACGGGCATACCCGCCTGTGACGAAGAAGAAGCAGACAAAAAAAGAGGCAGCCAGGACGCACCAGAAAGGGACGTGGCGAACACTTGTTGTGCGCGACGAAGAAAGGCACCGGGAAAAATTCAGTCCGGTGGATGATTGCGGTCCCTCGGAGATGAACTATTCGGGCAGCGCCGCGCACAGAAAATTGAAGGGTCTCAGCCGAGGAATCCAAAGCGCTTTCAATCCGTCCCACCTAGGAATTGACATAAAGGGGCGCAAGGTCTCGAGTCGACTGGTATGTTTGAAAATAGGCGAATGTTCCCCCCGACTAGGACCTCACTGAGCTATGTTCGGTTGTTGAGCGCGGCCGGGGCCGAAAAAACAGAGGCCTCGAAAGGCAACCAGCCGGCTTTACTCGGCTGCATAGACCTCATTCCCCTGAAAGGGGTGCGTGACTGGGAGTTCAATGACAGTCATATTCCTCGTCGCATGGTTTCTATGTTAACGGTGAGGACTTTCAAACCTCGCCTATCCTTCTGTAAAAGCCTCCTAACTCGCTTCTCCCGAATTCTCAAATTAGGCAGTTTGGAAAAGGGCACCGGGAAAAGAAACCCCCGGGAAAAAAAAAGCGCTCTAAGGGGCAGGGGAGAATCTGAGGGCCTACAACAACATCCCGGAGGGAACGGAAAAAATAAGAAAACTGCGGAGAACGCATAGGGGCACCGAAGGGCTACGTGGAACAGAAGGCGAAAAGGATTGGGCGGAGGGCCCGAAGTAAGAACTCCCCTAGATCCAAAAAGAAGGGGCAGGTCCTCGAGAGGCTGAAAGCCAATCCTTCAAGTTTTCAAGAAAACGAGAGCGGCCTACCATAACGTCAATCGTAAACTCCAACCCTCCCGCTACACCGAACTTCGGCCACTAGGAAACACGACCACCACCACCTAACAAAAACAAGGGCCCTCAAAAATCTCGGGGGAAGTTCCAGAAGAGGTCAAATTTGGGGGGGGGCGGATCTCCCCTGTGGTGCGCACGGCCACGAAGCACAGTTAGGTGGCAAAAAACTCGAAGTATACTGAAAAGAGGTTGGCATTGTTTGTTGGAAACCAGGACCTTAAGCACGGCAGGAAAAAGGAACCAAACCCCGGTTTACCGTTGTGGGAGGGAGCAACCAATCTCCACGATTCAGTCGTAGGATGAAAGGGAAGGGGTCCGACGAAAAAGCATTCGTTTGGGGGATCTCGCCCCATTATTCATGAGCACCGATTGTCAACAGGGAAATCCCGCTAGGGTCCCGAGGAGGCCCAGAAACCCCACAACACGGCACAAGCCGGGGGAAGACACGTGTAGAGAGTAGGGTCACCGATTCGACTTAAAAGAAATCGAGAGGCACGGCAGTAACATGTAATTTGAGAAAAGTCATGGGGACGGCCGAGAATCCCTAAGAACGGCGCTGAACTCGGAACAAGTCGGGCAATCGTGTCCTGGAGCAAGTCACAGAGAGGGTCTAGCCGGGTAGGTGTTCGCAGGGGGGAAAAAAAATTTGGAAACTTGGTGAAAGAGGTGATATCAAAAAAAGGCAGAGCACGGTTGGTCCGAAAAAACCATCATCCTAAGGAGTAGTAGGTGGGGTTGACCCTCAAAACATGAAGGGGAATTACCCTTCAGGAACACTCAATTAACAAAGGGAAAGGGTTTAAACTGAAGGGGAAGGGAACAAAAAACCAAAAAAAGCATCATGAAAGGGGAGAACTTCCAAGAAACCGGAGCCAAACGGCATCGGGGGGACGGCAATCTCGGACCCATCGTAAAACAGCGTTACAGGGTCAACGTGACCGTACAGGAGCGGATATCATAGGGAGCGAAACCTGAGGGGAAAGGGGGGCAGTAAACCCCCTGACTGGGGGGGGGGGGGGGGGGGCCGGGGGGGGGGGGGGGGGGGGGGTGGGGGGGGGGGGGGGGGGCCCAGCATGCCGCTGAAAAAAAACACCATTTTGGGACCTGGTGACTTTTCCGTGAGGTGATCTAAGCCCACAAAAGGGCGCATGGGGGAAAAAGGAATTGACCCCACCAAGAAGCAGCACAAAACAACAACAAACGGATGAGGAGTGTTTTTTCAACGGATGCCTCATCGCAAGAAAATCTGCTTCGATACGGAGACAAACGTGACCAGGGAAGGGCCAAAAACTGAAACGTGAGTTGCAAGCAAGAGGGTGGGGCCACAGGATGGTGGGCCTTGAAAATCCAGTCGGAGGAAGTCTCACCCGGCGAGGACGGAATCGATCACTACCGAAACTCTGGAGGAGAGGGAAAGGAGGAAAAAAAAACGGATTCGTGGCGAGCCCGGGGAGACTTGACTATTGCAAAACGACGGAATGCAGGGGGGTACATTCCCCTCCAAATGACATGGCAAAAGAAAAAGGGGCGGTAATGGAGGTAATTAATGTCATCAGAATTCGCCAAGATGAAAAGGAAAAGCTATGATGGCGTTTATCTGAAAACAAAAGTTTCGAAACTACGACGGGCTCAGAAAAGCTTGACAGCTTACCACTTGTTGTTCCTTTCTCTAGGGGCAACGGATATCAGCTACTGGACTGGAGGGAAACGCGCGAAAATGGAGGAGGACTATACCGTTACGGGGGGTAGACAGAAGGCAAGGGGAAAATGGAACTCTTGCGGGTTTCGACCTTCGGCAGAACACACCCGGAATCCAGCTGAAGAATCGACTCGTAGAAGCTGGTGGAACCAGGACCTCAAAAAAAAAAGAAAACGGATAAAGCAGACGGGTTGCTTGGATGGGGGAATATGGGTAAGAGGAGGGTACACCCCTAAATGGGAGGTGGGAGGAACGGGAATAGGGGGAATCACGGAATCATTTGGCTAATATAAAAAAAACATATATTTCCACACTGTGAATTCCCTAGAAAAAAAACGGCCGGGTGAAAGGGCCTTAGAAGATTGTGTTGGACGACCGGGAAAACAATTGAAAACATTTGTGGTAACTTTATTGGGACGGAACCTCCTGGGCAACGTGGTCCAAAATTCCAACTCCTATGATTACCCATTTTTTGTATTCATCATTGGGTTGGGGGGGAAACAAAGGGAATTCTGAGGAGGAACGCCCCGTTTAGAAACAAAAAATGGAAGGGCCCGCCCCACCCCAACCTTTGCCAAACGATGGAAGGGCATGATTCCGGAAACTATGGACGGGCGATGGGCCAGGGGTTTTTCTTGGGGGGGGGGGGGGAGCGGGGGGGGGGTAAGGGCCGTAAGGCGGTGATTCATAGGAAACGTGTTTTCAGTCGTGGAGAGATTCCCGTCTTGAAAGAAGGGCACTCTAAAATGCGCAAACGGAATTCGTTTTCGAAAAGGGGAGCGGCTGTCATTTCGTCGGCGGATTTGGGGTTCACTGGCTGGGTTAAAAGGAGTCGGCAGACTGATTATCGCAAGATCGGTGAGAAAAAAATATGGTGAACAAAGGGGTCTAGTCTTTCAGACATTACTTTTAGCAGCCTCCGTCTGCCAATTCTCCCGAAAGTCGCGGGTCTTCTCTTTGGGTTTTTATGCCATGGACGAAAAAAGTATCAAAAAGGTGAAAGGGTTCGCGGGACGTGGGTTCGGAAGCTTCGTCAAAGCAAAAGCGCTTGTGACTGGGGATGATGGTAAAGGGGACGCTCCGGAGGCGTGCAAGAAAAGGTAAACAAGGATCAAATTCCTCACGGAAGAGGAAGCATCGCACACAAAAGCAAAAAAACACCTGAAACCAGAAGAGGAGAAAGCTGCCCGCCTTCAATGAACTTGCTGGGTGTTATAAAAAAGAAACTGATGGTCGGGATACAGGGACAGAGAAAAGACCCTACGACGATAGTCTGGTTTGGTCTTCAGAATAAAAAGCCAAGCTCTACATCGAGTGGGAATGGCATCCTGGGGAAAATTCTGCGGGGGATCGGCCGGGAAAGGGTGGGTTAAAAAAGTTAAGGCTCTGGGAAAGCCCGGTTAGATGCCGGGGCGAGGAGCAATCTTCCAGTGATAAAAGAAAAAAACATCAATAAAATCAATGTAAAGTCGGCGATTCAGAAAAAAAAAACAAGGGCGCAAAAAATTGACACTCGGGGTACAGGCCGAAGAGTCCCTGCGGTGCAGACTTAACGTGCCGGGCGCAACGCGGATGAGGGGACTTGCGGTCAATAAGAAAAAGGGAGCGATAGTCAGAAGAAATAGTTGGGGGCAAGATGGACGGGGGTGTCTCACTATCCACCCCGCTCAACGTGACCGACTTCATCAAAGGCTGATTTTCTTCCGGGGAAGAGCTTGCCCCTCAGGGGTTTGTATCACTCCCCCATCTCATCTTCCGAACCCGACGACTGCTTCGCGTGTCAAAGCTTCCTTCGATCGAAGGAATCCCGAATGATTGTACCGGATGACTTAAGAAAAGCCCCCAGGAGTTCCAAATCCTTCTATTTGAAGATGTTCAGTATCTTTTGAGGACGAAGGGTAGAGCAAAAAAGACAAGACAGGTCAAGGCTCGCGAAAGAAGAACTATAAACCAGCGGGCCAGTCTGGCTGAAAGGAATCGCGTAGAACCCGCGAGGGAGGGATGGGCTCATGCGGAAATCGCAAGGCGGACATGTTCACGAGGTAAGGGAAGAGAAGGAAAAAGTATCCGAGCCTCTGATCGAAACGACTCGACAGGAAGGGGGTGGCTCGCATAAGCTTCAAAAAGAAACTTGGGGCCGCCTCATTCCTCTTCTTACACCTCGTAACTGCGGCGCACTACTTCGGAGGCGTTTGCTTGATGCAGACTGCGCGGTCTTCTCAAGACCCCCGGTCCTCCGAAGGAAGGTTTCTTTAAAACCCTTCTCAAACCGGCGATAGCAAAGGACCAGGGGGGGGGAAGCTCTAACACACACGGGAGTAAAGGAGGGAACAAAAGGGAAAAACTACATCTCGCGGGGAGACATTGGGGTCGAGGTTCCAAAGAAACGGATGGGGACCTCATGGGGAGCAGCAAGGCAAAACCAAAAAGCCAAAGAAAGGAAGGGTAAAGGACAAAAAGGCTTCGTGCTCAGTTCAACTCTTAAGCCGGAGTCACTTGCATGAGGGAAAAAAAATCCTTCCCCAACCCATGCGTTGAAAAAGAAAAAGGCGGGACTCGATCTGGACCCCTTTGCTGGAAGAGGCACTTT
>Ga0179593_1584330_pt1 | contig 12901 bp, 22 predicted proteins | sample CZODoug2_1_08_16_FD_185931 | JGI IMG/M metagenome (GOLD analysis project Ga0179593, IMG submission 185931) | Vadose zone soil fungal communities from Angelo Coast Range Reserve, California, USA - CZODoug2_1_08_16fungal (PacBio error correction) | ecosystem: Environmental > Terrestrial > Soil >...
GAAAAAAGAAAAAAAAGAATAAAAAATCAGCCCTGAGAAAGATGGGAGATAAGGACCACCATGCTTGAAAAGCAGAGAAAGACCTCAGGGAAAAAAAAAGAAGGGGGAAGAACTTCACCCGGGGGGGGATGGGGAGTGCGAGGTCTCAGATGGAAAGGTCGAAAAAGAGGGAACAAGAGAATTAAAGAGGAGAAAAAAGATAGGGACAGAGATCTCGACCAACAAGGAAGCCAGAGAGCAAAACGAACAAGCTGCAAAAAAAAAGGAAAGTTGAGGAAAAAACCTGGACTCCAGGAGGCCCGCGCCGTGGAGACTGGGGGAGGAAAAAGGTGATGAGGCAGGGGGAGACGCCCCTCCGGGAAGACAACGGAGCGCCGTGGGTCGAGGAGTTCAGAACGCCAAAAAAGGGGAATCACAACAACAACGAGGAGGAGGAGGAGATATCATCACCTGACGTCGTACTGTCCCTAGAAGGGAAAAAAAACTACCGTGACCAGAGGGGTCACCGAAAACTGTCAGAATCAAGACAGAGGAAAAAATCGCGGGGGCCTTCTCGGGGGTCTTGGGAACAAAACCGGAACGGGACGGGGATGTTCACGGGAGATCTGGAAGGGGCTGCTAAAAGAAACGGGCAAAGAAATCAAACCAGGAGTCTTGGAAAGCCGTCGACGGAACAAATCCTTTGAGAGAGGAATGCCAATCAAAAAGAAAAACTTCGACTCATGATGCCGGGGGAAGCCAGTTTTTGATGAAAGTTGGCGTTATTCAAAAAAAAAAAAAAGAAAGAGGGGGCACAGACGAAATTAAGAGGGGGGGTTATGAGAGTGTTTCGGTTGGTTGAAAAAAACCGCCCCTAGAAAAGGGTGCGAATAGGGGGCCATGGTGTTTGTTGGAGGAAGACGGTCTACATTTGCAAAAGATGAACAAGCAGTGGGGGGGACCCCGGGGAGAGGTTGGGGGGGAGATGGTCGCCCCAATGAGCCCCCCTTGCCAAGAAATGGAAAAGGGTCAGGAGGGAAAGTTTAAAAAATTCGACAAAAGCCTGCCTTAGCAATGCCACGTGGGTCCCCCGGTGAATGGTGAAAACAAAAAAAAAAAGCAAGAAAGGGTCCGCCAATCAATTAAGAGGGAACACCAAGAAAGCACGGGGGGGGGGGGGTGGGGTGGGAAGAAGGCCGACCAAGACGGGGGGGGGGGGGGGGGGACCTGAGAGAAAACTGTCACACCTGTAAAGGTGGGCTCGTAGCTTGGCATCCAGAAAAAAGGTCAAAACTTAAGGAGGTAAAAAAAGGGGACGTCTAAGGTTCTAAGAAGGAAGGGAAAGAGGCCACCTTCTGCCAGAAGGATCATGGTTTCTCTGAAGGAAGGTGTGGAGGGGACATGGTCGCGAGGGGGAAGAAAAAAATAAGAGGAACTTGGGGGAAAGAATTTCGAAGAAAAAAGACCCGAGGAAAGGCCTGGACGGCCGGAGAAAAAAGGAAATGGAGGCTCACGGGGGAAAAAAACGGGTGTAACGCCCTTGAAGGCGACCAGTGGGAGGACTGTACAGGGGGGGTAGCTTCGAGGGGGCTAAAGAGGGAGGGGAACTCCCAACTTGGGGAAAAAAACCGTGGAACAGCAAGAAAAAAAAGGAGAAAAAATGGAAAAGGCGGGGGGATCTTGGGAGGGTTTCCCAAAAAACGGAAAACAAAAGGGAAAAAACTAGCAAGGGGAACTACGAAGGGGGGATCGCCTGAGAAAAAAAAGTTTTGTGGGGACGGTCTGTCGAAAAAGGACATCACATGGAGAGGAAAAAGAGGACTCAGGGTGGATCGGGGCAGAGAGAAAGAAAGAAGAGGGGGGGAGTTGGGGGTTTGTGGTCAAACAGCAGAAAAAAGAAAGTGCCGCGTGGGAGGGCCTGAACCAGGGGAAACAACTCGAAGTCCCTAAAAGTAAAAATTGGCCAATGACCGGGGTCGAAAAATCTTGCTTTGACAGCCGAGTTCTTTGTGGGGAGGTGACGCGGAAACCCCTCCACGGTGCCGGGAGGATTTCCCGAGGGCTTGTGTGGGGGGGGTCTCTTCGTTGGGAAAGTTAGCAAAAAGCCCCAAATGAAAGGAAGACCGGGTTCAAACGAAGGGGTTTTAATACTCGAAGAGACCCCAACTAGGGAGACCGATGTAGAAAAGGGGGGTTTTTCGGGGGGGGGGGTCCAGCTTCGGGCAGGGGAGCGGTTCCAAGGGTGGGGGAGGAAGGGGGGGAAAAATAATAAAAAGGGGGGAAAGAAAATAGACGAAAACTTCTGGTGGCGGAGGGCTAGACCTGGCTTGGGGGGGGAAACACCCATAGCGCCCCAAAGTAGGAGGGGGGGGGAGAAGAGGTCGGGGGAAAAAGCCCTCGTGGCCAAGAAAGCGGACAGCAAAGCAAGGAGAATGGCAGAAATTTTGTTCTCCCATGGAACAGCGCCCATTAAGAAGGTGGATGCTACAAATCAGGTAAAAGTACCACCGGGTCATGGAGAAGCTGACCGTCATGGTGTGGAAAGATCGAAGGGGGAAATCTCGGCGGAACGACTTCACGAAATGCTCTCTCAACAACAAAGAACAGAAGAACCTTCAAGTTTACGGAATGACGATTATCTCCATAGTCTCATCGAGGTGATGCCCGGTACAAAGACGGAGTCGGGGGTGCCCTACCAAAGGATCCGAGGAGCATTACCAGAGATTGCATTTGCGGGACCTATAAAGGATGGAGCCAAAAATGGTCATATACATCGTTGAACCGCTGGGAAAAGGAAAAACCTTGACCAGGGAACTTCCACGAACGGAGGAAACCCGCCTACCTTAACGCGATTGTCCAAGGGGAAACTAAAGAACCGAAGTGACCCCGGCAAAACACTGCTAAGATGAACTGAAAGAAAACACGGGTCCGCTAAATCCTCAGGTCTGGACCCCAGGTGTTACCTTGACAAATGCAAGAAAAAAAACAAACGCATTGCGCTCACTCGGGGGGGGTCCCCCCCCCTCCTGAAAGGGGGATTAGTATAAAAGAAGCCCGGTGATCCGGAGGTCAACTTTGGTATCCCGGAGAAAAAGTCCCCCCTCCCATCCACTGAAAAGAAGAACCCGCCCCAAAAAAGGGTGGGGCCAGGGAGTCAAAACCACATAAACTCTCAAGGGCCGAAAACGTTGCGAAATCAGACTATAGGGGAAGAACCTTGGGGGGGCCCCAAGAAAGTCCGCCAGCGCACTCCTTTAGGGCTGTTTGAGGGGTGAAAGACAAAAACCGCAAAAAAAAAGATTCATCCGAGAACATCCAACCCCGCCGAAAAGGAAGGTGCAGGGGGAGAAACACAAACCGTTTATCGAAAGTGAATCTTCAAAAAAAGGGGAGGGTTTGGGAGGATCGAGAACCGGAAAAAAGCCATCCAGTTCCTCCCAGCATTAGAAAAACGGAACTATGAAGGTGTTAAAGGGGCTGGGCTCAGCCAACGAACTACCCTTGAACCAAGTCACAAAAAAAGTTGCAAGCGTTGAACCCGAGGTGGAAGAAAAAATTTTGCCAGAACCCACCAACCCTCGATTGAGGGGGAAAGGAGGGGGGAAATCTTTTGGAGGAAAGGGGATTTGGCAAAAAACAAAGGGGCCTCCCAAAAAAACGCCACAAAGTGATGGGACCGTTGGGGGGACCCGGTCAGCAAGTGAGAAGACCGGGGGGAGGTCGAATTTCAAGGCTCTGGACGAACGAACACGCCTCGGGCTCCGGACTTACAACTCGCCGTCCATCGTCCGTCGTGGGCACGCAAAAACCAAAGGTCCGCCTTGGGGAACCGAAAAAAAAAAGCGGGGGTCGGAAAATCCGCCCACGAAAAAAGCCCGCGAAAAAAAACCAGGGCCCTCCTATACGGCCAGGGGGGGGAGGCCGAGAAAAAATGGCTGTCCGGGGGCGAGAGAACAAAAAAAAAACCTGTTCAGTCTGAAAAGGACGTTGTCCATCGAAAAGGGGAGGACCGGGGTATACCGGGAAAAATCACACCCCAAACCTACAGGTGGGGGAGGTTCGTAAAAACTCAGGAAAAGAAAAAAAAAGCTAATAAAATCAGCAAATTCATAGGGGTTAAGAAAAGAGGAGCCGCGGAAGGGGACAAAGCAGAATGGCTCGGAAGTCCCATAAAGGGAGAGTCGTTTATGGAATGATTTTAAGGTAGTTCGACGCCGACAATAGGAAGGTTACAGGAAACTACGCTTGGCAAAGAATCGTCAATACGGAAGAGGGGGAAGGCGGGGTCCGCACAGAACAAAAAGGAAAAAATAGGAACCCTTGGCATGTCTCCCTGTCCAAAAAAAAACACATTATCCATTCCCCAAGATGGAAGGTTTCACCAAAAGGAGAAGAGACAAGGGGAAAAAGGAAATAAAGAAACTGTGAAAATTATACGACTCTTTCTCATTGGGGCTTCCATTCCTAAAAAGAAATGACCTATGGGGGGAATCACTCTAAAAAAAAAAAAAAAATTGAGGTAAAAAAAGGAAGAAACCTCGGAACCTGGGGAAAAGGGCCCCATGCGAAAAGCCTCTTCAAAAAAAAAGCATCGAGCGCAAAAAAAAAGGGGGATTCAAAAAAAAAACTTTGAGAAAGCCGAACAAAAGGGGAGTCCAAAATCCTGGGAAGTTTACGGAAACTGAAGAAAAAGAAGAGACTCAAAAAACAGAATTGATTTAATATCTTGGGGCCTTGGCTCGGGGTGGGAGTTAGGAAATCTCTTGGCCAGCAGGGGGTCCCTAGGGCCAAAGAAGTTTTTGAAGATTTCAGCGAGGCAAAACATCAAAGCAGAATCAAAAACTCAACCTATAAAAGGGGGGACCTGTAAGGGGGTGATGGAGGGGGGGGCCCTTTTGGAAAAAAAGAAAAGGAAGGGGGGGGGGACGTCTTCTATCTAAAGGAAGAGGCTGATTGGGGGATAATGGGTGGGGGGATTGAAGAAAAATTAGAGGGTGTTTTGGTTGGGGCACGGTTTCCCGCCAAAAAAAAAAGGCCGGAGAAAGGGGGGTGCGGGGGGGACCACTCGGGCACGGTCGAAGACCCCAAGGGAGAAGAGTGACCCCCGGGGGCGGGAGGTTTTGGTTAGAGGTCAAAAAAAGTAGCCCCCTAAGAAAAGAAACATCTCATATCGGGAGGCGGAAAAAAGGGGGGGGGACGCGGCCTTCGCATGCCGGGGAAAAGGAAGTGGGTGGAACCCAATTGGCTGCCGGGGGGAAAATCCCAAAAGAAAGGGGTGTCACGCGGGGGCCAACTCCGGTTACGGGGGAAAGGAAGAGTCCGAAGGGGTGCCTTCAAGAAGATAATCGGGGGGGGGGGGACAGCATCTGCAATTGAACTCGCAGAGAAACCGTTGGTCACTGGGAAAAGGTCGAAAGAAATGGTTCTGAAACCTGCTGCAAGCACATGATAATGGTGGGGGAGAAAAAAAAAGGCCAAGGGCAAGAAGCAAGGTCGCAAACGGGGTAAAAGGGGAAGAGGGGTAAGTAATCCCCGGGAAAAAGAAAAAAAAGGTCTGAAATCTCAGAAGTCCTCGTGCCAAAAAAGAGAAATGTGGGCCAAGGAAGAAATTTAAAAAGGGCTGGGTTAACCTCAGGTGAGGGGGGACGGGGAAGAAGTGACGTGAGAAGGGGAAGGGGTCGTTGGGACGGCCTTTCAAGGGGAAAAAGAAAAAAAAGGTTCAGCGTGGGGGGAAAAAAAGCACCTGCTACGCTGGGGAAAGGGCACTCGCAACGGGGAGACCCCTCGACCTTCAACGAAAAAAAAAGGGATTTGATTGGGAAAAACTATGAAGTTGGGGGGGGGCTCGGCGGTTCAGAACATGAGGGGAAGAGACTTTTAAGCGGGGGAGGTCGCGAGAAAAGACCGGTACCCAGGAAGGGGGGGGGGTCTGTACGAGAGGATTGAAAACGGGAAAAAGGGGGGGGACGTCCCGTGCAGGGAAAAGTTGGCAGGGGGGGAAAAGAAAATAACGGGGACCCGATATGCTGCGTAAGCACGGGGGCTTCCAAAAGGGGCGAGTTGCTGGTGCCCCGGGGGAATGGGGGGGAGAAAAAACATACCATGTCCTTTTAATGTGAGACTGGAGTGGAGGGGGGGGGTTTTGCTGGGAGGAGGTTCGCCGGGAAGCAAAGAGGTAGGGAACGTGTTCAACCGCTGGGGGAGATAATCACCTAATCTGGAAACTCAAGAGGATAGGGGAGGGGGAAGTGTAGCACAAGGGAGTGGTAAAGGAAAAATCGTCGCGGGGGGAAAGACGGGGGGGAAAAAAGGTTTTCTGCCAAGTTTTTCACGAGGAAATGCAGCATGTTGCCAAGAAAGAAAAAGGGGGGTCCCACTTCTGTGAGGATCAACAAGCAACTGCTGGGGCAAAGGGCTGCCAAGGTGGGAAAAAAGAAAAAAGGGGTTCGTCCGGCGGCAGTGAAAAATCTCACTTTCATAATGGGGGAAAGGACAAGCGCAACCAGGGAAAAAACGACAAAGGGAGAAAGTCCTCACAAAGAGTCCAAGCGAAGAAGACTTCTGGCCTCCAAATGGATCGTAATTAAAAGGTAGGACAAAAGAAAGAAGGGGGTGGGGGGGGGAAACATAAGAAAGAATCTGGAAAAGAAGACTTAAAAGGATGGCATCATCATAGGAAACAAAAACGGAGGAGATGAAAAAAAAGGTCCGGGGGAGGTGGGGGGGGGGGGGAAAGGATCCGAGCCGATGAGAATAGTCAGATCTCATGGACGGGAAAAAAAAAAAAAAAAAGGTCAGCTGGGGAAGAAAAAGGGTGTAAGGCCGAAAAGCTGGATGGAAAAAAAGGAAGATGAAAAAAAAAAGGGGAAGTCTGTCCTGGGGGACGACATGGGGAGGGGGAGATATACAAAAGGGGGGTCGCGGGGGGGAAGATCAATGTCTTGGGGGGGGTTGGAAAGTTGCTCTTTAAACGAACGCCGAGATAACGAAACAAAGAACCGGGGGGGAACAGCAGGATGTGATAAGAACACGAGGTGGGAAAAGGAAGGGCCAAAAAAAGGGGAGGGAAAGAGAAAAGGGGGGAACGTTAAACTTGTCAGACAAAGGGGGGTCCCGATCCTCTCCGGCCCAACCAACCCCGAACTAAGGGGGGGGAAATCAAAGAAAGGGAGAACCAATAGGGTTTGGGGGGGCGGTGCTGAGGAAAAGCATCCCGGGGGGGGGGGGGGGTTGAACCAGGCGGAGGTTGGGGGGGATCACTGGAAGGCCCCCGTCAAAAAAAAAAAAAAAAAGACGCCAACCCTCCCATACAAAAAGACGACGAAAAAAACGGACAGCTTTGGGGGGTAGGGGGAAAACGCCGTCAAGGTTTCCCCCATCAGCATCAAGTCAAAAGGGGAGAGACGAAAAAAAGAGGATCTGGGGAAAAATCCTATCGGAAAAAGGTATGGGGAAAGAAGGGGGGGCCAGGAAAGGAGCCCCGCAAAAAAGTATGGGGGATTGCTGGGGGGAGAAAGGGGGGGGATACGACAACAAAAAAAGCAAACCAATCTCGCCTCAAAAAACCAAGAAAAAAAACAGCGAGGCAGATCATTGAAAAGGGTGAACAGCCTCGCACAAAGGGCGTCCCTATCAAAGGGAGGACCGGGGTTCCGGGGGAGGGGGCGAGTCATTCCAAAAGAAAAAAGAGGAAAGGGCCCTCCCCCTGCATTTCATCTCAAAGCCCTGCAGTCTGTTCAGGGGGGGGAGGGGGTCAAAAAAGCCCCACGAAAAAAAAAAAATAAAAGGAAAGGGTCAAGACCGGAAAAACGCAGGGAGGGGGGGACGCCGTTGGAACTACGATGACGAAAAAAAAAAGTTTTAAGGCAAAGAAAAAAAAAAAGGCGGAATCTACCAGAAAAGGCCGGGGGGGAAGGGGAATTCTTGGACCAAAAGGCGGGCCCCTTTCAAAAAGGGGGGGAGTGTCTACTGGAAAAAAAAAACAGGGGAAAAAGCCAATTGCAGCGCACCATTTGTAGAGGAATCCGTGGGCGAAGGGAAAAGCTCGATGAGGGGAGACCGGGAAGGGACCCTAGTTTGGAGCTGCTTGGGACAGGGGGGAAAGACTTGGGTATACGCTCGAGGAAAAGTTGCGAAAACGAGCTTCAATCGGAACCGGCGGGGCAACGCCCCGTGGACCCGGGAAAGAATCGTGGGGGGAAAACAAGGAGACCGGAGTGGGAAAAAAAAAAGAAAAAAAACCATGCCGCCCAAGGGAAGCGTCAAACAAAAGGAAAAAAGGAAGAAACGGGGGCAGAAACCGAGCCCTGAGAGGCATCGGGGGGGCCTGTTCCATGAAGGAAGGGCCAAAAAAAAAAAAAAGGCTCACCTTGGGCATTGGCCTGGAACCGGCGGGGGGGGAGGGCACGGAAGAAACGTGCCGATTAAAAAAAAGAACCAATTACAGGGAGACCGGAAAAAGGGGAGGATTTGGCAGGGGCTTTGGAAAACACAGGCTAATAAAAAGAAAGAAAAGGAGGGGGTCAGAATTATAAAGAACCAATCTTAGGGGGGAAAGGGAAAAAAAAAAGACCTAAAAAATAGGGACCCAAAACATGAGCGGGCGTAAAAAATTTGAGGGCCGAAATTTGAAAGCTGGGAATGGGGGAAGGGACCTCGGAAAAACTTTGGGAAGGGGAAGGCGATGGCAAAGATCGCAAAAAAAAACCAGGAGAATCGATAGATTGAAAAAAAGAAAGGAAACACCTCCCCAACGCAGATCGTGCCGGGCCAGTTCAGGCACCGTCAAAAAAAACCCGGAAAAACAAAGACCCGAGCCGTTGAGGCTTGAATCAAAAACAGGTTGCTGCAAAATCGGGGAGTAAGGGGAAAAAGGACGGGCCCGCAAGGGGGGAAATTGGGTGGAAAAGCCGTAGTTTTGATGAAAAGAAGCTCTAGGGAATGAGGAGGGGGGGAGGGAAGAAAAACCACTCGGGGGGGATTTCCTATCAAACATGCGGCCTCTCGTCCCTCGGGGGGGGCCTCCAACTGCAAGGCAAGAAAGGGGAACACGGCGGGAAAACTCTCGGGCCGGGGGGACGGGACGGAAGGAAAGAAACGATCTGTTTTGCCAACGCAGCTTTGGGAGGGGGGGGTAGGATCTTGAAAAAATGACAAGGGGAAAAGAAAAGATCGCGGGGAGGAATTGGAAAGAGGAGGACTGCCCAAAAGATTGGAAAAACCCAGAAAAAAAAAGAATCCAAGCCCCCATCGGGAACGATTAAAGGACTTGACCCTATTCCCGGGGGCTAGGGGGAAAAAAAAAAGTCAACTCGAAGCAATGTGGGAAAAAGGGGATTTCTATCTGAGCTGATTTTTTGGTATAAAGAATCCTGGGAAAAAGCCGCACCGAAGGATAGAGGGAGGGGGTTTTTTTTTTCGGTCTCAAAAAACGGTTCTAACTTTGAAGGAACGCGGGGGAAAAAGGGGGAAGCTTTGGGGAGAGGGCGAAAAAGCGCAGAAAGGACCAGGCCGAAAGAGGGGGAAAGGAAAAAATTCCCTCAGGGAGCCACAGGGGGGGCTGCATTGGGAAATTTGCAGCATGAAGGTCGATTGCCGACAACTCAGGGGGGAAAGGAGGGTGCTGCCCGCAAAGGAAAAAGGAAAGTTCAAAAATCACCAAAAGGAAAGGGACAAAGCCGGGTGAAAGGGGGAAAAATCGAAAAGGGGGGAAAAGGCCTGCCTCTGAGCGTGACGACGAGGACAGAAAGAAAGCAATAAACAAAGGGAAAGGGGGGGTCAAAAAAATCCACAGGTCGAATCGAGATGAAGGGAAACGCCAAAGAAAAAGGCCCCATCTCAAATAATGTAGGCCCTGCAGGGAAAAGTCTTCTGGCGGCCAAGGGGTGGACGAAACGGTTCCGCAAGTCACCCAGGGGGCAAAGAATGAAGGAATATACCGAAGAAAAAGGTCCAATGCGTCAGAATAAAACTTGCCAAAAATGGAGAGCGTGGACCAAAAAGGGGAGTTAAACCGACCCTTGTTTCAAAAAATCGAAAAGGTCCTTGGGACCCGGACGTTAAAGACGGGGTCCGTATTTTGGCGGCGAAGGAGGGGTGACCGGGGTTGAACAAGCAAGGCCAGTGGGGGGGTCAAAAGATTAATGCCTTGGGGAGGGTTGGAAAGGAAGCCGCTTCGAACGCCCAGGAGGGGACGCAAACTTGAGGGCGGGTGGGGCAAGTGAGTCTCCAGCAAAAAGGTTTTTCCGAATAGCGGTTTTTTTGGAAATTGAAAGAATCGTCCCAAAGGGGGGTGTCAGAAATAAAATCAAACAAGAAAAAATGCCGCGGGGGGTGCCCTTGGTTGAGGAAACAAAGGTGGGGGAGCAGGTTAAAAGTACCGGATGAGGCGGGAAGTCGCCACTCAGGCCGTGAAGGGGACAAACTTGGGCGAGTGAAAGGGGGGCCCTGGAAGGAAGGACGTACCCAGACCAGGAAGTTTCAGGACGGTTTGGGGCGGGCCGAGGAACGGGGGGGAAAAGGGAAAGAGGGCCTCCGTATCATTCAAAACCTGCTGGGGGGGGGAAATAAGCACCGAAAAACGCCAAAAGAAAGGTAGAAAGAGAAAATTCGTATAGGGGGTTTCAAGAAGAGGGGGCTATCGGGAAAGTTGTCTGCCAAAGGGGGGGTAATAGAATTCAAAAAGGGCAGAAACCTAAAAGCAAAGGGGGAAAACCCCCACTTTTGAGGGTTCAAAAAAAGGTGGACGCAAAAAGCGCGGACCAAGGGGGACAAAATCGCAAATGCCATTTGGGGGGAAGGGCCATAAGTGCTCTTAAGAAAACAACCAAAGGTAGAAGGCGCCAAGGGAATGGGACAGCGCCATGGATCTAGGGAAAGGAGCTCCAGCCGAATCCGGAATTTCCAAAAGGATGCCAAAAAGAGGGGAGGGGGGGGGGGGGGACCCGACAAGGCATAAACAAGGGACATGGAGGAAGCTCATAAAAGATCGATCAAAAACTAGGTCTCCTCAACAACAACACGGGAGTAGGGAAGGACCGTTAAAGTGTGAAACAGAAAGCAAAGATCTCTTAGCGCCAGATGAAGGAAATCATTTGAAACCCAAGGAGGGGTTGAAAACCCTGTTTGAATGTCAAAATTGAGGGAAGAGGAAAGGGAGATTCAATGGAGGGGGACTATGGCGACATGGAGGAGGATGAGAAGGGGCGGGGGGGAGCAAGTAGGGGGCGCTTTAAAAACGTGGAAGAACCCGGGAAGAGAAAAAAATGGAAGAAAGGCGCTATGGGCAGCAGGAAATACGCTTTGTGAATAATGGGGAAAGACGGAAAAAAAGGTGATGGAACTGCTTAAAAGAAAGAAAGTTCTTTGGGAAAAGGCAACAGGGGGGAAAATCCTCCCCCGAATTCTTGAACAAAAAAAAAGAAGGGACTCAGGGGGGGTGCGCCTAAAACAATTGGGGGACCTCCTTCGGTGAACACTCAGAAGGGGTGGGGGGGGAACCTTATCCGGGGGGGCGTGCTTTGGATTGACCCGGCGGCAAGCCACAAAAAAGGAAAAGGGGAAGAGAAAACCCCACGAACCCTGGGTCCGGGTGCAAAAACGCCCCGGGGGAAACCCCCATAAACTCAACAATGACCTAATACTGCCGCCAAGAACTCAAAAGGGAGTTCCCTCCGTTTTGGAACGGCCACCTGTTTCCCAAGGCCCCAAAACAACGCGAACTAAGGGATCTGAAAGAAAACAACAAACAGGGAGACCGTCTTCTCCGCAAACCTCCACCCGAAACGCGCAAAAAATAAAAAATTTGCAGGGGAAAAGAAAGCACACGGTTAGTCGGAGGATCCCCGGAGGGGGGAAACGCGAGCGTCGCGCCGGCAAAAACCAGCCGTAAAAAAGAACCTGAGGCTGTGGGAAAAGGTACACCAAAGCAGAAGCTCGGCCCGCAAAAAAGTACGTAAAAAAAAAAAAGGGGAAAAACAATTCTAAACGAGGAGTACCCGCCTGACCGAAAAGAAAGGGGTGGGGAAAAAAGGAAAATTCTCAAAAGGGAAAAAAGGTGTATCTTTCGACAGGGGGGTCACCTAATGTCTTCAGGGGGGGGATGTCGACGTTTGCGACACAACACCTGAGGGCCCAAGAAAAAGGATCAAGGGAAAGGGCACGTGAAAGCCCGGAACCTGCCAGAACAAAATCGACAGTGAGAAAAGGGGAAAAATGCGTTTCCGAATAAGATGCCTGCCGAGGGGGGAAAACAGGAAAAAAAAAGTGCAAGGACAAAAAAATATCACAAACGCGTGTGCACGCCAGGGGGCCGCCTTTGGGGGGGGGGGGAAAAAGAAGTGTTCTGTCCATAAAGGAAAAAAATGGTCGGACACGGCATGAGAAAACCCGGGAAACCCGGGCCGCCGAACGAGCGAGGGAAGAAAGGCCATCTTTCGAACTGGTCCGGGGGCGAAGAAAAAGTCCTAACCAAATAGGAAAGCCCTCAGGGGGGGATTTTTAAGACGGGGGGCCCTAGACCGAAAAAAGAAGAACTCCCAAGAAGGAAATAAAGTTTCTGTCTGGAAAAAGAAAAAGGGGAAACCGAGATAAAAAGAGGGGCTTGGGGGACGCAAAGACCAAATCTGGCAAAGGGGGGGGGAAAAAGAGAAGGGGAAGCTCCTGATGGGAAGTGCAGAAATGAGAAAACTGTTCTTGGGGATTCAAAGGGACATTGAGAAGGCTTGGCCACAAAGATTCGGCAAAGGATCGAACCGAAAGGCCCGCCAGAATCTCGACACCGACGGCGGCAAAGGGAGGCCCACAAGGGAACCCAGGAGAAGGCAAAGTGGGAAAATTGATCTTCCAGGTGAAGGACAAAACCCAGCGCGGAAAAAAAAAATCGGATGAGGACGAACGCAAGAGGGGCCCAGTCCGAAAAACA
>Ga0179593_1623411_pt1 | contig 12901 bp, 14 predicted proteins | sample CZODoug2_1_08_16_FD_185931 | JGI IMG/M metagenome (GOLD analysis project Ga0179593, IMG submission 185931) | Vadose zone soil fungal communities from Angelo Coast Range Reserve, California, USA - CZODoug2_1_08_16fungal (PacBio error correction) | ecosystem: Environmental > Terrestrial > Soil >...
AACATCCGAGGAAAGAGAAGAATCGGCCTACATCTCCATCCGGACGGCGAGTAAAGAGCGCGCTGCGCACTCCTCCTCGGACGAGAGCGTGCGACCGAGCCGACGCCTATTCCCCGCCTGGCGGCAATCTGTTGATACACGAAGCCAGGAATCACGTACACCGGAACCTAGATCGGGGTATAGGGAAACATCGCTAGTCGCGACTGCTGAGTCCTTTAGGGAGCGACCGTGATTCAAGGCACGGGGGGAAAAGGGGATCGACGCCGTGGAGCGACTGTAAAACTTAGAGATCACCAGGGCCATGAAGGAAAAAAAATTGCTTGAGAGAGGAAACCGAAAGAAAACGGGAGCAAAGCAAGTACCACGCAAGAAAACCACGGCAATGCATCGGGCTCTGCTCGGGCGCAGAAGATGGAAAGACGGAAAAGTAAAGCACGCGAGAAAGCGGCAGCCAACGAGAGCGAGGCTGACAGCGTGCTGCCGACACAGAGGGAGGAGGAGGGACCCGACTGAACCCACCGGCGCAAGAAAGATAAGAAATTTCTCGGGACAGCAGGCATCGTTGCAAAGGAACGGAACCGGGCAAAAAAAACGGTTGTGCAAAGAACTTGTGAGGAAAGCGTTTGCAAGACTCAAAAACCGCGAAAAAAGACAAAGAAGGAAAAGGTGAGAAACAATACCAGACGGTTCGGCATCCGATCAAAATAGGAACAGAAGGGACGCGCGGAAAAGAACTTGTTGAGGGACCCAGGCAGATCGAAGAAGTGATCGACAATTAACATAAGGTAGGAACGGGGGGGAAAAGGAAAAAGACACCCGTTTCGCCAAAAGTATGGGGGGGGGGGGGGGGGGGAAGGCCGCATCAGGGCTGAAAAAAAAACCAAACTCAAAAAATATCGGTCCAAAAACGTAAGAAAGGAGAAGTCCAAAAAAAGAAACGTACAATGAAACCCAAGTCTGATGGAAGATCAAAAGAAAGGGGGTCAGCAAACTATCAAACAACAACACAGAAGAGATGAAAAGGGAAAAAATCAAAAATTCATCAGATCCATGAGGAGGGGATGTAAAGGAAGAGTGGCATGTGGAATGCCGAGGTCCGGGGGGGGGAAGCCGGAACGAGAGGGGGACAGCGAGAGCGGAAAAAAGCGTAAAAAGGTGGGGGGGATCTGGGAAGAAGAGGGGGAACAAGGAGGGACCATTCGCATCAGAAGTCGAGATCAACTTGCGGTAACTATCTAGCAAGGTCGAGAAAGGGCAGAAGACGTCTTCGAAGAAAAAATTAGGGAATCAGGGGCAAGGGCAAAAGGGGGGGGAACCGGTGTTTGAAAGGGAAAGGGCGCCGGAGTCGGCGTGTTAAAATAGCTTTGAAGCTAAACTCATTCAACCAATAGCTGAAAACCGGGGGAGGGCTTGATCTGAACGGGACTGAAAAAAAATAAAGCGCCAAGCCAAAACCCCCCAAAAAAAAAAATCTGGAGAGGGGCAGGGTAATATCTGCAGATAGGAGAGAGAAATGTGGCAAGCCTCACCGGGTAAAAAGATCGAAAGTCGCTGGTCGAAGCGATCGAAGGGGAGTGGTGATCTTCACATATTACTCAAAAAAGCAGACAAACCGATGCAATCCGCCGGTGGGGTCTTGCGGGGACAAAGCCGTCGAAGGTGCGGCGATGGAAACGACACCAAGGAAGGCGCCGTGTAGGGGGGTCCAGCCTTCCACTCACTAGCAGGAGGGGCTAGAACTTGAGAAGTCCAGGACCACCAAAAAAAAAATCGCCGATGCGCTGGGGAGCGCCCAATCTAGAAGGGAGGGGAAGGCTTGAGTCGGCTGACGGGCCGCTAGGCAGCCCTTAACCCGATGCGAAGCGGTCGTCGGCGGCGCAGGGGGGAACAGCTGCGACAAAAGCGGTCTCAGCGAAAGGCTCGGCGAGTTGAGCGATATCTAGATTTCGGGAAAAAGGTCGCCAAGGCGGTGATCGATGAAAGGAGAAACCAGCCGTCCTTCGGAAAACCGCATAAGCGGCATCTTTGGAGGAGTCGGAGACGAGATGAAGCCACCTCATGTCCCTACATCACGAAATAGATGAGATCGAAAACGCCGGGTTTCACCTCGGCTTGCCGAATGAGGATTTAAAAAACGGGCCCGAAGTAGGCAAGGTCACAACCGCATCGGGAAGCTCGCGCGACAAGTGCGACTGGTCTCAGGCCGCGGATCCGTGGCGCTGCCCCGAAAAAACGATCCGAGGCAGAGCGGAGAGAAAAAAGGGGCTTGTACTGGCGGGAGGTCGGAGAACGTCGGACGCCCCAGTGGGGTTCATCTTTTTTCGGGCCCGGGTTGGAAGAAATCAGACCTGCTAAGGCCGGCGCCTTTTAAGCCGGTAAGCAAGGCAAGGCGGGGCGAAAAATATTCGGGGTTGGCTGGCGGGGGGGAACACGCCCGTCATCCGGGAAGGTTAGCGAAAGACCAGCGCCGTCAGCGACACGACGCCGGGACGTGTCCCTTCCGATGTCACGGAAAATGTGCTCGTCGAGTCGGCGAAAGGATTGGGAGAAGGAAGAAATCAGGGGAAATTGCATATTGGCTTGAATGGTCTTAAGGAAAGATTCTCTGCGTGAAGGTTCCAATGAGAAGTCCCAACGTGTTTCACTCGAGAAGGGAAAACTCGATTACGGGACACAACATGCCGCTTTTCGTTGAAAGGGGGGGGTGGAGCAGCCATCCGCCGCGGAAAGTTCAGCCATCGCACGGAAGACAAACATGGCCAGATGTCACTGGAAGAGGCGAGGAAGACGCTGCCAGCGCAGAGGAGAGCAGCCGAAGACAGAGAACCGAAGCAATAACTCTGGTAAAAAAAAGGGCAAAAAGATGATCAAAATTGCGGCTTCTCTCTCTGGATAATGCACGCCGCCCTTCCGAACGCTTAAGCGACGAACGATCAAAGAGACGGAAGGACGACGCGGTGTTTTAATGGGCAGGAACTGTTAAAAAGCGCGGGAGGGGGGGTACGAGTACACGTAACGCAGAATGGGCGCTAGCGAGCTGACAACGCGGTCAAAAACAGGCTGGAGCCCAGAGTGAACTAACGGGGAAAGAAATCAGATCGAAGGAAAGAAGAATCCCTCGGGCATAAAACACGTATCTCGTGAGCGACCAAAAAAGAAGAAGGGAGAATTCGAGGGAAGGAAATTCCAGACATTCAGGAGACCAGGGGTCTCTTAAGCTCGTAGAAGACTCAAGACGGGTTGGCACGCTGAGGGTAGGGATGCCCGCGCAAGATAAAAAAAGGTCGCCCCGTCCTAAGCCGTCTGGGGAAGGGGACACTTAAAAAAGGACCCGGCCCTCGCGATCTGCTGACCAAAAAAAAAAGGGTTGAGAGGGCCGGAAAAAAGCTGCAGGCCGCAAACCGACCTGGGTCGAATCTTTCGAGAAATCAAACAGGGGGACCCCTCACGGAAGGGCTCGGGATGAGATCTTGCTTGCATACTCGCAAAGTCGCGGCCTGCGCCAAAGGGCGCGAACTGGGAGAAGGGAGAGCAACCAAGAGAGGTGGGGGACACGGCGCCACGAGCCAAGGACCTTTTGAACGGCAGCTTCTGTGCGAAGCAGCAAAAAAAAGCCTTATCAGCCAGCTCGTTGAAGGGCTCCTGGGATGGGAGGTCGCGGGGGGAAAAGGGACATGCCATGCGGAGAAGGTTTCGGGATAAAAAGGTGGAGATGAAGTGACGAAGGGACGAAGGCCGAGAAAAGATAAAAGCAGGTAGAACAGCTCCGCGACCAATAGAGGAAAAAATCTTGACAGAAAAAACGAAGAACGCTGAACGGCTCTAGGGCGGAGGGACTACGAGCTCGGAAAAATCAAGAAGCGCCTGAAAGCAGACTTATTAAACTCCGGGGGGAGGGGTCAGACGTGAAGAACCGCAGACAGGAGTCAAGGAAGAAAAAAAGAGGGGGGAGAACAGCTGACACGGAAGATAGCAAAGTTCAAACGGATCGAAACCGTTAGCGCAAAGACGTGCACGAGGAAAAAGGAACTCCGCTGGAAAACCGAAGAAGACACACGGCGTCGGGGAAGAAAAAAAGAGACTGAAAAGGTCCCGAACGGCCAGTGCAGGAAGAAAAAGCCAGAACCAACGAGGGAGGGGAAGGGTCGAAGGAGGGAGGTCGATGACCGGAGAAATATGAAGAAAACAACATAAAAGAAGGTCTGATCTTCGGCCGCGAAAGCTTTACCCTCGGCGGCATAAAATCATACTAGAGGAGCGCGAATGCAATCAAAAAGGGAAGAAAGAGAGAACTCTGGCGCGGCAAATGGGGCAAAAGAATATCGATCACGAACGTGCCAAGAAAGATCTTGGGGTCAACCTCGAGTGGATTTGGGGGACAATCAAAAAAGAAAGAAGGCTAGAAAGGGATCCAGGGGAACAACAAAAGAGAAAGGAATAAGTAAGAAATCTCGGGGGGTCTGGCGGAAAGAGGGGGAAAAACCGTTGAAAGGCTTTCGAGCCCATGTAAAAAAGGATACAAGGGGAAGAGGGAACGCTCTGGTGGGGGGGGAGGGGGGGGGGGGAGGACGAGCTTAGATGAAAAAACCAAGAACAAAATCTGGACGGCCGCATCAGAAAGAAAAAAACATCAAAGAAAAACTAAGCTCTCAATGTGAAGGAAAGCTAGGCTTCCAAAAAAGAGATGAAAAACAGGATCCAGGGGGGAACTGTACAATGACCTCATTGCGGAGCAAGCAAGAAGATATAGAACAAAAACACAACAAGTAAAAGAGGGGGAGGAAATCTTCTTCGCAATTATGATCCGAGCCATAGGGAAGAGGGTCATTAACGCGATGGAGTGAAAAAGAGACCTTTTTCTTGAAAACAAGTAAAAAACAAGAGAAAGAGACGGGAAATTGTGGTCGTCCAGATGCGGGCCGTGAAATAGGGGGAGGAAAACTGTGCGGGAGGGGAAAAAATAGAAAAGCACAAGGGGAAGGTCGAATCAGAGGACGAGAGGCAAGAAGCTCAGGGGCATGAACAGCGTTGGGAAAAAGCGACGGTCGGCGAGAACAAGGAATCGAAAGATAGCACCGGAAGGATTTGGAAAACCGTCTGAGTTTGACAGAATCACAGAGAGGCAGGAGGGGGGAATCGAGGAAGAACGCAACGCAGGACCGTGTCCGTTATCAGAGATGCAAAAACAACTCCCAAGGGGGACAGGATCTGCAGGGAAAGGGGTGAAGAGCGCGAGCCGACCCGCGGGGGACATCAGAAAGTTCCGCGCATGGTCTAGGGGACGTAAGACTAGTCTACGGGGGCTTGGGACTGGGGACGCAAAGATTGCCAGAAAATCAGCAAAAAGGCGCCCTATGCAATAAATACTGGGAGGGGGGAGTTTGAAAGGAAAGGAAGAGTTGCCGTGTAGGAAAATTTTAAAGTCGAGTGGGCCACGGGGTGACCTGCCGAAATTCAAAAAGGGGGAGGAGTCAAGTCCATCTCTTTCAAAAGGGCGGCGAGCTCGGGAAAGCGGAACCTCAGGACGAGAAAAAAGGAAACCGCGATAAAGCAGAGGAGAGAAGTCTAAGACACTCAGAAGAGTAGAGTCTTGAGAGTGGGGGGAAAAAAAGGGACCGGAAGGCACAGCTAACCTTGGCCAGAAAATAACGGCTCACAAAGAAAAAAGTTCGGGGAAAGGAGTCAGGTCAAGAGACGGAGGAAGACCTCTGCGGAAAGGAGGGACAGCAAATACGCGTCCGGCGAGATGGAGAAAGATTAAGGAGTATAGGGTTAAGCTTGCGGGGAAAAAGGGAAGAAGGAAGATGAAAAATCTATAGAAAAAAGTGTATGCGAAAACAATCTCCGCGTGTTGAAAAGAAAATCATGAAAAAGAACAAGAAAAGAATCAACAAACCAAGAAACAGATCTGGAGACTAAAGGGAGGTCCAAGTTTTTATGGGGGAACAAACCCCTCAAGAAAAGAAAAGTGATTCCCTTAACGGAAAAGGGAAAGATCGAAAGAAATCGGTTAAAAAAAAGGAGCGATATGCATGGGAGAGACCAGGGGGGAAGGACAGTTCTCCTCCCAATTGGAAAAAAATACTGGGGAGGCTCCGTGAAGGAGCCACGGATCGAAAGGAAAATAGGAAAACAAAAAAAAAATGAAGTAATGGGGACCGTTTTCGGAGGGAGTCATCGGGAAGGGGTAAGAAAAAATTGGGTGAAGGTGGGTTGACGTCAACGGACAGAGGGGGGACAAAAAAAAGAACCTCTTGGAATCAACGATCGCGAGACTGCGGAATAGGAAGAAGGAAAAAACAGCCGTGATTCTGACGGGGCGACATGAAAAATTGTTAAAAGGGGGGAAAAAAAGAAGAAGGCTTTCAAGCCGCCATTCCGAGCGAGAAAAAAACGAACAAAGAGGCCCACGCGAAAAAAAAAAAAGGAGTAAAAAGGGCTCGTCGAATGTCTGGAAAAGTTGAAGAAAAAAGAAAAGGCTAGGAAGGGGAGGTTGGAGAGAAGACAAGGAAAACGGTGAGGAAATTTGGCAAGGGATGGGGCTTGGGACTTACACGGGCGAGCGATTCTCTGCAAAAAAGGAGGAGGGAAAGATTTGCCAAAACTGGGGGGGCACTCGAAGCGGGGGGAAAGATGAAAGAGTGAAACCCATAGGTGAGGGGGGGAAGAAAAAATGACCCGATCCTGAAGCTTCCAAGGTTCAAGAACAACAGCGTCCCGTCAAAAAAGAAGGAAAGTTTCGTCGAGGCGCGGTCGGGTCGAAAAAAAAAGTACCCGCCAGCCAAGACGGCAAAATCAGAACACAACAAAAGGGAGAGGATAGAGATAAAAAAGTTTATTGAAGTTTCTTGTGAAAGGACAACCGCCCTCGTCGGAAAGAACCTGGAAAAGAAAAAAAAAACTAGAAAAACGTAATCCAGAATGAAAGGGAGACGAAATGTTTCTGGCGAAGGGGACGGAACTGGGCAAAATCAGAAATCTCAACGTAGCAGGGAGGGTGGGAAAAACGGAAAGGGAAAAAGATCGAGTTTAAAAGCGTTGAGGGGAAAGATGGACTACTTCCAGGGGTCAGAGATCGATAGAAGGAAACCATAAAAAAAATGGGAGCAAAAAACCAGGGAAAAGGGGAGGATGAGCAACCAAATAAAGTTAAAAGGAGGGGAAAAACAGGAGACATTCTAAATCGGTCAGGGGGGACTGGAAAGGAGGAGGTCCGCTTGAGCGCGGAGTGGGAACGGGCAATGCGGGAACAACGAGAAAAGGAAAAACGTCCTAATAATCGGAGGGGATTAAAGGGTAACCTTAGAAACGCCTCTCGAGGGAGGAGAGGCCAGGCGGGTTAGTAGACAGAAAGAAAAAAAAAGCAAAAAGAACTACACCAATTCCGGAGGTAATAGGTGATCGATACGAAGAAAAAACTACACAAGTCAAAGTGGGTGACACGTAAAGGAAGGAAAGTGCGTCCGTGCTACTTAGGAGGAAAAAAATAAAGGAACCGAGCCTGAAACCAAGGAGGGCGCCGACAAGGGTTAGAAAAGAAATATCGATGGAAGGTGTGTACAAAAAAAAACCTCGCTCTTTCCCGGTGAGGGAAAAAAAAAGGGAAAATTGGGGAAGAAAAAAGAAAGCAAAAACTCCGGCGCATTCGCCTGGATCGCCAGAGAAGGAGGGAAACTGGTGCAGGGGTAAAAAAAGGCGGGAGGGAAATGAAAATCCAGATGCCGACTTTTCGCAGAACGCAGGAAATATTTAGAGGGGGAAGGAGGAAAAGGCAGATCGTTTTGTCACTCAAAAGGGAGCGCGCAAGGAACATCGCGGCAATCGGCAAGACAAAAAACTGAGGGGACGCCTCGCTGGGGAAAATCGAAGCGGCAAGGGAATCGCGCGCTCGACATGCGCACCGGGGAGCAAACTCGCTAAAAAGGGAGGGTGCCACGCCGAAAAAACTTGAAAGAAGAGACTGTCCGAGCTGAGAAAACGGAAACTAGAAAAGGGGGGACGCGAGAACAAGAGGACCTATAGGGGCGCAGGCTTTCGATGGAACGTTTATTCTCCGAGGGGAAAATGGAAGGGGGCGAGCCGTGGAATCTGCGGAAACATCAAAACGACCAGGGGGAATGTCGTGGGCCGACAATACCTTCACAGGAAAAAGGGGAGACATCAGAAGGACCTCTTCAACAACAGACAAAAAAAACAGGATGTATAAGGGCGATCTGCAGATGAGCGGGTAAGAGCCAGGGGGGAGACGCACAACAAAAAAACAAAAGCCGAAGTTCATGCAGCCATAGGGGGAAACGGCAGTTGCCCGCTGCTCGGCCACATATCGGTTACGCGCAGAAACGACTGCACAACGGCGCGGCAGTCTACAAGAATCGGGAAGACCGCAGCTATTTACCGGCAAAGGAAAAAAAAGTGAAGAGGAGGCGGGGAGGGGGCCAGGCGCGGATTTCCAATCTCGGAAACCAGAAAGATCCGAAGCGAGAAAGGGTGCCAACGAGAAGGTGACAACAAGGGTTAAAAGTCAGAGGTTACGTCTCAAGTCAGGAGGACAAGGGGAAGGGAGTAAGGGGGACAACAGGAAGAAGGCGCGAAGACGACCGTTTGAAAGCGGCTAGAAGCTTATCTCTGGAAGAAATCACGCCCGGTTGAAGAGGGAAGAAGAGAAGAAAAAACCAACAAGGGGCTACGACGCCTGGACCGAGAAGAAAGAAAGGAGGTACTGTCCAAGAAGTCCTAAACGAAAGCTGCAGTCCACAAAAGAACTTTGTAAACTGGAAATGAACTCAAGGAAAGATCGGAGAAAAGCACGTCAGAAGAAGAGACTAAAAAAGAGGATGGAGTAACTATAAAGCTGAAGTAAGGAAAATGGGCCAGAGGAAAAAAAGACTGGTCATTTCCGGGGGGAACACCAAACACTCTATAGGGTGTGAATAAAAAAGTAAGGGGAAGGGACCTTAACTATAAAGCTAAGAGGAAGCGGGGAGAGGGTTGGAACGCGGCCAGATTCGGGCGGGGCCGTACCGAGTAAGTGTGCGAACCCGGCGGAGAAAGGGGACCAAAGAAAAAACCAGAGGAGACGAGAGCAGGATCTTCGAAGGACAGGGGTCTCTAGGGTTGTGGTGGTGTTTTGGTTTTGTGGGGGTGGGGGGGGGGGTGGGGGGGGTGTGTTGGGGGGGGGGGGGGAAAAAAACGCGTTCCGCGAAAGACGTCGGCGCCGACACCATTAGAAAGGGAAAAAAACGGGGCCGGAAACCCAAAGTCGGGCCCGTGAAAATGCGGGGGGGGAAGAGTGGAAATCCCTCACCACGAAAAGGCAGTGCCAAACACCGTGCCGGAAAAAGAGGAAGGTCCTTCCATATAAATGCCCCAAGGAAAAGCGACCCCCCAGCGTTCGATAAAGGAAGAAGTTGGCAAAGGGAAGGGGCTCTCGAAGAGAAAAAGGAGTGGCCTCGCATCAAAAAAAAGCTGGCCGGAAGTTAGAGGGGGGTTAATGCCGCCGCGACTTTTAATGGGGGGAGGATTTTGAAAAGAAGTCATATAAGAAATCGATCAGCAGATCGACAGAGCATAAAAAAAGTTTGTCTTGCGTGTGAAGCGGTCCACAAGGGAGGCAGTGAACTTGAATTCCGCTAGGGGAAAACGAAAAAGGCCAGGCATTTCTACGTGAATGAAGGGTTCCAGCAAAAGGGGGAACCCGAGAAGCTTTCCCTAGCGCCTAAGGTATATCAAGGCCGAACCGACGCACCAACATCAACCATCTGCAGTCAGGAGAGGAACCTCTCATGCAGGTCCTGTGACTTGACGGGGACGCAAGGGGGTTCTCGCCTTCACAAAAAAAAGACGAAGGGAGGGGGGGAAATAAAAGCGGCTCAAAACAGCGTCACGGCGGAAGTCGCAAGGAGGCTACCGAGCGCCGCGGGTCTAAAAATCATCTCCGCAGCAAAAGAAGTCCGAAGGAGGATTTCTTAACAGTGGGCTCGAGAGGTCGGAAAGATGTTCGCGAGATAGAAACACTATCGTACGACGTCTCTGGAACCACTCAGAGGACAGGCGGCAAGTGGGTAGGAATAACGGCATGCCGGGCGGACATCAGCCAAACCGACCGGAAAAAGCACCAGCGCCATCGACCAAGAGCTTGAAGAAAGAGCAAAAAGGGATTTGGTTCAAAGCTTCGCAAACGAAAATGGAAAACGGCACGGAAGAACGAGAGGGCTGTCTCCTAGGAGAGGTAAAAGGATCGATATGCTCTCAAGAAAGAAAAAAAGGGGGTTTTAGCGCAAAAAGCAAATGCAAGGCCAAGATTCCCCGGTATTCAGAAAAAAAAAAAAAAATGAAGGGACGGTCTGATGACGGGAACCAGTGTGAGCGGCGTCGAAAAGGGAATTCTGAAGAAAAAAAACCCTTGTGTAGATAATCGTGTAGCGGAGACGAACAGCGGAAGAGGGGTCAAATCGCGAGGGGATCCGTGAAGCCGGGACCAGGCCAGCCGTTCTAAGGCGCATCTTGGGGGGGCGATCGGAGCAGGGGGAAGACTGAAGAGGGCCGCCTTGCCAATTCACCGCGAAGGCAGGCTGCCCGCCACGCCGCTGGGCTGCTTCTGAAGTCTGGAACTGGGGAGGACTTAGGAGAGTCCCCGCAACGCTGAGCGGTTGGGAGGGGAAGGGTGTCATGGTTGTTGAATGGGACAGAAGAAGTAGGGATTCTCGGCACCCAGCAGGGGGAAGTATGCTGGGGAGCCGCACGGTGGGAATCTACGCGGGGGGACTAATGAGTTTACACACCTGCCGCGTTGGAAAGGGAAGATATGAAAAGCCTGATCCGACGCGGCCATGACCGTAACCCCAAGAACAACGAGAGTAAAAAGGGGGAAACTGATCTTTTCCGTTCGTCGCGCTCAAGCGCGGCCCGAAGAGGGCGGCGGTCCGCCATCAGAAAACAATTCTGTTATAGACAAAAAAAAAACCGGAGGAAGTGGAAAGGGGAAGCGGAATATTTATTGCGGCGGGGATGGATGTGACGACGCCGCCCTGTGACAGCAGGGGCTCGAAAGCGCCTAGAAAAAAAAAGCCGAATCTTGACTAGAAGCCGCGTTGGGAAGGCGTGCGTGGCCGCGGCGTCGCGGCGAATCTTCTCAAACGCCGCGTGGAACCTCATCGAGTGGTGAAAAACACGACTCTAGTTGGGAAAGAGGAGGAAAAAAAGATATTGGACGCACTGGTGGCAGAGAAAGCGCTCGAAGGCAACATGAAAAACCCGCGTTTTGCGGACTTCCCACCCATAAAGTACTGACGGAACCATTTCCAGACGGCGGCGTGGCGCTTAAGGGGAGAGGGATTCCCGCCTTGTCCAAGGAGGGGGGAAAGTAAAAGAGGGATTCGTTCCCCGAAGAAGCACACACCTAAAAAGCCGCGGCTGGCCTGGCTGAGTTCACCGGAAGACCGGGGAGATCGTGATGAAAAAAAAAGGACTAGGGAGGGTACAGTCCTCTACACGGTCAGAAGCAAAACATTGGGAAAAGGGGGGAGAAGTCGTTTGACGGGAGCCCCCGCCCAAACAACGCATCTTTGACCGGCGGAAAAAGGGGAAAGTCGATCCGCTGCCTTCGGCGCAGCCAGCAGGCAGGCGACCAAAAAGCCCGAAATGGTCATCTGAGGGGCCTGTTGTGGACCGAGCTACCGAAAGGAGAGGAAAAGGTTGCGTTTCAGGTTCGGGCAGAGGCCGAAAAACTCCTGGCAGGGAAAAGCATGGGAAAAAACTCAGGGTGGACTGGTGCTGTCGGATTACGAAAGGGGCCAAGGCAACATCCTGCGTCCCTACGTGTCAGAGCTGCAATGCTCTGCCGACTCGGCCACGACGATCATCCGCAGCCACTGGCCGAAAAAGCGCGCGCCCCAAGACATCGCGAGCAGGAAACGACAGGCGCTGACAGCGCTGTCGCACCGCGCACGCTCGAAAGGCGCGAAGCCGCACGACGCGCTAAGAATTAGGGGGACACCCTGCCTGTCGCAATGGTGCGCGCAGGCGGGGTCAGCCCCAAAGCCTTCAAGACGCGAAAGGGTCGCGACAGCGCATCGTCCAGTGGCGACTGTGGGGTTCCTGGCCTGCTCGCGTGATTCTCTCGGCACGCTGAAAGAGAAGAATATCCGTGATCTGAACCGGATAAGAAACGGCTCCCTAGTTTTGGGGGAGTTCCGACCATCCGGCCACCGCCAGAACGGAGCCAAGAAATTCCCACAAACCAGAGACCTGAGGAGATAGCGTATCTGCTGCGGATCGAGAACTCAGAACTGCACCACCTACTTCACCCGCCCCGAGCGATCGGCTTCGACCACGAAATGCTCGGAAGCTATTACCACCTTTCTGCGCAGCCACACTCGTATGGCGGAGATTTCACGACCTGAGCAGATGACAAAACAGGGAGGGTGGAGCAATTTCTCTTGAGCGTAGTTGTCGATAACTGCACAGAAAAGTCGTTTACTATCCGTTCGGTGCAGGGGGGGACCGGCGCAGATTGCCAAGCTTCGCACAAAAACAGCTCACGGCGCGGAAATGGGAAAAAAAGCCGGTTTACTACAAACCGACGTGCGGACTCCGGATGAGCAATCTCGAAGGTGGTCGGCGCCGGACGTCGCAGAAAACTGTGGGATGCGCGCCCTGACTCAGTGGCGCAGACACCGAGTTGGAACCGAAACATTCCTGGTCGGGCAAGGAGGACTGGAGCAGGGCAACGACATTGTGCGGACCGAGGGACCGTCGCATCTGAAAAAAATCTGGAACGGGACGCCACCGCTCAGAGCTCGAGGGGGGTACCGCGAAAGAAAGGACTAGTCTTCAGGCAAACAACCATGTCGAAAGTAACGGGAAAAACTCCCTCAGATGATCGGATTGACAAGCATGAAGG
>Ga0179593_1488973_pt1 | contig 12900 bp, 19 predicted proteins | sample CZODoug2_1_08_16_FD_185931 | JGI IMG/M metagenome (GOLD analysis project Ga0179593, IMG submission 185931) | Vadose zone soil fungal communities from Angelo Coast Range Reserve, California, USA - CZODoug2_1_08_16fungal (PacBio error correction) | ecosystem: Environmental > Terrestrial > Soil >...
GCGAAATGCCTTGACGAAAAAAGTGCTGAAACGGAATCCGCAGAAAAAAAAAGGGCTCGGGAAGGCCTTTGCGCACGGGGGGGGGGGGGGGGGGGGGTCCAGAAAAACAATGGGGGGAAGAAAATGTCCAAACTTGGCTTGGGGCCACAGGGAAAAAAAGGTTCAAATGCTACGGGGCTTTCCAAAGGTAAAACTCGAAAAGAGGGGGAAAAAGGGAGTGAAACCTTGGGGAGGGGAAGTCCTAAAATGCTTGGTTGGGGGGGGCGCAAGGAAAAAAAAGGGGGGGACCCCAGGGGGCGATCAACTGGTAGAACACATTTGGAACCTAAAAACCCTAAAAAAAAAAAAAGAAAGGGAAAAAGGGGACATGAGGGAAAGGGAGCGGGCTTTTGTCTTGCGCGAACTATGGATCGCGGGACTGTTTCTTCGGTAAAAAAAACCAAGAAAAGGTCGTCAGAAGAAAGACGCATTTTGGGGGGGGCGCCCAAACGGAAGGCATGGCTGCTTGAAAAAAAATGGTGGGGCTTTACAGTGGAAAGGTAGGGGACAAAGGGACTGGCAATACTTTCCGCTTATGGGGTCTAATGGAACGGGAAAATTTCAGACAACGGATCTAATCAGCAGGAAAAACGGTGCGAAAAAGAAACTTATAAGGGGGGGGCGGCAAAGGGGGAAAAAAATCAATCTTCTGGGGGGACCGCATGAAGGGGTGTACGCATAAGGGTTCGGGAATTCAAACGGTAGTGGGAGGGCATGGGGGGGGGTGAGAAGGTGTGGGGTTAACGGTCATACAACCGGGGATTACTGAAAAGGCACAAAAGCATTAATGAAATGTCCGTAGACGGGGGGAACTGAAAAAAACGACCACCCAAAAACAAACCACCGAGAAAGGAAAAAACAAAAAAAAAAAAAAAAAACAAACCGGAAAAGCAGTCCTGGCCTAACGTTTTTTGAAGGGGGGGGGGTGGGGCACAACAGGTCCAAATCGAAACCGGAATGCAGCAGAATAGACTATCAAAACATAGGGCATCGGAGACCAATGGGGGAGGTTAAATAAACCCCCGCCCAATAATAGCGCTCGATCTCAGGCATAACAGAAGTCTGTAACGAGCACAAGTGTCGGATTTAAAATACTTCAATCTGGGGAACCGGGTTTTAAGATGCGGTTTCTCCTCAAGGGGGACACATAACAGCGCGGACCGTTGTTAACTCAAAGTTCGTCGGGAAAAACATCTGCCGGGGGGGGAGGAACTACACTCACGATCCAAACCGGGAAAAAAAAACTAAAGGGGAAAGAGCAGGGGAGAAGGGTCTCTTCGAATTACCTCTAAAAGTGAGCAAAAATTGGTACGCGCTAAAAAAAACGCCGAAAGCAGTAAAACAGAGGACACACACCGTTTGGAGGGGGGTTATTTAGACTCGCACAACAATTCAAAGAAGTGAAAAGGGAGGGGGGGGAAAAAGGAAACTGGGGGGAAAAGTTAGGGTCTCTCCGGCCCAAACAAATCCAGTCTCCATTCGAAAAACTCAGAAGGCTGGGCGGTTGGGGGGAGGATTTTCGATCGTGTAAAAGTTACACTTCCAAGGGGGGAAAAAAAAAAATGCACAAAAGGGGAGAACGCTGCTGTTGCTGAAACGGAGCCCGGGACACTCCTTCAGCTGGGGGGGGCAAACAATATTTCAAAAAGAAAAAACAAATGTTAAGAAGTTGTTCAGGTTGGCCTTGCCAAACTGGGGAAAGGGGGGGGAAAAAACCAAAACACCGTCATACTACGATACTTTGAAAGGGCGATCGCGCAACTTCAGGGACTAAGAAAGTAGGGGGAAACCGGGTAAAGGAGGGGGGGGGGGGACCCAATTTTCTGGACCTCCTTCCAAAAAAGGGGGGAGGTTGGAACACCAAAAAAAACGGCCCTCACATGCTTGCTTTCAAGTGGGGGAAAGGGGGACTGGGCGGAAGGGAGGGCCCCTCGGTGTTCGTTGTTATGACTGAGGTAGATTGTAGGAATCGGGGGGGGGGGAAGAATTAGGGAGGAAACGAAGGGGGGGAAGCAAAAATTGCAAAACTACGGGAAAATAAAAAAAAACAGAGAGGGGGGGGGACACTTTCCATTTTCCTATCCCAAATCAAATAGGCCGCAAAAAGCACCCCAGATGGGACCCATATCACAAGAGGGACCATAATCCCCGAACAAAAAAGGTCACCCGTTACACCATCTACATGACCCCGACTGCCGGGGGCGTGGGGAAAGACTGTTTCGCGCAGGACGCCTCGTGTTGCACTAACCTGGGAAAAGAGCGCAAGTAAGTATATCTGTGGCAAAAAGGGGGGGGAGGGCGCCAAAGGCACCGCCAAGGTGGGTCCGGAAGGGAAAGAAAAGCGGATAATCTTACGGATCGGAGAGGAAAAAAAGAGGGGGGTACAAAGCAAGAATACATTTGACCAAGGGGACCACGCCTGAACAAGGAAAAATGCATCCCTCTACGGTATGACGATTTCTACCTTGAAGAAAAGATCAAAGACACAAAAAATGAAGCGGGAGGGGGTCGCAAGGATTGCGAAAACGCGGCGGAAAAAGGGGGGGAAGCTCAGGGAGAAAAAAGATAACCGGATGGACATCTTTTATGAGAACGGTGACGGGGTGGTTCAAAGGCGAACAGGGTGGGTGGGAGGACCCAACCGGCGAAGATTGGAAGAAAAGAGGAGGAAAAAGGGAGTGAGACAAGGGAGGGAATCCCCGGTTTCGTGGTGCTTTACAAGAGGACGCTTGGGCAAGGAATGAAGAACTCGGAAGGAGTGAAGACCGGGGAGCCAGGGGTGGACCGGAAAAGGAAGGGCCGAGAAAAAAAGGGGAGTGGCGGTTTTTAACGGGCAACTTGGGGGGGACAGTGAAAAAAGGGACTGCAGATAGGGGAGCCAGGAAATACGCACTTGGCAAGGGCCAAGCCCGGAGGGTCTATTCTGAAACAGAAGGGGGTGAGAGCCCGGAGCGGGGGAGGGAGGGTAACGTACAATGGACTTCCTCAAAGCCAGCCAAAGGAGAGGCAGAAACACAAAAAACAACGAGAGTTAAAAGAAGAAAAAGATAAAGGGGCAGGGAAAGGAGGGGGTGCAGGGATACACTCTCAAAGAAAGCCGAGGCTCACACCAAACCTGGCGAAGCAATAGAAATCGGAATTACGAAAAGGGGTACAACTCCATTTACAAGGAAAAGAAGGCAGGGAAAGAGGAGGGGGGGATATCAGGCCCGGTTGCCACAGGTCCCCCTTTCAGGTGGTCCCGAAAATTAAAAAAACCGACCTGACAAAAAAAACCCTCCTTGGGGCCTCAGGAAAACCGGGCAGGGAACTTGAACAGGGCCCGCGAAAAAAAATGTCCCAAAAAAAACGTAGGGACGCCATAAGCTCCCGGCATCCCAGAAAAACGGCGGGTCTAGGTTGTTCCGGGGTCACTGAAAAAGTCACCTTATCCAAAAGAGAAAAATCTCGCCTCCAGAAATTCTAAAGAGGAGTTCGGAAGGATTGAAGGGGACCAACCAAAAAGGTGTGAGACACGAAAAAACAAGTCGGCATGCTCAAAAGCACCCGCGGGGTTCAGATCACTAGAAGAGCAAAAAGAATGCCGCGGGGGGGGGGTGACATCGACGGCATGGAAAAAAAGGAGGTGTGTGTCCCTTGAATGGCAAAGGCGGGCAAGAAAAAGGTAAAAACTACCGTTCAGGGGCCAAGGTCGGGAAAAACGGCAGGGGGGAATGGCTCGGGACCCTGGTTTCTTTGTGTAGAGAAGAGAATAGCGAATTGAGACAGAGTGCAAAAAGGCCACAAATCAAAGGGAAGGAAAAAGAAGGGGGGGGAGAAAAAAAAATACTCAGATCATTACAGGCTGAAAATCACATGGGGGGCCCCGTGAGGAGGAACAGGCGCAAGCATTGAGAAGGCAAAAAAACGAAGTGACCGTTTGCTGGGGGGACACGGGTGGGGGGGAAAAAAATGGGTGGTCGCTAGGGCAAAGCACTTTCGTTCCTCTGGGATTGGAAGGGCATCGTAAAAATTTGGGGGGAAAAGTAGGGATCGGCCCCGGGGGTTTTGAATGGCAAAACGAGCGGGGGGTTATGGGGAAATGAGTAACTTAGGGGGCTGCATCTTCGCAACGCAGGGAAGAAGCTGAACCAGATAATGAAAAAAGAGATGAAAATCAGTATAAAACCGACATTCGTAGCGCCGACAGACGAAAAGGAAAAAAAGGAAACCAAAAGTGAAGATTTGGAAGACAGGGGAGGGGGACCAGGAGGTGCATGCCTCCATGTTTGTGGGGGGCAGGAAAGGGGGTTTCCCGCCTCAGGGGAAAAAAACAAACCGACTTCCGGTTGGGGGAAAGAACCTGCTTCTTAAGGGTAAGGGAGCGAAGACGCCAGTAAAACTGAATTTACGACGGGGAGAGGACGGGACTGATCCTTTTTTGGGAAAACCAGGGGAAAAAGGACTCCAACAGCAACATATACACAAACTGTCGAATAAAAAAGTGGGGGGCCTAGTTGCCAACCAGGGATGGTTAAGGGTAAATCGGAGGACCTAACGAAGTAAAGGACCGCCGCTCCTCCCCATTGGAGGGCAAGAAAGGGGGGAAGAAGCCTTTTAAGGGACAGATTCCCCCCCCACAACACAACAAAGAAAAGGAAGATAACCCAAGAGAAAAAAAAAAAAAGCAAAGGATTTCCGAAGAGTTAGGGGGGGAGGGAGAAAAGGGAAAAAAGTAAAACTGTATCGCCTCACCAACATTGACAAAGAAAGGGACAGGACTTGAGGGGGAAAAAAAAAAATTGTGTCGTCGGATAAATAAAAGACAAAAAAAAGAGAGGGGGGGGGGGGGCGGGGGGGGGCGAGCGGAACCGTCGACAGGGAGAGCAGACCCATGTTGGGCCTCCAGTCCGAGGTCACGGTGCGGAAATACCGCACGAGGGCGATGGGGGTAACGGCCACCTCACGATCGAGGAGTGAAGACCTCCCTCCAGAAGAGGGGACCAGGGAAGCCCAATTGAGGAAAGGTAAAACGCTTCTCAGGCTGGAGTGAAAAAAATGACGGGCGAAGAAACACATGCCATGAACATTTCCACCAAGGAAAACCAAAAAAAACAAGCAACAATGGGAAATATTACCGAACGGAGAGGAAATAAAATAGGGGTCTCAGAGAATGAGCAGAAAAGGGGATGGGGCATCCTCCACAGCCAACATTGGAGTAGCCATCAGATCCATAATAAACACTCGGGGGTTTTTTACGAAGTTTTCGAATGGGTGGGGCTAACAGCTTAGAACAGGATAAACCAAGCTGCTAAAAAGAAAGGGATTACAACTAAAAACCCCCCTAAAAGGGACTTGCAAAAAGGACCAAGTACTCATCTGCGTTAAGGGAATAAAACAGTGTTCGATGGGAAGGGGTTCAACAAAAAATGAAAAGAAAAAAAAAGGCCACGAAAAAAAATTTAAAAATGATGGAAAAGAAAATTCCACAAGACAAAATAGAGAATTCCTTACCGACAGCGGCCACAAAAGCTGTTGTCCAAAACAAGAATCCAGGTTGAAAGGTTGAAGAGAACGGTGGAGGGAGAAAAAAGAGCCGAGGTACCCTTTTGTAATAGACCAAATGAGGGGGGGAAAGAATTATGTTGAAATAAAGTAAAGTGACGCTAACTGCATGAAGAAAACCAAAGAAAAAAGCGTCGCAAAGGAAGTACAGAGGAAACGGGAGACTCAGTCATAGTCTCAGAAAAGGGGAAAGTGACGGGGTGGGAAAAAAATAAGAAAACAGGCACCATTCGAGGGGTCTTCACCCTTCATACAAATAGAGGGCACGCGTGGGGGAGAAGGGGGTTGTTACTTTTTCAAAAGGAAATCAGGGTCACAAAGTATGCCCATACCAGGGGGGGGGGAGCAAGGGAAAACTCCCACCACCAGAAGGAAGGCCAACAAGATAAAAATAACGGTCGCGCAAGTGGGGATCAGGGACACGGGGTTTGTGTTTTTCCTTGCAGCACATAACGAGGAAAGGGGGGAGAACCCCCCCACCACCAGAAATCAGCCAAAAAATGCGCCAGGTGCTCTGAAAAGAATTGCGGACCCAGGCTCCCAACCTTCCTCCAGGCGCAAGGAGGGACCTGTCAGACTGGGCGTGAAAGAAAGAATCATAAGAATGCACAAAAACAAAAAGTGGGAGATTAAAAGAAAGATGAATTGTGATAGGAAAAAACAGGACCGTGATGGGGAACTGTAAAATCCGCAGAATGGCATTCAGTAGCTTGGCAGGGTTCGCCCAGGGACGAAAAGGTGGATCTTCCCCTTGATTATTCTACTCAGGTTCTTCTAGATTTGCTTCCAATGAAAGGGAAAAAATCAATGGTAAATTCCTCTGGGGGACTGGGTCATTGGTCTTCTTTTTTGGGGAGGACAGATGGGGGTGGCTGCCAAAAAAGAGAAACGGTTTTTCACGCTTACCCTGAAATCCACGGCAAAAAAAGGAACCCAGGGACCTTCTGCTTCCCATGGCCACTTCTGTGGGGGGCGGGAAAAACAGTAGATCCGATGAGAGAAGGGCAGGTCTTCAGCCGCAATAGCCCGTATACAGGAATCACCGGCGTCCCTTGGTGGCAATCTTCACTCTGCAACTGACCTGTGGGATATTATGTTAAAGGGGGGATCCCACCCTTGCATCCGGCTGAAAGGGAAAATGGAGGGGGGGGGAATCCAACAGAATTGAGAACGAAAACTCGCTAGACCGACGCCTCCAGAACCTTTGGCAAGAGGCCTCCCTTTGGGGAAAGCATCAGCAAAAACGATGTAAGTTTATACGCAGCTCCGGGGGTGGCGGGGGAGGTCAGATTCTTCTGGAATGGTCTATTTGGTGTGGAACATGCCCAACAGCTAAAAACCGGGGGGAAAGGTCACTGGGCAGCGGTATACTTCCTTTCTGGGGGAAGTGCGCAAAGTATTTGAACCGGACTTTTTCAACCTGTTGACCTCATCAAAGGTAAAGTACCAAAAAAAGCGAAAGGTGAGGAGGAGGAAAAAAGTAGTCCTGGTATTTAAGTTCCCAAGAAAAAGGTTGGATGGGGGGAAGATCCAAGGGACCAATGAATTGTCTCCCCACTTATGCTCATGAGAGGGGAGCGGTGCTGAAGGATCAATTTGATTGAAATTTCCAAAGGTGCCTTGGGGGGCAGAGGGGGGTGGAAAAAATGGGGGGGGGTTGGGTATTGTCTTCTGACTATTCATCAACCATCAGCGGGGGGACTCGATTGGGAGGGAAAAGGTACAAACATCACGTCCGGGAGGAGGCAAAAAACTTCAAACTGACAAGAGTCCGGAAAAGAAAAAAGGGTCAAAAACCTAAGGGAACATTTCTCTTAAAAAACAGGGAAAAGCCGGAAAAGAGGGGAAAGGGGAGCACGCATGCGCGGAGACCAATCCCGCACGGTCGGACCCCCAGGACAAAAAAGGCAAACTGGGGCTAAAATAATCGACAGAAAAAAGTGCAAAGAAAGGAAGACACGGGTATGGACAAAGAAAAGGTGGGGGGGGGGGGGAAAAAGAAAAAAAGGTGAAGGGAAAACACCTCCCTCAGCTTTGGCGGGACCAGGGTGCGTCCCCGACGTTGTCTGGGGGGCGTTGGGGGGGAGAAAAAGGAAAAAGGGAGGAGCTTGAGTGTGCCCGGTACACGGAGCAGAAAAAGGGGGGAGGGGGCCGGGGAATTGATTGGCCTAGACCGCGTGAAACAACCGTCTCGGCGGTAGCCTGAAAAAACCAACCGTGCACACGCGCACAAAAACCAGAGTTGGGGGCCAGCAAGAGTGGGACAAAAAAAGTAACGCAGTGTTGGTCTCGGGGGGGGGCAGTGCGGAAATTGGCCCTGGTTTCACCAACATCCCTGCTCAGCCTCCGCGAAGAAGAAAAATTAGGGGGCGGTCGGCCCCCCACTACAAAAAACCTAAAAAAGGTCGTGGCAAAAACCGCCCCCTGAACCGGTGGGGAAAACCTTTTGGCGGGGGAAAACCTTTTCCCCCAACAATGTAGGAGGGCACTCACAGGTGCCTCAAATTTGCGCAAACTAATTGGAAGGGGAAGAACTCGTCGCTCGCATTTCCTGGGTTATAATGAGTCGTAAAAGGTATCGTGGGACATGATTATGCTGGGCGGCCGAGGAAAGGGTAAGAAAAAGTTTTTTCCCATCGCAAACACACCGATAGGGCACTTCAAAAAGGGGGGGGAGATCCCAAGAATGCCAACAAAGCAAAGGGGCAATTCTATCAAGAGGAAAACCATATACCCCGAGCACATAGCCCACAAGACAACCAAGAGAAAAGGTGGACCCCATCGAAAAGAAACGAGGGAGGTCTTTTGGCATCTTACTCGAAATCCGCCTAAACAAAGGGGGGTGGCACCCGAAAAAATGACGAAAAAAAACGTCCTGGTAGGTGATGTCCGCAACAGACCCAAGGGGAACTCCAATCCACGATGTGGTCAAAAAGTGACGAGCTCTAATGCAGCGGTAATGTGGCAGCGAGGGAAAAACACCCGGATTTCAAGGCGAGCATTGGGTCCCCCATGCCTCTTATCCAAAAACACCAGGGATCAGGGGCCGACGTAGGAACCGGATTTGAAGAAAAAAAATGGAAGTAAAGCTAGACAGCAGCAGCCGGGGTCAGGAAGGGGAGGAAAGAACTTTCATTTTGATCGTAGAGGAGGCGAAAACGCGCGGGGGGTGGGGATTGTATAAGGGGTCTGACGGGGGAAGTTTTGCCCGGCGGGTGGAAAACAGGGTGTGGAGGAAGGCACGGCGATTTATATCTTTGCCTTAATGAGCAAAAAAAGAAGAAAAAGAATCTCGATTCTTTTTGGGGTTATGTGGAAGGCATGTGATGAGAAGAAAAACGCAGGAACGGGGGAGGGGGGGAGGACACCATTATGGTGGCGGGAAGAGCGGGAAGCCTTGGGCCCGATCCTTTTTCATTGCGCGGGGGGCAGAAAAGGGGGGAGGGGGTAAAGAAATGGGGGAATCGGACAAGAAAGGGGGAGGGGGGGGAAAAATGGACAGCTCTCGAGATCAAAAACCTCCTGGGTATTCGGCAACTTGGGGGGCAGTTTGAAAGGGAAAAAGAAAAAAAAGAAGTTCTCTCAGTTTTATATCCGGTCATGTAGCATTGACGTGGTTAAGAAAAAAGGGACACTAAAGGCAGACTCCTAAGGGATCAAACAATCAAAAAAGGGGAGGGGGAAAAGGGGATATAAGGGCCATCTTTATTTTACGGTATTGTAAAAAGTAAATAAAATCGAGGGGAAAATACCCTCAACAAACGGAGCATATGAACTAAAAATAGCGCGGGGGAGGGGGGAACTCCCAGTGTGCCGGATTCCGTAGGGGTATCCGAGCACATTCCCATTGGGTTTTGTCAAGAAACCGGGGAGGGGGGGGGACGAGCAATCACAGGCCCAACTCTGGAAAAAAACGACCTGAACACGCGCTTCCATCCGACGAGTTGGGGTCCGAAAAGCTTTGAGAAAGAAGAGCGACCTAGTGCCACTCACACGAAAGAAGCAATCGGCGAGTTTGTTCATTGGGGAGAAGGCCCTTTAGGGGCCGGATCAACCAGATCGTCTGGGCAACCATTTTTGGCAGGCACAGGGGAAAAAAAAAACAAAACGGGCAACCGTCGCGGGGGAAAGAAAAGGCCCACATCCCAGCACAGGGGGGGGTCAAATCTCATGAAGCTCAAACAAGAATGCGCGGTTGAGGCCATCCCGGAAGGAAAAAAAGAGGGACGATTTGCCGGGAGCCCGACCCAACAAAAAAAAAACCAGTCACGAAATCGTTCACTAACCGTTCACGCGGCTAAAAGGTGGGCTAATCGTGGAAATGGAAATGCAAAAAAAAACTGAAGGGGAACCCGGGGTTACGATCCTTAAGGAAGGTATACGAATCGTGCCCCCGGGGAACAAACAAAAAAAACCCGTTTAGTCAGCAGTGGGGGGAAGAGAAGGAAAACACAAATTGAGAAAGGGGGGGACTATCATTTAGGGCAAAAAAGGGGGGACCCAGGCGCGTTGAAAAAAGCATACAAACGACAGAGGGGCAGTGAACTGGCAACGGGAACCCCCGGGGGGTGTTTTCGGGGGGTTATTGGCCCATCAAAGGGAAGAAGGGGGAAGATTAGGGGGGCATAGGGGTTTGGGGGGGGGACATTTATATCTCCACCACTGTTTTTTGAAGTACTACCAGGGGTGCGGTGAAAATGAAAAACTGCCGGGGGGGGCTCAAAATCAGGAAGAAAGAAAATGACAAAAAAGAAAAAATATAATCAAAGGATAAAAAACAGGTCCAGTGGCGGCCAACTTGCCTCAGGAAAAGGGGGAACAAACCAGATATCCGAACGTCAACCCTGCAGGCCCGGGGAGGGGGACAGGGCCTGTTTTTGGGTGCAGCAGTTTTTGTCCCGAAAAGTGGCAAACCAGCCCGTTGGGTGTCACCGGAATGATGCCTGAAATACTCTATCGTACCAAAAAAGAGTAAGACTGTCCTCGTAGGAAAAATACTGTCTGCTTTTTGAAACACAGGGAAGCAGCCATCCTAAACCACGGATAAAATGGTTTTAAAGGGGGGTGTTGGTGCGGTGGCACGCTCGGGTTTGCACAAACACGCGGGAAGTGAGTTTATCTGGACCCGGCCCGGAAAAACCGACCTGAGGAAAAATTTCTGCCCACATTGGACAATCACGTGGTAACAGGGGACAAACGAACAGAAGTTCCCATGACCCCCCAACAGAACATAAACTTCTTATGGCCAAAAAAACCAAAGTAAATGGTAGGAAATGAGGAGTTCCCCGAGAACATTTAAAGAAAAAGTGTCAAAAAAGTAGGAAAACACCACGTCCAACAAGGGTCCATATATTTTAACGGACGTTGGGAAGTGGCGGGCGGGACGAAATTAGAAAGACCAAAGAGCTGGGTCGGCCTGTCCGGGGAGGAACAGTCCGGACGGCGTCGAGCATGGTGGGGTCTCAAATCAAAGGCGAAGGAGGGCGGGGCAAAAATAATTCTAAGTTGCACAGGGAGACAAAGGTCAAGAGGGGGGAGCGGGATATAATCAAAGCTACCAGGAACAGATGTGGTGTGAAACGATCCTCAAATGGCACGGTGAAAAAAGTCAATATGGGTGGAGGAAAAGAAAAGAAAAGAAAGCCCATATGAACTGGCCACCAGGAGTGGACCAAGCAACCCCTCAAAAAACACACCCGGAAAGGACGAAATAGTTAGCGAAGTACCGCGGGGTCAGAAGAAGAGTAGATGTGCTGATGAGGCACAGGGGAGAACACACAATATAAAAGGCAACACTGATTAAGAAACAGCGTCACGATGGTTGCCGAGGGTGAGGGCAGATGCTACCCAGGAGAAACCAAAACGGCGGCAAAAGACTGCTAAGGAACCCTAATTAAGGAAAAGGTAATAAAACCAGGCTAACGGTGAATAGACCAGGGATGGAGGGGGTTTCAACCGGAGAAAAAAATATCCATTCACAAAAAACAAAGCCTGCCGGTAAAATAACGGAAGCGGCGAGCCTTGTGATTCGTTAACCCCAAAAATGCCAGCAGGATACGGGAAGGGGGGGGGGGGAACCTTTTTCGGGGGTAGAGAGGAGTCAAATTTAAACGGTGGGGTAATAGAACACCTCAGGACTTTAAGAAAACGATTGAAAAAAAAAAAAAAAGGCCCCCCTACCCCCACTCCACCAGGAAAACAATCAGAAGCACCGAAAGGGAAATTCCCACCACAAGGAGCCGAGAAGGAATGAAATTCACCTTGCCGGTGGCGGAAGAAAGCCAGAAAGCCCAAACAGAAGGGGCTATACTACGTCAGAAAAAGAAAGGAGAGGGAACGAAACCGGAATCATTCTGGGGGAAACTGTCCTTGGGGGGGAGGGCAAGGGGGGAAAATTTATGGGAAAATACCATTGGTATGACAGAAAAGAGGGAAAGGCCACCCATAAGAAGCTAAAAGATTCCGAAAAATATCATCAAGTCCCTGAATCGTTGCCATTGTAAGAAAAAGACGAACACACCAACGAGAGCCAAGAAAAGGCGCCGATAATGGTCGGGAGTTGAGAAACCCGACGCCAAAAAGGGGACACGCTGTAATCCAAGGCGCAGGCCGTCCGTAGAAAAAAATGCCGTCAGCAGGAAATCTCTGAGAAAACAAAGAAACGGAGATTCAATGGACTAGAGATGCATCAGTGATGAAAAAAAGGCGTGCTGACGGGGGGGCAGCCGGGCTGCATGCTTCCCGAAGTGGGACTGGTCGGGGGGGTCTCAAGAACGGGGAAACATTTATCTATCCTCTTCGTCAAGAGGTAGTGCACAAACTCTATGTGGGATGGCCAAGGAAAACGATCAGGTGGGGAACGATGCGCCTGGGGGGGCAGGGGGATTTTCATTCTGGTTTTCCGCGCAGGGTTCCCTGCATATCCTGGTATGGATCAAGGTTTTACCTGACTGTCAAAAATAAAGTCCGGCAAAAATGAAGGAAAGAGGGAAATCTCTTGGGTAATTTACTGATCACAGAGGGATCGGGCATGTGGAAGTTCTCCAGACCTGCAAGAAAATTGAGCACGCGCAAAAGTGGGGGCAGAAATGGGGGGGGGGGGGGTACATGGGCTTGGGAAAAAGCTCTTGTGTTCTAGGGGGGAAAAAACGGGACCGTGGAGCAAGTCCAAGCAAGGGCAGTAAGAAAAGAATGAGGTCTAATAAAACAGGAATTGAGAAACATCTCTCTCAAAAAAATTTTTCTCAAAAAATGAAACCGGGTGAAAGCATGATGGGCCCTTCGGGAAAGGACTCTCCTCTGTAGTGAAAAAGGTGA
>Ga0179593_1359561_pt1 | contig 12899 bp, 19 predicted proteins | sample CZODoug2_1_08_16_FD_185931 | JGI IMG/M metagenome (GOLD analysis project Ga0179593, IMG submission 185931) | Vadose zone soil fungal communities from Angelo Coast Range Reserve, California, USA - CZODoug2_1_08_16fungal (PacBio error correction) | ecosystem: Environmental > Terrestrial > Soil >...
GGGACCGAGAGGGGAGAATGGAAACGAAGGATGTGGCTCGAGAGGACGATGGGCACTGTCCGTTTAATTAAATCTCCTCCGTGACGCCCGCGGTCAGACAAGCGGGGCTCCAAAGTCCATGGACGTAAAGTACTGGACACTCCTTCCGGTTGGGCGTTGGGCAACGGGGGAAGAACGTATGAAGCCAGGCTCGGTCGGGGGCCAACGGGGGAAAGAGACTTATTACGTCATGGTGTGCTGGACAACCGGGACTTCATTGAACCGCCGTGCCTCGCCGGAAAAAGGGCGAAGAGCAAGGACCAAAAAAGGTTCCGGGGAGGGAAACCTCGCGCGTATATCTTTTCACGTGGAATTCTCTGTTGAGAGAAAGGCCAAGTCGGCATCTCGCGTGAGGGGAAAAACACCGGGAACGTTTCACAGTCACTCCACTTTTTGCTGACTCTTGCCACCGGGTCCGCAAGGGACCAGGCGGGGGAATAGAGGGAGGATATAAGTCAGACGAAGGAAAAAACGCACCTCCTTGTCGGCGGCGAGGAGGTGCATGGTGGAGCCATACACAGGGCCAATCCGCGTGGCGTTATAGCGTGGAGGAGGAAGGGGGGGGGGTCTAACATAAACGGGTTCAATCTGGGGGGGGGCGGCGGGGGGGGGGTGGGTAATTGTCATACAGGGGAGGAAGTTGAAAAGTACCACCAGTGAGGCTCCTCTCGAATTTTCCCCCTGAGAGAAGTGTGATTGTTGACCCGTGCAGGAAAGGCAAGAGAATGTCAGTTTCGCGGTTTGTGAAAATCCCAGAAGGAGAAACGGAATGTACGCAAGCAGAAGTCCATAGAATACTCGAACACGGGGGGGTTCGGAGCGATCATCGTGGGGACGAGTCAGGTCGATAAGGGGGGTTGAGGCAGGAGGAGGTTTGGGGGGGGGACCATGCGACGAGAAAAAAAAGCACCTCCAGGTAACGAACAACCGCGGGATGTGCAAGAAGACCAATTCACGGGAAGTGGGTGAGCCGTTGGAGGAAAAAAAAAATGGGCGTCAAGAATGGGAGGTTCACAGTACTCGGGGACCGAGGCGTCGATCAAATTGGGCACCGGACTGGAGGGAGGAGCATCAAAATTCGGAGCAACAGGGACGAAAGCGAAGAGGGGGTGTGGTGGGGAAGGTCGGGGGGGAAAACCTCCTCCGACGCGAACTGCGTCCGCTACAACATGAAAAAAGAGCACCAAGGCTTGAAGATGGTTGGATACAGAGGGATCGCAGGAAGAAGAGACTCGCGCGCAAGGCAAAAGTGGCGCGCAGCAATGGCTCTGTAGGCAGTCCCCATTTACGGGCCCTTGCGTTACGTTTCCGGAAAAAATCAGAGAAGTTCCCTCAACTAAAAGGGGAATGACGTTTAAACGGAAGGGGGGGGTTATAGGAAGTCAGCTTACTGGGGTAAGAGGGAACCGGCTTTAACGGCGGAAGATATAGAGAAAAAACAATAGGAGATCTTGGGGAGGAATGGGGCTGCGAAAGCCCCCTCAAGCTCTTCACAGGTTAGCGCAAGATGCAAAAAAAAATGAAACGTTAGGGGGAAAATTCACCGAGGGATGTATTCTTTAAAGGGAAAAAGGGCGCAAGGGGAGTAGCGAGTCTCATTTATTACACCTTAGGAGAAGGGGGACTCGATTATAGAGTAGAAATCCTTGAAAGATTCAAAGGGTGAGTGGCACACGTAAAAGGGGGTTGAAACTGAAAAGGGGGACGGTCTTCTCGCGTCCTTCGATAGGCGGGGGCAATTGAAACCTAGGGCATCTGTGAAAATGCAAATCGGGGGGTGCATGGAGTAAGGATGAGCCGTAACTGAGAAAAGAATGACTATTATATTTACATGGCCGCCCCTGAGGACCGACGAAGGGGGTTGACGACGGGCTACAAGATAAACCCCGGGGAAGAGATGGAAGCCTGAAAGCGAATAAACTCTTTTTTCAGTCTCGGCGGCCCGAAGGGAAGGCCGGGGTAGGATATTTTAAAACAAAGACGGCGTAAACAAGGGAGGCGAAAAGCCCGGGAAAGGGACTCCACGCACTCATTTTCCGACTCTACTCGCCAAATGGAGGGGGGTTCCTGTTTCGAGAAGCTGGTGGGGGTCACGGACAACGATTGAAATGAAGGTACAACTTCTGTCGGCTTTCCCTCTCCGTTCAACGGGCACCGGCCCACGAAACAAAATTCTTAGGTATTGTGCTATCGAGCTGTCTTATTTTTTCGATCTGGGTAACAAACAGGGCGACTCCTATAAATACGGTTTAGGTGGCAGGAAAGGGAGGGAGAAAAAAATCTACTCTTAACGCGATGGCTAATGTAGGTGGCAATGGGAGGGGTCCACAACCATGCACCTGGCGCGGAGAAGGAACTCGCACGAGGGAGTGTTCGGGAGGTTATCGACGAGTCTGTCCGAACCTTCCCTTGCCTGGAGGGGGGCCCGGGAGCAGAGACCAAAAGTGAAGAAGGGGCAAAAGTTCTGGGGGGGTGACATGGAGAAGTGAATCTGACCGGCAGGCCTGACAACTTACGAGTTCAAAGATAATCACTGAGGGGGAAACGACACATGGGAAGGGAAGGATATCCGACGTGTCCGGCGGAGGAAAACGGTAAGCAGAAAAACCGAGAAAAAAGTTGGGACGCAAACCCATTCATATCGCAGGAAGAGCGCTGGGCGGTCGGACCCGATCGCAAAGAAGGTAGGCGAGGAAACGACTACACCCGGGAAGGGGGCGGAGACTTTAATGTCACCTGCACGAGGAGAGAGGGGGGGGAAAAACGAGAGGACGGAGGAGCGTTCCTTTGCACAGGGGTTCCCTAATCGTCGGACGGAGAGCAAGGTATATGCGGCCTGGAGACAGGGGCAGCAGGGGGAAAAAGGGTTAAGAGAACAAAACAAACGGAGGGTGAGGAAATAGGGACACTTCAACGTAAAACTGGGTCGCTCCGATAATAAACCGAAGGGAAGGTTCTCAATAACGAAGATGAGGGGAAAAAGTGGCTCCTTGGAAAGGAACATCGCTCCAGGCTCCAGGGGGGAAGGGGGAAGGTGGGGAGACCGCAGAAGGTGTGTTTTTCCGGGGTAGAAATTAGGGACCCGAGGGGCTTTTGCAGACGGAAAGTAGCGTTCTTTGATGGATCTTGACTGTTTGGGGTAGTAAAAATGAATGCCGAACAGGTCCGTGGAAGAGAAGGAAAAAAGCGACGGAAGGGTCAAATTTTCCGGGGAACTCACCCCTTCTGGATGTGCACGTGGTGCCCACTTTAGAGGGGTGTCAAGACAAAAAGGATCGCAGGGTCCAAAAAGGAGGGGGCAGAAGATTGGTAGCGAGGTTTGCCACCTTGACAACATGGCAGGTAGGGACCGAGTCAGATCGCATGACACAAACAAAAAGACTCGTGAGGAAAAGGTCGGTGGCGGGAGGCGTGGGGACCGCATTGCCTCCAAAGCGCGTTATCAACGCACGTCGGGGGGTTGGGGTGCGACGACCGGGGGGGGGCAGAAAGATCAGTGGAGTAGTAACGGTTGACCAGCAGCCATCCCCCTGTAGTCTAAAGTGTGCGACAAGTTTTCTGGCAGAGTGGGGGGGGACGGGCAAGGGACGAAGGAATACTAACGGGAAACATGTCAGAATATGGGGTAGTAACATCCCATATTAATGATCAGAAACGAGGAATCCAGCCTCGTGAGGCGATGAGACGTCCAAAGGGGGGGGGGGTCGATAAAACGGGGGTCAGGAACGTCCTGTGAAGCCTGGGTCCCCGGCAGAAACGGGCGACAAGGCCTCCAGACCGACGGAGAAGAACAGGCGGGGATGGGAAGCGCTGGGACATCAAACAGCCGGGGGATGACTGGGCGAATGGGGAAACACAAAGGCGTATTCGAAGTGGGGAAGTTCAAAGGTACGGAACAGGGAACAGAAAAAAGAATGTCAGGGGGAGGCAGGGGGGAAGACAGACAGGCAAACATCGAGGAAGTTCTACAAGAGAATCGTGTTGACACCACACAACCCAAAACAACCCAACAAAACAAAAACACCAAAAAAAAAAAAAAAAAAAAAACCACCCACAAAGATAGATGCCGGATGAAAAAAAAAACCCTTCAAGTCAGCTAAACAATGTCAATCTCTCAGTTGAAAACGTTGGACAGGAGAAACGGGTTTTTGTACCAGGGGATGAGGAGGACAGGGAATCCGAGAGACTAGACCGGGGGGTGCCGCAGAAATTCTCTAAGACCGGAAAAGACCCTTGCTGCTTACGGGCCAAAGATAAAATTCAGGATGAAGGGTTGGGGGAGAAACGGCACGCTACCGGTGGAGTGCCTGCGAACTACGAAGACAAGGAAAGAAACAAAAACTGGTAAAAGATAGAGAAGGTGGACCGAAGGGGTGGGAGGAAAGGAAAGGCCCGTACCTCACGTTACTCTGAAAGGATTAAAACCTTAAGGAAACGGGGCCAGGGTTAACTGAGGTAAACAGGACCGGAACTGCAAGGGAGAAAATTTAGTAGAGACTCGATTTTCTTGAAAGCAAACCGGCGTCGCTCGCGATGAGTCGGGACCTGCCGCGTATCCAAAAACAGGCAAACAGGTTCGTGTAAAGAAAGGGTCCTCGCGGGAACGTGCGGCGATTAAATCCGTTCTCGCAGGAGGTCTGGGAACGAAGAAGGTCCAACAGGGAAAGAGCGGGGTCGAAGTATCTAGATGGGTCATGGCTTGTGTACTAGAAGGAAATGCCCAAGTGAACGGGGGGTTTCAGGAAGTAGAAGGAAATGGGTGAAAGAAAAAGAGGACAACAGAGTGGGTTGCATCGGAACACGGCGAAAGACGGTCATGTCTGCATGGCGCAGATGGAGGGCTGAAAAAGAACCTCGGTGTTTAGAAAGCTTTATCACGGGAGGCCCAAAAGAATGGGAAACGCCGACGGCGAAAACCTACGACTGATCCAAACGACCTCCGACGAAAAAAGCGTGTCCAAGGGAGCGATAATGGAGGGGGAACAGGACCACTATGGGAGGATCCTTCTCGTGGTATGGGGGTGAACCGACAGAGAAAGTTAAAGGAATAAAGCGCGGCAAAGCAAAAAAAAAAGAGAAAAAAACTAGAGGAACGGGAGGTTCGAGACGCGTGGGGGGGGGGGGGTTAGGGAACAGGTAAGATGCCTGGATGCCGGTACCACCAGAACTACTGTTTCGGAGAAAAGGGGCGCTGTATGGTGGAAAAGGGCTTGCGCAAAAAAAACGATTCTCCAGCGACACGAGCGGGTCGGGGTTAGGAGGGGGGAAGGAGAAGAGGGAAGAACTGTTCAACGCGTGAAACTCTGTCCTTTTCACTGTTCCTATGGCATCATCTACCAAGGGAGGAAGTGCCGGGCTGGTTAGAAGAACGAAGGAAATCACAAAAGGGAAGCAAAAAATGAAAAACTGAGTGCCTCCCGGAAAAACGCTCGGCCTTTCGGATTCACTGGTAAGGTTCCAGTCGCGACAGGAGGGGGTCACCACCACATGGCCTTATCCGTGCCAAGAGAGGACTAGTGCTGACTGTGGAAACAAAGAAACAGCAAGGAGGAAACTGAAATTTATCTTCGCAAAAGACACCCTGGGCTTATGGGATAGGAGTAATGGGGGTCGCAGAGCGGATGGGGGAAAGAACCAAGCAAGCGTAACGAGATCGGTCCGTTTCGCGGCCCCCGGTCTCTTCGATGCCAGTAAGAGGGGACGTGTTGAAGTCATCCGGCTCCGTCAGGAAATGGGTGAAAAAAGTGAAGAATAAACCAAAGGGGGGGATGGACAAGAGAGAGATCATAAAAGTTTACAGGGAAGGAGATTCCTTAACAAAAAGAAGGGTCAATGGAGCTCTAGAAAGGGATCGAGGAAGTGTAAGCTTACTCATAAGGAGACCAGATAAAAAATCGTCATAAGAAAGGGGAGCAGGGACCGTAATGAAATATTCCCTCAGTCCGGTTTTGGAGGTGGAGATCACTGGGGGAGGGAAGAACCTCTTGGAGAGGTAGTGACCAGAAGGAAAGCGAGTCTGCGCGGAGACCTTTGGTTTTTCTTCACCACGAGGGGGAGTTTAGTCCACGGCAGAGGCCGGAAAAGGGAGGAGACGCGGGCCCGGGATGTAACGACCCGTAGGAGCTGTGGGGTGCAAGGTGGAACTTCTCATGTTATCAAAAGGCCACGGGCCCAGATCTCCAACTTAATCCGTGTATCCAAAAACCAACCAGTGCACACCGAATAATGAGCCAACCGGCACAAAGGCAAGGGCATCAGGAGGAATGGATCTCCTTCAAAAAAACACCCGCTCCACTCCGATTCGGCTAAATTTTCCGGAAGAGGGGGGGGGACCGAAGTGAAGATCCGAAAACGAAAGAGAGTTATCAAACGCGTAGCGGGTGGGCCATGCACCGAAAAACGACGGACGAGGACATGAGATAAAGTAACCAGCTCGACCACCATCCCCAGGGCGCGGCTAGAGAGCGACTTTTGGCGGGTGGGGGATTGAATGACAGCTACAGACGGGAAGAGGGCAGGTGGAGAAATCAGGAGGTTGGCTGGGGAAAAAATCCGACATGAACAAAAAGGGATGGCGCGCCGGGACCTATCCAGTCGGAGGGAACTCGAGTCAGTGACAGGGGGGGAAGCGTAGTAAAAATCGGTCGATTCAGGTCGATCGGTTGACGCAAAGGTCTAGGGTTACAAAGTCGTAGAGGGACCCACGGCCTAACGGGCGGGACGGGAAGGGGATTGTTCGAGCAGCGCGAATCAGCAGGAACAGGGGGAGCGATGGTTTGGAAAAGGAACCCCGGCAGTCGCGTCAGTGGAAGGGGCACAGGAATCGGGGCGGAGTCAAAAGTCTTTGCATATTTAGCCCCCCATGCCCCACGTAGGCCTTCGTAATCGTGTAACAGCGGGGCAACAAGAGGGAGACTATCACTCCGCGACAAACGGACCCCCTCGTGCCAGTGGAAGTGGGCCGGGGGCCAGTACTTGGAAGAGGTTGGATCGAGAAATAAAAAAATAGAATTACAGGGGGTGGCGCGCGACGCCGTTGAAACAAGCTGCTGAGCGGCCGACATTTTGAAAATTTCTTTAAAGGTTCCGGGACGAAAGCGGCACGACGAAGAGTGGAATGCGGTTTGGGAAGAGAGGACCTGGTGACCATTAGGAGGGCCTCTCCCACAAGGAGTCAGAGACAACACAACGAGAGGAAAAGAGAGAGAGCTGGGGACAGAAGGGGTTGGGCAGCCCCCGGTAAGAGGCACCGGTAAGGCTGAAGGAGTACACATGAAACGAGTGCCCTTTGAAGAGAGAATCCGGCCGTCACGCAAGACGCAAAAGGAGTGGTCTCTACCTGGCTGCTCTCAAAACGCGGAGTCGCCGATCGAGTAAGTTCGCGGGAAACACGGCTTCACCGAGTGAGGGGCCCGGAGCTGTGGGAGGAGTTTTCAGTCTTAGGGAGGACTGCCAGTGCTAACGCACTCGGTGCAGAGGGAAAAACGAGCGAGGTAGGGAGCATGGGGGGGGGTTGTGCAATTGGCGGGATACTAAAGAACAGAGGAAATCAGGGAATGGGCCTCCCTGTTAGAGTAAATTTACGCCCACTGAGAAAAAGCCGAAGGGGGGGGGTGGGCATCTTCACAACTGCTACAGATAACCCGAGTGGGACTCTGCTGCAAACCCGAGCGGTGGAGGAACTGGCCAGAGGCCGGGGGGGCGGAAAGAGAAGGGGGAAAAAAAAGACCTACGGCGTCCACCACGAAAGAGGGCAAACGATGATAGAAGACGACCCCTCGGTGCAGAAAAGACTGCTTCGCCGAACTGAAAGGGGAGGAGTGCCGACAACGGTGCGGGTTAGAAAATCATGAAATGAGAAAGGTTAAAGGATGGGGGAGCGGACCAAGTTCTAAAGAAAAAAAAAGGTAGGGCCAAGACAGGCGCGGACAATGAAAGATAGATGCGGCGCCGGTACGTCATTTTTTCGGCTGGGCCCCACAAAAAGTATACCGAGAGCCGTGCTGCAAAAGTACTTTTTCCACCCGAACGCGTTTCGAGAAATCGAAAGGGGAGCTGTGATTGGCCATTGGGGAGGCTCACCACTGGCCGCACGCGAACACGAATAACGCAGGGGAGGGGGGAGGTATAATGAGATCTATCCAGCCTTGTCAGGAAGTTGACAATGTTGTCACGAGTCAAAATAAAAAGTGGAGCAGGTGGGCGGGGGGTAAAACGGCGATACGTGAGTCTGGAACAAGGGAAGATTAGAGTTCAACACTTTGAACATCTCCACTTTATTTCCGACGGAAACAGGTTGGACCTTCAAAGTCAGAATGGGTCCTTTATTAAGGAAGGTTACAATGCCGAGACGACGGTTAACCTAACTTACTCATCTCTCTCGTGGGTGAAGGGCGGGGAAACCGGAAAAGATTCTTGAAGTGGGTAGACACTCCTAAAAAAAGCGCACGGGATAGAGGTGAATTGCTGAGGCCTCGCGATGGGAGACCTCGTTCTTCCCGAAGTATGGTAGGTTGAAATACCAATGAGAATCTAAGAGAGAGAAGAAGTTAATTACTCTCATGCCGTGGGAAGTCACGGTGTGGTATATATACCAAACGGGGAGGAGAAAGGAGAGAGTTAACCAGGGGAAGAAAAGACCGTGGGACGGAAACTATTCCCTGGAGACATCGAAAAAATAACGGGCCGTGAACAAAAATCCTCACGGGAAGAAGGGGGTAGAAATCGTCGGTCAAGTTTGAATTACAAGTAGACAGGAAGCAGGTTGGTCGTGGACGGAAAAGAAGTCCATGGGTACGGGTTTCCGAGTACCAGGATCTTGCTAGGGTGGTTTGCGTTACCCCTCCGGCTCAGTCAAGGGTAAAGGGGAGATCACGGAAGGGAGAAAGGAAGTGAAAAGGTTACAGGAAATCCAGCAAGGAGAATTTCAGTTGTACACTCTCTGTGCAAGGCCGGCCGGTCAAGCGCGCCGAGGTAAAAAAAGCAAGGCACGGCGAAAGGTTAAGCTGGGATGACACAATTCAACAGTGCGACCCTTAGGATGTACTTCGATCTCCAGGAAGCAAAAGACGCTCAAGAGAGAGGCTGGCGAAAGTGAAGGAGCGGGGGGGTGGGGGGGTAGCCAAAAGCCCATCGACCATCTCGTGCGAAAGAACGCTTCGCGGTGGCGAAATAAACCTGGGGAGAAGAGCGTCGGGGGGATAGGGAACCGAAAAATAAGAACTCACAACCGACCGTGGGGGGCGCGAAGGAAATGGACTGCCATTTTGTGGGGAAACGTTGGATTTGGGACCCGAAATAAAGCGAGCAGTGAGGCAGTAGTGTGTCGTGACATACCGACAAGGAGTCAGAAGGTCGAGCCGAAGCTTGCGAAGGGACTGTAGACACCGCGTCACGGCGGAGGCTATCTCTTTTCAGATCAGGGAAGAACTGGGGAGACCGTAAGGGTCCGAAGTCGTGAGGGAGACCCACTCACTCACATCAGGGAGACGAGAACAACAATTGTGCCGCTATCGCGGACGATATCCATTGGGAGGCTTTTCTCATTTGTGTCACAAAAAAAGAAGGTCTAGGGGAGAAGGGGGGGTTTCAAGGGAATGAAGTAGGCGAAGCACGGCTGGGGGGCGGTAAATAAAGGAAAGTCCCCCTCGGATGCAAACCGGGGGCGACCAGGGGATCGTGTTTAACGCGAGGGGGGGGAAAAAGAGGAAAGGACAAGAGGAGCGGACAATGGGCACACGCGCGAAAGGGGAAGTTCGGGGAAAAAAGAGAACGGGTGCTAGAGATAACGGATTACCGGAGATCCTCTTAGGACACCGGGGGGTGGAAAGGAGAGAGGGGGACGCCTAGGGAAGGTCAATAGGACATCAGCGTGAACTGATGTCAAAATAAGGGAACTGCAACAGGTTTGGAAGCATGGCATCTAAAGGTTGCGGGAGGTACCGGACGGGGGTGTCTTGGAGAGACCCAGCCCGTGAAAGAAGCTACTAGACACAACCAAAACCGTTGGAAAAAAAAAAAAAAAAAAAAAAAGGGGGGGAAAAGAGAGAGTGCTTGGAAGAATAGAGTCCATTGACATTTACTCTAACGGTCAGAAGAGTGCAAAGGGGGAATGCCGCAGATGTATTTAAAGTCCAAGTACAAGAGAGTAGGAAGTTCTGTCAGCTCGCTCATTTGAAGAAAACTGAGCCAGGTCGGGAATATGATGGAACACGATTTAGCGGGCCACGATTCAAAAGAGTTCGAGAACAGGGGTCACCTCTAGGGGGTCCATGGAAAAGAGGGGGCGGAATGGCTTTAAGTCGGTGCCCCGAGGAGTTCAACAAGAGTCTACTACAAGTCTAATTGTCTATTTTTTTTGAGGGAGCTAGAAAACATAAAACGCCAAGCAGGGAACTGATATGGCAGAAAGGTTAGGTACATTTTGTAACGCCCACGTCTCGAATCGGTGGGAAATCAACCAACTGACGAAAAGAGAACCCGGGAATGGATGAAATTCACGGTCTTCGGACTAACTAGCCCCAATCGCTGTTTAGAAGGAGGGGAGTATCCGGGGTACGCACGCGAGGGGGGGGGAATCCACTGCGTATCGGATGATAAATCCTATTAGGCCGAGCCTACCCCTCTTTCCAAAGCGGCTAGGCCGAACGGGAGGAGGCTGGGAAAGAAAATGCTATCCTGCATAGGGGAGGGTCAAAGAAAATCTAATGCCTCACGAAAGCGCCTTGTCCGGACCAGGCAAAAAGGTAAAACGGCAAAGCACACGGCGCGCAAGGACGGGGAGATAAGCCCGGGCTGCTGTGGGACTGAGCGGGAAAAGGACTTCCTAGATGCTGACAAAGGGTCGGTAGGGAAGAAGAGGACGTTCTAAACTCTGGATGCGATTGTAATGTTGCAGGGTCTGGCTCCCAAAAAAAAAATAACTGATCTCAAGAAAAGGCGCGGGGAGGGTTTCGGGATGAGGAGCGGAAGCTTAACGGTTCCGGCCTGTGGAATTTGGCACCGAAAGCTACCAAAGTGGGAAGACAGGGGGGTACCGGCGATCCTTGGGGGGGAGAATGAAGGGTTCCAGCTGTCCCTTCTCAAGGAGGTGAAACAGTTTAGATGTCTTGGTTCATAGGACAACGGGACCTTCGCTCAGAATACCAGGGGGGAAAAGGCTATTCACGGGAAAGGTCAAAAAGCCCTGTAACACACAGGTACTCCTCAAAAGAGCAGCGAGCCGCTGGAAACAGAAAATCAAGCTTCTGCTCAAGGGGGACAGCGCAACCTCACACTGTACGGAGGGGCTCGAAGTAATGTAAACACCAGAGCTTGGTGAAACAGGCGGGAGACCGGAGGGGATGATTTTCAACCGGCCGATCGTACTAGAACAGCGGCGGTGGCATCCTCGGCGAAAGTTCGACGGTGACGTGGGCTAACAAAAAACAGGAAAGAGAGGATCCACGGTCACCGGAGGGAAAACACTTAGGAGGGCTTCAAAGCAGGTACTGGGCTCTTAGTGACGGGTCTTGAATGAAACAGCTCATAAGGGAAAGACGCATTCAACGAGAGCAGGCAACGTTTGCCCAGTACATGGACGGCCGAAGGACTAAAGGTGGTGGAGATTAACGATATCAAGGATATCAACTGAAATTTTTCGCTTGAGGTTGTCAGACACGGACAGAGGGGGGCAGTGATAAGGGGGACGGTGGGAGGACCCAAGGCGTTAAAGAACGTAATACTTTGCAAGGGAATAGAAAGAGGATCAGAGGTCAAGAGTGCGAGGAAAGAAAAAAAAGACGAGGTGACCTGTTTGCCCTAGGGGGAATGCTTACCGGTCAACAGCTCGCCAAGTATAAAGGAAGGTATCCCCAGCCGAGGTGATCCGGTCGCTGGAGCGGTGGACCAAACCTTGCACATGCACGGGCCGGCGGGAAAGATCGGCAAGATAACCGAAACCGCGCCCGGTGGAGACGGGGAGAGTCAGGGATCAGGGGGTGGTTGGAGCCGCACCAGGGGGGCCACATCCAAACCAAGAGAGGGCTATAAAGTAAAAGGGGCGAACAGAAAGGGCAACAACGAAGGACATGAGGAGTATAAGGGTACACTCGCAAAAGAATTCGCGTCTAAAAGGATGGCTCGACGTGTGATGGGGGGAAAAATCGGGGGTGAAGGGGCGCGGGAAAAAAAGGACCTATGCCAAGTTGAGGCGTTCAAAATCAGGGAGTGCGAGAAAAGGAGGACAAACTTTCTGCACGCTCCTCAATTGAGAGCCAGAAGGGGACAAAGGAGGGTTAGGGGGGAGATGGCGAGAATCGAAATGAATGCTTGGGAAGCCGGGAGGGCGGTGTCAATGGCGTGCCGTGAATCCCTCGGGAAGGGATAAACAACGCCGGTATGGATACCTGAGAGGGAAATCAGCATGAAATGTTTCTTGGTAGATTGGGGGGGATGGCACCAAGTCTAATACAGTGGGAGGGAACCATGTACTCAGACCTAGGAGGATAGCATTAGCTGGCAGTGAAGAGCATACACAGAATGCCCCATCTCGAGCAAACGGCTTCAATCACGAGCCTTTTTGTAATCTGCTGTGCAAAAGAACGCGGCGAACGACAAGACCACTGGCCCCAAAATAGGGAGGGGACTGTGGGCAGGAATCGGGGTTAATAAGGTTGGTCTACCGGAGAGAGGACTTCGTAGGCGGACACAGTGAAGGGTGGCTGATCAACAGGAGAGGATCCCAAAAGTTTGCAGCCCTTTAGGAGGGACCATGGGAAAAGCAAAAGCGTCAATGGAACCAGCGGTCAGGCTTTGGAAGCCTTAAGAGGAACCAGGGGTGCAGGTAACCCTTTGCAAGTCTCAAAAACCGGCCGGCCAGC
>Ga0179593_1466923_pt1 | contig 12899 bp, 13 predicted proteins | sample CZODoug2_1_08_16_FD_185931 | JGI IMG/M metagenome (GOLD analysis project Ga0179593, IMG submission 185931) | Vadose zone soil fungal communities from Angelo Coast Range Reserve, California, USA - CZODoug2_1_08_16fungal (PacBio error correction) | ecosystem: Environmental > Terrestrial > Soil >...
GTGAACTCAGAAAACATAAGGGGAAGCGGAAACTGTAGAGGGGAAGATAGACAAACGTAGCAATTAGGAGAGAAAAAATAAAAAGGAAAAAACATGGTACACGAGACTTTGTAAGAAAAAACCTGTTTAGGATGGGCGTACTCTCTTTCACGTGAATTCGCAGATAATGAGGGGTGGGGGGGATCTATTTGGACGGTGAGATTGACTTGGCTCGCACTGAAGAACTGAGTACACTAATAATGCTGTTGTCAATCGTGCTAGATGTCAAAAGGGCTCTGATCATACCAGTATGGATGTGAAGCGATGGAAGCTTAAGGAGACGTATGAAGAGAGGATCATCGGCAGGACTGTCGGGGGAGAGGGTCACATGCAAGAGCTCGGGGCTTTTGAGGAAGGGCATTGGGAAAAGTAATGTGTTTGAAGAAGGGAGGAGTATTCCAGACTCCCATATTCCTTATGAAGGAAGCATCAGGGGAAAGCGAGGAAAAAGAACTCTGACATATATCCTACAGCAAACACGGGCTACTCGCAATACTAATCAGTGTGGGCTTCCAGAGGATGCATCTGGACGTTGAGCTACCCATGCAATACGAAAAAGGAGGGGGGGGGGAACCGAGGGGAATATATAGCTGCTCAAACCACAAAACCAAAAAAAAAAAAAAAAGCCTGCCAAAAAAAAAAAAAAAAAACAAAAAAAACGAACGTGAGAAGGAAATTGGTCGGCACAGGAGTCAGGGAATGTAGGAACTACACCTGATAATGAAGCCACTAAAGAGTAACCAAAGTGAACTTAGGGTGCAGCCTTACGGGGCGAAACAGCTGAGCGGTCATTTAGACCGATTGGCACATTCAGCAGCATTCTAAGAAAAGGTGTTCCGGAAAAGTCGGGTTCGCAAAATACTCCAAAAGAAAATCACAGGAGGTCAAAAGGGGTAGGACAAAGGGCCTAAAAAATCTTCAATGGCATAAGGGTAGAAAAATTCCCCTCAAAGACGGCGGAGGTTTGCGGTAGTGTCGGACGGGGAAGAAAAAAAACGCTGTTGCGCATCCATGGGAGATAGGCTAAACAAAAGGATCAAGGAGAAAAAAAAAAACGATACTTTCTTAAGGGGCTTAGCTTGCGAACTTTAGAGGATGGGGAAAAAAGAGGTGAATCCAGGGGGGGGTTCTTAAGGTTCAAAGTTGAACTCCAACCCAGATTTCAATAAAGTTCTAGGGCACTCTGAGAGTAGCTATAATGGTGAGAGTAAGAAAAACAAAACCGACGAGGGGAGGGAAGGGCGTAACTGGCAAAAATCCTCGCAAGCTCAATTTGAGGGGGAGAGCGAAAAGCTGTGGGAATTTTAAGCTATCAACCTCTTAATGATTCTGGGGAAAAGGAGGAGACAAGACAGGGTCACAACTCCTTGGTTAAGAAGAAAAAATGATAACAAAGCTCGTGAGAAACCGGGAGGGGCGGTCCTGCGAGGGACTTCCCGATACCAACAAGGGGAAGCAAGCGTAAGCAGAAATCGCGACCATATGGCGATAGCATGGAAGCAAGGATATATAGGCACCTTGTCGGTGAAGTACCGTTGCTCACATGTAGCTTTTTCGGGGACGGGAAAGTGACGGCGTTAGAAGGGTTATTATAAAAAGTCCTTTAGGTAGGGATCCTTCGTGAATAACAGTTAAGTTTCGCCATCACTCAGTAGTCATAGACTATCATGATCCGCACTAGGCTGACCAAGGAGAGAAAGGTACAATATTTCACGCCATCTACTGAGCTCATAGACGGGGGGTCAGACTATAAAAGAGGAGCTAGTGGGAAGAAACGGAGTTAGTACTGCTGAACGAAAACACCCAGACGGAGAGGGTGAAAGGCCGCAGACTAGCAAGCAGAAGTGCTCCACGGACGCGCCCAGGGGCGAAGGAAGAAGGGCCTCCAAATTCAGGAATAGGAGGGAAACTTGGGCCCTGTGCATAGTAGCGGAACTTTGTGGGGGCTCAGGTCGTGCAGCAATATCTTAAAAAAGAAGAATCTTGCGGCGGAAAGGGAGAACGGAAAGCGAACAGAAAGGGGGGATGCTCAGAATCGAAGAAGTCAGCCTATCGGCGGGTGCGGGGGGGTTGACACAGGGAAGTGGGAGGATTCCTTCGGGTCGAGGGTGGGGAAAATGCCGAGAGGTCCTGCGGGTTGGCAAACTTGAAAGAGGGGGGTCCAGAGTCAAACTTAGGGTCTTGACAGGGCTAGGGAATTGAATATTGGGTCAAAACTCACAAAGGACAGGAACATACTAGTGCTTAGAAGGTTGATTTCTAGGACTTCAACACCGCCTAAAATGTAGAAGACAATAGATGGAGAAGAAAGAAGACTCAAACAACAAAAACTGGATGGATGAGGGGTAATAACAGGAAGGATACTAAGCTATCCTCCCTGTACGAAGAAAAAAAAAAAAGAGAGAAGGTAGACAGGCGAAAAAGTCTTTAGCGAAAGGTCGGGGAACGAAACGACGCGAGACACTGCGGGGACTGAAGTAAATCCAACACACAACGGACAACTTCTTGGATTCGGGGGGTCTTTCTCGAACCTAGTAAGTGGGGGGGAACATAAAAAAGCAATATATCCCTGGGGGCAAAAAGTGCAAAAACAGGATATTGCTATATTTCCATTCCGCCTTCTTGGGCCCGCGGGGTGGGAGCAATGCTCCGACCCAGTGCGAGACAAAACGCGAAGAAAGGTTAACCAAACAACGCCAAGAGGATTATAAAAATGTCAATCCTCAATGAACGGTGGGAACGACTACGCGAAACGCATCAGTCCGGGGCGACAACAAAAAAAGGATCCAACCTTAACACAAAAAACAGAAAAGAAAAAATCATGTTGCGACCAGAGAAAAAAAAGCTCAAGGGGCGGAGAAGGACTATGTGAGATGTGAGCTAGCACTTGGAGGGAAATAAAAGAAGGGGAAAATAAAGGACTTTACAGATTAGTGGGGAGGGTAATGGTGTTTTGTATGACTAGACAGCATTTCAGTCATACTTTCTATGGAGAGAAACGGCACCTCGGAGAGAAAAGACGCGAACGCGGGCTGGAAGTGGCAGGGGATGCTGTCAGGGGATTTGAGCATAAATACTGGAGAGAAAGAATGCCTGGGGAAAGCGGAACATGGAATACTGGACATCAATGCGGTCTGGCCTCTCACTGGACTTTTCAGTGACTGTGTAGTCCAAGACATCTTTAAAAGACGCATCGCCAGACGTTGGGGTCCTTGCGGCAGCCTATAATCGAGAAAAAGCTGTGAACTAAGGGACCCAGAAGCGGAAAAGCCAATTGTTGAGCCAGGGACATCGACTCGAGGAGAACATGTAATTAAGTGGATGGTCTCCATAGAAAGTGACAAACATTATGGGCCCCTTATGGGACGAAGGCGCGAGTGGGTAGCGAACGAAACTCTATATCGGTGGTGGTCCTGGGGGGCATGGACAGGTGGGCGTAAACCGCGCTGCTTGAGGAAGGGAAGTCAAGTGGCAAATGGCTCAAACCTTGTCCTATGTGGGACGTCGGGCGAGATTCCGTAGGGGTTGTGATCCTGTGTTCTATAGGCAAGAAGAGCTACCGTCGTACAGAAAATGCAAGACGTGGGGCGGTCTACTCACTTCTGGCAATCCGGGGGTAGGGCAAAGAGGGGCGACAAGCGGGTGAAGAGAAAGAAACCAGACACCCAAAAAAAAGGCGGAAGAGGGGAGAACTAGAGGACGGTCGGCACGGCACAGGTTGGGGTCATGAGGGGGGGCTGTGGGGGACTACACAGGGTGGGTTTCCCGTAGGCACAAGGTTGAGCCAAGAAGATCTGGTGGTACCAATCAAAACTTCATGGGACAGAGGAAAGCAGCACTTTCCATCTGAAACTTAAGAAGGAAAATGGCTAGTCTAAGGAGGGGGGATGTTTGGACAGAAGGTGATTGCGGGACCCGGGATGTGCGGACGCGACCGGGTGTAGCGTAAAGGGAAAAAAAAAAATGGATCATGTTGCTCGAACCGGTGGGGGGGGGGGGGGGGGGGGGGGGGGGGTGGAGGGAGGTGGGGGGGTGGTGGGGGGGGGGGAGGGGGGGGGGCGGGGGGGGGGGGGGGGGGGGGAGGTAGGGGGGGGGAAGGGTCGGGGGGGGAAGGAGGGGGGGGGGGGGGGAAGGGGGGCGGGGGGGGGGGGGGTGGGGGGGGGCGGGGGGGGGCAGGTGCTGGGGGGGGGGGGGGGGGGGGGGGGGGGGGGGGAAGGGGGGGGGGGGAGGGGCGAGGGTGGGATGGTGGCGGGGGTGGGGGGGGGGAGGGGGGGGGGGGGGGGGGGTGGGGGGGGGGGGGGGGGTGGGGGGGGGGTGAGAGGGGGGTCGACGGGGGGGGCGGGGCGGGGGGGAAAGGGGGGGGGGGTGGGCGGTGGGGGTGGGCGTGGGGGCGCAATTTATCGGCGCAGCGTACCCGCAGGTCTGTCCAGGGTATCCTCGACGGGTAGGTTCAGAGGTCATGCGGCTCCCACCCCAAGAAACAAGGTACGCCCACTTCTGGGTATAGATACTTGACTCGGGGATTCGAGGGGGGGGGAATCTAATGGTCTTCGGGGGGGATGGCTCAGGTGTCAAGAGGGGGGGATTCGATCGTGGTTGATGTGCACCTCCGGGCCCCGTTGGGTTTTAAGAGGTGGGGGAGCGATTCTCATCTGAAGCTGCGCAGCCACGTTAGAGCCTGGGGATCGGGTGTGCTGGGGAGGGTGGGCGGTGAAGCGTGTGCGTGCCGCCAAGGTAGAGTAGTGCGCGCCGCCAAATTGGCAGGGGGATACCCCTGTAACGGAATGTGATACGGAATAGGCAACAAGCTGAAAGGAGCGAACGGCGTGGAAGACAGATGCCAGGGGATTGGGTAGCCCCGGTAGCATCAGGGAATGAGGTGCGCTTTGCGCGGATTCGATGCAGGTGGGGGAAGAGAATAGTTGGCAGCATGTGATCTGGGGGATGAAGACTATAAAGCGGTATAAGTTGTTGAAGCCCGGCCACTGTGCACAAGAGGGCCTGGGTGCGGTGGGGTGGGATGCTCAGGGTCGCCGAGAGGAGAGGCGAAACAGTTTTTCGTGCATGAATGGACAGGCCGGAGGGTTAGAGTAGTAGAGGGGAGAAAGGGGTATATCCCGGTCGGTTAGGGGGTGGATCTTGAATCTGATGCGGAGGAGGGGGGAGGAACGTTGGTTTGGGAGAGCTGTGAAAAGCTGAGGGGGGGCTAATGCTTACGGGGAGTACCCGGGAGGGCCGGGCAGGGCCTTTTGGGGATTGCTACTGACGGAATTTTTTTAAATAAGATGACACTCTTTCTCCAAGGGGGTGGTAACGGATGAATCTGGGTCGCGCATTCAATCCACTTTCTAGCGCGGGGAAAGGTGTGCTCAATACACGGAAGTGAACGGTACTGGGTAGGGACAATAGGCGTATCGTCTCCCACTGAGTGGGGTGGGTCGAACTTAGACGTATTGGGGTAGAGGTATAATGGGGCACTTGGCCGAGAGTACTGTCCGTGGGCGCTAATTAGGCGAGATATGCAGCACCAGGTTGTGATGGCAGCAACGGACTGTGGGGGGAAAGACTGCCGACGGTAAGATCATTCGAGGTAACAAAAAAAAAAAACTAGTTATTTCCCAAGTAGATTCCTCACTACTCTTCGTCGTTTCTTGGTGCTCCTTCGTTGATAGAGGAACCAGTGACCATCCCTGCTACATGTCTCTCATGCTACCTTTACAGCCCATGCAAGCTAGCCCTCATCTAGTCACGAAAAACTTTCTCCTATCTCCTTGGTGGCTCCACCGCCTGGCGAGCGGTGCCTGAGTCTCGTCTCCCTGTTGCGTTCAAAGGGCGAATTAAGGTTTCTGCCTCTCCCGAATCTGGACTCCTGACTCTCATTGCCGCAGGTCTAATTTTAGTTTGTCGGGTTTCCCCTAGGGTGGTACACCTGTAAGTCGTCATTTATCACTCGCAAATTTCCGTTTAAATACTTCTCTCAGCTTAAGGAAGAAAAACCTGTGCCCCCCCTCCTTGTTCCTAGTCACGCGCCATCTCTCGTGTCACTGTAGCCTGGTACTTCCCCTGTTGTCTCCATAATTTCCGCCAACTATTCCCTCCTTCGTTCTCAGCACCCCGCAAGGGATTGGAGACCATGTGGACTTTATTAGACGACCTACACGGAAACGTCTCTACTTCGTGGCCCGCAGAACGCTGGTCCCTCCAAGGAATTTAATTGGAACAGCACCGCGTGCTAGTTTGATAGGAATCTCCCGGCAGTCTTCTGTAGTTTCTCTCCCAGAAGACAGCGCCCGTTATCGTCAGGATTATCCGCTCTGGTCATGGGGTCCAACAGCGCCTGCTCTACCACGCGGCTTCCATTGCCTGACCCACCAACCAAAGAAAAATTAAACAGAAATAAAAAAACCAAAAGACCAAAAAACAAAAAAAAAGCACCAGGAACAATCTGGAAGCAAACACAAAAAAAAGAAAAAAAAAAACCACAATGGGGAAAAAAACACAGGTCATTCAGGCGCTGATCAAAATCCATCAACCCGGGCTTCCGGGTCCGGAATCTTCACCGAACGTTTCAACCCCCTTCATAGCGTTGTAGACCTTATAGCAGAAGTATGTTCTTTCTTCTTTCAGGGGTCCAAACTTTAAACGTACAGATTTAGACACTTTAGCCACTAGAAGCCCACCGGCGCCAAAGGCCCATTCTTCAACAAAGTTTCTAAAAGTCCCGATTACCTGAGCAAGTCGAAGCGTTTTCCTGCCCACGGCCCGACCTCTTGCGGTGTGGTACCGCTCAGAAGGTGGTTCCTCGTTCCATAGTACGCTCGATGTTCGCTGATCAGTCCTTCTTGGCTTCAAGCGTCGTAGTTGTACCTTTTCCTGCAACTTCCTATTGACGTGACTTGACTTCTCCCTAGACATCTCCATGGGGCCTCTTAAGATGCCACTAGTTCCGAGGTAACCCCCATCCGGTCAGCGAGAGGAAGGTATCCCGAGCTGCCGAGTAATTCTTCTCCAATCTGCTCGTAGGGCGATCAGAGGTGGGTTCCCTAACTCCATATACATGGAGCTGTCTTCCACGCTCTCAGTGCTCTATTGAATCCCAAACTTTCTTCGATGGTTATTCACGTGCTCAATCCCCTGAAAGTCTTCTCCCCTTCGTTTCGCCTATCTCGCAAGCGCGCTTACTCCGCTAGTTCTCCTATGGGGTTCCTCTTTAAAAAACTACGCAACTTGACCGTCTCGAAACTTCACTGAGAAGTGCCTTCCCCCTTTTGCCCACTCCCAATCATCACAAGCATTTCTGTGTCTCACCGCCTCCCAGCTTATCGCTTTTCCTTGAACCAAAACCAACACCTTATTCTTGTTTAAAGTAAAGTCACGCTGTTGATTTTCTAAGTCTCCTTCTCGCTTCCTTCTCTTCTTTGCTCTGTTACGCCGTCCCCGGTGCCCAAAAAAAATCCTTGGTCGTTACCAGCGTTACTGACCTCCCAATTCATCGCGCAGAATAGCAAACTCTTTTCCTTCCAGGAACGAAGGGGTGCACCTTCGAAAATGGAGTCTTTCCTAAGATTTTCTCGCTCAGATGAGCGTCCTTGGGCTTCCGCCGCAGTACTTTGTAGACCCTACAATCCCCGCAGATCAACATACCCGAAAAGCACACTATCCTTTTCCGTCCCTCGCACCATAAGTGCTGCTCCATCTTTCCCCAATCCTCGGCGGGCATCTTCCCCTCTTCCACTATCCCTTTTTATCCTTTGTACACCCCTGTCCCTCCGGCCTGGCTATCCCTTATCCTAACCTGCGTGCTCTTCATTTTGCTCTCAAAATCGCTGTGACTCCGGGCCGTCCGATCCGTTCCTTGTCCTAGCTTTCATCGCCGTGACATGCGCTTACTTCGCCCGCTGCGACTAAACTCACCCCTTGCCCACCCATCTTTTCCTTCACCAAAATATTAACCTCTGACCGACCTCCTCTCCGTAACTACTTTGGTGCCCGAAACTCCCTCGTCTCGTTAATCCCCTCTTCTCTGATCTAGGATGTTCACACATCATACTGTGCAATCTCTTCCGTTAACAGCTCAAGCTACTTCCGCTGTTGCCTCTCTTTTGGCTGTCCCTACTGAGCTACCTAAGAACTCTTTGGCGCCATGACTTTGTTTGGACAGGCTACTTTTCGTCTGACTTACTACGAGAGGATGAGTCGCTCTGCACAACGTACATCCCTTACCACTCTCTTGCTAACCTCTGATGTCAGGGCTCCTTCTTGACGGCTACCGGCTAGTCTTCCTTTATGCTCCTCTGTGTCCGAACTTCCGTCCTTCTGGACTCTTCTCTCCCTCTCCCCGCTGCGCTACGAGCTTGCCTCCGCGTACGCGTGCTATCCCTCGTCGTTCTCCATACGTCACCTCTTGCTTGCAACGAATCAAAAAAGCTCTCACAGAAACCTCTCTTTCCGCTGAACTATGCCCCCCTTTGGATGAAGTCGCGCCCCTAGACGGACACTAGACAAGCTCCTTCCACACTAGTTCGCCTGCGACCGTCTGTCCTCCAAGGTTTGTTCTACCGTCTTCACGTGCTGTCAGTTATGTGATACACCCGCGGCTCGTCCATCAACGTAAAGAGCCATGGCCCCTAAGGGTCAGCCTGGAGCACTAAAGGAGCTCTCTGTGTCCAACTCTTCGCGTTTTTGCTCCTCTAAGTTACTTCGCTCTAAGCCTCCAACGGTTCGTTAAGCTAACCTCCAAAGAGGTCGAATTCCACTACACCTCTTGTGTGCCCACTGGGGTTTCGCCGTCGTTTTTTCCTTCTGTCTTCTTGAAATTATGCGGCCTTCCCCTTACCGGGCGTCGTAACCCTTCTGCGTGCCTGTCTCCCTCCACCGTTTCCAGCAAGGACATCGAGGCCTCCTGAACTTGGGCGCTCGCAGGAAGCTGTAATCTAGACCGAATGTCCTCCTTGCAAGGTGACCCTCTGCCTCCAGTTTTCCTCCTTCATCGTCCTGTTCTCAAGCTTCTCCATTTTTTTTTCATTACTGCTAACCGACCCCCCGTTACACTCTATAGACTCCCCACCCTGGACTTTATAATCGTGACACCCTGACAGGGAGGTCGCAAGACGTAAACACGAAGATCGTCGGTCTTCAGACGAGTGAAAGGGCCCAAAGATTCTTACATGCAAAAATCGGCCGAAGGCAGAAGGGGAATGCGGGGCTCCTAAAAAAGGGTTAAATAACCCTATGCCGGTATTCGGCTCGAGGCCTGGTCATGTGCAGTAGGGGGACAGCGGCGAAAAAAGAAAAAAGAAAAACAGATGGCTACAACATGTTCGCAGGCTGTTGCAACCGTGACGACAGGAGCTAGGAAACTTGTGTCTTGACCGGGGAGACAGGGGCTGGACGCCAGTAGAATAGCCGTGGTCAAAGGGGAAAGGACTAGTCGCAAAAGACAAATGGGTTAGGCCTCACATAACAAATGTAAACACCCACGCACGTGCGGGGAGAATATCTCAAGTGAGGTCCCATACTCTCGTTGAACCACAAGGAGGGGCCGTTGGGGTCGATAAGGTCGGGTAAAAACTTGGGGGTCCTGCAAGGTTCAATGGACGGTCAGTTTGCGACCGTGGTAAAGATCAGCAAAGTGCCCCTTTACTAGGGGGCTTCAATATGTGGGACCTTAGCGGCTGACGCCGTGCATCGGAAAATATAAAAGAAGGCCGAAAGGGTTTACGACACGGACAGCAGAAACTTAAAAAAAGGTACGAGCCCTGGATCTTGCGTGGACAGGGCCTACGGGGCAACAGTAGTGCCTCGACCGGGCCAGTTAAGCATAAGGGTTAAGTGCATAACACGCTGAATACGTGTGACTAAGGGAATGGACACATCTGCTGTACAGAAAAGAACGTAGGGAGTCAAAACAGGGGGATTTGCGATAAAAAAACTACACCCTGGAGAACTACCGGGGGGGCGTAGATGACAGCTTCGCAGATAGTACGACGAGGGGGAAAAGAAATTGCAGAAGATCCGGGGTCAAAAGTTCCTTACTCATGTTTGTCGAAATACAAAGTTGGTCAAGACGGGGGCTCTTCACTAAGTTAAAGAGAAAACAGGCTGAGGGGATCTCTCGAAAAAAAAAAAAAAGGAAGGAGATGAAAAAAGGTTATCAGCTTACTCTCGTCCGAGGAACAGAACATAGGGGGGCCAACAGTGGGGAGAAACAAACAGACAGCTTAAGGCTCTTATGACTAAGTCAGGATGTTGGACCGGATCGCGAGATGGAGCAAGAAAAAAAGAAAACATAGAGGAGGTAATGAGAAACAATCGCCACTGGTTAACAGTAAGCCCCCGGATTTGAGGTGTTGTCCGTAGATAGAGATGGGTGATAAAGCCATGCTGAGTGGCCTTCTTCAGGGGGGAAGCCACCTGGCGAAGGCAAAAAGGGAACAGGTGGGGACAATACGGACACAGGGGAAGGACAAATAAATGATGCATCCGAGTTACTTACATCGATAACTATTTAGCAAGTCGTGAGACAAAGGAGGGTCAGGTCTTAAAAAGCGAAAAACAGGGATCGGGAGGAAAAGTCAGCATAAGTCAGAATGGAACAGCACGACTGGGGGCAGGTCAACGTCCCCACATTACCTTACCCTATGCAGGAGATATGCCGCGAGGACAGAAAATAACCCGGGTCACACACTGGTAGGAGGCGGAGCGAGGTAATATGCTGTAGGACCATCAAAGGAGGACAGTTTAGGGGGGGGCCTATAAACGCGCTCTCTAAAATTCATAGGGTTCGGCCGGCGAAGAACGATTTAAATCCCTCATTAAGAAGCTTACGACTACATGCCTGGTAGAATGAAAAACGAAACAGGGCAGAGGCCAGTTTTGTGATTTTATCGTCGACGGGTCAGCAGTAGATTCTTGACTCTCATTTCTCAAGTGAGCGCATGAGTGGTATACAGGCGGCAGGGGGCTCTGCTGGTAAAATCGCAGGAGTATCCTCGGGGGAAGAGGAAGAAAAGGACACAGAAAAAAGGGAAAGTACAGGATGAGTGGGCATCTGGGGGGGCAGAATCGAACACTCAGCGGAGTTAGAAATCTCATTTTAATTAAATGGTAGGAACAAATCGCTTTGTTCTGACGGCTCAGAAGGGGGAATGGGTGCAGCACGGAAGACTGTCCCAACTGAAACGGCACACAGGCAGGGAAATGTTCCAACACGGTGTGAAGGACGAAATGGCAGTGACATACCGGGACAGGTAGCCAGAGAAAAATGGAAAAAAACCAGGGGTGCGGGCAAAAAAAAAAAAAAAAACACCCACAAAGTCCGTTTACTCTTGCGTCAAAGGTAATCGGGCCGGAAGAAAAACAGACGAGTTGACGCACAGGCCGAGAAGAGGCAGGAGGCACGCACAGGGGCAAATCAAGGTCAAAGGAGTCATTTCACTCAATCTCTCCACATCTTGAGGAGCCGGAGCATAGCCAAGAAAAAGGGCAAGCAAAAAGAGGGCACCCAAGGAGTAAAGGGAATAGAAGCGAAAGGGGGGTGTGCTAGTGCGCAAGGGTCTCCGGAAGAAGGGGCGCCAGGGGCCGCGTCAAAAAAAGGAGGCAAGAGGGGAAGGCTCTTGCTAACGAAGGATGAGTATTTTATTAAGGCCGGATCAAAACGAACAGCAAGATCTCTTCAAAACTCGACAGCCCAGGCGGGAAAGCTCGAAAAACGAGAACATTTCAAACGGGGACGTAATCCAACTGGCCGGCATCGGAAAATCAGGTGAACCCAAGAAAAGTGCAGGCCGCGGGGAACGAAAACAGACTTATCGGGAGAGTCGCGGTTTAAAGAAAAAACAATTCGCGTCGCTAAGGGGAAACCGGTCACTAGGTCCGCACCGTGCACTCGAAAAAGGGGGTTACACCGCGTTGTTACTTGCTAACCGGTGTCCCCAAACTGGGACAGAGGTGCTAGGGGGGCAAGCTGGCATTCAAGGGTCAAAGATTGAAATCTCATGGACTTAGCTGTTAAGAAAAGACCTGGCTCTCTGAAAGTGGCTGGACAGGAGAGAATCGTCGAAAAATCAAGGGGGGAAAACGACGAAGCGCGCGATGACACTTATGGAACCATAGGATGTGCGGAGTAAAAAAAAGGGAGGGAAAATCTCAGCGAGGCAAAAAAAATCAATTTCACAAGCATGGCGGAACATCGTAACGGTAGGGCCGCTGGGGCTACATCTCAATAGAAGTGATAGAAAATAGGTGTCGGATCACCGTGGTTGGTGATTACGGTGCAGTCGAGCTCTGAGGCCGGGCTCGGGAACCAGTCCAAGCCGGGGAGTGAGACAGGTGTGGGGCTAGGGGGGTGTTCTTCTGGTATGGGGGGGGGGGGGGGGGGGCCGCGGGGTGGAGGGGGATTGGGGGGGGGGGTTGGGTGCTTACGAAGAAGTCTAAGGGGACCGAAACCGTAATCAATAGCGTGACTCCTCATATGGTAGGGACTAAATGGGATTGTGCACTTAGGATAGCCTCCAGGTGGAGTGGGGGGGGGGGGGAGGGGGGGGTGGGGGGGGGGGGGGGGGGGGCGGGGTGTTCGGGCGTGAATAGAGCGAGGAGCAAATGAGAAAGGAGGATCTAAAAGGGTAAGTCTGGAGAAGTAACTAGACCATTGCGTCAAAGTGTCCCGGGGTACAGGGAAGTGAGCGGGGGGGTCTATAGCGGCTCTCGAAAGGAAAATACATGGAAAAAGTCTGCGTATCAGAATGGAAGCGGTAAGCGAGACTTCGCTTTTTGGGTCGCAGGGAAAAACCGGTTTCCTCCAGCAGTACGTTCAAGGAAATTTCCAAAGGCATCGGCGATCGGAGGAAATGAAATCCTAT
>Ga0179593_1521781_pt1 | contig 12899 bp, 17 predicted proteins | sample CZODoug2_1_08_16_FD_185931 | JGI IMG/M metagenome (GOLD analysis project Ga0179593, IMG submission 185931) | Vadose zone soil fungal communities from Angelo Coast Range Reserve, California, USA - CZODoug2_1_08_16fungal (PacBio error correction) | ecosystem: Environmental > Terrestrial > Soil >...
AAAAAAAAAGGGCCTCCAAACTCATCTACTTCAGTTGCAAAAAAAAACGAAGAGGAAGAAAAAAGGAGAAAAGGCAATCGCTTCCCCATGTTGAGCCAACCGTCCCCCATCGGAACGGAGAAAAATGCGACCTCCACGAAGGGAAAAGGAGAAGGGGGAGGGCCCATCTGGAGCCGGTCCAGGAAGAAACTGCCTCTCGGCGAGGATCCGAAGAAGGGCCGGTTCCGTGAATTTAAGGAGGGAAGATAGCCACTCAGAGGCCCGGAGAAAAGCGCCCGTCGCGACGCCATTGCCTTGGGAAGAAACAGCCTCCCTTCTCTGTATATACAGGAAAAAAAAAGGGGGGGGAGGAGAAGGATGCGGATATTGCTTCAACTCAAGAGAACAAAACCGTGAACTTGCGCCACGCGGCAATAAAAAAGGTTGCTCCTCTTGACCCCGGGGAGGGGAAGAAAAAGGAAGGGTAGAAACGGCTCGCTATACCACGGGGGAAAACTCGCCATGGGGGGGGGGTGGGGGGGCCCGTCGCTAAACGTCACAGAGAAAAAGAAAAAGGGGAAGTTGGGGAAGTGGGAGGAAGAATTAATTACGCACCCTTCCCTCACTCCTAAAAGGACTCCGAACCCTCGCGAGAAAAATGGGGGGGGAAGGAAGAGGTGAAGTCCATCTCTCGCAGGATTTAAAGGAAGAATGGGGCCTGTCTAGCCGCCTTGTGAAAAAAGGAGACGCGTCGGTCAAAAAAGGGGAAAAAAGGAAAAAGAAAGGAAACCGCCTGATTTCGCCATCAAAAAGGTTAAAGGGGAAAAAAGTGAAGGTCACTATTTAAATGAATCGCCTGACCGCATGAACTAGAGGAGTTTGCCGGGTCGTCGTCGCAGGGAGAGAAAAAAAGGGAAAAGGAGAGGGAAGGGCCCGCGCCAGCCTCCGAGGCGGAGCCAAGAAAGAGAAAAGAGGGGGTGGTGCCAGACGTTTCCCAATCGAATTTCTCAGGGGAGGGGGACGGCGGCGAGCGCGGCGACATCTCAAGAGGGAAAAAAAGAAAGGAGGAAGGGGTGCCTTCCAGCTCTCTTCTCAAAGCGCTCAGGGGGGCACTACGGCGATCCAAGAGGAAAGCTCTGCACACCACTTTTGGTGACAACGTCAAAAAAGAAAAGAAGTCCAGCGATCCCGCCGAAACGTCGCGCTAGACACGTCCTCTCTCCCATTCTATGGCCGTAAAGAAGAAAAAAAAAGGGGGGGGAAGGTCTAGCTTACGTACGAAGGACTCGAAAAAGAACAGCTCTCCTCGAGTTCCGTCCCACGAGGAAGACCCGGTTTTTTGAAAAAATCTAAAAGAGGAAAGAAGAAAAGGGAGAGAAAACACCGGCGTTAATAATTCTGGGGGGAACAGGGAACGCACGCAAATTGCGCCACTCCCTGGAAAAGATCCCCTGCGTCCTCTCGCTGAAAGAGAAGGAAGAAAAAGGGAAGGACCTGTTCTACACTAAATTATCTCCGTATGGGCGGGTGAAATCTTCGTAAGAGGAAGGGGAGCTTTTCTTACCTGGCTGGGAAGGGAGTTCAAAATCGCTCGCGAATTCTTCGGGAATCTATCACAGTGTTACGTTGGGGGGAAAAGAAAAAAGGAGAGAAAGCAACTACCCGTTAATCTCATGGGCATTTCAAGACCGAGGGGAAAAAAAGGTACACCGCGCCGGGATGGAGAAATAACGAGGGGGAAAAAGGCGTATTCAGGGCTAATTAGAAAAGCAACCCGTGACGTGAAAAAGCGAACGTTCTGGGGGGAAAAGAAGAGATTCCGCCGTCAATGAAGACTAAGCTCTCTTCAGAAAAAAAAGACCTTCTGAAACCGGGGACGGGTAAATCGTGAAACCCCGTCATCAAGGGAAAAGAAAGACTGACATTCCCGGGCTTAATGTCCGGGAAAGAAAGGGGGGGAGGAGGGGCCGGAAAAGGATCCTCTCACATCATCTCACAATTCGAAAAAAAATGCACTCAAAAGCCCCTACCTAGGAGGGGAAGAGAGAACTCCGAAATGAAGGAAAAAATGGGTTGAACTCGTTGTGTACTCGTAGGAAAAAAAGCGTCTTACCGTCCATCTGCGCAGTAAAACAGGGGATCTCCTCCCTAATATTGAAAGGGGGGGGGGGAAAAAAGGGCAAGAAAAACTTCACCCTCAAACTCATGCGCCGCTGTCGAGCAAAAAAAAAGGCCAGCGTCATCGAAATCCCTTTACGAGGCGGGAAAAGAGGAAGAAAAAGCCCCATTCTTCTGACTAGTGATGGCCGAAAAAAAAGGAGCTTCCCTTCCTCTTGGCATTCTCTGTGGGGGGATCTCCGTGAAAGGGGAAGAGGGTGGTACATCTCAAAAGGGGGGAACGCGCCCGCGGAGGTTTCTTTCAGGAAGGACATAGGGCGAAATGCCAGCGTCGCCCCGTAAAAGCTCTCGTACACTGGAAGAGGAAAAAAAGGAAAATCAATTCTCAATACAGCTCTCGAGGAGGGCGGGATGAAGCATCCCACAGCCCTCGGGAGGACATCGGAGGAAAAATCGGAAGAAGGGAAGCCACCAACAAAAGGAGGGGCAAGAAGATATCAATTCGCGGGTTTTCCCGAGGTCTCTCATGGGGGAACGATGTCTGTAAAAAATCCATCACATTCCGAGAAAAAGGAAAATAGATTTAAGGCGGTGGTTATTTTTTTTGTGTCTATGTTTGGAGAAGATTTTTATTGTGGAACGCTTAAAAACCTTTTAAGGGAATATACAAAAGATGGGATCCGGGTAGGATTCAAAACTTTAGAGGGGAATCAGACTGGCTTGGGTCAGTTGTTATGGAAGCCTCGCAGGGGGAAGGCCGGTAGGGAGTGGAAAACGTAACACGCAGCATCTGTTGATAGAGGATGTTGGCCAAAATAGGGTTCCGAAGCGGTTAAACACCCCAAATTTGGTAACGTATTGGGAGAGGGCGCTGGAAGACACCACTCATGGTCTAAAGGCTATAAAAGGAGAATCCTTACATAACATCTCTTATACCGGAACTATGGAAAGGAAGGGGGGGGGCGGTTTTGGGCGGAGGGCGGAGTAATTCGATGACGGCTCTGTAATCTATCGAACAAGGATCTGGATTTTTGAGGGGAGGGGTTTTTTTTTGGGGTGGTGGCGAGTTTCACAACTTGGAACTAGCTCTCAAAAGGTGGATGTGTGCGTACCTTGAGGGGGATGGCCTTTCCTACGGTTACCGGAAGGGGGGAAGGAAGGTCACCCGGGTTTTCGGCCAGTTCTGACGGGAAAAAGAGGTGATTCCCTGGTCGGCGGCTTTGCGGACCAACGGTGGGAGAAGGAGTGCGACTGATGAATTTGCGGACAGGGAAAGAAAGACGAAGGCACGATTTCGGACTGGGTCTGAAAAAAAGTGTTCGATGGGCTGCTGGGAAAAAAAGCCGCGCGGGGAAAAGAGGGGGAGGTCGGTGAGCAATCGGGGGGGGGGAATTGTCGAGATGAAAATTGAAAGGGCTTGAACCATCGCCTTGAGGAGAGTTCTCAGCAATGAGTAAGGGGCAGGAAGGGAATTTTTACCCTTCTCCTTCGGAATCACGCCGGAAAATGTAGGGGGGAAAAGGTCACGATGGGTCTTCGAAACAATACAAGATAAGAGTTTAGGGAGGGCTATCTGAAGGGCTTCCCGTTCTGGTGTTTCATCTTGGGGTAAGGGTGAGGGGGCCAAAGACCGTACTTCAAGATACTTAGGAAAGGTTGGTAGATTCGTTCGGTCTAGATGGAAAGTTAATTACTAGATCAACACCTTCAACCTTATGTCTTTTCTGAGCCGGGTTGAGCAGAATCCCGGGGGGGAAAGCGTGTCGAGGGTTTCCTCAGGGAGTCGTTCTATGGGACTTCCTAAAAAAAGTGCGCGACAGGGGAGATAAGGAAGAGGAAGGGGGAGAGACCGGGAATGGGGAAGAAATGTGGGAGAGAAAAGAAGAATGAAGACAGTATATAGTGGAAAAACAAGGAGTGGTCGGGAACAATGGACAATGGGGAGGAGGGAAGGCAGAAGAATGAAGCATGACATGGGAGAGAGAGCGGCGTGGGATGCATGAAAAACGGGCGGGGAGGGGGCGATCGAAATGATTAAAGTGGAAGGGGAGGAGGGGAGTGAATAGGTGGTCTATACTCCAGGACATGGAAAAAGGGCAGGCGTGATACGGGGACTCAGGTGCGTTGGGGAAAAAGAAGTCTAAGATTTGATTTATCCCTCGTTCTCATGCTTCTCGGGAATCTCCTTTTCTCTCTCACCCGTGGAAGAGGGAGAGCGTTCACTATAAATCCCCCTCCCAAACATCCTTGGGTTCGTAATCCCTCCTTTCTTTTTATCTGCTGATGGGATGGTTTAAATACGGCCGGTTTGAGCGAAACGCGCGTATATTTTTTTCAAAAAAAAAGGAGGGCGAAGCGTTTACGGAACCGAGGAGTAGAAGGGAACGGCGTTCGATGGACTCCGACGGAAGACGAAAAGGAGAGGAGAATGTAATCAGGTCCGGCCCTAGTACTGGGGAGGGGAGAGGACAGAGGGGCCAGCTTGAAAGTCGTTTCCGACCGTGGAGTGGAGGGGGAGGGAGCATGACTGCCCGTGCGCTCAAAAAGGAGGTGTATATGAGATATCTATAAAAGCAGAGAAAGAAAGGCAATGCGGAAAGAGATAGGCCGAGAGTACGCCGCATAGTGTTTCGTAGAGGGAAGGAAGGTCGGCACCGAGAAAAGGATATTTGCTCCAGCTCGTAAGGAAGGTGGAAGACGGGCGAGCAGATCTGCACCTGGGGCAGCGAGAGAGGAACCTGTCACCAAGAGTGGAGGATGTGGAGGTCTTTCCTTAGATGAAGGGAAATAACCGGCACGTTTACTAGACCTTAAAGGGGCACGGCGGGAATCGGCTTTATGCCATTCTGGTACGGGTGGAAGGGAAAAGAAAAGAGGAAACCAAGAAGGAGTTCAACATGGCGGTAGAACAGGGCAAAGCGACGCGAGAAAGGAAAGGGAGAAATTGGCCTCCCAGCGGCCGTAACGGAAAGTGCGCTCTCGGGGGAGGGGGGAAAGGAGGAGGAGTGAGGAAGTTGCCTTATTCATGGGGGGGGGGGGGGGAGAAGTCTCACTTTAACCCTACGTGACTCAGGGCGGCGCAGGGAAGTTTCTCTACTTGCTTGCGCGGGTGGGGGGGAAGGCGAAGACATCCCGCCGTCTAAAAAGGGTCTAAGATACCCGCCACTACGGGTGCAAGAGGATCAAAAAGGACTTTTGATGGAGAAAAAAAGCAAGTTCCTTTTTTGGCTCAGGGGAGGGGTGATGCAGCAATCTCCGCATCAACGAAAAAAAAAAAAGTGGTCTCCTCCCAGGCAAAAGAGGAGGAATAGAGAAATTCTTCTGTTTCTTCTTACCCTTGAAGTGTCGGAAAAGGGGGAGTCGCGACGGGCGATGCGTTTTCGGGCGGATGCACGGGGGGCCGGGAGGGAAAGACGGCGGTGTAGACGTCATCGATCGAGGAAGGGGCGGAGGAGAGACCCTCTTGCTTCCACGATGACGCCGCTCTGAGACTGTCGGCGTGGTAGGACGCAGTAAGGAAAAAAAACGTTCCTGTACGTGTGGCGGGAGAAAAAAAAAATGGGGGGCAGCCGTGATTGGCCTTGGGCGGCATTGGAGGGAAAGGATGGGATCGCCGTGGGGCTAAAGGAAAAGGGGAGGAAAGGTTTATCCTTTACAGGGGGGAAAAGAAGAAACAACCACACTTATAGTAGGAAAAAAGAGAGATAGAAGACGAAAGGCTCAAACCATGTCACCAAACCAGCTACTGAAGCGCTATTCCATTGCCATCACAAAAAGGGGAAGAGAGCCACTTTTTATCCCAGAAACCGTCCAAAAGAGGAGACAGCGCTCCCCTACACCCTGAGACCGTACCACGAAAAAGAACAATCGTGGAGCCGAGTCCTCGAAAAGGGGAGAGAGGCGGATACAACTCCTTTTCCGTGATTTCGGAACTCGGCATCGAAAGACCGCAAACGCATCGCCCGTCGCACGCCATTGCCGGGGGAAAAGGGACTCCTGAAAAAAAAAAAAAAAAAGAACGGGAGAAGGGGGAGACACTTTACGCCGAGCAAGAAGCAGAGGAGGGAAAGGGAGAGCATCAACGCAAGCGTTCGCCAAAAAGGCGGCACGCGCACTCAACAAAAAGCGCGCATGTTTGCTCCTCGGACCCAGGGGGGGGAGGAGACCCGTCCTTTTAGAAACGGGAAGGGGAAAAATCCACTCCCGTCGCGAACGTCAAAAAGAAAAAAAGGGGGGAGGACGGAGGGTAATTTGAGTAGCCATACCAGGATCGTCCACAGAAGAAAAAGGAAAGGACCATGATAATCTTCCGAACCACGCGCGAGGCAGCGGTGTGGGGGAAAACGGCCGCTGGTAGGCCAGTCACTCCCAAAGGGAGCGACCGCGTCGCTTGGGCCTGCTGCCGCAAGGGAACTCGTCCGTGAAGCAAAAAAGGGGAGACTTTTTGCGCCAACCTTCCGCTGGGGGAAAAGAAAAAGGGAGACATACACTTTTCATGCGCCGCACCGGGAATCGATTTTCAATGCATCGCCTGACCGAAGAAAAAAAGAAGGGCAATGGTTAGGGAAAGTGTTTTTCAGGCGCGCCCCAGTTGCAGAAAAAAGAATTCCCCGCTCTGGAAGACACGGCCGAGTAACGGGTGCAGGGTCCCATACGAATGTCTCCTCTACGGAAACCACTTAGGAAGAGAGGCGGCGTCCATCTCCCTCTGGGTCCCATAAATGAGACAAGTTTGCCTGCCAGACTCGGAAAGAGAAGCCTCCGTCCCTAAACAGGGGACTCATGCTCCGCACCCAAACAGGGGAAAACGTCACCGACGGAGGGAAACGAGAAAAAGAAAACGTCCGCTCTCTCTTTCCTTCCGAGAGAAAAGAGGGGAAGGTACAAGGATGACATCTCTATCTTCCAAGTTGTGACCGCTGACTTACGTCGAGGGGGGGAAAAAGACAGTCGCCCAGGCTCTCACTCGAGGAAGGGAGCCTCGTTGGCCCCGGGGGAAAAGAGACGCCTCGTCCCGATCAATGCTCGAACACCGGGGAGTGAAAAGAAGGGAGGGGTGGATTGGCCATGAACTTAGCCAAGAGAAAGGACGAGACCGTTCTGCACGGAAAAGAAAAGGCGATGAAAGCGCGTGGAAATAGGAAGGAAACTTGTCTACAAGAAAATTCGGAGAAAAAAAAAGCTGCGCATCGTTTTGTAGGAAGGGGGGGCTGCTTTCCTAGTCCATAGAGAAGGGCAGGGAATTCTTCTGGAAAGTGGTAGCCATATCTATAAGGGGTGAGGTTTGACCGAACTAAAGAACAACTACCCCCGTGAATCAGAAAAAAAGGCCGGCAAACCGTTGGGAGGCAGAAAAAGACGAGGATGGGCCTCGTGAATTTGGAAAAAGTTATGAGGGATTGAAAAAAAAAAGAACACCTTTAAATTTCCAAACGTCTGGGGAAACCCAGACATCTATCTCTAGGAGAAACAATGACCCTATCTGAAAGGGGCATCAACAAGGGGCAAAACAATACCTTGCTTAACCTAGAGGGGAAATTCTCGTCCCCGAAAAAAAAACTTAAATACCAGTCCAGAGAAAGGAGGGGGGGTAAGCTTTTATCGTCTCAAATGATAAAACTCATCTTCCCCAAATAGAAATTTCCGGGGGGGGGAACAGGAATCAAGTTGCACGAAGAAGAAAAGGTAAAAGCCCACCCATGGGGGGGGGGAGCTCCGAGTTCAAGCGTAAGAGGGGAAAGAAAAAGAGGAAGTACGAAAACCATCAAACGCTTTCTAAGACTCAAAGAAAAGGTTACAACGGAAGCCTCCCTTCACCCGAAAAACAGAAAGGAAAAGACGCCGTCATCGAATCCCTTTACGCAGTGAAAAGGATGCAGGACTAGTTTTCATGCCTCCGCGTCGAATTCTTCGATCCAGAGAAAAGGAGGGGGGCGCTGCGTTCTCCGTGACCCTGGTTAAGAACGGAAAAAAAAAAAGTGTCCCTGCGCTCCGCTGAGGGGGGGAGGGGAGATGAGGAGAAACAATTCCAGCTTCGCCCCGTGGGGTCCAAGGCCATCGGAAAAAGGGCGGGAAGACGAACCAAATAACGCCCACCTCAATTGCCTCAGAGAAAGATAGGAAATGATGTCTGGATGAAAGAGCAAGAAAAAGGGGAAAAAAAATCAGGAAGCCTCTCGAAAGAGGAGGATGAAAGAGAATATTCCGATTTTTTGCCGGCGCTTGGAGAAAAGAAGAAAATCAAATTCCCCCGAGAGATTGGAAAAGGGGGAGGAGGGGGGGGGCGAGGAAGGGGGTACTATTATCATATTTGTGCTTGAAACGGGAAAAGGGAATTGTTTCGTCGCTCCGCCCGAAGGGGGAGAAAAGCGTGCTCGGTACAATCGGTAAAAAGGGGGGGGGGGAAGGGAACAGAGGGACACAGAGAATTCCAATAGTAAGAGAATAATTCAACGAGGGAAGAAACTAGTCTTAAGATGGGGCGGGGAGGAGAAGAGAGGAAGGAGGCGTACTGCCCCTTGCTCGAACAAAAAAAAAGGGGGGGGGAAGGACTGCCGTTTTCAAAGTGAAAATCTTTCCGGGAGAAAAGCGTTTGGGGGGGGAGGAATGCGCGAGATGGACGGTAAGACAGTGGGAAAGAGAAGGGGAACCCCATTTGTGGGCGAAAAGGGGGGGGGAAAAGGAGATTCATCTTCTTCTTTTGCTCGGTGGGGGGAAGGGGGGGACGATGAGTTCTCAGGAGGGGAAAAAAGCGCATTCACGATTAGGGGGGGGGGAGAAAAAAAAAAAGACGTTTTTCTATGGATAGGGGAGAAAAACGCCGCGTTTTGCAGCAGGGAGGGGGGGTGTGCGGTTCGGTGATGAGAGATAGTGGAAGGGAGGAAAGGGAGCCGGGGGGTCGAACCATCCGTCTTCGCTGGCAGACGGGTGGAGGAGGGGGTGTTAAGTAGCCCTCATAACAGCAGGGTCCTGAAAAAAAAGGCGCGGACTGGACGTGCAATCGGGGGAGGGAAATCCTATTCACTGGGGGGTAGGTTGGCTGGAAAAGGGGGGGAAGTTTCGGTCAACGTAACCCTGAAGATCGGGATACCACGGGAGAAAAAAAGCGATTTTTAATATGGAGAAAAAGAGGCTCAGTGGGCCGCCATAACGGAGAAGAAATTGAGGGGGGGGGAAAAAGGGCATCGGCGAGTGTTACCACTGAAGTTCAGCGCGGGGAGAAAAGAGGGAGAACAGGTAGTTTCGGCGCTTGGGCGAGGTTTGCAGAAGAAAAAAAGCATTCTTTTCAAAAAAACGAAGGGGGTTCCCGCGAGCTTGCACAAGGGGGGGGAGGAGATTTGTTTCAAAAACCGGGGTCAGAGGGGGAATGAGTGGACGTCCCTCGAGGAGAGCCAGGGGGACGAAGAGAAGCGACGTAAGCTATAGCGGCACCGGGGGAAGAAAAGGGGTACGCCACTAGACATGGTGCTAAAGAGGAATAGCCGAATATTTCGGCGGGAAAAAGGGGGGGCGTGGCCGACGGAAGGGGGGAAACAAAGTGTTTTCGTGAGCATGGCAAGGCGGGCGTCGCCGTAGTTCAGGGGAAGCGAGCTGGTCGGGCAAAAAAAAAAATTAGAGACATGCGAAGAGGAGCATGTCGCAAGAGCGCGCCGACAAGAGGGGGGGGAAGAAAGAGGGGATGGGACGTCGGCACCACCGGGAAAAGAAGTGTGAGACCATCTCTGAAGGCTGGCAGCGCGAGGAGAAAATGAAACTGGGGCGCGCCAACTGCGAAAAGACAACAGGGAGAAGTAAAGTTCAATGACGGGGGAAGGAAAAAAAAGACGCGAAAAGGGTGACTGCCCCCTCCGGGAAACTTTGAGGAGGAAGGGCGGTATGCCATTCTGGACTGGAGAAAAATACTTTTCTCCGGGGGGAGAAAGCACGAGTTCCACCAGTTCGTTAGACATTCCAAGACGAAGAGAAATTCCTGCTATTATATGGCCTACAGCGAAGAAAGCTAACCCACTTCTCGCAGGGGAGGGAAGATTATCTCTGTATTCAGGCGTGAGGGGGGGGGGGGAGGAATTCAATGTCTGGCTCTCACTTACCCGAAGGAAGGAGGGAAATGCTCACTGGGGGGGACGGTTAGCGAAGGTCGTTTCTCTTTTGCCTTGGGGCTAGCAGAGGAAGGAGAAAAAGTAACGGGTCTAAAGACCCGCCACTTAAGGGTCAGAAAAAAAGGAAAAAAAAGTTGGTTTCTTGTTGAAAAGGAAAGGCACGCAAGTGCACGGTTTTGTTGTGCGTACGCTGAGTTGCGAAAGACATCCATTCTCGGCTTCTTGCGCAGCGTCCAAGGGGAGAAAGAAAAATCTCAGAGTCAGGGTATGCGGGGGGGGGAAGGGAAAGGGACAATGGCGTCGCACGGGCGATGGGTGGCGGCGGAGGAGGGGGGAGGCAGGATTTGCACGAGGAAGAATTCACGGAAAGGAGGGGGAAAAGGGGGAGGGAGAGAGTTCTTCGGCGATGACCTCGGGGCGAAGAAAAAAGGGGGGTCGGAGGTGTGTCTTAGCAGATGTCTGCGCTGCGGAAAAGTTCGCTGGACGGTGCTCTGGGAGGGGGGGGAAAGGGACCTTGTTCTGAAGGAGAGGAGAGGGGGTTTCTACCTGAAGTATCTGAGTTTGGGTTGGAAGAAGGGGGAGCCTTTTCGAGGATATCCTCTCACTAAAAAAAAAAAAAATATATCCTCCAATTCTAAAAGGGAAAAAAAAAGGAGGCATTAGCACCATCTGATCCCATTTCCGCCCGGAGCCCAGGGGAGAGAGAAATGTTTGATCCCCATAGCCAAGGAAGAAGGGGAAGGGAAACGACACTCTTCTCCTACCACGCAGAAAAAAGAAAAGGAAAGAGGGGAGACCGAGTCCTCATCCGCCTACTTCTCGGCGAAGATGACTTGAGAAAAAAGGAAGGGATTTCTTCCCTCGGCAATGCGAAGCAGAAGAAAAAAAAAAAATTGCCTTGGCCTACATTCCCCGTTACGACCAGAAAAAAGGGGAAGAACGGAAGAAAGAATCTATAATGATTCTGAGTTGGGACACGCATCAAAAAGGAGCACAAAACCGTGAACTTGCGGCGGCGAAAAAAGAAAGGAGACGCAGTTTCTCCTCTTGACAAAGGGCGGGTCTTTCTACCCGTCCCTTTATCACGGCGCCTACAAGGCAAGAAAAAACGTAGCGAAACGTCAACGCGAGTGCCGCATTGAGCAGAAGGGGGGAGAAAGACCATTAATTACGGCAGAAAGAAAGAAAGAATGGGGAAAGAGAGAATCTCCTAACCCGCGGAGACAAGGGTGTTTCGTCCGTGACGGGGGGAAAGAAAGAGATTTCTTCTCCGCGTCGCTCAGGAAAAAAAAAAGGGAAGAGGGAGGTGAAGACGTCTCCCTCTTCGGTCTCTTTGCCGCAACCGGAAAGGGCAGACCGCCGATTTCGCATCAAGTCAGGGGAGGAAAAGAAATATTTCAATGAATGCCTGACCGCATGACCGAAGAAAAAAAATACTGAAGAACTGCGTTCCAGGGTCGTCGGCGCATTTTGAGAAATTGGCAGAAGCTTCGCCGACCCGCGCCACAGCCGAGCGGGGGGGGAGCGGACGGTGGTGCCGAAAGAAAAAGAGGAGAAGAAAAACTTATTTCCGCGAGGAGGGGGGAGGGGACCATCGCACTCTTTCCGCATGCGCCGGATTAGGAAAAAGCTGCTTCTCTCATAAAGGAATAAAGGGGGGAGAGCCCAAGGGCTTCATGCTCACACAAACAACTTTGGGGGGAATAAACCGACGTCGGCCCGGATGAAAAGGGATAAAAAAGGGAAAAGCTCGAGGGGAATGACTCTCGCAAATGGCGATTTCCGTTACCCTGGTGACATAGAGATGCTTCCAAGGTTCGCCGCTCTAGACTTAAGGAAAAAAAAGAAAATTCCTCCAAAAGGAAACGATTACTGCCGCTGTGCCCCAGTTGGGTTGAAAATATACGCCGCCTCGTCGAGCGAAAAAAAAAGGGCGTTACAATAATTCTTTGGGAAAGGAAAGGGGATGAAAAAGCTGCCACTCCCTGAGCGCTAACAGAAACATGCTAGCCTCGCGCTGAAAGCGCAAGGAGAAGGAAAAAAGGGGGTCTCATAAAATTCGTCTCAAGGGAGAAAGAGACAGCGTTTTCTTCCGCGGGGAGGAAGTCAAATCTCTCGCGAATTCTTCTGGACCGGGGGATACAAAAGAAGGGGACAGAACTTCCCACTCGTCTCCACCACACCAAGGAAATAAGGCAAACGCGTTTCCCCCTTCCAGGCCGCGCCGAAGGGAGAAATCCTCGTGAAGGTACCTGCCGGTTGATGAGGGAGAAGGAAAACCGTGAAGTCGCAGCGAAGACGAAGGGGGGGGAAAAAGGAGAAATCGGCTATCTCGACAAGACAACGCTTCAAAAAAAAAAAGACCTGCTTAAAACCGCGGGGGTAAGTCGTAAAAAAGAATGAGACCATCCCTACATCGGGTGGTAACGTTTATCTGTCGCAAATTCACAGTAAGCTCATCAGGAAAAAGGCGACCACGTTGCCGCAAAGGCCGCCACCCAGGAGAGGGGAAGGAATGTCCTCCCACCCTGGGTGCACGCTGTTGAAGGAAAAGAAAGGGAAATATCGGAGAATTAAGAACCCATCAAACGCTGTGGCTCTCCTCAACGGAATTTCACAGGGGGAAAACCGGACGGCGGTTATCCTCACCGGGAAAGAAAAGAAAGAAGCGGTGTCGAGCAGCAGTACGCCGCCATCCCCCAA
>Ga0179593_1712525_pt1 | contig 12899 bp, 14 predicted proteins | sample CZODoug2_1_08_16_FD_185931 | JGI IMG/M metagenome (GOLD analysis project Ga0179593, IMG submission 185931) | Vadose zone soil fungal communities from Angelo Coast Range Reserve, California, USA - CZODoug2_1_08_16fungal (PacBio error correction) | ecosystem: Environmental > Terrestrial > Soil >...
ACCTCAAAAAACCCAAGAAAAAAAAGACCCCCCAGATTGATCCTTTTTGTTCCCATTGGAGAAGGGCGTCTACAGTGGAGGGACTTAGAAGAAAGAAAAGCACACTCTCGGGCCGCTGGGGGGGGGATGGGAAAGGGGCGTTTCAATATTTAGTAACCGGAAAGGGGGGTAAAAGATTTTAAAGCTTGATCCGAATACAACGGAGGGAAAATGGGGGGGGGGGGGCTTATACACGCACGCCATTACGAAGTCTACTATCCCGGTGTGAAAGGAAGCACCCTTTCCCCAGCAAAAAGAGTTGGGAAACGTGCTTTTTATCTGATGGAGGGGACGGACCTCTTCACAGGATCACATTGGAAAGAAAAGGGGGAAATCCACCTTATCAGAAATTGGAAGGGAGAATATCCGATTTCCGGTGCCTTTAGAAATATTCCATTTGAAGGGACATGGGATTTAAAAGCGCAAGACCATTGCGTAGGGGGGAGTCATTCCCTCCATAACCAAGACGGGAATATCTTGGAAACATCATTCGCTTTGAGAAGGGTGGGAGACCTTTCATGAGGAATTCCCCATATTCCATTCTTCTCGAAAAAATTGCCGCGCCGGGGGATTTTTTCGACTGTAGTGGGGCACACCAACCCCGAGGCGGAAAATTTTCACTCCACCAAGTCTACATAAGACAACCTGGTGAAGGAGGAGGGGGGTCTACACCCTAGGGGGTAGAAAGAGGGAGTCTTTAGCAAAGACTCCTTTGATAAGGGTCATCTCATAACACTCGGGAGGGAATCGCTCGCTTGAATCGCGACCAGCCGCGCAAGGGCACAGCACAAGGGGTGCGGTGGCTGTTATGGGCGGAGGAAAAACTGTTCTTGGAGAAGAAACTTGGGTGCGAAGACCTGAACGGTCCTGGTAAAAGGAGTAACGAAAACCATGTACCCAGGCCGCCGAAGAAGATCTATTCGGAGGGGAATCCGGGAGTCCGGGTCTAAATGCTTTCGGGGAGAAAGATCATTTCATGTGGAGCACGAAAGCAGGCCCGCACGACGAGAGATACTTGTACTGTCTGAAAAAGAGGGCATTGGGGGGAAAACCGAGCCAACTCAAGAGGACGGCAGCAGGCACGAGTACAAAGAGGAGAAGAGGTCGTCTCCTACAAAACGATAAGGGAGAAAGGAGTGTGGTTGCAGAAAGTGATACCATGGTACAAACAAAAGCTTACTCCACAAGTCAGAGGGGGGAAAGCACCTCCGCCCAGAGAGGGGGGGTGCTCAGGAAGCGAACTGTAACTAGAAAGGCCTGAAAAAAAAAAAGCGCGAAGGGGGGAGTCGTCCTAGCCAATTCAATGTGGAGGCTAAGGGAAGGACCTGGAGGGAGAAATAGGGGGGTTTCTACTCCAATCCAGGAAACAGGATCACAAAGGGAAGTGTTCCGAAAGGAGACCTCTACTAAAGGAGGAAGAAACGAAACTTAACTCAAGGAGGTATTTTGTATCACCCTTCCACAAAGAGGGAAGGGGGTTCCTTTCTATAAAAAAAATGGAAGAACAGGAAGGAGTATAAATTACCGCGCCTAGTGGAAAGAAACATACCCGAAGGTCAGCCCCACCATTTGAAGGACCTCCAAAAAGGCACAGGGAAGGTTCGCAATCAGAAAAAAAGGGGGAGAACAGGTTGAAGGGAAGGGTGAAGGGTGGAATAGTCTCCCTGCGGGAGCCCAGTTTTCCAAAGCGGCGGAAGGGGAAGAGGGATACTGGGCCTTTGAAGGGGGAGAAGTGGGTGTCCTTTCCAAAGTGTGATAGAAGAAATTTTCCGGAGCCCGGGGGGAAAAAATGAGTCGGACAGGTAAATACCATAAAAGCCTTACCTGCAGGTGGACTTAAAAGTAGACAAAGCTGTTCCACTGGTAATCAATGGGCAAGGGAGGGGTATCCCACCCTGGGGGGGAGGAAAAAACAGATGAAAAAGTAGGTTGTACCGACGAGGCGTTAAGTCCAAGGGCGCTGGGAAGGGAGGACTCCCCAAAGGGGGTGCGAGGACCAGAAAGAGGAATTTCGGGTTTGCCTTCGATTCAGTTTCGGAGCTGGAGAGGGGCTCGGGGCGAGAGGACTTGTCGCGAGGAGAGGGTTGGGGAAACAGGACAGATTTCTAATGGGGTGTCCACCATGAGGGATATCGTAAAACCTCACTGAAAGGTAACTAAAATAAGCAGGGCACGAACAAAAAAGCCCTTCCAAGAGCGTTAACAGCCTTCCCAACCTGAGGGAGGTACTGGGGTCCTCCTCAAAAAGACTCATGCCTCAAAGGGGAAAACATCCTCGGGGAAAATCGCTAAGGTGTAAGCGAGGTCGCAACCGAGGAGGATGACCATCTCTTCAAACTACAAAGACACATCAGAAGGAAAATAAACTCTCCTCCAAACGTGCAGCAAAGGAGAAACCTGACGTTTGAGAAAAGAACCGTGGAAAAGTTCGTGGGGAGATCGACGCGTAACACCCATAATCCTAGTTGATTGGGGGGGGGGATTGAATGTCGAAGACTGTATTCCAAAAGTGGGTTGTGAAAAAAAGAGCCCCATACTAGGAAGAAATCGTGACAAGGAGAACCGATTTTCAGTCCCCGGTGAGGGAAGGCCACCGGAGATCCTGCGAAAATTCCGTGGGAAAAAAAAAAGAACGTTTTTGTAAAGAGGGCGGGGGGAATGGCATAAAAGGGAAGGAAAATGCAGGGTTGAGTTTGGGAGGAATGAGCGTATAGCCACGCCCTGCCAGGAACTGCTGCGAATGAGCGCAAGAAAACGACCTTGTGCGCAGTTGTCAGGATGTGGAATTAAGAGAAAATTGTGGGCGAGCGGGCGGGAGCAGTGGAAAGGGAAACGCCAGGGGTTTGCCGGGGGAGAGGTCATTGGCAAGATGGGAAAGGGGCCCATAAGAGAAAAAGGCGGTCCCCGGGTTAAACATCATTTGAAAAGACATTTAAAAAACCCATCACCGGGAAAGGCTAGTGAGCCAGACATCCAGTTACAATTAAAATACGAAGGCCTTGGACGCGACTTGGTATCAAGGCAGAGAAAAAACCGAAACTAAACTAGTAATTATTGGAAGATCCTGTCCTTGGGGGCTCAAACAGAGATTACCATCTTGCGAGAGCGATGAAGGTTATGGAGTCTAATGATAGCTTGGAAAAAGATCGGGCGGGGGATTAAAAAACACTGCTTTGGGGGGGCGGCACTCAAGCTAGAGCGGTGCATGGAAGAGGGAGGAAGGCCACTTGAAGGGGGGCCCGATCGACTTCCGTGCGACGAATAGAGTGCCGCCAAGGTTCGGGGCACAGGAAAATTGCGCTACCGAGAACTTCCAGGCAAAACAGAAAATCAACAACAACAAAAAAATAGAGATATTGGGCTTTTCACGGATAGCGCATAAGGGAACTATTCCTTTTGGGGCCTAACTATGGCAAGTCAGGCGGCACGAGGAAGAAATCGCTCCTTCAGATCGAGAGAGGCAACGTCTCGAGTCAATTGAAGGGCTACCGACCGGAGCCAAGGTAACATTCATACTAAAGATCTTAGTTTGGGGGTAATCCACTCCTATCCGGTTGGGGAATTATCACTAGTAAAACTCGGAAAAAATCCCAGAGGTCAGAATCTGGTGGGAGGAAGGAAACAGTCGATCTTGACCTTCCGAAGTGGGTCGTCGTCTCTAAGGATAAGTCCAAGCGAAGCCCGGCCATAAGGGGCTTTCGTTGTACACTGGGATTTGCGGCGGGAAAGACGGTGTAAAAAGGGAAGCCTTGGGGGACTCGAGTTTCGGGTCAAGTGCGAGGTCAATCACCATGACGGATGATGGACGGCATTACCATTTCAAACCGTCGAGGGAAAACATCCTGGTGGAAAAAAAGGGGTTCTTCCATGCCCACTGAAGGTGGAAAGGGGCTTTGATATTCGACGAGAAATGGGGGGCCAGTGCGTGGGAGGGGTGGGATCCGTGTGCTAGAAAAAAAACCTCGGGCTGGGAAGAAGGGAATGTCAACGCAGCTGTCGACCAAAGGATCTGGGGACGTTCATTGAGGGGAAGATTAGGCAATCCTCAAGGGGGGTAACGACAGTGGGGCCACTCGGGAGTTGAAAGTACTTGCAATTTCGGAAGGTGCTTCAGGTTCAAACCGACCTGTTGTGACTACGAACGTGAAGCAACATCACAACGTCTAGGGAAGAGTGATGGGAACTCAAGATCGTCATCAAAAATGGGCCAGGGTGTCGTGCTCAACCGAGGCCCGGTGCGAGGTGCTTCAAGGAGCTGCCTGTGCACAGAATCTATTTTGCTGGTGAAGAGCTGGCCGGACGACTGCAACTGGTACCTGAGCGTCTTTCTCGGATGCTTTGAACTCCTGAGGATGGAGTTGTGATGATCGCAGCACAACCGCGGTGGGCTAGCATGTAAGCCCCAGAGCTGCATAGAAAAACCTGGTTTTTCCGGGCAAGACGGATTAACTGGGGAATCCGAATACCGGCCCATCAGAGTGGACAAAGGACCTCATTGCCTGGGGAAATGATTCCGATTGGAGGGGGGGAAAGAATCCGCAATCAGGAGGGTATTCGTAGAATCAGCGCGCCCATGGGGGGCTTCCGTGGGGTTTGTTGGGGGAAGAAGAAACTCATTGAAGCAAAAGCCGGCGTGGGGTACCACCGTAAAGATTCACCGAGGTGGTGGATGACCGAGCAGTGGCACCAGGGAAGCTCGGGGGATAATCTGGCAGGGCCGCTGAGGCCGGGGAAGCTCGGCGGGGGTATTAACCAGGTTGACACAGGAAGAAGGGGGGAAAGTATAGCTCCCAGAAGGACCAGGCCAAAAAAAGACACCTTCAACGGCAAGCAGACCGACCCTCTGTTTGGAACGAACGGGACTAAGCAGGCTACTATTTTGGGCATTAAAGTCGCGACAGTAACAATATCAAGAAGGGAGTTCGAAAATCCGACCATGCAGCTAGCTGTGCTTAAGAAGTTGGGGGCGTCCAAAGGTTCTGTTTATTTGAATAGGAGATGAGACTCCAGGAAAGTTTCGCCGTGGTCTAGACCGGAAAGAAAGGGAAGGAGGAAATTTTGGGGAAAACCCGATATCGCATTTCTCGGGGAATCATATCGCGGCGGGAATTAAGGGTTCGACTTAGAAAAAAGCTCCTTTGCTCAGGCCTGTTTTTGGAGACCAATTCGAACCCAGCCAGGACAGACACCGGGAGAAAACAGTTGGCCTTTGGACGCGGAGAGGAGACACCTCTGCTCGCTGGAAGTCTTATTCCGCTTACCAGGCAGGAAGCACACCAGAGGGCGGAGGGAGAAAACTATGGTGCCCTTGGGGGGGGGGGAGGGAGATCTCGGGGCTGTAGAATCGTGTAGTGTCAGGGGAGAGGACCACTCATAAATAAGGAAAGTAACCGAAGACAGAGCGGGTGGGAACGCTGGCCGTACCCTATTTGAGTTGGGGAGTGGAGAGAGGCAAGGAAATGACCGGAAAAGGAGGAAGGTTCTGCTGAAGTTCAGGTTGGGGCTTCAAAAATAGAGCGGTTCTTCCCGAAGGAGCGGCAAGAGAAACCTCCTCGATTGGGGAGCAGTAGGAAAAGGGGAATGGTGGGAGTCAAGGTCGAACCGGACCAGACGCGAGCACGCAGAGGGCAAACCAAATGGGTTGGAGGATTTCAGACTCAGGAGACGCAACGCCAACCTGCGCTTGCGGGGGTGAGACAAGGGCTGTAAGAAAAAAAAGTATAAATAGAGGGTTCGGGATCTTGGGAAGAAAAGGGGCCTATAAAGGCGAAGGACAAGCTGGACAAAGAACTCTCGGGTGTTCGACCAGCACAAAGGAAAAAGGACGTGGGGGGGAGAGTTGGCGTAAATAGGAAGTTGGGTGAGGAGGGCAAGGTTAGAAACAGACAGAACTCCATGTCCTGAGGCGCCGGGTCTATCTCGACTTGAATAAGGGGGGTTCAGGTGAATAGCAGAAGGTAAAAAACGTTAGGGGAAATTCGAATGAGGGGAAAGAGTTCACCAGATATTCCTGGGGGTCTGGTTATGTTCTAGCTCCATAGAAAGGTATTGTCCGATCGGGGGGGTGCAGGGGCCTTACAAAAAGAAAAACAAAATGAACGTCAGTGGTGGGGCAGCCTTCTCACTAGAAAAAAGCAGTTGCACGGAGAGGAACCCCTTCAGTTGAAGGAGGGGTGACGGAATCCAGGGGCTGGCACGTTTATTTCACAACGCTCGCTGTGCGGAAAAAAGTTGCGAGGTCCGGAGGGAAGGACATAAGGATCACAAAGGGATCACACTCCCAAGTTTATGGTCTTGGGAAAAGGAGGCCACAAATGATCGTATATGTATCCCAGGCCGGGGGAAAGGAGGAGGGTATAGCTAAAAGATGGGTGAAAGCGGAAGGCAACAACGTAGTATTATTGAAAGGAAGATTTCAAATGGGTTACAAAATGAAAAAACGCAAGCGGCACCGTGTACTACATTGGGGGGCAGGGTAAAAAGAAGACATCCCATAAAAGCTTGAACTAGAAGAAAAAAAAAAAAAAAAAACCGAGGCAGGGGGATCTTATGCTAAATCATAAGGAAAGAAAACTGTCGACGCAAAATAGTCAGGAAGACCGAAAACTCTTTACACTGAAGAGGGAGACAGATCCGGAAATTTTCCGTTGCCTAGCAGGGGAGGAAAAAACTCAAGAACGTCCATAAGAAAGTGGGATTGGAAAGGGGGGAACCATCTATCCGACTAAGGGTTCTATGGGCGCCGTGGTCATCTCCATAATCCCAAGAAGGAGATAGGGTGAAAAGGGGGAAAAATCATCAATTCGCTGAGAACGGGTCTACACTTGGGAAGGTCCACGCAAGTTCTTTCAAGGGGAAAGAGAAGGGACTGACAAAAATTTAGTTTTCGAAAGGCTGGTGCGTCACAGGGGCGCGACCAACTGGCAGGAGTTTAAAAAACCACCCCCCAATCGACAGAAATCAACCCCACTCCTGGGATATGGTTTCTGGAGGCTCGCAAGCGATAGGAGAGAAGTGGTCCCTGGAGAGGGGGAATCAAGAGCACATCCTTAGGTTGCCCAAGAAAGGCTCATAATCACTCAGTCGATCCTTCGATGACAGTCCGCACCAGCAAGAGAGGTCAACAGGTCATCAGAGGATGGGGGGAGGGGATTATTGGGGAAGCCACATTATCTTGGAAAGAAGGCCACCCGGCGCGCTGCTGGCCGGGAGGGTCCAGTGTATACCGGCTTAAAGAAAAAAAAATTTCCGGGGGGCCAGGGGGCAGGAAGAAAAAACGAGTCTGCCTGACCGGGGGTTTAGGAAGATCTCAAAGCGGTAATAACGAAAATTCATTTGAAAACAACGAATCTTCCGAGCATAAGGAAGGGGGCCTACTGTTAGGAGGGACGTCGCAAGGAACGTACCAACTCCAGTATCGGAAAAAGGATGAGAAGGGGGAAACCAGTAAAAAAAAGGAGGTTCTGGCCGATATCTTCTAGTGGAGGTTCATCTATCTCGCCAAAAGAAAAAAACGATCTCCGCACCCCCCGAGCACGAAGAGCGGGGGAAGGAACTCACCAAGGGCACTTAGAGTTTTCGTCTTAAAGACCGCCGGAGGGGGTGGGGACTCCTGGAGGTGACTACTCCTTCGTCCGAACCAACGCCAGATGGGGGAATCTCCTACGCTCCAAGACAAGGGGAGCTAGTACCTGGTCCCCGAGATGGAGACAAACAGGATTGGAGAAAAATGCACAAAGGAAAAACGGTCGAAACCGGGGGAAGGCGACCGATGAGGAATCCCTATAACGGAAAGGCAAGGTTGGGTCAACATCAGCCCGGAAACGCCTTTATTAGGTAAAAAAGATCCCATCTCTAAATTTAGCGAGATCAGTGCACAACAGGGGAGTAGTTGTACACAAAACCCTAAATATGGAGAAACCATTTTTCGCTCAGACAGCAAAGGGAGGAGCTGCACGATTGAGGGAGCATCAGAAAGAGGGCATTTATAAAAAAGGGGGGACCTGGAAGTGGAGGGTGAAATGCCAACAGGGAACCTGCGGAGGGCACAGTTGGAAAAAAACTTCTGCAATGAAAATAAGCTTAAAAGGAGTCCATAGGTGTTGACGGACGCGGCTGGGGGAATGTGCTTTCCCTGTTTCAACTCGAAAGAATGGAAAAGGGGCCATGCAAAAACCAGCCCCCGGGGTGGAAAAAGAACGCCCTCCCAGATGGAAAAGAAACCCAGGAAAAAAGAATGGTGCCGAAGAGGGGTTAAAGGGGGGAAGGGGAAAATCCACCGCGGAGGGGTCCCCCACGGAGGGCTGCACTTTGTTGGACAAAGGGAGACACAATGAAGGGGGAGACAAGTGCCGAAAGGGATCGGGGAATTCCCCTAGAGGTGATCCTGCGGAGAGGGATCTCTCCGGGGAGGGGGAGAATCATTGTTGGACAATCAGGGGGGAGGTCGATTGTGTTTGGAAAAAGGTGGTGAGGGGAGGAGTACTCCTCAAGCCCCCATGGATCAACCTCCCCCGGGGGAGGAAACAAAAGGAAAAGCAATCTTAGGGGGCGTTTGAAAGGAACCTAAGGCAGTCGGTCTTGCAAAAAGCGTCACCATAATCCTCCTGATGGGGGGCACACCGCGCACTTGAGAAGAGGTGAATCTACAGAACGGCTGAGGAGACCCATCTCTGCAAACAGACACAGGTGGGAGTCACAGTCCACCGTCTTCAAAAGTGTAAGGGGCACGTGGCGGACCAGAAAAATTAGGAAAAGTTACTATCTCCGAAGAAAATAATTCCGGATGTTAATCTACTGGTCGTTATTAAAAAGGACCACCTTGTATCCCGACACAGGACAGTGAGTGCTGGAAGGCAACGACACGGGGCCCACTTGTCGTCCGGGTGCGTAAAAACCGTAAGAAGAGCGCTCCGAAAGGGGACGGTGGGAATGACAAGATTTTTTTTCTACCGGGACCAAAAAAGTGCTAGTTTGTACGGGGGGGCTGGCTTGCCAAAGGAAAAGCCGAAAACCTGGCCATGGCCCATCGAGGAGGGAGCGCACGATCCCAGACCCTTTGGAAAGCCAGTTGTCGGAAGGGGGAAGAACAGGTGTAAAATATCAGGGGGGAGCAATGAGGGGGCCCTTCCACTCAGGGTACCGCTGAGGGGAAAGAAGATTGCAAAGACGCCCTTTCCCCCGCGAGGCAAGTTTCTTTCCGGCATCAAGGAAAAAAGCCTCCGCATCCAGTGTCATAATAAAAAGCAGAGGAAGGAGGCCTGGTCTGCTGGGGAAAAGGCAGCCTAAACAGAGACACTTCGGTAATTCTTGGAAAACGACGTGGTCGGTGAAAAGACCACAGCGGACTTTGCTTATGGGGGGGGGGGGGGGTGAGCAAAGAAAGCGGTGGTATGGATTGCGAGGAAGCTTGTTTCTCAATCGTCTTGGTGCAAAAAAATCCCGCTTTGTCGCAAGAGGTCCGGCTGAAAAACGCCTTTAGCGGTAGGGAAAAAGGGGCCACTGGGGGGGGAAGACGTTGCAACGGATAATAGAGGAATGCTACGGAATAGGCAGGCCAGCGGCAGGAAAAAGGTTCGGCAAAGCGGATTGCGCTTAAAGCAGAGCCTAACTTCCCCTCAAAGAGGCTCTAAAAAAAAGGAGGAGGAACAGAGGGGTTTTTGCTGGGTCATTTTCCTCGGACCCAACCCCGGGGGGGGGGGAAAACTGATTCCGGTTTATAAAAATATTTCAATTCGGGCTTAAGTCCTCTCTCCCTTCCGAGAGATCGAAGGTCGATCCCCTGGGCACTTTTGAGGGACGCGCATGGAAAGAAAGAAGTAGATTTTTCGCAAATCGGGAAAAAGAACGATTCCTGTGGAGAAAAGCTATTGCCGGGAACCACAAACAGCGTCAGCGCTCAATAAATAGGAAATCGGGTTATTAACGGCCCCTCACGTCTATAGGGAAACCAAAAAGGAAGAGGCTAAGGTGACTTCTCTTTTTTCGCTGCTGTTCTCAAAAAAAGCAGTCGCCCTTCAAGCCTTAATGCGTTCATAGGGCAACCTGGGGGGGAGGGATCATCGCCCCTCGAAGAAGGGAAGAAAGGGGAAGTTTCTGGTGCATTGCTATTTAAAGGAAAGAACGCAGCCACGGAAGTGAGTGGGGAAAAGGGCGTTTACCAAAGCAAAGAGGCTAAACTATCGCCATGGGGAGAAAGGGAGTCCAGAGCCGAAAAAGGAAGGTGACACGGGAGGGTTGGGGGGGGAGTTCGCGCCGAAAAAAGCGAGGACTGGGGAAAGGTGAGTTGGGATGAAAGAAGGGGGAACCCCAGGGGGGAACTGAAATGCCTGGTCAACGGAAGATGTAGAAAAAAAGGGATCTGGTGTGAAGGAAAAGGGAGAAAGGATATTACGGTGGGGGGGGGGGGAGACGGAAAGACAATGTGTCCAACTAGTCCCGGGGGGGCACGCCTCGACGGGAGAGGAGGGTCTTCCATTTTTTGACCTGTGGGACTAAGGGCACAGCCAACGCTCTCACCGGGGGAGGATGGGACCCGGCGAAGAAAAAAGAAGAGGGGGCCAAGGAAAACAAAACGGCTTACCGTGCGCGGAAAAAAGGGACGGGGGGGGAAGAGGAAAATGGGCGCAATAATGATTGGGGGGAAGGGTGAGAAAAAGGGGGAGGGGGAAGGGGGAAGCGCAGGGGTTCGACCATAGCCTGTTACCGGGAAGACGTTTTCTCCCTATTCTGACCACTCAAGCTGGATTTGTTCCGGGTAAGCCTCCGTTTTGGGGGGGTTGAAAAAAACCCTTCATTTAAAGCCAAGAAGGTTTATAAGGTTTGAGGGCAATTTTTCGTATTGAAAGGGGGAGATGGAAGGGGGGTCTCTTCCATGAATTTGACAATCGCCTCAGTGGGGTTGGAAAAGTCCTCTCTAAGGTGCTGCTCAGGAAATCCCATGATAAAGCAGAAGGGGGGTGTTAAAGAAAAAGGCGCGCCCAGTTGGAGGTATCGCACAAAAAGATGGGGGGGGCTAAGATGAAATCTCCTGGCAGCGTAGCACCGGGGGGTACCACGAAAGGGGGAGGGGGGCAAAGGGCAGGTTTGTTATACAACAGTCTCAAAAAGGTCCATTCATCAGACCGGGCGATGCTGGGAGTGTCGAGAAAGCCGGAGTCTTCACCTCGGCGGGGAAAGGGGGTACCGCTGAAGCGATGTTGTGAAAAAAAAAGTTTGGAAGTTGAAAGCCCAGCCCGCAACACACTAGTCCACCTGGAGGAGAAGTACATCGTCAAGGAAACGGTGTGAAGGGGTACAAACTGGGGGCAAAGGGCTACTATGGGTGGTGGGAGGCCTCCCGTAAGGTCCGAAGGGAAACCTGAAAGGATCGCCTCTCATGTACGTTTGAAACCCATCTGTTAGCGCCGAGTGCGGAGACAGAAATGGTGGGCGAAAGAGGGGTTCGGGGGATGGGGAGGGCTCTTTATCTCGAGGCTCCATGCAAAAAAGCGCCGATGGGGAACCAAATAAGTTTGAAGGGGAGGGAAAGCCTTGACAAGGGAAAGGGCCTTGTCGTCATTCTCGAAGGAAGAGTAAGAAACGGAAAATTTCCGGTTCACAATCGACCGGGGGCGTTTGCTCAAAAGGTTGGGGATTGGGGAAAAAGACTAACCCCTCCAGGAAAAATGGAGAAACTCCTTGGGGGGAGTCGGCGATATAACACCTCTGGACGAGAGGGGCGAAGGGATATTCCAGAAAGGGGTGGGGGGGACAAGGGGGGATAGAAAAAAAGGATCGTTTGGGGAGACCTCTGAAGTGCAACATGGGGGGAGTCCGCGATAGCGTGGAGAGGGGGGGTCTTTCCATTTTATCGGGAGAAGCCCCTCCAGTAAAGATAGAGGGTATTATCCGAAGCCTCCTGTGGGAGGGGGCGCTCTGAAGGGGAGTTGTTCGTTTTTCGGACGAGGACGGAAAAAAGAAAGTACCTTATCAAGGGTCGTAAGTGCTCGGAAGGAGAAGGGGGTGCCCCCGTGCTAGAGACCCGGGGAAAAAAGGCATATAATCGTCAAGGAAGAAATGAGAACCGATTTTCTTCCTGAAAAGGAAGGAAAATAGTTTCAGGGGGGGGTACCACAGCCCTGTCTCAAAGGGACGACCAGGAAGAAAAGCATCCCCCTGGTTGGCCGGAGAAGAGAGAGAGACCTCCGTCCCGGAATAAGCCAAACGGAAAAACTGTTGCCCTGCGCTTGCGTGGGAAGAAGAGAGAGAAAAAAAAATTCGGAGTGTTTCTGAGGGACCATCGTGTAAAAAGGAATGCCTATAGGACAGAGCACGCTGCTAAAAGAAGCCTCGAGGAAAAAAAGCACGCATATCTTCCAAGGGGGAGGGGATGTCGAGTGGCGGAAAATAGAGTGGTCGCGCGGTTGAGGAGGGAAATGGAAAAGAACCAGGAAAACTCAGCTGGCCTCGTCGCCGTGAAATGCGGAAAGGGCATTGGTGCAAATAGCATGAAAACGCGTTAGCAAGAAAAAAACTTTCACCATATTTCCCGGGATGGGTCGGTGATAGCTGCCGGCGGAAAAAAACAAATTGAGTGGGCGATAGAGGACTTCCATCCCATGCACGCGCAAGATGTGAAGTTGGAGCAAGGAGGAAAATGTCAGTGCACAGACCGGGAAACCTCCCCCTTCATAAAAGGTGAGGGGATCCGGGAAGGAAAGGACCTTTTACTCTGTTTGTCGAGGGCGAGGTCCGTACCTGATTTAGAAGAAGGGAAATCGGGGATCACACTCTCGTTGAAAAATATTTTTAGGGGGAGGGAGGGGCGTTCCCGGAACAAAGGGGGAACCGGGAAGTAAATTGGAGGAGGGGGGGAAGTT
>Ga0179593_1814539_pt1 | contig 12899 bp, 13 predicted proteins | sample CZODoug2_1_08_16_FD_185931 | JGI IMG/M metagenome (GOLD analysis project Ga0179593, IMG submission 185931) | Vadose zone soil fungal communities from Angelo Coast Range Reserve, California, USA - CZODoug2_1_08_16fungal (PacBio error correction) | ecosystem: Environmental > Terrestrial > Soil >...
ACGCTACTAGGTGGGCGGGGAAAGAAATGGGCACCCTTTGATGGTAAAAAAAGGGGAGTCTAATCGTCCAAGCAAGCGATGTTACGGCAGTAGGGAGGAAGGGGTGGTAAACTGTTTGATACACTTTTAGCCGGAATGAGGTGGACACGAAATATGGCAGGGCTTAGAACGAATAAGTAGGATTAGTGTTTATTCCGGGGAAAAAGAACTTCACAGGGGATGAAAGTTGAAATCGGGGGTCGGCTCATCAAAAAGCAAGAACTGAGAAGGGCAGAGATGTTGGCAACCTGGACCAAGTGACGAAGGGGGGGAGGTTAAAAAAAGGTCTTCCACGGGAGGTGAGTTTGTTTTCCTTGGTGGATAATATTACAGGTGAGAGGGGGTTAAATTGCGGATCGAGTCTGTTCTGGAAGAAAAAGGAAAAGTATGAATGCTGACATGAAAAAACTGCAATGTATGCCCGAGTTGGAGGGATACTGGGGTTCGACGCGGGGAGAAATGGATTTGACCATAACTTTTGTCTAAAAAAAAGGGCAGGAATCCATAGAACTCAGCGGAATCGTCCTGAGAAAAGGGACTCAGCAGTGCTGAGAGGTACTGAGAAGTGGTGTTGGAAAATGAAGGAAAATCTACGAAAAGGGCCCAGAAAATGCCGGAACGGCGCGAAAAAAAAGGTGCGCGCGCCGGGGGTTTTTACAAAAAGGGGGAAAAGACGATGTCGACGGTGAGTCCTAAGGGGGAGATAAAAAGATGAGCAAACAACAAGGGTGGAAAGAAGTGGGGAATAGTTGAAGTTCTGAGACAAGGGACGCAAATGCTGACGGACGGTCAAAACAGGAACAAGGGGGGGGGGGGAGCAACGACATAAAGGGGATCAAGATGAAAGCCATGTGGTACGGCCTGAGAAGGATCCAAAAAAAAAAACCTCAGATAACGAGTATGAAAGGGGCCCCACCATACTAAGACTCCTTTAGCGCGGAGAGCTTGCGGCTTAAGACAGATCTAAAATTTGTTACATGGAATTGAGGGAAAACGATTCTCCAGAGGCTAAACCGGATGCCCTTGTAAAAGGTATGTCGGCGCAGCAGGTAAAAACTAAAAGCGGATATTCTCACCGGGATCTTTTAGACAGGGCAGGGAGCTCAAGGTCTTACCTCTCATGCCCCGAAAAGCCCATTACAAGGACTAGAATCACCGGTAATAGGCCGCAAAGGAAACTTTGAGGAGAACAAACCATAAGACGATGAAACGAAGGGAGGTGAGAAAACCATTCAATTGAAGAAGGGGACAGGTTTCCGAACCAAGGTGAAATCGAAAGGTAACTGCTGGTGATGTAACTGATATTCGCGTGAAGGTTCCCCCAAGTAAAACACTAAGGGACAAGAGAAGATCCTCTTACGTATCGTAGCGGAAGGGCGGATTGCCGTTCCGGTCATCAGTCGCAGGATGAAAATTTAGGGAAGAGGAAATCCGTGGGAAGAAAAAAACAATTCGACAATCGCCGTAGGTAGGACTCAATCTTCTGGGATGTGAGGACAATCCATTTCTTGGAAAGAAAAAGGTCAAAAACGCAACAGTCGAGGGTCAAAGAGGCAAGTCACTCTTAAAAAGCAAGAAGGGGATCTCAGAGCGAAGAAGGGAGAAACAGGGAGGACCTGGTAGAGAGAAGCTAGCCACCGAAGAATGAGAACAAAACCCGAAAAAGACAACCTATGAATTGAGGTGTGAGTTCGGAAAAAGGGACTATGCGCTGCAATACCTTGATTAGAAAAACAGGTCATGAATCGAGCCACTGAAAGAGAATGAGCATAGCCTCGGGTACTAGGAACTTTTTCCAGCAGAGGGACGGGGTGGTGGAGGAGAAAACTCAATGAAGGGTTTTGGGGGAAGTGTAGGCTAAATGCCGAGATCGCTTGGGGATCTTCCCTCAAGGGTTGCCTGAAAGATGGGAAGGGGGGGACGGGAATTGGTCAAAGGTATTCAAGAGGACAAAAAGGGAGTTGCTCTAAGCGGGGGAAGCGTCTGGAGGTGGTGGGTGGTTATGTCAAGAGCAAGGGATGGAAAAGGTGTAAAGTTCGGGAGGTGTCGGGGGGTGTGGTGCGCGGGGTGGTCTTGTGTGGGAGAAAATCATCCACGGTTTTAGGGGACAAATCGATTATATTCACTAGAGGAAAAAAAAGAAGGCCCTTCTTTAAGGGGATAGGCGGAAATCATGGGAAAAAAAAAGGAAGTCACAATAAAGAGAGTCCCGTTAGGGGGAAAGCGAAGAGACAACTAAAGAAAAGAGGGATGTCAATTCGATGAAAAAGAGGAGGAGAAAGAACTTAGAAATCTGTTTTGCAAAGGGCTCGGCAAGCAAAAAGGCGTCCCTGGGGGGGGACTAAGGGGAGGTTGGAATTCGGGAGCGTGGGAAAGTACAGCGTCTAAGGGCGGGCCCAAAATTCGGGCCAACGCGGTGGGGAAAACCGGAGGATAGATCCTTAGGAACTTCTAAAAGAGGGGAGAGGACTCTAGGGGGGAAACATGACCAAGAAAGGGGTACAAAGCGAGGGGCAGAAAGGGGGGGTTGGGTTTCCAATGGTCACTATACATTCGTGGGACCAAGGGGAGGGGTTGTGGCCTGGATAGGAATGTGTGGGCTGCGGTGAAGGATGTGAATTGGGGGAAGGAAGAGACGAGTTTGCGGCGGGGGGTGTGGTTAGAGAAGATTCAATCCACAAACATGAGGTCATAATGGTGAAGGTTGAAACCCCTAATTCGCCGAGGGGGCGGTGGGTGGATGGTAAGTCGCGGGCGTGGTGTGTCATAGGTGGGGAAGTGTTGGAAGTGCGGCAGAAGAGGGACGGGGGGAAGGAAGTGAGGGGGGGTCAGGCTGCTTCCGTGGCAAAGGGGGGGTGAACCAGGTGTCGTCGGGGAGCGCGTGACGGGAACTGAACTACCGTCCCAAGGCAGGTCTGATAGCGGCATTTGGTCACTCAAGAAATTCACGGTCTCCTCAAAAATCTGTATCCATGCTTATGCTTTTGGTACAACCGGGTAAAACCCACGCAAAAAAAAAAATACGATGAGTGAAAACAATTGTCGGTGCACGTGTACTACGTTATCGAAGGGGGAAACGGAAGAACTCATGGGGGGGGGGGATGGGAGGATAGGGGGGGGAGGGGGTAGTTTTCAGACTCTTCGGCCTTTTAGGCCGGCGAGTGGTGGTTTGGGGAAAGGGTCGGGGGGGCTCGTCAGGTGGGTCCGAGTGTGTGTGGGTGTGTGAGGGGGGGCAGGGACTTTTTGTGGGAGAAGACTGGGTCAAATGTTGTGGAGTGCGCTGGAAAGGGGGGAGAGCCTAGAGTATGTGGGTGTAGAAAGGCAGGAGCGACACTTCGGAGGGGTCTTTCTCGCTTGTATAATCCGGAGTCGCCTACCGGGGGGGGGGTGGGGTCTTTACCGGGGGAACAAAGTTGTGGTATGAGTAAACCACAGAAAGACGCTGCCAAACAGGCGAAAAAACCCGGGGGAGACCGGTACTGTTGAAATTCACCAAAAAACGTTCAAAAACCGATAAAGAGAGGAGAATCGCGTACGCCGGTCTGAAGGACGATTCGTTTCGGGGTGGGAAAGATGAGTCCTGAGGAAAGGATTCGTCTGCGCGTTAGGTGGAACAAAAACGGAGGAAAAAAAATGAGGCTAAAAACAGTGATGCGACTGAAACAAATAGACGGTACAAGATAGATATTCGAGGATTTCTGTTCCGGCCAAAGACTCTCTCTCGGGAGGGGGAAGGTGGCCTTACAGGGACGATGAAATACGAATAGGGAGAAAATCCTTCTGGAGCGGCTAACCCCGGATTGAAAGCGGTGTATAATCAGAAGATTGCAAATGTTTAAAAAAAGGATAAACTAGAATCAGAGAGGCCAATCCGGAATGGGGGAACTACCGATGTCGCTTCTTGGGTGGTACTAATCCCCAGGAAAGAATTGAATTTCTCTGCGCTAAGCCGTGTGTAGAATTTGAAATGCGACCTCCGGTATCAGGGGAAGGGCAAGAGTTCCTTAAGTGGAAAAAGGGGGCAAAGTACCCAAAGTAGAAGATCCCGACAAAGATCGTCAATTAAGGTTAAAGGGAAATCAGAACTGCGGCCTGGCTGGGGGGTCACCCGAACGAACACGGGGGGAAACGGCAACCGGTAAAGAGAACCAGCCGGGCGGAAGTGGAGAAGTCCCGGCTGCCGTGACCGATAACTACGGAACCTAGGGGGGGAATCATCCGATCAAAGAATTAAGACCGGTTTACCTCCCGGCCGACGAAAATGCACTTCTAACTCTGCTCTCACGCCCCTTACCGAGTCTAGCTCACATGTCCATTCCTAGGAAATAGGATGGTCATCAGACAAAAAGGACCGCTAAGATTTCAGATGGAGGTCTTCAAAGTCAAAGACGGCCGTGCCGTTGTAGTCAAGATTTGCAAAACAGGTTAAGGGGGTCCCGGTACGGTGGAATAAGAGGGGGGGGTAGAGGCTTAGGATAACTTGAATGTTCTCCGAGGAACAAGGAGGATCCCACAAATTAGTCTTTCGTGGTAGAGGGTCACTGTTTTGTACCTTGCCGTTTGGGGCCGGGAAGAAATCATAAACGACCTCAATTCATCATAATTGAAAAAAAAAAGGGGAGAAAACGTTGCATAGGGAAACGGTGAGTGAAACCGAGATTTGACAACGCTTGTGGACAAGGGGAGACTCTCAACAACAAAGGTAGTAGGAAAAATCTGGAAGAACAGACCTCATGCTCGTACCCGAAAACTGGTTGAAAGGGGACCCCAACTGAAGATTAACAGAAAACGTTCGTGCTACTTGTGCAAGGTGTGGCGGTCAAAAGGATAAGAGGGATTCGGTAAAGATCTTCGAGGAATCCAAAAAAGTAGGAATAGTGAGGACCTAGACAAAAGAAAGAGCAGCTGTGCGGGCTCTCTGGACAGTCCTGAAGGGGGGTTGCCTAGCCGAGCACGCGATCCGTCATGAGGGCTGCTGGGCACATATTGGCAGTGAAACTCGGCAGCAACGACGGGCCACTGGCAGAAAACAGAGGGTCGCGAAAATCATGCAGACTTAAGAGGATTGCGTAGTGAGACCGGGATGATCCTAAGAGACCAATAGTGCCCTAAAAAAAAAAGAAAAAAAAAGACAAAAAACACACAACGCAAAAAACCAAAAAAAACCCCAAAAAAAAAGAATCTCGGTGGCTTATATACCGATTGGCGGGATGATTTGCCCCTCATTGAACCGAGGCGAGGAAGAAGAGAAAATGCTGGGCGGTTGAATCGGTCCCCTTCTAGGGTCCGGTGTAAAGGGGATGGAATGAACGTCGGAAGAACTTGTGCCCAGGGCGCTGGGCAACTGGGGGGTATGGTGACAAGTCGCAGACAGAAAAGAACCGGCCGCGGTAGTGTAAGGAATTGGATCACAGAGTCTTTAGAGACGCTCTTTCTTCAGGGATTAAACAAAGGGACGAAGTAAACGCGTAACTGGGCCAATAAAAAATGGACGTGCATGAGTCATGTAGGGGCCACGAAAGGCGAGGAACCGCGATGTAGGGGAGTAAGGGGGAGGCGTAAAGGGAAAAACAGTACCATCGTGGAAAAAAAAGGGGGGATTACGGGCGTCTTGCGAGGCAGGGTAAATTTTATGACCCGCCTTGGCATACTACGGGATTATGAACAATACAGAAGGGGGTCTCACTCCCCTGTCGTTCGATTGGGAGGAAGGGGAAACAAGGTCGCCCTGAGAGGTTACAAAAGAGGGGCCTTAAAAAAAATCATAGCGGAAAGAAATACATGGAGAAATGGACGAAGTAGCTACACTGACATTCAGAAAATGATTTTCACGGGTCAGGCAAACGCGAATCTTCCGAAAGGCATCCCCACCTAATCGGCATTGTCAAAAGAAAACGAGAAAGGCGCATTCTCTCAGGAGGAGGGATGGGGGGGGTGTAACCGGGGGGGAAAGTCAAGAGGATACCATTTAGCCCACGGTAAAAAGACGTGTTTGCTCGCGGGGTGGCTACGTGGAATTATAAACTGGAAGGGGTCCCTGGGGAAAAGAAGTGAGCGCAGAACCGAAGGTATCAATATACTAGTGTTTAATGGTGGGTGTCGTGGAGGGTAGTGGTTACTAGGGGGGGTCTTATAGGGTTCAGGAAACAGAAACTTTACAAAATGGGATTGGAAGAAGCGGAAAAGTTACGCGGGGAAAATAAAAAAGGTGACGAGATGGGGCGATTTCTACAAAGGCAACATAAAAAAACGATTTCAGAGGGCGGGGTTATGGAGAAAGATAACCGAGTAACACGCGAGCCAGGAATGGGATGATTAACGAAAAAGGAGTTGGGAGGTCCGCTGTGAAAACAGATCAAGGGCAAGATGGAGTGATAGGTTAACGGAGTGTGCTGGGAGAAAAGAACCGAAGGAAGGAGTCAGACTTGTCTGCGTTAAGGGGGAAGCGCGAGGGGGACCGTTCGGGATTGGGACGCCTATTGTGAGGGGGATGGGTTTTCCGTAAGAAGTTGTTTAAAAGGGCACTGTCATCAAAATGCAGCAGGTATAGTGGGGTTGGAAGTACAAAGGCACATGCTCAGAATGCTGGGGGGGGCTTTTGCAGGGTGCTAGGGACTGTATGCCGGAAAGATTCGTGGAGTCCCTTGAAAAAGCTGGGAAAGTCTGTGGGGCAAGAGAAACACTATGGGAAATGGGAGCGAGAGTTTACAGAGGCCCGGAAAAACTCGGACAGTGATTGTGAATCTGGAGGGTTCACCAGAGTCACGTCTTTTGAAGGTTTCCTAATGAAGGATGATGCATTGGTGACAGAGGAACTGGTGTAAATTCTTGTGGGAGGATTATGACTTTCAAACAAACTCAGAGACGAAATATGTACCTTGAGCCTTCCAAGAAGGACTTGAGTGGAAGAGAAACTCTGACCAGATTTCGTGATAGGGGGGGGGAGGGGCAATAAAAGGTCGCAAATCGTTTGCCAGGGAAGGGTAAAGATTTGCTGTGTTTCATTCAGTGGGGGAAAAAGGGAAGGCTTCTCAGTAAGGGTACTTTGGGTGTTTTGCGACCAGTGGAGGGGGGCGTCACTAAAGCGATTCTGAATATCTACAGGAGAAAGTAAAACTAAAAAAGGAGGGGTGAGGTATGAAGAAAACGTAGACTGGCGAAGGTACACGTTGGGATCATCAAAGGGAGGGAGAAATAAAAGCGTAACTATAAGACCGTAAAGCTGAGTTCCGAAATAAAAAGGGGACAGGCCTCAGTAGGAGGTGACGTAAGTTTGAGGGGATCTCCAAGTATCGTACTTTATTACAGAAAAAGAAAGAGCGCAAGGGAGGGAATCCCAATAAAAAAGAATCCTCTAATTTAAATACTAAGGTATATAGCGAAATGTTCAACTTAGGGGGAGTTTGTGTCCCTGGCCTCAAAATGAGTCTCCATTAATCTGGTCAAGAATGCGACCTGCGCGAAAAACAGAAAAAGGGGGGCGAAAGACCTGATGTGTTGGTGAACGCAACGACTTGGGATAGGGGATCTATAAGTAACCCAGTGAGGTCGTCCTGGAGCGTTCATCTTCCCGTGATGTTCAGTTTGGCAGGTGTCATTGGGGGTAAGGAACTGAGTGGTGCTGGTTGGCGATGGATTGTGGAAAAAGGAAATGGGGTCATCCGAAACACAGAAAGAAGGAAAAAAAACTTTACTACTGGATTCCTTTCGGATTGGGGGGCAAAGTCCATTTGGGTTGTTGGGGGGGGGGGTGGTTAGATACTATCGAAGATGGGCAAAAATAGAACGAAAGAACTGAGCTCAATTAATCTGAATCAGTAGGAGGATATCGGAGAGGAAAGCGCGGGGGAAGTCTTTTTTATCCTGGCACCCCATATGTGGAGAAGCCCGTTGAAATTTCGGCATCATGCGACTCTACTTAATGGGCATACATCTTTCACAATGTAAAACACGGAGCTACGAAACTTTATGGGGAGGTAGATCCCGTCCCCATTCGCTAACGAGCGAGGAGGAATGGGGGGAGAAAAGAGGGCGGAGAGGAGGGGGAAGGTAAGAGAAGGGAAGAATGGTGCGCGAAGGTTTGTGTTGGTGTATTAAGGGAATAGGAAGGGTAAGAGAATAGAAGCAATGGTATGGGGGACGGAGGCCGGGCGATCGGGGAAAAAGGAGCTCCAGTAAAAGAGGAGAGAAGAAACTGCTGGGGCTAAACGGTACATGTACATTCAGGAATAAGGTTTCCGCAGGGAATAGGATAAGGGGATGCCCGTCCAGTCGGTACCTTGGCTAAACGAACGGAATAGGAGGGACCTAAAAAAAAGGAGGAAAAAGGGAAGCTCTCCATAGAGGAAAGGATTGGAGCGTATGTGGGCTATGACAATGGGGATATGCCTAGTGTTTGGGGGTAAATATAAGGAAAAAGATGGGACTAGAAGAAGTAGAAAAAAGGGTTCCTGACGAGGTTCTAGTGATCTCTAACAAAGTAATTTAGATGATACCGGGTTGTTGTTTACTACTGACAAAAGGGTTGCGAAGGAAGTCTAAGGTAGTCAAGGACTAGTCACAAAACGATCTAGCTCTAAACCACAGGAGGAGAAAAGGAGATTTCGGGACTATTGATCCATACGAGGGAGGACTATGAGGCAACTCTGGCTGACTTGACGGTGAAAAACCATTGCTACCTGAGAAAGAATTAAACCAGACATAACACACATCGTGAAAAAGTTTTCTGCCATTAGGGGCGGTCGCAGGAGGCTTCTTGAAAAAAACTGATGGCTCAACGGAAAACAGAAGTTCAGTCCAGCCCCAGACAGTTCCTTAGCCGGGGAGGGTGAAGGGGAATAGGCCTAATCCAGAGGGAGAAACCTGTACGGGTCCAGAAACACAAGGGGATGATACAGCGTTGGGGTGAAAAACGGGTATGGCGCCGGGGGGCAAATCTGGAAAGGGAACAGCAGTAGCCTAAGGGAAGGGCTAACCGGGAGGGAGTCTTTACTTTCGCAGGAAAACAGACCACGCCGCAATTACCATGAGATATGACCTAATGCCGCACTGAACAAAAAGGGCTCAAAAACCCTCTCAAAAGACGCCGGGAAGATGCTACGCCCACATTCAGGCTTCAGGGAACCAAGAGCTGTATGGGGGGTGACGGCTACTGTCCGGGGGGAATTAAGCGTGGTTACAAAAGGGGAAATATCTGGGTGTATAACAAGCAGAATACAAGGGCCTTCCTGAGGAAGGGCGGAAGAAGACTGGTTCCAGCGAGCCTGAAAGAAGGAGATGATCCTCGTGGGGAACACATTGGGTGATGAAAGCTAATGTCCGAAAAAAAGGGACACGGCATAACGAAGATGAACTTCAATCTTCTTCTGTGACGGCAGATTGAATCGAGTTCTGTCAATAAGCAGGAGAATCCACAAAGTATATAAACTGTGTGCTTCAGAATCCCTCAATCAAGTTCACTAACACGGACTATAGACGAACATGGGGGGGATGCTCCTTCCTAGAGAAATCGAGAACAAGCGGGGTGTGCGAGGCAAAAGGTGAAGGAATGTTTCTTGAGGGGACAGGTTTCGGGTAGAAGGTAGGATAATAAATCCAGAAGTAGCTATTGATTGTACTTTCGAAGCAAAGCAGGGGGCCACGCAAGATATCGAACATTATATCCAACAAATCTTCGGTTGGTTGGGTAGTGACTATTCCCTTGTTGAAAGGAGACTGGTTTATTGGGAGGGACAACCCGGCGACGAGGGGGGCTGAGCTGTCTGAAAATTGAGGCCTCGGGCTGACTCCCTACCAAGGGAAATACAAGGGGAGGGCGAAGATATGTCGGTCGGAAGCTTCAGAGTGTACTAGAAGCTGATGAGTGCAGACGCTGGGTGGAAAACAGTGTAATGTCGATATAGACGCTCCTGCTCAGGAGAAACTCGAACGGGGTTTAAGAGGGAGCTATTATGTATAAAAAAAATCGAAGGACGGCCTTCAATGAGGGCTTGAGGAACACTATTAAGGAAAGAAAATGGAGGGGACTTAGATCTGTCCCTCGGTCAAAAAACCTGGGGAGACCAGCACCATGATTTAACAGGTAGGTCTTGAAAAGGCTCAGGCAGAAATACGCCCTAAGGGGGAAGCTATCGAAAAAAAAAGGATAAGATAGGTGGGCGTTAGGCGGATGGATGTGCAAGGAGACGGGGTGGGGTAATCATACTAAAAAAAGAGTATCCACCCAGAGGGCGTCAGGAAATTTGGCAATAATCAAACCTCTTCGGAACTTTACAAGACAAAGTCACGTAAGAGTCCCAAAACCATTCCCTGGGTGATCTGGGGGAAAGAAGATCTACCTAGAACTCACAAGGAGGGGACGTACAAACCACTAGGAACCGGATTTGCTGGTGCAGACCTCAGTTGCCACGGAAGCACTGATGAAAGCCACACACGCAAGATTTCCCGTCCTTGTGCCGAGCAAACTAATTAGCAATGCTGCCAAAGGCTGAGGGTCCAAGTCATCTTCAGAAACAAAATCCAAGAAATCGGAATCCGGGACGAGAAGTGAACGGACTATACTGAACTCCGCCTTAAAGGTCGAAGGGCATTGGGGGACCGACACAAATGAAACTGTCGAAAGAAGACAGCGGTAAGTTTCCATAAAAGGAAACCTTGAGTAAAACGGCCCAATGAAAGAGAGAGGTAAACTTCCTAAGGGAACATTTCATGCTTACTTTGAAATCTTCTCAGTGGTTGCTAACTGACAAGCTTGGGGGTTTTTTTGTGGGGGTGGGGGACTCATTCCTTGGAGGAACCCTTGAAATCCCTCGGAAACAATGGGGCGATTGTGGAGAAGAGACAAGGGGGGTAAGGGGAGCTGTTTACGAGAATCATATAAAGTAAGGTCCAATCCACCCAAGAAACCAATCAGAAGGCTTATCTTGAGAATTCGGGCGGGACTACAGGGATGGGATTGAGAAAAGAAACCATAAGAAGGGGGGGGGGTGAAAATCCCCGTACACAAAGAAACTCGGGAGAGGAAGGGCTCCTGGTAAGGGGTGGAGCTGGAGATCCACGTTTACAAAACATCCTATAAAGCTGCGAATGCTCGTACGCGCGGAAGTTAAATGGACCTAGAGGGGGTTCGCGGGGGGGGTGAAGGCGGAGAGGGTTGCGACAAGATAAAGCATTTTTAGGGACCAGAATGTGAAATTAGGAGAATAAAACGTCCGGATGACAGGATCTAGATATTCAAGAGGGCTGAACCAAACAGTATCAGAAGGTCGTACTCTCGTAGGCGAAAAGGGGCAAGGGAAAAAAAGAAAAATAGGAAGACCCGGAAACAGCGCTTGAAGGGAAATCCAGCATGAGAAATTGTTAGACGAGCAAACGCTCGAAGAAAAGATATAATTAAGCCGATGCTTGCTTTCTTGTTTTCAAAGGCCCACAATTCAAAAAAAGGCGGAGGGAAAAAAACCTTGAGGACATTTTATGCAAACGAGGAGCAAGTGAAAAGGGACGTTCCGAGAGGATGAAAGGGTGTCATCCAAAGAAAACCAGCGCCAGGAGGCAGAAGACGTGGAGACTTTTCAAGGTCCGACCACCTGCACACGGGCTGTGGGTTCCACTAAAAAAACACAAAACTTGACCAAGGAACCCTTGAATTCCTCTAAAAGTCGGAGGGAAACGGACTTATCCACAAACTCGGACTAGAAAAACCGAAGAGGCTCTGAAAGAATGAAACGGAAGGTCCTAGGTGCCGTGCAAGGAAAATACGTCAACCTCTGGGACCTCAACCGCAATCGACGAGGGTAAATGGGTTCGGGTCTGGAAGGGGATGGACTGCTTGGAAGAACATCACGCTTGACTCGCGAGTCATATACAGCTAGGGAGGCGCCCCAAAAGAGAGCAAGAGGCCTCCTAACCGTTTACGAAATTGGGGTGTTCTCTACGTTTTCAGACCGTTTCATAGATTGGGCCAGGCAGAGAATGGTACAGGGGCCTAGGGAACGAAAGGGAAGCAGGAGCCAAGAAGATCACGCAACGCGGGTCGTTCTGTGTTGCCTAGGGTGGGAATGTCTTGACTGGATAAAAGAAATAGTGAAAAGGTGGAAAGTTGGTAAGTGGAAAAAAAAAGGGAAAAGGGGGAGTGAGCCCGCACGTCGAGCGGGAACCGGGGGCAAGAAAGTTTGAACCCGCTGGGTGGGGAAGATAAGGATTCTCTGTTCAGTTCAGCCGAAAAAAAACCAACGTCTCATGGATTCCCAATACGCATCGATAGGTCAGGCCGCATTAGAAGAGAACTCTTTTTGTCAACTAAGAAGGGTTCAAAAAACGGTCCTCTTGACGCAAAAATGGAGTGTGGCTAAGAAGGAAAGGGTTGTTTGCGTTTTACAATGGGGAGGATTATTAAAGATGAAGAAAAGGCGGCCCAGCATAAGGGGGCGGACCAACTAAACAAAAGAAGCCGGCGTTGGAGTGCTAGGAGGGGATTCCTCCTGGAAAGTAAGTTCAAAGCCTCGACGCCTCCTTCAGAGGGGCCCTTACAAATCGGAACAAGGATACCCCTCAATAGCAAATGTCATGGGAAGTCACTACTTGAAGAGGCGTCCGCTGTTGCTTCCAACAGTCCTGAGGTGTCGGAGCGCTTCTATCACGACTCCCGAGAGACCCTCTTACAGAGACATCTCTTTCGTGAAAGCTTACGAAGTGGCCCCGTCATCAAGAAAGGCTGCAAGATGGAGGCCATTTAATGTGGGGAGAAATATGCCCGTCTCTGTGCGAGGGTCGGAGATTGAAAGGAGGGTGCATTGAAGTACGGCATAAATCTACTGGGCCACGTCGTCAGTCCGATTTGTGACCGGGGTTAAGGGGTTTCT
>Ga0179593_1478649_pt1 | contig 12898 bp, 17 predicted proteins | sample CZODoug2_1_08_16_FD_185931 | JGI IMG/M metagenome (GOLD analysis project Ga0179593, IMG submission 185931) | Vadose zone soil fungal communities from Angelo Coast Range Reserve, California, USA - CZODoug2_1_08_16fungal (PacBio error correction) | ecosystem: Environmental > Terrestrial > Soil >...
ACCGGGGAAACAAAAGGGAACCGACTGCCAGCTGGTGGGGGGGGGTACAGAGGGATGAAGAGATTCAACCTCTCAATGGCCACTTCAACGAAGAAAAACAAAGACTGTAGTCTTGGACGTTCAGCAGGGGGGAAAAAATAAAGTGCAGCCCGCGAACCAGGGGGACAGGGGGGAAGGGGTGCAAAGGGGGTCGTGTTGGGATCGACCAAAAAACCATGGGGTCACAAACGAAAAAAAGCCTCGACCTCCAAGGAAAACAAAAGTGCCTTTAATCAAAAGTGGTCAGGAAAGGGGGGTTAACACGGAACCCTGGATTGACAAGAAGGGGAACTTGAAAAATACCAAAGCCCTCTCCAGCCCTGCCGCGGGCAAAAGTTCGCCAGACAGGGTGAAAGAATGGGGGGGGAAGTGCCGAATGCCGGGGCCGTGAAAAAAAGGAAAGGGGCAAGTGAAAAAAATAAAGGGAAGGACAAATTGAAGCAAGTACGCCGGATAGGGAGAGAAAAACAGGGAAAAAAAACTTAAATCTAAAAAATCTCACAAAGGGACAAGCAGGATATGCTCCATAAATCCGGCCGCGAATAAAAGGGGGCGTGAAGGGAAACAAAAAACGGAATTTGTCAATCAATGAGGGGGGGGGCGAAACGAAATCCTGCCGCGGTGGCAAAGCAGAAGAAATGTAACCCGGGTGGCTGAAACCCTGTCCGCAAATATCGGCAGGACTCATGGAAAAACTTAAAATGACCCCTAAGGAACAGACCGCCAGGAGGGAGGGTTCAAAAAAGGGCCCTATCCGGACTCGCCGAAAAGGCGAGGGAAACAAAAAAAGTGGTGGGAAGGGCTATCGCGAGGGAGGGAGAGAGTCTTGGGGGGGCAAACACAATCGGGTTCCTTTCCGTTCCCAACCCCAGAAATGAAGGACTAGTGGAAAGAGCGAAAGCTTTCGAACGGCAGGGGGGCGGGATGGAAAGGGGGTCAACGCGAGCATTGGCGTCAATGGGAAAAAAAGGCAAAAAGGGAGGCCGACGAGACAGAGGAAGGGAAATATCAGGGGCCGCGAAATATGGGGGGGCAATGTGTCCCAAAAACGAGGCTTTGCACCGGTGTGCAGGAGCTCCAAGAAACCAAGGACAAAAAAAGGTGGGGGGAAAGGAGGAGGGGACAAGTTGTGGCCCGGAAGAGTTGGCATCGGGCGACGGAGGAAAGAAAACACTAAGGAAAGATGACCAAGAGTCTCGCAACCTAAAACGGGTATAGACTAATCTTCATGGTGAAAAAGACACTAACCCACAAGAGAAAAAAAAGGCATGGGAACGGGGAGGGCCATGCCGACCGCGCCGGGAGGGGGGCAGAAGGGGGAACCGGCAATGAAACTAATGGGACCCCTGCAGCTTCAAAAAGAAATATAAATTGGAAAAATGAGGCTTTTGGAAAAAAAAATGAAAGAAACAGCAAGAGAAGGACGAATACGTAAAGCAAAGATAACGGGAGAACGTTTCCACGCAAAGAAGGTGCAACAGGGGTAAAAAGGACAGGTTTAGTCATTCTCTAGGTAAATTAGATGACAGGTTTGGGGGGGAAGGGAAGTCTGAAAGGGGCGCCAGAACAAGGGGGAAGAATCAAGGAGGTGGCAAGCCAACGAAAAGAAGATGGGACTTTTTTGGCAAAAAAAGGTGTACTTTATCGTTGCCGTTCGTCGGAAAAAAATAAAAAAGGCAAAAGAGGACCTCAAAAAAAGTGAAGCGCGCATGGGGATTCAGACTACCCCCTTGCCCCAGACTCAAAAACAAGGACCCAAGGAGCGGTAAAAAAGAATGAAACTAAGGATTCCGTAGGGCTTCATCCTCCCAACAGCTTAAGACAAAAAAGTAGGGTGGTTTATTCGGAGGTCGAGCGAGTGACGAGTCCAGAAGGAAAGGGGGAAAAGAACAGAAAAAAAAGACGAACCAGGGAGGAAAATCTCAGCTGGGAAACAGGGGAACGGTGACAAGGAAATGAAAGAGCTATTTGAATATTGGGGGGGGGAAAAAGGGACAACAAAAAAACGAAGGATTGCAAAAGTGGAAATAGAAACCAAAACAAAGGATCGAGGGGCGAAGTATTTCAACTGCGCTCCAAAGGAAAACAACTTTAACAAAAAAAAAGAGGACATAATGGGCAAAGGATCGCAGCATTTCCGAAGAGAGCAGGAGGCAGGGGGGAAGGTGGGGGGGAGTTATCTGGAATGCGGCAAGTACTACCTAAACAAAAAGAGGTTGGGGAAGAGTGTTTCATCCAAAATGGACGGAAATACAGAGGAGAAAAAGAAGAGTAATCCCGATGAAAGACGGGGGGGGAAATTGAATAGGAATACCCCTCAATGATCTCGCAACACGAACATAAAGTGGGGGGGACTAAATTCAAATCCGGACAAAGCAGGGGAAATTTGAAGGGAGAAACCTAATTGAACCAATTTGGGGGGGGGAACAAAGGGAGAAGGAAGTCGGGACGAACGCCCCTCAATCAAAAACCCGCCGTGGCAAGGAGGGAAGCGGGGAGAGGGTACTAAAAAACAAGTTCAACAACTTGTTCGCAAAAAAAGCGATGCGGTGGGGGACACTCAAAAAAGGGGCGTCCGTCGGTTTTCTGTGGGTCAGAGGGGGGAGGAAAAACTATGGAAAGCCGGTGTGGCTTGTGAGGAAGGGGAAGGGGGGGGACCTGACGGGGTGGGCGAAGGAGAAACAAAAAAAAGAGGAGGGCGACGAATACGCCAAACGCCAGGAGGATGGGGATCCACTGAGTCGGCGCGCATAAAAAAAGCAAAGGAGGTCAATCCTTTGTAGCGGCAAAAAGGGGGGGGGGGGAACAAATCAAGAAAAAAAACTCATGTGGTATGTGTAGAGACAAATCTAAGTGGAACATCAGAAACACCGAAATTATTGGTGGACCAAGGAAAAAAAAAAAAAAAGGGGGAAGAGAAAAAAACACGGAAAAAAAGAAAGAGTAAAAAATATACGGACCCCCGAGTAAAATAGGGGACTAACCCCATACCCAGAGGGAAATATCCGAAAGGGAACTCCTCATTGCAAAAATACCCCTAGAAAATCGCTTTTCTAGGGAAAAAGGAAAAAAAAAGAGCGACTCAAAAAACAACCTTAGGTAAAAGGGTGAAAATATAGAGGAGGTTCTGAACGTAAAGAATCAAGGGGGGCAGGGGGGTAAACAATCGTAGCCAGAGAGGGTCAATCAGGGGATAACAGAGGGTAAAAGGCTCATGGTCTATATTTTCAAACAGTGATCGGGTGGTGAACGGGTGGGGGGGTGTACCCCCAAGGGGGTCACAGGTTTACCAGGAAAGTTCGAGGCTAAATTGTCACTCTGTTCTATAGCAAACCGACAACGCAGGCGGAAATGGGGAAGGGAGGCAAAATTTTCTCAAGAGCTTCTGGGGGAGAAATCAATCAAAAAAGGAAAAAAAAAGACCGGTGGCGTATTCGTCCAGGCGAAAAAGAGGTCTGACAAAAAAAAGGGTTGTGAGATTCCGGCACGCAGAGGGGGAAAAAAAGAGAAACAACTTCTTGAAGCGTGGCGCGCAGGGGGAAAAAAAAAAGGGGAAAGAAGGGAACCGACAAATGTGGTTAATGAAAGCAATCCAGATGGGGAAATCGTTTCGCCGCCGGAAAAGTCAACAGCCTTTGGGGAAAAAAAAAGGGGGTGTCGAAAGGGAGGGAGGACGAGAGAGACCCGCTTGGTGGGTCGCCAAAAAGGTTGCGGAAGGAGGGACGTCAAATCATTGGGGTCAACCGGCCTTTGAACGAGGGGGGGAAGAGGCACAACCAAGGCACTACGGGTGACAACCACAAAAATCCTTGATGGGATTTCCTCTTTTTACTACCGAAAAACCAGGAGGACAAACATGAGAAAGTCGAAACTACGCGATGCTGATCCCCAGGAAAGGCCAAAGGAACGCCAAATAAAAAGCCCTTTGGTTACGAAAGAGGGAATTGGACGCCCCACAACTGCGCCGCTAGAGGGTCGAAAAGCGAGTAAAAAAGCCATTTATGTGTCGAGTGTAAAGTTGTTACATGGCGAACAAAAAAAGGGGGAAATAGTTCACAGAAAAGGTGGGGCCCCTCTGTGCCATACGGAAAAAAACACGGGCGAACCTGTTGGTTTTCAAAAAAACGAGGAGCACTGACAAGGTGAAAAAAGGTATTGTTCCGTGCCCAGATAAAGGGGGGTAGGGAAAGGGGCATGAGGCATGGGCCCATGAGGGGGCACCGGAAAAAATGGGGCTCCAGGACTCGATAAAGACCAGGCCCTCCAACAGATTTTCAGAGCTGTGGGAGAAAAAAATAAAAAAAAGGAAAAGCAAAAAAAGCGTTCATCGCAGGGTATGGGAAAGATTTAGGGGGCAGGCACAAAAAGGGAGGGTCGGCCCTGAAATCAAGGATAAAGAGGGAAAAGTTTTTTGGGGCAATGGGAATAGAAGGGGGGGGAGTGGGTCCTGACGAAAAAAAAGGGCAAAGAAAAGGGAAACCTTGGGTGGCCACAAAGAATTTTTTTGATCTGACCCGCCTCCGTGCACTCCAGGGGAGGACGAACAGGAGGAAAAGTCCGTGAAGCATGCCGGGACAACCATGTAAAAAAAAGAGGGGAAAAAGAGAGGAAGGAGCCAAGGGAAATTTGGCCAGGAAGGAGGGGCGTTGGACGGAAGGGTACCCGACGATGTGAGGAACGGGGAAAGAGATAAAGGGACTGGGAAGATTGGGGGGGGGGGGGTCGGAACAAAGTTTTTCAAATCTCCTAATTGGAGAGGAAGTCTCAGGAGGGGGGGGGGGTCGCTTTCACACAACAATAAACAACCCCGGAAACTCGGGAGAAGTGGCCAGAAGAAAGGGACATTTGCCTCGGGTGTAATTTCTGTTCAACCAAAAGCGGAGTGCGTCTCCAAAGGCGAGGGAACCGCTATGAAGGAAGGGGAAAAAGGGGTCAAAGGGGAGGGAGATGGAAAAAAAACTTCGGGTTCAACACGACCGACGTGCCGCCCAAAAACAATTTTGCAAAGGGGGCAGGGGTCTGTGCGCGACATAAAAACACGCAAAAGCCGCGCGCCCCAGAACTCCAGAAAAGAGGGGGGAGAGATCTCGAAAAGGGGGGTCAGGTCGCAGCAAAAGGAAATCAGGGGGAAAAAAAAAAACACATGAACGCATGCAAAGCGACAAAAGGAGGGATCCCCCAAAAATCCCGTTTCGAAAAAAAGACTGGAGACCTCAGGAATCATCGCTTGAATTGTCCCTGGGGAATGAGAAAAAGGAAAAAAATCAGGGGGGACAAAAGGAAGGGAAAAACGACCACTCATAGCCCCGGCCAAAGTGTGGTAGAGAATTCTACGAAAGAAAAGAGGAGAAAGAGGGTCAACGCACTTGAAAAGGGTCCATGGTAAAGAGGGGGGAAAGGGGGGGCCTAAGGAAGGGCAAGATAGGGTTGAGGGGAAAGTTTTTGGAAGCATCACTGGTATAACGCTGCTTTCCCCGCGCAAGGATGAACACAAAAGAAGAGTGGGGAACAAAAGTGCAGATGGGGAGAAAGTAAAAGTATTCGCGGAAGAGGAAGCCTCAGTCTGAAAAGTGCGGGGAGTTTCCGCTTGCTCCCCGGGATAGAAAAAAAAAGCAGACTTCAAACAAGTACTGGAATACAAAATTGGCAGCAAACATTCACTCAGTGGGACGGGGGTGTAATAAAAACACCCGGGCAGTTCCCCGCGCAACCAATTAGCGGAAAACATGGTCATTGGGGGAGGGAAGTGGAACCATCCTGGAATGAGAAAACGGCAGCTCCAAGGGAACCAAAACGTTGGAAAGCCGTCAATTCAAGGGGGGGACTTAAACGGAAAAAAGAAAGGGGGATCCCGGCCAACGCCCCAACAAACACAGGCGGAGGAGGAGGAGAGGGAAAACAAATTGGGGGGGGGGGTTGGCATCAACAACAAAAAAAGTAAATCAATCAAAAAAACGCCGTTTTCGACAGGGAAGTCAACGTTTGGGAGGACTTCCAAAAGCCAAAGTCAAACGTGGTCGCAGGCAGGAGAACTGAAAAAAGAGAAAAAGAAGACACGGTAAAAAAAAAAACAGAGAGGGAGGGAGTTGGGTGAAGGAGCTCAGAAAAAACACTGTAGAAGATGAAAAAGGAAAAGATAAAAACTTTAAAAAAGCGTCCCCACGGGTGAACCGGGCTGGGGTGTAACCAACTAGGGAGAGTAACCGAGATGTTAAGAAGACAATTGGAAACCGGGGAAGGCTAAAAAAACTAGGTCCTGCCACTGGAAGAGGAATATTCAAAAACTGGGCAAGTGCAAGGGGGTGAGTGAGAAAGGGGGGGGAGGGGGGGTGTTATCGGGACACCAGGGGGGAAAAATAGGAAAGACAAGACGCGGGCGTAACACAGGTTAGGGCCAGAGTAGGGTTACCATCCGACATCGGGTCAATAGGGGAAAAAAAATAGGGTCCAACTGGAAAAAGACAATGGGGGGAGGACTCCAATCCCAACTAAACCAAAGCAATCACGAAAACCCAGGTTTGGACGCAACGAAGTGGGTGGAAAAGAGGAAACGTAAAGGGGTAAGGGGGACACAAAAGGGGAAAAGGGGAACAATTGGAGGGGGGATCCAATTGCCAAAGTACGCGATGGAAAAAAGGGCAAGGATTGAGCCGCGCCCAGGAACGAAGCGGAAATCTAAGCAATGAAGGGAAGGGAAAGGTAATATTCAGCTCGGGCAAGCAAACCGCGAAAATAAAACTCCGGGAGCCACATCGGGAGGGGGTTGCAAAAAAGAGGCTCTGGAACATCCTGCCCGCGGGGGGGAAGAAAAAAAGGGACCAAAAAAAAGGGAAGGAAGAAACCTATGGAAAAAAAAAAGGGGGTGTTCCCCGCCTATCTGCAAAAATTTCAAGGTTCTTCAGGAAAAAAAAAGGCCAAAGAAGGGAAGCGCGACTTTCAAGGAAAAAGACGAAGGAAGGAGAAGGAATCGCGGAGAATAGAAAAAAAAAAGGTTTGGGGGGGCAAAGGTGAGGGAGCGGGTGCTCGATGTCAGGGGGACAACCGAGAAGTCGCCGGGTCCCCATAAAAGCGAATTGAAAGAGCGGAGAAGATTGGAAAGGGAAAATGGGGGGAAGGGCATTGGCCAGGGGGTGTTGCGAAAAGTCGCCACTGAATGTGGAAGGAAAGGCCCGCCAAGAAGATGAACACGCTTAAAAGTCAGCACACGACCTAGGGGATGAGGTCAACGGGAGAGGGGGCTGAGGGGGGGAGGGCTCGGAAAAAAGTGCCAGGGGGTGCAAAAAAAAGGGTTGGGTTGGTAAACTGAACGGGGGACCGTCCAGTGGGGGGGAAAACCCGACCGATTGGAAAAGAAGGAAACATTTAAACTGCGGGAAACATCGAAAACAAGAAATCGGGAGGGGTTTCTCGCATAAACTGGGAGAATAACTCAACTAAGAAATGGGGGAAAGTCAAACACACTTGGGAAAAAGACTGAAAAAAATGCATGGTTTCCGCGGACCAAAAGGACTAAGAAGTCAAGTCAGAAAACTGGGGACGGGGACAATTCCGACAAATAAACTAATTGCCAAAGTGCGCGTCACCAATAAGGGAGGGGGAAAAAGCGTGCGAACCGTGGGTCAAGGGAAAAAAGAAAGGAGGCAACAATAATATCTAAACGTCCAAGAAAAATCTCACGGGCAGAAGGTTGCCAACGCAAACGAGGGAAAAAAGTTACTTGGAGGCGGGACGGAAAAAAAAAGGGGAGGGAAGAAAGGGGGTGGGAAATCATCTTGCAAGGCTGCCGAAGGGAAAAAACAGAAAAAAGTGCCGGAACGGCAAGAATCAAAAAGATTTTGCTTTTGGCCCCAGGTGGGAACTTGATAATCGAAGTTCGGGTCGTCGATAAAAAAGCAAAGATATTGAAAGAAAACAAAATGGGCCTCGCAGCGGGGAATGTCAAAAGGACGGAAAAATTGTCAAAAACCACCCCCCGAAATTCTGGGAAAAAGACAATGCCCCCGAAGAAAAAGGGGTTCTTCTGGAAAAGGAAATGAAGCCCGGAGCGGACACACAGACAAGGGAAAAAAAAGGAGGGGGGGGGGGGGAGGCGATTTTTTAGAATCCGGGTGAAGGGGAAAGTTGCCCGCCGTGGCACGCAAAAGGGGAAGAGAAAGCCGAAGAAGTAAAATTACATATCAATCCGCACGGAAAAAGAAGGAAAAGAAAGCTATGGTTTGGGAAAAGGGCACGTGAAAATTTCCATGGAAGAGCACCGGGAACCACGCGGCGAGGGGGGGGGTGGGGGTGGGGGGGTCAGGAAAAAAAGAGATTTGCAAATGGCGCGCAGGGCAACGGGAAAAAAAAAAGAGGAAAAGTAAGTTTTCAGTATCTAAGCAGGGGGAAAGTGAGAAACAAATAACGAAGAAGAGGCGGGAACTGGGGTGGGGGTGGGGGAGAAGATTACAAAGGAAAACAGTACTACGTACACAAATGTAGGGGGAGGAGTGGAGGCCAGTAAAAAAGAGAGAACATACAACGGTAGTACATGAGAACTGGGGGGGTGACGCGGTTCGGAAGGGTAAAAGAGGAATAACACCCCGACAAAATGATCGGCTTGGAACCACCGGAAAGAGGTGGGGAGGGGGGAGTCAAATCCATGCATGAAAAAAACCTTTTGATTATTTTAGACAAGGCAAAAAAGGAGAAAGAACCTTGGGGAGAAAAACAATACCAAGGAACAGGGCCGTCAAAAGAGAAAGAATTCCTTTACCGCCGTGGGCAAGGATGGGAAATTCTCAGGAGGGAGAAATAAAAAAAAGTGAAAAAAAAAACCATCTATGGGCGGGTCATGAAAAACATGGGGGGGAAACGTATTAGTTTCTTAAAGCAAAAAAACTAAAAGGAAGTAACGCCAGGGGGGAGTGTCGGGAAAAAATCTGCAAGATGTCGAACTAAATCGAATCGCCTAAATACGCCCCGCACGGATTTTTTGAGAAGGGGGGAGTCGGGGGGACTGCGCCCGGGGGGACCAAACGCGAGGGAGAGAACTGAGCCAAAGGACCGACGCAGAAGGTGGGTCCTGTAAAGGAACCCAATCGAAGGGAACGCACCGAGTCCTCCGGAAATTTAACGGGGGAAAACTGGGTGGAAGGGAAAAAACAAACCAGAACGAAAGGCACTCCTGTGAAAAAAAATATACACCCCATCAAAACATAGATAGGGGGGAACAAAGGGCAACTCAGAACGATCCGATTTAACTTCTCATCTGGCTACGATTGAAAACAAGAAAAAGAGGAAGGAGTCGGGGGAAAAAAAAAGAAAAATGATCAAGATCGAAATCAAAAAAAACAAAAAAGGTAGGAAGGACGATAAAAAGATATTGTTTTCTTGAACACTAAAAAGAGGAGGTGGTTTTCTTCCGATCGCCCAGAAGAGAAGGGAAAGAACAGGGGGGCAAGGTTCTATTTAAAGAAGACGAGGCAGGGGGAAAGAAAAGGTTACTTATTCGTTGTGACTGGGGGGGGCAATAAAATTGGTTGGTGTCAGGAAAGGTTGTGGTCGGGGTCGGCGAAAAAGGAGTGGGCTATATAAAAACTAAAAATAGTCGGATGGAGGTACAAACCTGGTGAAGGGAGCAACTTGGCAGAAAAGGGCTGAAAAAAAATGGGTGCGCGGCAAAAAAGAAGACGGAAACAAATCTAAAGGGTGAGTGGGGGGAAAGGAGTTGCCGTTCAAAACGCGACCAAGGTTTTCTGGGAGAAATTCGCACACCGCGGCAAGGCAAAATAATAAGAAAACAGGGAAAGTGAAAAAAAAAAAAAAGTCGGGCCCTCGAAAAGAAAAAACGGAACGTATGCAAACAACTACATCAGGGAGTGAAAAGAGGTTGCGCCGCCGTAGTAAGACACCATACCTTTCCCAAAAAAACGGCGGTGCGATGGAAGACGTTCAAAGGAAAGAACGACGGGGGGTGTGACCAAAACAAAAGACGTTGAACATTGCGGAGTAGAATTGTCAACCGCTTTCCGGGGATTTGAATAACAGCAAAAGGCTGGGGGGGGGGCTGAAAAAAGCAGGATCATTGAGGGGTACACCGCGGGGGACACCAGACCGCGCAACCACAGTCAGACCAAAAGAGGTGATAAAGGGTACTTAGAAGAAACCGAAAGGCCGCACCAAACATCAAAGCCTTTGGGAGGGAGGAAAACGGGGGGCATTGCAGCGCCCCATGAAAAAAGATCGCTTGGTTTGCAGCGGCAGGATAACGAAAGGTGTCGATGTAAAGGGGGTGTGGTGTCGCTGGCATCCCAAGGGGGGGAAAAGGGAGACAACTCGACCCTATGTTTGGAAAACAGAGGGGGCACCTGAAAGGGAATCCACTGTCCACTTTTTCAACGAATACTCAGGATGGTCAAGGGAAAAAAAGACGAATTCGGTGGTTAAAACCGGGTCGGCTCTCTTCAAAAATGCTGGGGAGAAAGGGACAGGAAAGGGGGGCACTCAGGGTACTATCTGAGAGGGTCGCCTCCACCCGCCTTTGAGAGCGTGGGTGTTGGGGAGGATCGGTCAAGAAAAAGGAAGAAAAAAGGCGGTTCTTCGCATGAGTGAAAAAAAAAAAAACAACGAGGTAGGGAGAAAGAACAATTCGGGGGGGAGTACACGTCAACGCCGGAAAAGAAAGGTTGGACAATCATTTTGGGAGGGGTGAAAAAAGAGTTCGATCCAGTCAAAAAAATGGGGGGGCCAAAAAAAGAGGATTTTGATCATTGCCAAAACCGGAAACCCCGTCTGCACGCCACAAAAAAAACCAAAAAACGGAAAAATGAAGCAGGCCGGGCAAAAACCGAGAGGGACCAGACGAACGGCTAACACAGTACCTGGTTAAAAAGGCTCTTTTGCGGGGAAAGGGGGAAGGGGAAAGGGGAAGGAAAGTATAAAAGGGTTTAATAGATATCATGTGGACGAACGTATGGTTGATCGGAAAAACAGCAGGTTTCAAGAGATCATATGTAAGATGACAGCGGCATTATAGGGTGGAACAGGGAAAGGAGCAACCCGAAACAAGGGCCGAAGCAACGGAGAAGCCATCCGCGAGAAATAAAAACTTTTGACCACGGCGGAGGGGAAGGGTAACACCCTGCCGCGGAGTGCTGAAACAAAAAGGAAGGGTGAGGGGGAAGACTCTGGGGGAGAAGAAGAGGAAATTTGAGACCCGCAGTCGCGAATGGGAACTCAGATGTCAAAACCAAGTTTTGAAGAAAAGACGAATTCCTCTTTCCACAAATTCCGAAATGGGTCATCCAACACCAGGAAAAGACACTCGAAGGGTACCCATTCCTCCAAATCCAAAAGGAATATCTAGAAGGGATCTTATTTCCTCCAAACCGGGCCTAGGTACAAAATAGCGAAGAGGGAAAGAAAAAAAAATCGAAATCAAGAAACCCATCTCGGGAGAAAAAATCTGTAGAATCACTCCACATCGCTTCATTTCAGGGGGGGACGAAGGGATAATTATCGGGGACAACCAAAGAGGATCAAATCCCCTCGCCCGTAGACCCTGTACCAGTTTGGTGGGGGAACTGGAAAATTCTAGCGATTTACTTAGAAAAGGGGGCAATCAAACGGGGGTGAAAGAGAGCTGGCCATCGGGAATTTTGGGTGGAAATGACAGAGAGTGCGAAAAAAGGGGGGTCATCAAAAGGACTTCTGCTTTCGCCCACAACCTCAGGTAATTTCCAACGAAACAGAGTGGAGTTTGCCAAAGTGCACGATGTGGAGAAGAGTTCAGCCGGCGAGACGAGAAGCAAAGCAATGAAAGGGGGACGGATATTTCCGGGGGATCACTTCGTAAGGAGCGAATAAAAAACAAAAGAAAGCGAAGGAGTGGCTACAAGGGGGACTCAAAATAAATTGGTTAGAAGGTGCTTTTCGAACGAAACGTCAGTGCCCCAACAAAAGGGCACCAGAAACGGACAAAATTTGGAGGCCGAACGTCAAACTTCAACAAGGGGGGAGGGGAGGGGAGGGACAGGGAAAGGAAAGGGACCATCGTTAGTCCAGTCAAATACCAGGAAATGAACAAGAGCACGTGGGGAAAGTCCCTGCACCAAACACAACACCAGGAAGGGCGGCCGAGCCTTAGAGAAAACTGGGGATAGAAAAAACAACGGAAATTCATAAAACAGAAAACACCATAAAAGGAAGGGTCCGAGGCTGCCACGGTCACGCGACCAGCGTAAAAGTCGTGGTCGCAGGGAAAAAATTGATCTGCATATCGAAGAGCCCAGCGGTTGGTGGACAAACAAGAAAAGCAGTTCAGGAGGGGGGGGAACTGAAGATAAAGAGCAACAACCAAAAACAAAAGGATTGTAAGATAAAAAAAAAAAAGAGTCAACACGTCAAACTGCATGCAGCCCTGGGGGACGCGATCGTCAGGACCGAAACTCAATTGCCGGGCCAAAGGACCACAAAAACAACTACTGGAGAAATTGCAGAGGGGAGGAAAAAAAAGTTGCAGCCGCCTGGACCAGTGCCCGGGGGGAGGGGGGAATTCAACCTTGGTCGGGGGGGTTATGTTCATCGACAACCAGTGTTCACAACATCAAAGATGGGAAGGGGGGGAACGAAGGGAACGTGCGATTAGAAGGGATGACGTGGGGTTCCATCCGGGCAGGTGGAAAGGAGAAAACGAAAATGGTTTAAAGAAGAGAACATCCTTCGCGCAAAGCCCTGCCGCACGGCGAAAAAGAACAAGGGTGGGGAAAGAAGGTGTTTTAACATGGGGGACCGGAGCAAGGGGACGGGGGGGGGAAAAAAAAGCAACACAACTGAGCAATTGTCTGGAAACTGGGGTGGGGAAAAAAAGGAACCCAGAAGG
>Ga0179593_1695205_pt1 | contig 12898 bp, 9 predicted proteins | sample CZODoug2_1_08_16_FD_185931 | JGI IMG/M metagenome (GOLD analysis project Ga0179593, IMG submission 185931) | Vadose zone soil fungal communities from Angelo Coast Range Reserve, California, USA - CZODoug2_1_08_16fungal (PacBio error correction) | ecosystem: Environmental > Terrestrial > Soil >...
CAAGAAAATATCTTTGGTTGTGGGGGAGAAAAGTATGGGAGAAAGGATGGGAAAGGGAAGGAGTGCGTAGGAAGGAAACGGACGAACCATTCACTCAATTAAAGGTTAATTCATCTAGTGTTGAGGTCTTTTGTAAAAAAAGAAAAGTCCGGTACAAAAAAAGTTGGGGGAGGGATAAAGGGGGGGTCTTTCAGGTCCTGACATGGGAGCATAAACCCGAGCTGGGGGTGGTGAGAACACGGGTCGTAGGATAGGGAAGAAGAGGAGAACGGGGGAACTGGTCTAACAACGCACAGCGAGTTGTAAGTCGCTGGGGAGCTGCAGTAAAGAAAGTAGGACGAGGGGGAATCAGGACTTGTCTACTGCAGGCTGGATTGCGGCATTCTGATATTAAGGTGTAGACAGTTGATGTGCCGAGAGGGAAAAAAAAGGGAGAGCTACGAAAAGAAATAAAAAACATCTCGGGAAATCAACATGAATGTAGTCTAAGATGAAAGGACTAACTCTCTACAATACTTTTCAGGTGCCTCACGCAGTGATACTAATGACAGGTCAAAACATAGAAAGGACAGAAAGTGTCCTAAAGACGCCATTTTTCATTATTTAAATCGGTCTGGATCAGAAAGTCGGGGACAAGCAGCGTCGACCTGAAAGGAAAAAAAGGAAAAAACTTGAAGAAAAGAGTAGGGCACGTTGACGGGTTTCTAGAACATGTGACGCATACGAGCAGTTCAATCGAGTCAAGGGAGATGGCACGGGGGGGCTCGCCATAAAACAGATAAAGGAGGGAGTCGCAAAGAAAGGTTCCCCGTCGACACAATATCCTGGATCCCCGAAGCTTAGGGTGTTGGGGAAACAGGGGAAATACAGTACGGGGTCCGAGGGGAGGGGGGGGTTCTAAAACACGATGGAAGTCAAAAATTATAGCGAAAACCATCCAACTTCCAGAGCTCTCCCTAAAGGGCCAGACTGGACGATCGGAAAAAAAAAAGAAGGAGCCAAAGAATCCCGACAATTACTTAATGGTGAGACCGAGACCCACCTGCAGAGATAAAAGGATCCGTCGGGGAAGAGGGGGTCTAAGAGAGGATGATCAAATGAAGCAGTCATGAGGGAGAATGGATTCCTAATGTATCAGGGGAGAATAAAAAAGAATTCGTGATGTGGGGGGGGTGTTTGTGTGGGTACTTAGAGACCCCCTTGCCGGTTGGGAAAAAAAAACTGAAGGGACTAAGGGTCTGAGAGATTGGGATCCTATCTTCTCATCTGATCAGAAAAGAAAAAAACGACTGACTGTTTCTTTTACCCTCAACGGAAAGAGGACGAGAGTCATAAGGGGGGAAACAATCGCCGTCTAGTACCCATGGCCACGGGAAGAATCAGAGCTCTCGTTGTGAACTGACATCGTGGGGGAGAATGAAAAGACGCGGAAACGGGGAGGGGGGGAAGAGTTGCTAACACAAGAGACAGAGTTCCTTTATCGGCACTAAGGTCGTACAAGGGTTGGAGGGAAGTCAATTGGGCAATTAGAACATATATGCAGAAGGGCTCAGGAAGATGAACTCCGATTGGCCTGGGCGAGCAAAAAGAAAAAAAAAAGTAAAAAAGGATCTAAGAACTCAATCTTGAAAGAACCTTTAGCAGGAAACGTGAGTGCCGCGAGCACCTCGAGGGGAAAAAAAAGCTGGTGGGGACGGGAGGTTCTTCATCGCTAAGGGGGCCGACGAGAGAAGGAAAGGGTTTACCTCGCTCAAGAAGACGTTGGAGGAAATTATGTCCGTGCCCGGTTAAGGAAGGGAAGAGGAAGGGAAAAAGGGGACTCTTCTCGACGGAGGAAGTCAGGGAAGCTCTTCTAGTACAGACGAGGGCATAAACGAAGTCCAAGGAAGGATCCGAGTACGTCTCAGGGGGGCCCGATGAAAAAAAAAATCGAATTCAAAGGGATATAATTCCTCTTTCCCGAAGGGGAGAGCTTCGATACCGCCGAGTGGGAAAGCGGCGGATAAAGGGGCAAAAAGAGCTCAGAAGGGGAAAAAGAAAGACTTAGAGGGGAAAAGTTTGGAAGGGGAACAAACAGAGTAGCCCCAAAAGGGGACCGGTTGCCTGGCGCGGGGGGGCAAAGGGTATAGGGGACCATTCTAGAGTTTCAGGAAGCGCACTATGCACACTAAAAAAAATCTCGACGCCGAACTCGAAAAAAAGACGTTAGGGGGAACAAAGGTTCATTCATTTTGTTATACTTGCTGGCAATAACCCCAGCGTCATTGGGAAAAACACGATTAAGGGGGAAAAATAATTCAAAGGGGGGGAAAGGAAAACGCAAGGAAGAACCAGCTACTGCTGATATAAAATAGAAAAGCCGTGTCATAATTCATGTCACACAAAGCGATGTCAACGGCTTCAGATGGATTGTAGACAGACGAGAGATGAAACTGGAAAGATACTGAGGCCTCCCTCGCTGTTGCGACTTAGGAGAGCTTCCAAGGGGAGAGAGATAAAAAAACAACTTATTAGGAAGAAAAATAGAGATCAGAAGAGGAATCCCTTAGAGACACACCACTCGAGATGTTAGACGGAAGGCTCGGTTCCAAGGGGGTGGGGGAAACACTAGGGAACTCACAAGAAAACTCTCCTTTGTGGTGAAGTCCCGAATGCTTGGGCTAGGCTTATCCCATATTATAGGCGCCGGACGGCTATGAGTGTCGAGACTGGGGACGAAGGGGGAAGGAATAGGGGAAGCGGGTAAAAGAAAGGGGTTCCTTCAGTATTACGGTAAACCTGGACCCTTCCCACACCGTGGCGCTGTTCATGGCGTGTCGGCAAAAAGGGGAGAGACCTTAAGGAAAGAAACCGGGGGGAAAAAAAGGCATAGAAAAAAAAAAGCTAAAGGTAAAATGGGGGGATATCCGAAACGGCCAAAAAAAACGACATGGGGAAAAAAAAAACTTGCAGGAGCCTGCCGGCAGGCCCGGCGGATGTATGTTGGCAAAAGCGTCCGAAAAAAGGAAAAAAGTCTCACAGGGGGAAGAAGACCTGATCTCATGGCAAAAAACTTTAAGTGAATCGTGAAGGAGGCAGAAGGGGCGAAAAGGGCGGCTATTCTCTTCTGGAGGGCAGCGCTTAGGACATCTTACCTCTTCAGCAGAAAAAAAAAAAAAAAGGTCAACAGGGCCAGTACAGGACAAGAAAAGTCGCCAGAGAATTCCTCAAGGACTTCGGGTTCTCGAAGGGCCAGGTCTTCCTCTCGTTCACGGAAAGAAAGGAATTACACCTTCAAGGAGGGTGGAAGGAAGTGTTGATACCGGGACCGCGGCATAACGGAAGGGAAAAAGGGGAGATATCGAGAGGAAGGGGCGAAAAATCAGGGAGATCTCGGTGTCTTTATCTTAAACCGGGGGCATTCTGGGTCCAAAGAGGGGAAGGCCACGGCTTTGAGGAGGCACTTAAGTGGGGTCTGTAGTAAATGAAGTATTATATCTCGGCACCAACCTTTTACCGAGGAGGGAAGCTCAAACTAGGGGGCTTCAAAATGGACTTTGCTGGTAAAAGTCCATGGTATGGCAGTCTCCACCACCGATTCAAAATTCAAAACGATCGGCGAGAGAGCAGGAAAGGGGGGAAATAACGAAAAGGGAAACAGGGGAAGGAAATAGTCCTGGAGGACTTTAGGGTAGAATTCCTATCCTTCGTGGGTGCCATTTTCAAGGACTAGGGGGGGAAAGGGGCTGAAGGGAAAGAAATTAGAAGCAGAGCTCCTTCGGATCGCGGGGGGCAAGTGATAGGGGGTTCTAATTGAGCCATCACGGGAGATGGGGAAAGCGGTCAAGGAGTAAGCAGGGGAAGATAAGAATGGAATGCTCATTTACTGTCGAATTCGAGATGTCCCGGGGAGTGCTCATAAGAGAGATGCTAAGGGGGAGCGAAACGAAAAGGATACACAAAGGGAAGTTTAATGCGCGGAAGATGGAGTTTCCCGGTCCGGTAAGAGATCGAGGAGGATTTACCAGGGGGGGGGGGCGTGGGGGGGGGGGGGGAGGCTGAATTAACTGTGCGTGAGGGGCATTAGGTCGAAAGAGCCTGGTTCTCCACCACATAGACCGCAAACTGTCGGGAAGGGGGAAAAACCAAAAAACAAAAGAGTCACGCAAAGGCAACCTGCGGGATGAAATGGGCGGTAACTGGTCAGGGAAAATCACTGAGAGGTCCTGAGCTTTGCCTAAAGAGCCCTGATACGAACGTATAAAAGGGGAGTATAACCGATCAAGGGGCATCCGACGGGCAGGGAGGATGGCCCCTTGCCGTCTCCCAGGGAGGGGAAGGTAGCGAGGGGGGAAAACAAGCAGGAAGCTTCTCCGAATCAAATCCCCTCTTAATATGGATGTCCTAACTCAGGCCTGGGCAGAAGAAACAGTTCTGAGGGAAAGTATATGGTACGCGAGATGTCGTACGGGAGGGCGAGTGAAAGGTCACCTCGAAACAGATTGGTCGAGCACGGCATAGGGCCCGAGCTGTAGAAAAGTAAGGAGTTTAGGTGACATGGACAGGAGTGGGGGTAGGGGAAAGAACGGGGCGGCAGCTTTGGGCCACGCTACATGTTCCCAGCCAGAAGAAGACAACGGGATACAGTAAAAACGCGATGACCCGACCTCTCCGACGTCGGGCCGCGAGATGCAGTTCAGAGTTCCCAGTAATTAGCAGGGGGGCAGACCACAAAACATACGCTCCTATCATATCGCCACTAGATCGTCGCCACGACTGTAAAGAACCACAAAAAAAATGGGAGGGAAGGTAGCCAGGTTACATGGAAAAGAAAACCCCCGGAAATCAGGCTAAAAAAATCAAGTGGGTTACCGACCAAGGGATTTTGGATGGGTGGGGAAAAGAGGGGCACAGGGTCTAATAGAGGAAAAAACTAATTGGTGGGTTACTCCGGGTTTTCCCAAAAGCCGACGCACGAAGGCGGTAAAACGGGGGGAAGCAGAAAAAAAAAAAACCTATACACCTCTCACAACGTAGTGGATCTCTCCAACAAGTAGGAGGAAAAGAGGAAAGATTTAATTCCATAAGCGGGGACGGTTTAGAAGGGGGCTCGAGGGTATCGGAAGGTCCAGGTAGTGGGGGGAGGGGGAGTCAGACTTTTGGAACGCGAGTCCTAACCATTCACTCACTTCCGGGGGGGGGCAGATGGTAAAAGGGGGGAACAAGGGGGGATCAAAGGGGAGGTTAGCTACCGGGTTCGAACATTGGGGAGGTATCTAAAACGAGACTGGGTGGTTTCTGGAGGAATCCGTCTACGAGAAAGACGATATTCCCAGAAAATATTGGTTCTTTAAAAAACCCCCTGAAAAACGAGCTTGATCGCGGCCCATTAGGACTTACGGAGAGCGGGGGGAGAGAGGGCTACTTCGGGGGGGCCTCGAGGGATGCGGGGACTGGTATCTTTCAAAAAACAAGAGGACTGAGGTCTCGTCCGCCAGAAATCAACTTAAGACAAGAAACATCTCGGGTCGAGATTCGTTAAAGGAGGTGAAAGCAAAAAAAAAAGCATCGTGGGGGAAGGAACGACCCGACGGGGTACGCAAGAAGGGGGCCCTATTCCCGACTAACCGTTTCCTACTATAGGGGGCCAGGTTGACGTCCAGAGAAGATCCCGAAGAAGGGACTGGGAAAACTCAGGAAAACTGAGCCGCGGAAGCAAAAGGGGGACATCCTACCCTTCACGCAGGTTCACTTTGATCAGGGGGTTCGATACCTGACCGCATACTGCAAAAGGGGGGAATAGAAGCAAAGCAGGAAAAAAGACCCGTTCGGGCAACACGGCGGTTCCCGTCCGACACCATCGCAGACCCTCGTGCCGCTCTGCTGGTGGGGGGAAAACGGAAAAAATGTGAGGGGCAGGGGGGGGGGGAACAATTAACGAAAAGCCTTACGGCAGAAAGACCGAAGAATGCACTGCCCTTCACCAACCCGACATAGTCCGAGATGCTTAACCGTCAAGGGGGAAAGAAGGAAGAGGACGAACCAAAAATATCCGCTTAGGGTCCGGGCATCGAATCAATGTCACAAACCAGGGCTCTATGAAACACTCGGTGGGAAACCAATCAGGGGGAACGGAAGAAACAGGTCAGTAGATCTGGTTAGACACGAAAAGGGGAGGAGACCATACGGAATTCCTGTGTATTTCTTCTAAAAAAACCGACCGTTGCGCAGGGAAAGTAGGAGAGAGGGAATCGGACCTATCTTGACAAAGGACTTCGCATAGTCATCCACGATTCTCAGCACACTTTTCGTGCAAGGAGAAAGCAGAGTGTAGGAAAGACGTTTAACATCGGCCTAGTAATAGGAGTTGCAACCCTCACGCGATCTGTAGGTGGGGAGGAAACGGACCAAATCCTCTCTGTTGCATCGGTTAAGTCCAAGGCTAAGTCTGGATGAAAAGAAGAACGACAGGGGGGTTTGATATAGACCTACTGGCAAGAGTTACTAAAAAAAGATCAGTGAAAACAAAATCAGTCCTCTTGGTTACCGCATCATGGACACGGCGAAGATCAAAGAAGGGAACTGAAACTGAGTCTCATTCCAAAAAGGGGAAGATGGGAAAACCTGCGGGTCCTTTCTCAGAGGTCTAAAAATGGGGGGGACGATGTGTCGATTCGCGTTCATTGTCAGTGCAACGACAGGGCCTCCTTGGGGTCCCTCGCGCCACTAAAGAGGGGGTTCGATTAAAAGAACCGGACCGGTTCCAAGGAAGCACGGTTAAGGCAGAAAAAAAATTTGGACACTGAAAGCGCTGCTCTTCATCAACGCTAACGCCTCCTCGGGGTCCCCGAACGGAAAAGCTGCCCAAAAAGAGGGAAAAATATCGAAATTGAAATGCGCTTGGAAAGCGTCTTATCTATCGCTCCCGATCAAGTTGAGAAGCTCTTGAAAAAAGGAAATTGCAAAAGGAGGAATCACGAATGCAATGCAGGCGAAAGATCCGCGTTCCCTGGGGGGGAGACCAGTGGAAAAGAAACATGAAACAACGCCCAATAGTTACAACGAAAGTTTTCCCGCGGGGGATCTTATAAAAATGTCTTACAGGCTTCAGCGCACGTCCTTTATAAAAGTGGACAAGGAGGTCGAATAGGGGTGGAGAAATTTGTTTCTCCTCCAACTGGATGTGGCCGGGGGACAGCAGTGGACCTGGGTGCATGCACCAAATTCAATCGGACAAAGAATCAAGGGCGATCGTAATTCAATTCATTGCAGTTCAGCACTACACGACAAGCCGTCCGCGAAAGAAAGAGTCGGGAGGTACGGAAAAGGTAAGGGGGGCCGGGAAGTCAAAAAAGGCTGGGGAAGGGGACGACCAGGATTCTCCTTAGAGGAGGCGGTCGAATTCGTGCCAGAGGGCGCTCCTGTAAGCAGTCGGGGGTGATAATTGTCCTCTACCTCATCCGGGTTGGGACTCGAGGTAACTTTTATTCCGCTTGCTCATAAAAAAAACAAGGTAGTATGAAAAAGGGATGGAAATGAGAGCTAAACGCGCGTCACACTTAGGGGAGTCGGAGTACACATCGTTCCGGGCCGAAGTGCAAAGGTACGGGGAAAACGCCAAAGGAGCGGGCCGGGGTGGAAGCCTTGTGTGCAGTAAAAGAGGCAGCTTTTTCTAAAAAATTAATTCGCCAGATGGGGAGACGAAAAGGTATGTCGGCAAAAAGGATGAAGGGACGTCAAGGCTCTTTTTCAAGACAGGTCAAGTTCCATCATTATTTACTGTCAACCTTGCAAGGGAAAAGCCAAAACCTTTTCATTGAGGGTCGTGGAAAACAGTCGGGAAGCCGGGGGAGTTCAACTGGTCAGAACGCATCGTTCGTAAATAAATGCCGGGCGGTAGAGAACAGTCGCAAGGAAAGAAAAATGGGGTGGTCGATCAGTTTGGGAAAAATGTGTTCGCCAGTTTACCGTGCTTCCTCCTGACAAGTGCCTGCAAATTTGGGAAAAAAAAGTATAGAGCAGAACAAAGAACCGTGAGCTCAGGGAAAGGGGAGAATCCTGGAATATATTTTTGCATCTGGCCCAGATACGCCGAGGGTGAAAAGGGGAAGGAGGGAAAGGAGTCAGGAGAAAGAAAACTTTCAAGCCAAGACTAGGGAAGCAGAGGGACAGAGAACATTACAGCATAACGAAATCAAACTTTAGCAAAAAAGAAAGGCAAAAGTAGTGTGTAGGGGTTCCGCCAGTAGAATAGTGCACTGCCAGGGAAGTGCTGTACACTCTGAAATCGGGGTTGAAGCAGAGGGGAAAAAGTCACTTAACTTAGTGTGAACAAAAGGACGGAGACGAGAGTGCGACTCGGAGCTTGCTGGTCTTCGCCAGGACAGCTGAAAGTAGAAAAAGAAAAAGACCAAATTCGGGAACTGACAGAGGGTCAAGTTAAGATAGGTTCTCTTACAGACAAGTGTCGGAGAATGAAGAGCAAAAAGCAAAAACAGGCTCGTTGTCCTAAAGACCGATGGCATGATAGAAAGTTATGGGGCCGAAACCTAAAGTAACAAAGGTGAAAAATTGACCGGGGAGCAGCGAGGACGATGGGACGTCAGGGGCCTGAAATATGAAGCTTGCCGTTGATGGACGCAAGGCATGATAGCGGTTTATAAGGGGAGGAAAGGCTCTGGAATAAGAGAGGAGGAAAAAATATCAAAGCACGCTAGAATGGGAGGGGATTGCCATTTCACCGGCGTTTGTCTCGAGGTCGCGGAAACTGCAGCGGGAGGTCAACGAAAACCCGGGACTATCCTACGCCTGAAAAAAGTGAGAGGGAAACGACGATTAAACGACGTGCTCATAAGAAAGGGGTAGTCCCTTGGGGAGACAGCGAATTAGTTGAAGCTGGCCGAAGGGTAAAAAAGAACCGGGGGTTGCCGGGAAGGGATCGGGGCTTGGGACGCTTACTTAGGGAATGGCTTCGCTGGTTAAAGAGGGGTCGCCACAAACCGCCGCAACACGAGGAGGTCAGTTGAGGGTTTTCACAAAAAAAAAACGGGCAGAGCAAAAGGGGAAGAAAATTCGAGGGTCGAAGTTAACAGGGGAAGTGTGGAAGGGGGGAAAATTGGAGGAGGTTCTCTCTTGCCTCCTAGCCCCTGACAAGTAACTGGCGACGAGACGAAAAGGACTTTACTGAAGCCGTGGGGAAAAAGGGGGGACAGGTCTCCCCTTCTGGCAGTTCTACGGCTTCGAGAATGACCAAAAAAAGTCGCATCAAGAGTGACGGACCACGGAAGTAGAGGGCAGAAAGACAAACTGGCGATAAGTCTTCCACGTACATTCGTCGGGACTAGTTCGCGAGGGGCTTAAGAAAAAAGCTTAGGGTGAAAGGAAACCAATTAAAAATATCACGGGTGAGGGGCGCAGAATGCGGGAAAGGGACTCTGGCGATGTTTGGAGGGTTCAGGGAAGGGGGGTTGGGGGAAACAGCTGGCAGGCACGCACAACATGTCATCAAAAGCCGAGCCGAAAAACCGCCTGACGGAAAAAGGGACGATGAAGACAAAAAACGGTAGCCTGACGCGGCGAGCAAGCGCGGTAATGCCTGTGGGCCTGGGATGATCATCCCAACATACTACCGAAAAATAATCGACGAAAACAAGAAAGTCTGGGGGGAAAAAAAAAAAGAGGTTTTCATGCGCCCACTTTGTTATGAACGGGGGTGAGGAAAACTGCAAATCAAGCTCCATCACTTGTGGCACCAAAAAAAAAACCGTTGGGGGGGGAAAAAAAGAAAGGGTCAAAGAGAGAAAAACGGAGTGGTGAATGGTTCGGTAAATGAGGGAAACAAGAAGACAGAAAAGCGCCTCTCCCCTACCTTACGACTCCGAAAAAAAAGAAAAACCAACCAAAGAATTCTTGAAAGGGGATCGAAAAAACCAGGAAAGGTGGGGGAAAGGAGATTTTAAGGGAAAGAGTGTACGGGTTGTTGGGTGGCAAAGGATCGTGCGTCGGAACCAGGAACTCGGACGGGGGGCGTAGTCCGCACAATTCAAAAAAAGAAATTGATGCAGATCTTGGTTGAAAACTTGAAAAAAGAACACGGGCGGGGGGAGAAACGCACAAGGATGGGGGAGATTTCCTGTGGGTCGTATCAGGTAACGTGCGAAATGAGCAGGGGGGGAAAGACCTTTTGGAATCAGTCGAAGAATCGTCGGATTCTCGATGGGGGTGCGAGACTAAAAAGATCATGGGGAACTTAAACAGATGAAAGAGATTAATCAGAGGGAGCGGGAGGGTCATAGGGGGTGGGGAATCATGGCTGATGTACCCACGCAGGATGCATGAGCGTGAATGTCCAAGCGCGCCGTCGTTTAGACTCCGGAAAAACCTCACAGAGGAGGGAGATTCGGCACCTCTGCTTAGAATACTAAGCCGACAATAGGGGGGTCAGAGGTAGGAAACTGGTAATCCAAGAGTTACGCAAGGGAAGGAGGCCCATCGTCCGACGAACTTTCAAAGGTAAGGGGGGTAGCGGGGGATTGGACGGTGGACCAGGTCTCGGACGGAGATTCAGAGAAAAGACTGCTGTAGGTCAAGCTAGCCGTCTACAACCTCCGGAGAGAAGCCATAAGGTGTAAAAAAAGCTCCGGGAAGGGGGGGAATTCAGTGTGAGGAAACCCCTTTACTCACTTCCTCGCCTCCCGATGTCAGAGTAGGCAGAGGAAAAAAATAACCTCTCCTTTAGGCAAAAATTCCGGCAGCCCGTCAGAACACTCCACCGGGAGAAACGAAGGAGGGGGGGGGTGGATGAAAAAACCGCATTCTGTTTCATCTATGGGGGTGAGGATTACGCTGGACGAACCAAGACTCTACTCAATAAAAAGCTCACTTCCATAATCCTCACACACTCGGGGAAAGGGGCGGGCGAATAGGGGGGGAAGAGAAAGGTCAGCTGAAGGGAATTTTACGACCTCGTGCCACCGAAGAGATTATCACGTCTGGGGGACATCAGCCTTCGATCTAGGAAAAAGGGGAAAGCTGCTTGGGAAGGCGGGAAAGGGGGGAACGTAAAGAAAAATCGGCTAGGGAGGAACCTGGGCCCCCTACCGTGTGCAGTTCCGAAGGGAGAGAGACAGGAAAGATCGAAAAGAAGGAAGGAGAGTACACGGAAAAGGGGTTCATCCAATATCAAGAAAAAAGGGAAGTTGACAACGGGGGCCACATGAAGTTTTCTTCAGAGGTAACATCAGCCTCGCGCGGGAACAGGTCCTGACGGCTATACGGGGGTGATTCGAGAAAGAAAAACCCTGCGGAAATAGGGGGGCCATCGCCGAAAGTAACGAGACCAGTGTCGGGGGACAGATATCGCTAATTCGGGAAAACGTGACGCCTATCCCTCATATGCAAGAAAAGTAACCGAGGCTCACACTGCCAAAGAAGGGAATCCAGCCAAAAAAGGAGAGAAAGATCAAACGACAGTGAGGAACATCAAGAATGGTTTCAGTGAGTGCGCGATCCGGGGGAAACATCTTACAGGGAAAAAAAAAAGAAGAGTAAACGGGATGCAGTAACACGCCAGACCTGGGAAAATACACAACCACTGCCGTTGATAATTCGCTTTCAGTGCACGGGCAGCATGACTTGGGTGGCGAACGCACTTAAGATGGAAGGTCCTTGAAGACGTCGCAGACTCGCTCGCCCCCAGACTCGCCGAAGGGATTCTATGGACTTGGTAGAAAACTGGGGACAGCGCGGATGGCGCAAAAGAGGGGGGAGAATCGCCTCAAGTGTCAACATATCTCCGAAGCATGCCCTTGTCAGCGAAACCTTTGCCAGGGGAGGGTTCAGAAAGAGAGAAAAAAAAATAAAGGTAGGGTCCTTGGCGATGTCGCTAGCAATTCAAAGTTAAGGCTAAATTTCAGCGACCGTTCCCTAAGGGCTCGAAGACGGTGTGACGTCCCCGCCCTTGCAAGGAAGGTTGGGGGGAGGGGGTCAGTTTAGTACTGCGGGCATGCAAACTTATTGCCCAGCCGACGAGCGAAACTTGATCGAGTTCTGGCAGGGAGATCTACACGAAGATCCAGTAGAGACAAGAGAGGGGGGAAAGGTACGGCCAAGCCGGTGCATATGCCGTGTTTCATGACAAGGGAGGAAGAAGCTCAGGGGGAAGAGGTGGAGTACGCGTGATGCCTGACTCTCAAAAACACGGTCGACACAGAAAACCACACTAACAACAAGTTTGTTGAGCGTAGGACGTGGAAGCCTAGCGCCACAATCAAAAAAAATGAGGGGTAGAGGTACTGAGGAGACACGGGTCACTGACTAAAGCTTCACCCAGAGGGTCTGAGGAAAATCGATGGTAAACTCGAAGGACGAAAAGGGACTCATAAACCAGCGACTGGAGACGGCCGGTCCGACATCATGTTTGTGTGCAAAAAGACAGAAGGTCATCCTATCAGGAGAAAGCGCCGGACGGCTGAAGTCGGGGGGGGATGAGAAAAGGGGACATGAATGGAAGGAGATCTGCCGCATCAGAGGCTGGTTCAATACTCTGGTTGTCAGGAATCATTAAATTAGACGGTCAACAAGGAAGGAAAACATACAAGGGAGGAGAGGCACGAGACCGTTCTTTATCGCGAGGGGACGGGGGAATCAACTAACATCTTTCGGAAAAAAAATTTGGCCGCCTTGTCAACGACAGCGGGCAAAGGGAAGTGAATTGTATGGGCATTGTGGGGGGAAAAAAAAAAGGCAAGGGGGTTAACGCCTGCCCCGGAAGGCCGGCGTAGATGGTTTCAAAAGTGAAGAGCCGCTGAAAGAGGAGGAAAAAAATAGCTGGGGGCCAAGCAGGGGGATAGAAAGTGGAAGTTGTGTGGGTGGGAAAAGTGCCTCTGATACAAGACGCGCTCAAGGCTAAGCGAGGAAA
>Ga0179593_1320512_pt1 | contig 12897 bp, 9 predicted proteins | sample CZODoug2_1_08_16_FD_185931 | JGI IMG/M metagenome (GOLD analysis project Ga0179593, IMG submission 185931) | Vadose zone soil fungal communities from Angelo Coast Range Reserve, California, USA - CZODoug2_1_08_16fungal (PacBio error correction) | ecosystem: Environmental > Terrestrial > Soil >...
AAAAAAAAGAAACCACATTACGAGTAACAGACCAAGGGGAGGGAGGGTCCAGCGACCTGAGGAGAGCTCGGGTTGTGAGGTATGGGAAAGGGCCGCAACCAAAAAGCAGCTGCTTTTTGGAATAGAAAATCATCGGAGGGGAACATGCGGCCGCGAGCACAAGAGTGGAGAGATAAAGAAAGTCGGATTCACCAAGCTTCACACCGTACGATAGACGCAGGAGAGCAGAAGGTGGGGGAAAAAAAGGGTCTTCTATGCTAGGAACAATGAGAACGAAATCCCATGAATTACGAGGGGAGCTAAACTCGACAAGACTCGGCCTTCGCGCCGGAGGTGCTCGAGCCGCTTATCCGAAGCGCTCAGCAATCATAGGATCAGTAGTACTTCCGCTCCGCGCCAGCGTGGGACATGGTGCTGGCTAACAAGTCCCCGTCACACAAGAAAACTCAAAAGGAATAAAAAAAAAAAGCGATCGAGACAAAGAAAAAAGGAGTACTTACAAAAGAGAGGACTCTGGACCTCTCTAGCTTCGGGCCAGAAAAAAAGAGGCACGAAACTAGAGGATAGGGGAGGAAGAGGGAAAAAACTCAGCCTGGTCCGTACAGCACAGGCTCGCCCGAAGCTCAACATCTCCTCTCGCGAGCGCTCCTCCTTCTGGTGCGCGGGTGGCTTCCTTCGGAGCTTGAAAAAAAAATAGGTAAGAAGGGGAAAAGGGGGTAGGTGGGGGGCTTCCCGATCGGACGGGCAAGGGCCAACTTCCCGTCGGGGACCCCACACTAAATGAAATCCACGGAAAAAACCGAAGGAAGTGAAACAAAAGAAGAGACAGGTCTGGGGTGCAAAGAAGTTCCTCTGGGTGGACTGGGGTGGAGGGGTGGGACGCGGTATGGACGGAGATCATCCCACTGGAATTCAAAACCAAAGGAGGACGGAGGAACCTACCTGGGAGCAAACAATTACCACTACGGATAAGAAAAAGTCAGGTTAAGGAGATTCTCTGGCGAACGGCTCACCGGGGCGTCCCGCGATATGCTCAACAGACTCACCAACACGAATACTCTGTAAAAAGTAGGAAGATCAAGATCCGCTCAACGAATGGAGGAAAAAGGACGTTGTGTCACGAGTCGGTTTTGTGGGTGAGGCTGTCGTCGAGAGCGGCCGGGTTAAATAAGAAAAATCATTGAAAAAACTTGGAGGAAGGGAGACGGAGGAAGAAAGCGAGGATGTTACTCGAGTCGGGAAAACAAAAAAATAGATTGGGGGGAGAGAACTCGGGAGATCGCCGCCCATAGCCGGAAAAACGCGCAAGAAAAAACACCTCAAAGCAACACAGAGGCTACGTGAAACCCCAGCCGAGAATGATCTGGTAACAGCAGGGGAGGCTTCCTATTATCCTATAGGTGATGGAGAGAAAAAAAAAGTAACTGGGTCCCCCAACAGAACTCATCAACCACGCCCTCGGGACGATAAAAATCTCGTACAAGGTCTGAAAAATAAAAGGAGCATCTAGTGGGAATATCTGCCCAGGGAAATGGGGCAACCCGGGGCGGGGAATGGAAGCTCAGTACAATGCTGCTGGGCAGACATAGAAACTCGAACAGCTTAATTACAGGTTCATTGGACAAGCCCCTGGGAGAAAAAGAAGGGGGAAGAGAATAAGAGTCTATGAAAGAGAAGTTCTGCAGAGTTCCGTTGACGTGCGACCAGGTACCACGATGCGCTTGACTCACTTCAATTATCCCTTAAGACGATGAAGGGGAAAGAAGAAAGGGTAATCTGATCACAACCAAGGCAGGGGAGTTCCCAGAGATTTCAGGTCCGCGTGCGGTCGCGAGCAAAGATTGTCACGATCCGAAAGACTAAAAAAAGAAGCAAAGCAGTCCCAAAGAACAGCACGTGGGGGACGTGGTGAGACCGATCTTTTGTTACCAGAAGCAAAGTGTAGAGCGGCACCGGGGTAAGCCATCCTGACCACTAGAAAGGGAAGAAAACAAAAAACGAAAGGGGGAAGTGCCTTTCAGGAACCAAGACCTCAACAACGGCCGGAGAAAAGAGTCAGGACTCATTCCTGGGGACGGTCAGGTACCGTGTGTAAAGACTCTTAAAAAAAGTGGGAGGGGGAGTAAAAAATCTGAAACATCTTGAGAATGCGATTTCGAGAATCGATAGCGAGGATTCAAAAAAAAGACAAAGAGGTGAAAGCGGACTTGGGAGTGGAAAAATGTCGTCCTCCAGTGTTTTGCGAACCCAAACCGCGGATGGGAAAGAAGCGGACAGATTTTATGACCTCCCTCCCCCAAGGCACATAGAAGTAACCCAAGAGAGGACCTACCCGAACAATACGGGAAGGGTCGAGAAGGGAGAATGGGGACGAGATCGTCGAGGAGAAAGGGTGAAGTGAAAGGACACTATGGGATCCGTCCAGCATCTTGGACGAAGTTCTCTTCCTGATCACCCATGTGCCGGTGACGGTAAGAAGATGACCAAAAAAAAACCTCGAAAGGGGAAGGAACAAGGGCAATGCAAACAAACGAACATCTCGAGCGGGTTGCACCCGTAAAGAACGGCACCCATTCCGTGGGCCCGGGCCACTCCGGCGCCAGGACCTGCGGGTACCCGGCCACAAAGGTCGGTTTGAAAAGGAGAGAACGGGGGCGTGCGAACGCGACTAGGGGCGCGAGCACCACCCGCCCGCAATTGGGCCCCGGAAGGGGCACCAATCGGCAGGGGGGCACCGTCTTAGACCGTGAAAAAACACAACGACCCAACGCAGAAAAGGAAGGACACAAGCCCCAGCCAAGAGATAACAAGTTGACTTCCTGGTCGTAGCGATTGTCGAAAAGACGTTTTTTCATGACAGAAAGGAGAAAAAAGAAAAGGAAGAAGAAGTAAAATTAGTGGCGATCTGCGAAAATTGTGGGGCCGACGGTGAACAGGGCCTCTGTGACGGGGTCGGGAAGGGACCACTGGGGGCGCAAAATTAGAAATGGGGGAAGGGAAATGAAGATCGCAATCGTCCTGGTCCACTGAAACCGCGCAGAGGGGAAAAAGGCCGAGTTGGGCTGTATGGGGGAACGAGGGCGGGGGGGTCGCGTGGCGAACACCGCGTAGCAACCTATTAGGAGGGCCGGTCCGGACGGGGGAGAAAAGGGGTCGGAGAAAGCGGGGGGAGGGGAACTAAGAGCAGGTCCCCGCAAAAGCTTGGGGAGTGTGTGGATCAATGAAACGCCGTGACGTTGAATTGTTGATAGGGAAACAAGGACACGAATTGGAAGGACACGGGACGAGCGCTTGCCCGAGGCCGGATGCATCAGGCACCGACTGCGAAGTCCCCCTGCGAGGGGGAAGAGAGTCCAAATCGGCAAGAGAGAGAACTGTACGTCGGTATCAATTCTCCGATCTTCGTCGCAGACGGGGTCTCAACTTTGAAACGGGCGCAAGGGCGCCGGTAAGCGGGACCCGGAGAGAGTGATACTAGCACTACGAATTTCCCCTCTGGTGTAGAGTAAGGTGTCACGCGCTCGAATGGAAAGGTCAACCCTAAAGGGTAGCTAACCAGTTGAACTAACGAGCAGCCTCCTAAATGTCAGGAGCCGTCAGATGGGGGGGGGGGACTCTCGGGGACTTGATGATAAAAACGGTCTTAAAAGGAGAAGTGACTAAAGGTATAATAGAGAATCTCGGGGAAGGGTCCGGGGAATTGAAAAACTTTTGTGATATTTTAAACGAACCGGGGGGGGAGGACAAAACTTCTCGCGCAGCCCAAACAGTAGGACACTGTTTTCTTGGGGGGGAAAATGGCAGACATGTAAAAAGGAGCGGGAAACCATCTTACTATCAAAAACACGCATGCGGGCAGGAAGACTCATCTTGCAGTACTAGTATCGGGACCGTCAGACACAGGCGGGGGAAAAGGGGACTTAACAACGGAAAAAATCGTATTTTATGTGGGGGTACTTTATTTCGCTCGCGCGCGATATGGGACGGGGGGTCTAAAAACCCCAGGAAAAGTCAGAAAAAAAAAAACAGGAGGAGAAGAGAGACACGTCCCAATGCCAGCAGCTCGAAGTCTAGCAGAAGCGAGGGGCTTAAAAAACCCACATACGAAAGTCGAGAAAAAACGGAAACCTCGCAACGGGGATGACAGGGGCGCAGGAAGCGTTCGGGGGGGGGGAAACTTATTAAAGGGAGACTGACAATTGGGTCCCAAGAACCAGTCACAGCGTAAAAGCAGTCAGAAGGTGGATCGGCTAAGGGACAAGGTAAGGGTGGCGTCAAAAGGTGGCACAAGAACGGAGTCTGGAAAAGGCTGGGAACGAGAGCCGTCTCCGGGGGCAGTTGTAACGCAAGAAGTGTATAAGGGGGGGAAAGGGGAAATCAAAAGACGACTCGGGGAAAAATGTTGCACAGCCATGAAGGAGATGATCCTCCAAAATCTAAGGAGAAGAAAGCGGGCAGACACCCGAGAGCGCCGCCCGAGCTAGGCAAAACGTCCGGCCTAATGACATTTAGGATCATCTCTCCGGGGGAAAAAGGGACGACAGTTCCTGCAAAAAAGGGCATCAAAAAATGGCGAACGGACTCTATAAAAAGGGGAGAAAAAACGCATGGGAACGTCCACTCCAAAAACGGGAGGGGGACCTGACGGGCGACCCGGACCCGGATCCTACGGATCGGTGACCAATACTAGCAAATGACTGTAGCGACTGGATACTAAGGCAGGATCAAATCTAGGCCTACTAGGGAAAAAGCGGTTGAGAGAAGGAGGGATGCCCGTGGGGATGGAGAGTATCTTGCGTCAGGCACAGAGCCGTGGGGGCTTCATTTAGTTTAACAAAAAAAAAACCAAAACCCAAACCCCCCAACTGACACGGAGACGTTTACCCCTAGGGTGGAAAGGTGGGCTAGGGGGAGTCCATCCGAAAGACTACAAAGAAACTGCAGCCCGATGTTGGGGGTGGGGGAAAGACAAGGGGGGGAGACAAAGAGGAAACTTACGCCACCGGGCAAAGTTGCGAAGAAATGGGCCCCAGGTGACCATGAGACGGGACTATAGTGTTGCCCCAGCAACAAAAAATAGGGAAAAAGCCGGCAAATCCTAGGACGGACGAAGAAAGATGATCAATCAACAAAGGGAAGCGTACCGAGGGAAACACGTGGCGTATTGAAAACTAGTTAAGGAAACAAGAGAATTCGAATGCTACGAGGGGACAAGTCAAACGGGTCACTGCCGCAACGGGGCTAGCACGGGAGGACGCGTGGGGTGGCCGGTTACGGTGGGCGGGGAAAACGATCGTTCAAAAAAGGAGGAGAAGGGAAGGAGCAGGACCCATGCTGCGAGTTACTGCTAGGGGGGGAGGAAAGTGGAGGGCGGGCCAGGTAGCACCTCTTCGTACAAGTCAACTGGGGAAAAGTAATCTTAAGGGGAAGGGAAAATAAAAAAACCCATCAACGTCGAAATACGCACAGAGACAACGCCCAGTAGCGCCGGACGCAGGTTCGTTTCGTTGGGGAGTCAAGAATCCGCTGGGGTCAGGCTCATAGGTGGGGGAAAACCTCAGGCGGGAGGGGGGGTGATGAAAGGGAGCTGGCAAAGGGCTCGACTCCGCGGAGGGTGCGGCACAAGAAAAAGACTGTTTCTGGACTAAAGCGATACGGGATCGTCGACAAAAGTCGGGCTGTCCAGATCGAAAAGCTCAAAAACGAAAAACAGGAAGAAAAGGGACCTTTCTGGCAAGAAAAACTTGAAATAAAAACCCCGTGAGGAGAGGTCCTGGACGCTGGAAGGAGAAGACCGGGGGGGGAAAAGTTCCCGGGGGGAGAAGGGACGAGACCTACCCCAGCTCAGAGTGTGGCAGGAGGGGGTCGCTTTTTCTGGTTAAATAAGGAAAAGGTTCCAAGACTCCAAAAAGGGATTCGCAGTGGGAAAGAAGTAAGGTCTTCACCAGTCTGCAAAATGAGGTCCTCTAAAGACCGGAGGGGCTGGGAGAGGATCAAGGGGTTGGGTGGTCAACTTGGAAGAAATCTCAAAGGCGACGCCGACTTAAACCCGCTGAAGGTGGCGAGGGCTGCCCGTCCGGGGAAGGAGATAGGGCCTCTGATCCAGAATATGGCTCCTGCCAAATTCACAAAAATGTATCAAAGGCGGGAAGAAGGGAGAAAAGTCGAGGAAGGCACGGAAAAACTACGTTCGGATCCGATTCTGGCCGTGCGACATAGCCGTACTCGTTGAGACGAAAAAAAAATAGGGAAGGAACGAGAACTTCGGTAAACTCTTCTGGAAGGAGGTGAGACCTATGGAGAAGAAAGAACATACAGCACAGGACGCTCGGGGAGAAATCCCCTGGTAGCGACTCCTCCGTGCAAAACGTGCCGTGGTCTTCTAGGGAGAGTACTAGAGAGGGGTCACCGGGGGGGAGGGGTAAAGTAGAACCTGCAGCCCAAGGGCCCGGTGGCTGTAGAACCATCACACCAAAGACGCCCTAGCTTGGACGCTGCCGGGAACTGCCTTTAAGAAGGAGCAAGGACAGGGTCGGACGCGACTGATGGCATTGTGGGGCAGGGGGGGCTCGATTGGCCGGGAGCTCAAAAGACATCGCTTGGGGGGTCCAGTACAGGGGGAAACTGGTGGCCAAAGACAGTCAAGAGGGGACGCAACATCACGCGGAAAAACGACGGGGCTCAGATGTCAAGTAGAAGAGACTGAACGTAGCCTCTAAACTCTAGACGCGAACAGAGGCGAACAGCAAAAAGAAAGAACTAAAAAAGGGAACGGGCCGGGTCCTCAAAGAGACTCAACAACGGAACACGGGGAGGCGAGGAGAAGAGGGGGGAAGGCAGTTGAAAGAGTCAGGTTACTTGGTATCTGGGGGGGGCTAGCGAGCCGAGGAGAAGGTTCTCTACCATTCTCCGGTGAAAAAAAAAGGAGGGGAAGAAGTAGGCGCCGGTTCCTGGGTATGTTGGGGTGGACTCAAGGAAGGGCCGAGAGGGTACACCAGCTCGGTTTTGGGTAAAGTGTATTAAGGAAGCAAGATCCAACCAACAACGAAAACCCGAAAAAAAGGCCCGCCGACTGAGTAAAACCAGAATGGGTCCTCTTTATCAGGAACGGAAAGGGCTGACCAGGCGTCATTTATTTCAAACAAGGAAAGTTCGTCTTGAAGGACCTTGTACAAAAGACGAAAAACTAAGACCACTCACCGTGAGTACGAAAAGCTAGAAAGGGGGGGCCAAATGCCAATTCAACAAAAGTATGAGAAAAGAGAGATATGGTGTAAACTTGACTACTCTTTAGGGGGATTGTTTGAACTGAGCGGTCCGGACAGCTACACGCTGTTCTCCAACTAAAAGGAACGTTATGACGCACCACTGGGGCCCCTACCTGATAACCAGATTTTCATAGAGGCATACGAAAGGATTCAAGCCCAACAAAAAAAAAAACAAAAAAACTAGAGGACAGATGCGAAGTTCCGTTTGAAGGGAGAAAAATGCCCCGATCAGAGCGTAGTGACCTACAGTATAACGTATAAAGGACGTGCAAGGCATCGTACTAGACCATCAGGGCGATTCGTCAGCTCTTCGGTAAGGGAGCGACCAGAGATTACCGTAGAAAATGAACCTCCGCCCCCCCCAGAGCAGACCGAGAAGACAGAAGGGGTGAGAGTTTGTATCCGACGTTCTTTAAAAAAAAAGGAAAGCAGGCCTGCTAAGACGAGAGAGAGGGGGGAAGAAAGATCCAAAAAGCGCGGCCGAGGGAGGCGCTGCCATTGGAGCAAAAGGGAAAACCGCAACGATAAGGAAAAAAGAAAAAGAGTAAAAGAGAAAGCCCAGGCCTTTCCCGGGGGGGGAAATGAGAAAGGGAAGATAAGGGGGGTTTGATGCTGGGGAGGTCGTACGTCCATCAGAGAGAGGGAAGCAATGGCGGACTATATCGGCTCAACAAAAAAGGGGAAAAGTGAGCGGTCTTGAAAGTGATGGTCGGCGCCTAGGGAGAAGGTCCAATAAACCCCCTCTTGGAAAAGAGGCCGCGGGGGAAAAAGACACATTCCTCAAAAAAAGAAAAGGGGCGAACCTTGCCGGAGAATGAAACTCCACAGGAAAAGGCGAAGTTCTATCGGGAGAAATCGTTCGTTCTATCTCTAGTGGGAAGGGGGGCAAAGGGGTCCCCGGTCGGAAGGGGGAGAAGAACGAATTCAAGGAAAACCGCCAATGGTCCGGACAAAGATGTGAGAGAAGAAGCGTGAACTGCAGGGAAAGGGGTAGTGTACCTTCCATCAAAGGAGCCACGGAAAGAAGAGGAGGACCTGGCCTCAATCACTCGGAAATTGCCGCGCGAGGGCCCAGCTCCCAAAAGTAATCCAAGTGAAAACGAAAAAAATCAACTTTCAGGTTCGTTCACCATTTGTTGGGGGGGAAAAAAAGAAGGAACGGGGCGAGGCGGAAAGCGGGGCACACGAGGAGGGGGTGGAGGCGGAGGGGGCACCGCGAATTCGAGGAAGGAAAGAGGCGGGGAGTAACCCGGGGCGCCCCCACGAAAACGGGGGCCAAGGCGAGGGGGTGGGCTACTTCGAGCAGGAGAGGCTAGAAGAGGGGCGAGCGGGGCCGAAAAGGGAGGCGACCGTGTAAAATCAGGGACAGGCCACAGCGGGCAGGAACGGCCCGAGTGGGGAGGAGGCAGGACCAGGGGGGAAGAGGGCGGGTCCGAAGGGTAAGAGCAGTGGTAGGGGGGAAGGGGGGTGAGCACAGGAAGCAGGACGCAAACACTGACCTTGTATACTCACTCCGGCTTGTGGTAGCGTTGGAGGGGGAAAAACTTGGTTGTTCGAAGAGGGGGTCAACAAAGGAGGACATAGGGACCGGGTCCATCTGTCTGAGAAAAAAAAGGGAAAGTGAGGTCTCCCGGTTCCCGACGGGGGGCTTGGTCCGGCTTGTTCTCCCTTGTGGAGATGGGGAAAAGTGAATCGGCAACGCCTGTCACACTTGGGGAAAGAAAGAGTAAAGCCGGGGCTTATTTGGTGGAGAGGGGGGGCAAATTGATTGTCCACCAATTTGAAAAAGGGAAATCCTAAAGGGGGAGAAAAGAGGGGCGAGAAAACGGGATGGAACCCAGCACTGTGAACCCCGGCCTGTTTTCACTAGCACCGGCCGAGACACGTGTTCCGGGAGAACCATGCAAAACAAAAAACGCAAACTTTAAATCGACTGGATTAAGCTCCTAAGGCCTCAAAAGTGAAGACTTCTGCCCCAATCCGTTGATCGCCCGGAGAGCTTACTTGATAGGCTCAAAAAACTGGGTCGTCGCGGTGGTGAAAAGGAAAGGCTAAGGGATCGGGAAGAAACCGCGCGTCGTGACGATTCTTTAGGGTTAGATCTGGCGCTTAGAGTCTCTAGGGGGGAAAGATGTGGCCTCGCCGGATCACAGCGCTGCGCAGGTGAAAAGAAGGGGACGACATAACGTCCTAGAACGGGGAAGGAAAGGCTGTCTATACCTGATGCAGATAATGAAATGAGCCGCGGTCGTGATCGGAAGTCATAGCTCAGAGGAAGTGGGGGCACCTTGCCCGTGACACGGCGGGTCTCAAAGGAGGGAAAAAAGGGCGAAACCTTTTGCCACCTTAAACACTTAAATCGCTCGGACCCCCGCGCCGTTTATTGGAACGCCAAAACAGTGATGATCTAGCATCCGTCAGAAGGGCGGAATAAGGGACAAAAGTGTAGCATTAATGCGGAAAAAAAAAAAAACGAAGTCGCGCCAGGGTCAAGCGCACCGGGACGGGGTCGAAAGGGAGAAAGCTAACGGTACGGATTGTTGGGATAAGGATGACCTCTTCGTAACGATATGCTGGGATCCGGGGACCACGACGTCATCAAAAAAACAACACTAGGAAAGAGATATCAGCTTGGGAACTCCGATCATCAAAAACCGAGAGAGAGGTAAGGAAAAACTACTCCCACATCAATCGAAGAGAAAACGGCACCCACACTACTGCGAAACGATGGGTCGGACCCGGAATCTGGAAATGGGGGGCCGGCAGCCTTCTCGGGCAGGAGCCGCGAAGGGTGGGGCTCTCCGCTTGGGAGGGCAAGCGGCAAAGAATAGTGGTCGGCCGCGGACAAAAGGGGAATACGCCATCGGTGTCGAACGAAACGTCTCCATCATGGTTCAAACACGGGAACAGGCAAGGGTGAAAACACGGAAACGACTCTTAAGAAATCAAAAGTACAGGGGCTGAGACCGCCCAGATCTACAAGCCCTCCTGAAAGGGAGGGAAACGTAGAGACGAGGTGGACCAGTTACGGTATGAGGGGGGGAGGGTACGCTGGAGGGGGGGGACTCTTAATATAAAGGGGGGCGAAAAAAAAAAACGACGCCCCGCAGTCAGGAAAGAGGAGGGAAGGGGAAGGGCCGCGACGGGGCGAAAGGAGCAACGCTCACTTCGCCACTATCGCTGACTAAGGCAGAAGGACGTGATCTGCTACTAGATAGACGGACACGGGAAAAGACAGATATGCCGTCGAGGGGGATAGGCATTCCGGCTCTGAGGGAGGTGAAGCGGCATTGGTGGCAAAAACGGGGACTTAGGGTAATGGAATCTGATACAAGAGGAACAGGTGTTTGGCTCTGCAGAGGAAATACCAGAGAGAAAAAAAGAGAAAAAATCCCTCGTCAAGGGAGGAAAAACCGGTGGTTCCACGAATGTCGCGCTACACATAGGGAGGTCCGGTGCCAAGGGCACACCCATGAAGTGCGAAGTAGTGTGAAAACCAGCTAAACAGGAGAAAGCAACAGTCTCCTCAAAGTCATAGGGGCAGCCGGAGGGGAACAAACATTCGTGATCCTCAGGAGGAGGGACTGGAAAGGGGAAGAATTGCTTACCGTGGAAAAAGGGTAAGAGAGTGCCACACAGCTCAGAAAGCCCTTGAAAAGCAGTAAACAAAGTTGGATGGTCAAATCGCCGCGACAAGCCAAACGGTGGATAGGAACCGGGAAAGAAACTGTGTGTGGCCTGTGAAGGGGAGGGGTGAAACCGGAGAGAGCGGGCAAACGGCATGGCTCGAATGTATCTTACGGAACGGTGCTCGCGGGGGACAGAACCTGGAAGGCAATTCGATGGCGAAGGAAGGGGGGGGGAACGGTGGGTCACCGGAGAACGTGAGCAGCACGTGTCTAATGGTGAAGTACTTGATGCCCAGAGTGCCAGGAAAAAATTAAAGATCGACAATCCTGCCAAAAAAAGCAAACAGGAAAAGCCGCACCAACCTGGTATGATGAAGAAGAAGAGGCCGGGTCATCTGATGTTCTGGGGCTTGGGGGGCTCATCAAGTCTGTCCGTAGGGAAAGGTGCAAAACGTATGGTACATATTCGCGAAAAAAGGGAGAAAGGAATGTAAAGAGGGCAAAAGGGGTACTTTGCTGCTGATAGAGGGAGAGAGACGCACTTAAATCTCGGACTCTGGAACTTCCAAATCGACCAGGCTCACAGCAACAGGGGCCTTTCTTTGACAAAGTACCGACCGCCCCGGCGGAGAGTCCGGAAGCCCCAAGCGAGGGGTAGGTTCCCGTGGCCGTATTGGACGCCCCGTGAGGGGTTCATGATCTGAGGAATCGTCGTCGACAGTACAAGGGGCCGCGCTACAGCCGCTTTGGGAGAAGTCACCGAATTAGGCTAAAAAGGCTGGAAAAGCTGGAGGAGCCCGCGCTGGAGCATCTGTCGTCCGGATAGAATGGCACGCCGGACCCGCAGGGGTCTAACTTAAGGGTTGGAGAGAGGGGGGGACGACCAGCTCGAAACCCCCGCCTTGCTCAAAACGAGGGCAAGGACGACGAAAACCCGCGACATCGTTCCGGTCCGGGAGAGCAAGTAGGAACTGGTACATTTGTACGAAAAGTCTAAGTCCACCTGAGCGACGGAAGGGGCTCGTGCAGCGATCGCGGCTGAGGAAGGCGGACACCTCTTTCGTTACTACGGAGGGGGGGGGGGCAAGGACCATCTCGGAACACTCGCTGAGAAGGAGGGACATAATCTGTCCGAAAACATGTCCCCGCCGAGGAAGGAGACCCGATCACATAGAAAGTGGTCTCTGACGCCGAAAGAGCCGGGCCGGTTGTGGAGGGAGGTGTGGATCTTTAAAGAGGAGAGGGGGGGAATAACGCATGAGTGGGGGTAAAGGAAGGTAAAATGACGTGTCACTCGGACACACGTGCTGGGCAAAGAAAAAGGGAAATACGGCCCTCCGCTCCGTTCCGCCTGCTGGTCAAAGGAAAACTCGGCCCGGCTGGTTTCTGTCGAGGGAAAAAGTGGAACGGGGTCGTGGGTGGGGGGTCACTTTAGATGGCGCTCCTCAGACGAGGAAAAAGGTAAAAACACACAGAGAAGATTTTCACGATCAGTCCCTTAAAAAGTAGAAAAAAAAATCAAGGAAACCGGGACAGGGTGCTCAATGCCGAAGATGAAGGAAGAACGGTCGGACTCTCGAGAGCAAAAAGAACAAGCACTCTGGGGAAAAACCGGGGGAGAGAAGAAGATCTCTGACAAAACAACCAAAAGGGGGGGGATTGATTCGGGATGATCTGCAGACAGAAGGGGGTCTTTAGTGGAGCGTCCAGGCCAAGGGGAAAAAGGAGGGAAGTCAAACCGCTTAACGGCGTCCCCCTCATAAGGAGGGGGGACTCGAGGGTCGAGAGGGACAAATGGGGGTTGAACGTTAAAATGGGGGGGAAAAGGGGAGATACTAGGCCACCCCGACCAAAAAAACACCCGAGATAAACGGTCAGAGGGAAAGGGAAGTCGCGGAGAAAGGGGAGAAAGGAGGAGGTTTAGGGCTCCCGAGCTTGTCAATCTTTCCGGAGGGTAAAAAAAAGGGAAAACAAAAATCGACTATGGAAACTCTTAACAG
>Ga0179593_1345967_pt1 | contig 12897 bp, 10 predicted proteins | sample CZODoug2_1_08_16_FD_185931 | JGI IMG/M metagenome (GOLD analysis project Ga0179593, IMG submission 185931) | Vadose zone soil fungal communities from Angelo Coast Range Reserve, California, USA - CZODoug2_1_08_16fungal (PacBio error correction) | ecosystem: Environmental > Terrestrial > Soil >...
ACTCGGGAGAAGGAGAGGGGGACTTTGTACGGGGGCGGACGTGCCAGCAAATTGGCATGCGCTTACTCAAAAAAAAAGAGAGGGAGACTTAGGCGAATACAAACATCAGGAGGTAAACTCCATCGCCCGTTCGATCAATAAGAAAAAGAGGGACGTCAACAGGGGAGCCAGAATCTGAAGCGGGGTGGGGGGGGGAGTCGTCAGAATGCGAATTCAGCTGATAACAAGATCCAGAATATCATAAAGACAGGAGGGAGTGATAAGACTGAGGGGAAGAAGATTATAGAAGATCCCATGCGATGACGGTCACGCTCGAATCCAATTGAAAAAACCGGAGGAAGAACGAAAAGGAGTCAAAGAGTTCAATGAACACATTCAGAAAACAATCCGAAACTAAACTTAACGTCACTAACTCTTTTAGATTAAGAGATCTACCACCTTTTCGGGGGCTTATTTAGAAGTCGGGAAAGCGAAGTTGAGAGGGCGAAACCTCTGGAACTCCCCGTCATGACAAAAACAATCTGGGCGGTGACTACAAGAAAACAATCCTAGACGACGAGATAGCGCAGAAAGGGGGAAAGGACGCGTCCCAAAACCGCTTTTCAAAGGGACGGGATTTTCAAAAAAGTCAAAAGGGAGCACAGCAAGCGACAATGAACTGTCCAAAAAAGCAAGTCCGGGCAAATCGATGCGACGTGACGCAAAAGGGAAGAAGAAAGGACATGAGCGGCCAGGATGTGGGTCCTTGCCTGCACAATCAGTGAAAGAGAAAGAAAACTCCTCTCATAAAGAAATAAGGTCTAGGGAGTAACAAACTTTCCGGCGAAACCAAAGAGAAAATGATACTAACCAAAAAAGAGGGAGACATGGGGAGGGACGCCAATCCGATCGCATTCGACTGTCATAGTACGGTAGGGTGCAAAAAGATAAAAATAGCAGAACGAAAGCCGTGCTGGGGCGATTGGTCAGATACAGAGGAGTGCCAAGAAAACAAATCAGAACCCCTTGTCGGCGGAGAGGGTGCTTGCGACTGTCAAAGGGGAAGGAAGGGTGGAAGAGCGAGCTTTTAAAAGCCAGAACAAATAAGACAAAGGGACAGAGGAAAGCCGAAAGAGCAACCGCCTAACTAATATATGCCTGGGAATCCTACATCAAAGATTCCGACAAAGTGAGCCTATTTACGCGCAAGGGCTCGGTGATTGACAACGAGCCTTCGAAGCGACGCACGTCCTATGACCAAGGCCGAGAAGGACGATCTTGAGAACCAACGAAAAGATGCGGTCGGAAAACACGAGAGACCCTGAGTCTGAAAAGCATGGGGAAGAAAATACTAGACCCACAAGAAGTATAAAACCCGCGGCGCGTTCAAATCACGAACGAAGTCTCTCCTACCAAACAGGGGCATAAAGAGGGACCTACTTTACGTAGGCCTTCATTCCTGCGCCGGCCTGAAAGAGAGCCAAGGAGTTCGGAAGTTTAGGGGCGTCCATAGGGCACTATCAACCCCAGTCGGCAAAACCAAGAAAAAGGTCCGACAACTGGACGTAGGAAAACCTCACGAGCGCAGGAGATTAGGTCCAAATGGGAGGCGGAGGGACTAGAGAAGTGGCCTCCTATTACTCCTTACTCTGGATGGCCACAAAGACGCCCTGCTTTCAGCGAAAGGCTATCTTTTATAGGAATACGAAGAGGGATGGGAGGAACCCAACTTCAATGTCAAAGTGCTACATACGGGGACCGGTCAGAGAAGAGGTGGGGGAAAGGGCCATAAACGAGATTAAAACAAATCTCCGAACATTCACTATGTAACCAGAAGAAAAACAGGGGGTTATAGAAGGAGGAAGGACACAACCAGGGAGGTGACCGTCTTCATGAAGAAATAGGCTTACTTGCACTTTAAGGGTGTGGGGGGGGGAGGGAGGAGGTAGGTCTGAGAACGGGAACAACTTACCAGATGAAGCCATCGTATATTAACCAGAACAGAGGGGGGTTGAACCAAAGCAGTCGCTTCTAAACAGGACAAGTGAAAAGAAACCAACTGTGTGGGGAAGGGAAGGGAAGGAGGACTTGTAAAACTAAAAAGAAAAAGATGGGATCGGCGAAGTCGAGATTCTAAGCGTTCGACGAACTGCCAATTTAAATGGTAAAAAAAAAGATGACAGTTGAATGAAAAGGAAGGCAGGAACCTATCGGAATACAGGGGGAAAAAAAAACACGGATTGGGAGAATGGCACAATGGGTCTTGCAATCTTCAGGGAAGTGACAGGATTGAAAGAAGGCGAAGATCTCTTACTCTAGAAGTTACGTGTCCGAAAAAGACACAAATCTTGGTCGTTTTATCTGCGAAAGTAGGCGTTTTAAACCTGGAGGAAAAAGGAGAGGAAAGAAATACAGAGCGGTACGCCGATTTGTTGAGGAGGAAGAGGACTGAAATAATTCCCGAAAATCTACCATAGTAGGACCAAAAGGGAGGGAAATGATCAGGGAGAGACGGCGAATCTGAAAATCAGGTGACGGGAAGAAACCAAACAGATTTGCTACTGAAGGGGTGGAGAGAAACGGAACAAAAGAGGTGCCCAATGCAAACAAGGGCGTTTTCGGCCAAGACTGAAACATCACCGGCTGGATCGGAAAACAAAAGGGGGGGGCAATGGGATTGAGTCTTGGGTCGACAACAACGTGAAAAAGTCGTCTTTAACAGTGGGACTAAGGCATACAGAGAGAAGAAGAAGCGTACAAGGATGCTTGGCTGAACTAAACGAAAAAAAAGGGACTCAAAATAAAATCGTCGTCAGCTTACGATCGCTTTTTGAAGCGTTACAAAGCAAAAAGCGAAAGGAGGGGGAAAGAGAAAAACGACCGTAGCGTTGTCGGTGAAACCTCGTAAGAAGACAGAAAAAAAACTTATGGAAAAATTGGTACGGCGCTCAAGAAAGAGGGCCGTCATCAGAGAGGAAGGAGGACGGAAAGAACCGAACACCAAGAGCGGGTCGATGATCAGGGGGAACGGCTGCATGGGGCAGCAGAAAAGGAGAGGTTGGAAAATTTATAAAAAAGGGGAGCTCTCGAAACCACAACAACTGAGGGGAGGAGGGATCTCTAAACCCACCGCTTCAAGAAAAAAAGGAAGAGGAGGGGAAAGGAGAATCGGGCCTCCGTGTATTTGAGGGGTGTCGGAAGCGTCTCAGCTTGACAGAGTGCGAGAGATCGGAAAAGGTGTTGACTGAAAGAGGGGGGGGGGATCGTCGCCGCGGGCAGGCGACTCCGGCCGCAAAAAAGTGACCCTTGCAAAAATAAAAGGGAAAAATGGGTGCGTGGACAGCACAAGCGATCAGTAAGAGTTGGTCACCAAAGAAAGAGTCAGAGAGGGAGTGAAGCCCAGGGAAGGGTCAAATTTCATCATTAGGTCAGAAGCAGAACTGGGTAACGGAAGGTCTACTTATCACCTCTGAACGTTGTTGTCTACCACCCGGCCTTATCAAAGAAAGGGAGAAAAACAAAACGAGGAACTAAGAACGGGGAAGGGGGAACGGAAAGAACGATCTGTTTTTGGGACCTGGTGGGTATCAAAAGCAGGGAAGCACAAGGGGAAGCAAGATGTTGGGTGCGATCAATATCGCCGTGAAAAGCGATGAATACTCAGAACAGGGGGGAGGATCAATGAGTAGAGGGGGGCAGGGTCAGGTATGGCTCGACAGTCGATCGGCGCTCGCAATTCTCGTCGCTCAGGGGGAAGAAAGTCAAAAGCTCTCTACTTGACGCCATAACCTGCACCAGAGAAGCGGGGAGGTAAGTGCGTCACTAAGAGATGCGTCGAGTGAATTCCTTAAAAGCAAAAAAAGTACTATGCCAGAAAAAATGGGGAAAAACGAATCAATGGTGGTCAGACGGATCGAAGGTGGGAAATAGGGGAAGTGGCAGGTGTCCGCTGGAAAAGCGTGGTTGTTTCTGTCATCAGGAATTGAAGAAAAAGATTCACTCAGTCGGAAAGGAGAAAAGAGGAAACATTACCGATTAAAGAGAGAAGAAGAAAAGCGGTAATAGACGCTAAAGCTGAGAAAAAAAACAGTCTGGGATTAGGGGGGGTGGAAGAGGGGGGGGGGGGGGGAAGGTATGAATCTATCTCTCCCGTAGTTGTGAAACCGCAAGGGAAAGGGTCAGATAAACGCGTTCTACGAGGAAGGATGGTTCCGGACTAGCCATCCCGAAACAATCGAAATCAAAGAAACACAATGGCCAGAGAAGGAAGCTGGATCACGGAAGAAGGTCAAGTCATGGGCCGCGTTCTCCACATGGGTCTAACGTTTTCTAGAGGGAAACGTGTGAAGAGAGAAAAACTAGGCTGTAACAGGGGCCAAGCTACGTCGGCTGCAAGTCGATACAAATGGGAGGAAGGGGGGGGGGGGGTGGCAAGCCATAGCTGTTGGCACGGCTTCACCGACCATCTGAAAAGTAAAAAAAAGGGGAAGGGACCGCAAAAAACGGGGAACTGGGCAGGCCCGTAACGGACGCGGTGAATATTAGGGAGACGGCGTGAAGAACCTAGCCGCAATGAGGCCAGAATCCCTTCGAATGCGGGTACCGCGTCCGGGGGCAAAAGGGGCGAGGGGTGGGGGGGGTTGGGGCTAGGGGCATTCAGGAATAAAAAAAAAGAAGGGGAAGACGAGGTGCGAGATTCAGCTTCCTCCTCCTTCCTGAAACCTTACTACTGCAACAAAGGGAAGGTGAACGCATCGGCAGAGGAACTTTGGGTCTCAGGATTACGAACTGGGGAAGTTGGGAAAAAACTCAGGGGGGTAGCAACCATGCCGAGCGGAGACAACGGGAACTCCAGTGGCAGAAGAAAAGGGAGGAATGTGGGGGGGGAAGGCAGATAGACTTGATGGCCTTGGCAAACCAGAGTGCTTCCGTGGGGAAATCCTAACAAGGCGTGGCAAAAACGAAAGGAGCGTAATGCGTTCAAACCTACGGGAGACGGAAAGACAAACATGGGAGGAAAAGATGAGGACGAAACGAGAAGGGGTGAACGGCGTCGGCATGATCCTGCTAAGGCACGCGGGGAGGGCCGTTCTGAGCGAAAAAAAAGAAGATAGGCACAGGCATGCGTAACAGAAAGAAAAATATACAAAAAAAAGGGTGCAGAACGGCGCGACAAAAGCATCTCCCAGACTTTCCGGCCGATGTGGATGTGGGGAAAAGAACTTAGATGAAAGCAGAGTACTATGATCTGCGCAGGACTAAACTGCACCATGCTCACCTTGGGAGCAGCAAGAAAGAGAAGACGTGAAAGCCGAAGGTGGGACGAAATAGCAGAGATAAGTAATCTGAGGGAGAACCCTGTGGATAGGCAGAAAGCCCCAGACGCCATGACTCTTGAGAAATCGCATCGAACCGGCCGTCCCTCCTTTTCGAAAAAGGGGGGGGGGTGGGGGCTGTCGAAGTGTCGGTCGATGATGTCTCGGAAAAAAAAGAAGAAACCTGTAACAAATAGGAACAACTGTCACATAATCTGCAAACTTTCGCCCGAAAGAAATCGGGGGGGGGGTGGGGGGGGGGGGGGGGGGGGGGGGGGGGGGAAGGGGGGGGGGGGGGGGGGGGGGGGGGGGGGGGGGGGGGGGGGGGGGGGGGTGGGGGGGGGGGGGGGGGGGGGGGGGGGGGTGGGGGGGGGGTGGGGGGGGGGAAGATTGGTTGAACCCGAGTTGGAGGCAAAACTCGTATTCAAAGCAGAAGTGTGTGGAAGAATCGCAAGTGAAAGACGGGGGGGAAGAAAAAAAAAAAAAGAAGTTAAAACCAAGAAAAAGAAAAGGTTGACAGATAGCAACGAGAACCGGTTTTCGAGGTCTCGTGCGGATTGGTTGCCTGTTGTTATTTGAGGAAGAGGGGGCTAAAAATGTGGAACGTCCGGACCGGGCCCGAGCCGGGAAAAACTCAGTCAGCGGAAAAGTAGGGAAAGAGGATTCAGTCGCGAACTAAAAGCACAAGCCGCGTGATCTAGAGTCAAAGCGTCCCCCATCGTCCACCCCTTACTTAAGAATCAAGGCAGAGGAGGACTACTGGTTCGATCCACAAACTGCGCACATGGGGGGTAGGGGAGTTGACGAATTTGTGCGCTAAAGACGAGAGAGGTGTGGGGTCACTCTCTCACTCCCTCCTTGGAGGTGAACACAGGAAAAGAAAGTAAAGAACCTAAAAAGCCGCGCCCGAGGAGATTGAATGATAGAAAAAACCAGAAAGAGGGGGAGGTATGAGAAGCGATGGAGGAGTATGTCCCACGCGGTCAATTGAGGTCGAAGGAATCACCTCCGTCTTTGTGTAACAGGACAAGTGGGGCAGTGCACACCCGCGTGTTAAAGAACGGAGAAACGGGCCAAGGAGTTCGCGCTGAGGAAAAGAGATTCCAATCTCAGAAAGAACTCGATTCGCGGAAGATGCGCGCCGATTGAAGTGCTTCTCTTAAGCTGGAGAATCTTCATCAGAAGAAAGGGAAAAAAAAGGAGAAAGGAAAGAGAAGAGATGAGTTCAAGGGATAGCTTTCCGAGAAAATAGGGAACTAAAAAAATCTTGAGAAGCAGAGAGAAATATCGAGAATGGCACGTACTGTGCCCGCGAAAAGAACCTTAGTCCAAAACTCCATTCTTTTCCAAACTGAGGAATAGGGGGGGAAGGGGGAAAATAGGCCGGACCACGGCGGACTGTAGTCGCGTAAGATAGAAAGTCACCTTGACGCGTATAGGGTCATACCTCACTAGGAAGCGAGAAGAAAGAGGGGGGAAGTAGTCGCGATCGCAAACTCTCAGCAAACACGGGATGATTGGACTTGGAAAAGGGACTAAGTTGAAAGAAAAATGGGGGCGGGGTCGAGTGAAGAAAACAAACGGAGCTAGATGGAGAGCGATAAACAAAAAAATCAGACGAACATAAAAAAGGTGAGAATCCCACGACGATTGTCAGAGAAAACCCCAGAAAAACAAAGCCTTACGTCGATGGATAAGGGGTAGCTAAATTAAAGGGGAATTTAGAAGCGGAGAGCCGAGCCTGACTCACGCGGCTGGTGCTGTTCGTCGCGTCCGAGATCCATCTTCTCGAAAAGAAAGAGGTGAAGAGGCCTGAATGAGGTGCACTGAAATTGCCAAAAAAAATAAAGGAAAGAGGAATTACAAGAACACAAATCAACAATCCAAAAGAAAGAACAGGAAAAGGGTCGCGGCTCATCATGAACCAGAAGGATTGGCTTATGGTTCAGTCTGATCGAGAGAAGAAGAGGGCAACAACGTAAAAAGGCACCGCCAAGGAAGCCGCAAAAACCTCGGCTTTCCGAAAATCACAACTACGGACGGCGCGGGGGAAAACGAAGCGACGCCGCTTTCAAAACGAAGGGGAAAATGTGGGAAGTAACAATCGAACGCACCTCGACAAATAATGGGGTCGAAAACTGAAAGGGAAGGACGGGCGATCGATGAAGGGCAGAAGCAATAATTTGATCAGTGCCTTAAGGGGGGGGATAAGTCTGCCCGAATCACATCAGTGAGAGAAATCTCAAGAGTAATGGATAAGGAAGGATGGTAGAAGGACCCAAGGGGCCGGGCGGCGCACGCTCGAGGCCCATGAGGAGCCTCAAAGAGAGAAGGGGGAGCAAAGCCAGCCGTGGGGATCGAAGGGATGGCTTTCAGACCAGTGTCCCCCTAAAGACACACATCAGAACGGAAAAGCGCACGGAGGGGAGTGTTTGGTAGAGCGAGTCGTGCATATCAACCCTGGAGGGAAGAACTATAGGGAGGAAGGTGAAAAGCAGGCACTTTTGCTAGAGCTGGTCAAACGCCCGCATGCCCCGAAAAACATACTTAAACCGACAGAGCAGAAAGTCAGCGGGGGGATGCTGGGGACGACCAAAAAGATTCTCGCACATGGGAGACTGACGCGCCGGTCGAGGGAAAATTTCAAAGACCTTCGAAGAGGCGAAGTAAGTCAATAAGCTGACCAGGGGCAATAAGACGATTCGGTCCAAAAGACGAAGGATAGGATACGAAAGACCGAGGGAGTAAAGAGTTGACAGGGAGCAGGCCAAAAAAAAAACAAACGACCTAGATCCTCATACCAAACCAAAAGGACAAAGAGAAGAAAGGGAAGGAACTACTTGTCCTCTTGACTTAAGGGCGACGAAGGAAGAAAGGAAGAATAGGATTCGTAGTTTAGCATCTTTCAACATTAAGAAACTCAACAAAAAACAAGAGGAAAAGAAGAGACGTAAAAACTTAGCGCGTCACCTCAATAGAGAGAGGACGGGGACCGAAGTGGGAGAGAGGAATAGAGAAGGGTTCCTCGATATGTTAAGCGCCGAAGCTTTTCGACCGTGCTCCCTGAGGTACAGGGCGGAAAGAGGAGTGTCGAGAAGAAATCCTCAACGATTGGCGACCTTCAAGGACTCATTTTCTCATAAGTAAGAACTACTAGAAAAGAGGGGGGCATGGAAGAAAGCCGAGTATCGAGAACAGTACGTACGAACCCCATAACCAAATTGGTTGTATAACGCCGAGGGAAACTGAAGGAAAAGGACTTAAGAAAGGACGGCAAAATGGTTGAGAGTTCTAGGTTAGGACTTATAGTGACAGACAAATTCAATCGACCGAGGAAGATGGAAAAAGCCGCGTGACCGCCGTCTTTCGTCGAGGGGGATGGCCAAAAAAAAAAAAAAGGGAAGAAAACATAATACAGAAATGTTTTTGACGTATCGCATTAGCGCGATGTACCGGGGGGGGAGACTAGAAACTAGAGACGAGAGAAACAAATTCCTAGCGTGCCGACCTTGGGCTGCCAAGGGAACTGCTTAAGGAACCAAAACGTGAAAATGGAGGCGGAAAAGGCATTACCTATTCCAATAGGGACAGAAGGGAAGAAAACCAACATACTTATTTAGAAGTGGTCGGCAGCATGGTCTATCTAAGGACTGTTCACGGATGAAAGGGAAAGCTAAGGGAAAAGGACGACAAGGACCGAATCAAACAGATACGGTGTCCATTTTTACGGGGAAGCGGAAAAGAATTCTTTGAAAAGGAGTAAAAAAGGAGCCGACTGAAACATCAAGTAGAAACAGGGGGTCGTCGAGAAAATACTCTGCAAGAAGGTGCACAAAAAAAGCAAAAGGATGGCGTCAGAGAGTCAAGGTCGCTCTGAAAAAATGGGAAGGAACCAACAGATGCTCTTAAAAAAGTTCTAAAACGGAAAGAAAAAGGCATTAAAAAGACAATCCAGATTGGTCGGTCGCCGCCTCAACAATCCAGATGGATTAAAGAAAAATTGGAGGCCGAGTTATTGATAAAAGCTAACTTGGTGGCGACAACAAAAGGTAGCAAAGAGTGCGAAGCCTGAAAAAAGCTCATAAAGTGAGGGCAAGGAACTATGAAGAACGCACGACACACTGCTCGAAACGAGAGACTCGCGTCAGAGCTCTAACTTATAAGTGGGTCGCGTTCCCCACAATCGTCCGTGATGGGGAAAACACAAGAGAAAAAGATCCCGGAGGTCTGGACAAGAAAAAAAAATCCTACCCAACCTATGGCAGAACCGGTCAGCCGGCTGACCCGATCAAAAGATAACGAGGAGAAAAACAAAGTAATTCCAGAGAAGAAAGGGAGAACCGGGAACTTATCTCGCTGGGCTAGACTATAAGAGTTTAGGGAAAAAAAAGAAAAAAACAAAAAAAGAAACAACAACACGTATTGAGAAAAGAGAGATCTCGAAAAACGAAACACCGCGTCGAACAAAAAAAGGAAGGAAAAGAGAACCTCAAGACGAAAGTGGGGAAGAAAGGTGGGTTGTCTAACTTCGGTCTTGATCAGCTGGTCGGCAGAGGGTACAGTTTTCAAGACAGCAAGACTGGGGTTTGAATCCCCGCTGGCGATCACTCCAGAGATAGGGGCGGGTCCAAATTGCACATCAACGGGAGGTGAATGCTGTCATACGCCGGAAAAGAGACGATCAGCTGAAAAAAGCGAAGCGTTCAGATCCCTTTCTGTCTTCAAACAAACAAACAAGATAAAAAAGAAGGAGAAAAGACCTTAAGATATTGAGGAATAGGAAAGAGGACTGCTTCGAACTGCCACGACGAGGGAGGATGTTTCTAAAAAAGAAGCAAGTGATCCATAACTTGCTCCACTGATTAGCACCGGTTATGTTGGATCACAAAAAACAAAGAGGGTGGGTCAACGTGGGAATAAACTTGATATACCTCTATTCCACCGGAAGAAGCATCTGTTGTGAGGAAAGGTTCGAGAGAAGCAGGATGAATGCCTCATCAGGATTGTTGCGCTCGGATTCGGGGTATATTGGGTGTGAAATGTAGGTAGAAATTCTAAAAACCCTCGGAAGAAGATACGCAGGCTCGCTCGCATTTTGACGCACCACCGGTCAGAATCAGCTCGGAGGGGCCGGAGAACAATGGAAGATTTTGGTGATGCGTTGAGGCACGAAAGATCAGAAGGTAATAAGGGAGAGGGACAGGACGATGCACAGGGGAAACAAAACAAAAAAAAAACAAAAATGAACAAAAAAAGAAAAGAGACAAAAAAAGAAAAAAACCAAACAAAAAAAAAAAAAAACAAACACAAAAAAAACAAAAAAAAAACAGCAAAAAAACAAAAGAAAACACCACAAAAAAAAAAAAAAATAAAAAAAAACAAAAAAAAAAACCCGCCCCCCCAGAGAAAAACCCCCCCCCCCCCAACCCCACCTCCCCAAACACCCACCCCCGCACCCCCCCCCAAACATCCGCCCCCCCCCCCCCACCCCCCTCCCCCCACCCCCCTCCCCATCAACAATAAAATATAAAGCCAAAAAGAAATTTTTTGTTTTTTTTTTTTGGTCTTTTGTCTTTGTTTTCTTTGTTTTGGTTTTTTTGGGTGGTTTTACCTTTTTTTGTTTTTTTGTTGACTTTTTTTTTTTTGTTTGGGTTTTATGGTTTGCCCCCACCACCCCCCCCCCAAACCAACCCCCCCCCCCCCCCCCCCCAACCAAACCCCCCCCCCCCCCCCCCCCCCCCCCACCCCCCCCACCACACCCAACAATGGCACAACCTCAACTCACGAGTGTCACCCCGGATCGATTGTAGTTCCTTCATTTTCCGCCGAAACTTTGTTGGGGGAAACCTCCAGGAACGGGGGAGCACTCGGATACGCAAAGACAGATGAAAAACGATTCCGGTACAATCGACGCAGAACTTACCGTGAAAGACATCAGGGTATGCGGGATCATGGGGGTGTCATGATGAAATTCGACGCGCCGAAGTCACCGCCGGCCACTGGGTGGAATGCTCGCGCTGGGGTTCAACGACGGAGGGGTCCGGACATAGAAAAACAGCCCTACCCACAGAAAGCCTCCACAAGGAGCAACCCCCCAATCATGCCGTCCCGCCTGCTTCCAGACGGTCAAGGCAGTGGGACAAGGAAAAATGGGGGGGGGAGGGAGGGTAGAGATTGGACGTGAGAGAACTCGACGGTATGCAATCACCACTAGTCGGCGACGTCCGGTCTTCCCGTCTGACCAATGCTTAGGAAACAATAGAGTTGCTATGCCTTCAACCTATCGCCGCCCAGAACGAGTAGCAAGAAAAAGGATAAGGTGGCGTAATAAGTGAGCTCAAAGGAAAGAAGACGAGTGACCTCCACGCCTCATTCGGCCAGATCTCCGGCGACATGCGGGGGCCAGGAATGTGCATATCGTTGCGATTTTGTGCTGAGTGTGCTAGGGTTCATGGTCCCGATACTCCGAATCCCTCTGAAATCGAAGCGGACCTGTCCCGACAGGGAGGAGAGGCCAATAGGTGCCCTCGCATCTCCGAGCCTGTGGTCTGAAGGATAGAGAGGTCGGGTGAAAAATGGGGGGAAAAAAGAGAAGCACGTAGCCACTGGGGACACCCTCGTGATCCTCGGTCTTCGAGGACAGGGAGGGGTGGATGAAAAAAAAAAGCTAGTACCTTGATTGCCTGGGGAAAAGTACCCGTCCTTACGCCGGACGACAGGGCGTGAAACCGCGCCCTGAAAACTATGAGGGAGTGAACCTTTGCGTGAGCAAGCGACATGCATCAAATCAAGCGATCGGTGGGTGATCGCGTCGCGTCCGTCGGCAGCTGCCCGTCGGGGACTGGCCGGCCGCAAAACCCAGTCGGCATAGGCACAGGCAAAAAGACAGGCGCCGCACAGGGAGGAAAGCCCTTTTTAAGGCAAAATAAAAGCACCAAAAAAGGGCCGAAGACCGTTCCGGAGATTGTAGACCGGGGGTCCAAACGCGATAAAAAAAGAATCAAAATTGTCTAAACCTCTCTATTGGCGCCGGGAAGAAAAAAGAAGGAATTGGGCTTCCTAGGGGAAAACCTCGAGCGTGCGCCGCCGACAAGGGGACTAAATACCTCGGATACAGGCCTCTTAAACGTAAAGCACTGTTGGGAAAAGAAAGATCACATACGGACATGATTCGGAGGACTTCTTTGAAAGACGCCATGAAGGGGGGTCGAGAAGAAAAAGCCTGTTTCGAACCAATAATCGAGAGCGATCCGGAAACAAGAATTCCGGACAGAAAAAAAAACAAAAACGTAACAGACGAGGACCTTCGCGCAGAGCGGAGTTGGAAAGAGGGGGGGTGTGCTTCCTGGCGAGGCCAAAGACGTTGTTGATCATCGGATGTATCGACGAGTGGACCAAAAGCAAAGACAAAGGGGGGATGATGAGCAAGAATAGTGGTAGAAGTGGTGCCAAGAGTGGCGGGTATTTTGGCCTGTTGGGCTTGTCAAGAAGGGCTCCTGGGGGTGAGCAAAAAAAAGCATGAAATCGAGAAACTCGTAGCCGGCAGACCCTAATCGAAAACGAAAAAACCAGCACTCTGAGCCATCTCAGCTCGCGAGAAGAT